>Ga0068869_100000199_pt1 | contig 31215 bp, 27 predicted proteins | sample KBSMisM52_FD_64676 | JGI IMG/M metagenome (GOLD analysis project Ga0068869, IMG submission 64676) | Miscanthus rhizosphere microbial communities from Kellogg Biological Station, Michigan, USA - KBS Miscanthus M5-2 | ecosystem: Host-associated > Plants > Roots > Rhizosphere > Soil ... | reverse complement strand
GACGGTGAACGGCATCGGCTTCGCGGCGATCCGCGACTTCATGGCCTTCCTGCGCTATGCGAATGCCGACGATGTCGGTACGGCCAATCCGCTGGCCGGCGATATCCTTCGCGTATACACGGAGATTTCGTCGCAACCGGGCAGAATGTTGAACGATTTCCGCAATCTCGGCTTCAATCAGGCCGAGGGCGGCCAGAAGGTGTTCGACGGGCACATGCAGTGGATCGCCGCGGCCGACGGAATCAACATGAACCTGCGCTTCTCGCAGCCCGGCCGAACCGAGCGCAACCGCCAGGATCACCTGTACGCCGAAGGCTTGTTCCCGTTTGCGAACGAAAGCACCACGGACCACATCACGGGCAAGACCGCCGGCCGCTACGACCGATGCACAGGGTCCAACACGTGTCCGTTTGCCATGGAGATCTATTCGGGCAACGAGTACTGGGTGAAGGCAGCATCGCTGTTCCACACCAACACCCAGGGTACCGCCGACCTGCCCGGGCATCCGCTGACGCGGTACTACTTCATGTCGAGCATGCGGCACGGTACCGGCAACGGCAACGCGAAGGGCAACTGCCAGCAGTTCGACAATCCGCTGGATTCGAGTCCGGTGCAGCGGGCGCTGTTCATCGCGCTCGATGACTGGGCCAGCAAAGGGATCGCGCCGCCGGCCAGTCGGGTGCCACGACTCGCAGACGGGACGCTCGTTCCGCCGCTGCCCCAGTCCGGGATGGGGTTCCCGAATATTCCCGGGGTGACCTACAACGGCCTCATGACCACACGGTATCGGTTCAACTATGGTCCACGCTTCGACCAGGGCATCATGGACCTCAACCCGCCCACGGTCGTGCCGTCGTACCAGAACAACCCGCTCAACGGTCCGATCTACAACAACATGATTCCGAAGACCGATGCGGACGGCAACGACATTGCGGGCGTGCGGTTGCCGGATGTACGCGTGCCGCTCAACACGTATACGGGCTGGGCATTGCGGTCCGCGGCCTTTGGCCTGAATGACGGCTGCGAGGGCTCGGGACAGCGCATTCCGTTCCCGGCCACGAAAGCAGCGCGGATCGCAGCGGGCGATCCCCGGCTTTCGGTGGAAGAGCGCTATCCGACTTTCCTCGACTACTATTTCAAGGTGACGCAAGCCATCAACGATTTCGTCGCGGAAAGATTCATGCTGGTCGAAGACGCGCCGGCGATGGCGAATCGCATGCTCAACGCGGGGTTCGCGACCGGTGCGATCAAGATGGAGCCGGACGACGCGGAGGACTGAACGACACGGCATTTGCGCAACCAAGGTATCCCGCCCGGCAATCCAGCGCCGGGCGGACTTCAAGAACCGGAGTCAGGTCCCGGTACGTTGGAGATCAAGGAGGAGCATCATGGGTGCATTGAAGCGCATGGCGCCGGCAATCTCCCGGCGCAAACTTGTCTATCTCAGCGTAGTCGGCGCGTTGGCGGCGACCGCTACGCTGTTCGTCCCGACGGCGGCCGACGCCCGCATCACCAAGGTCACGATCACGACGAAGGAATCGCCGACGTTCGGCGGCTATTCATGGCCGGGCGTGGGCCAATACGAAAAGATCCTCGGCACCGCTTACGGCGAGCTCGACCCGAACGACCCGCACAACGCGGTCATCGTCGACATCAAGCTCGCTCCGCGCAACGCCGCCGGCAAGGTCGAGTATTCGCACAACTTCTATCTGCTGAAGCCCATCGACCTTGCGAAGGGCAATCACAAGGTCGTGTACGACGCCGTCAATCGCGGATCGAAGACCTTCAGCGTCCTGAATCGCGGCCTCAACGGCGATGACCCGGGGTCGGTGACGGACGCGCAGACGCTCGCCAACACCTTCCTGTTTCCGAAAGGGTACAGCTACGCGGCGAGCGGATGGGACGCCTCCGCGGGAACGGACCCGGCGAACTTCAACCTGATCATCAATCTTCCCGTTGCCAAGAATCTCGACGGGACGACGATCACCGGACCGGCGTACGAATACATCGTGACGTCGGGCGCATCGGCGGGGCTCACCTACGCGGCCGCCACGCTGAACAAGAGCCAGGCGAAGCTGACGCACCGCGTGCATCTGGACGACGTGCCGCAGGTGGTGCCTGACGCCGGATGGGACTACAACGCCGACGGTACGTCGATCCATCTCGTGGGGTCGAACTTCGTCAACAACGACATCTACGAGTTCTCGTACACCGCGAAAAATCCGACCGTCAACGGGGTCGGCTTCGCAGCGATACGCGACTTCATGACGTGGCTCCGGTACGAGGCGAAGGACGACCTCACCACGGCCAATCCCATGGCGGGCGACATCCTCCGCGTCTACACGATCACCCGCTCGCAGCCGGCGCGCATGCTGAACGACTTCCGCACGCTCGGCTTCAACGCTTCGGAAGGCAACCGGAAGGTGTTCGACGCGATCTTCAACTGGGTCGGCGCAGCCGACGGCATCAACATGAACTACCGCTTCTCGAACCCGGGCACCACGCAACGCAACCGGCAGGATCAACTCTATCCGGAAGCGTTCTTCCCGTTCGCCAACGAGAGCACCACCGACCACATCAGCGGGATGACGGCGGGACGCTACGACAAATGCACCGCCACCATTACCTGTCCGTTGGGCATGGAGGTGTACTCGTCGAACGAATACTGGGTCAAGGCGGCGTCGCTGTTCCACACCAATACCCAGGGCACGGCCGACCTTCCGGGACATCCGCTCGCCCGGCTGTACCTCATCTCAAGTCACCAGCATTCGAATCCCGGCAACGTGAACTCGAAGGGCAGCTGCCAGCAGTTCGGCAATCCGCTGGCGTCCGAACCAGTGCAGCGCGCGCTGTGGGAGGCGATGGACAAGTGGTCGACGCAGGGCATCGAGCCGCCGCCGAGCATGGTCCCGCGGCTTGCGGACGGAACGCTGGTGCCGCCGCTGCCACAGAGCGCCGCCGGGTTCCCGAATATTCCGGGCGTCACCTATACCGGGCTGAAGTCGACGCGGTACCGGTTCAACTACGGACCCAACTTCTACGCGACCGGCATCATGACGACCTACCCGCCCGTCGTTTCGTCGCCGATGTTCGACAACCTCGCCAACGGCCCGATCTATCCGAGCCTCGTGCCGAAGACCGATGTCGACGGCAACGAGATCGCCGGCATCCGGTTGCCGGATGTGCGCGTGCCGATCCGCACCTATTCGGGCTGGTCGCTGCGTTCCGGGGTTTGGGCCAATGACGGATGTGAAGGCAGCGGCCAGAGTGTCGCGTTCCCGGCGACCAAGGCGAACCGGGTCGCATCGGGCGATCCGCGGCTCTCGGTCGAGGAGCGCTACCCCACGTTCCTCGATTACTACTTCAAGGTGGCGAAGGCGATCAACGACATGGTGGCCGAACGGTTCATGCTGCCTGAGGACGCGGGAGCCGCGATGAATCGCATGCTCAATGCGGGATTCGCGACCGGCGCAATCAAGATGGAGCCGGAGGACGTGGACGAATGATCCGCGACAGCCTCAAGGATTAATGCTCGGCAATTGCTTGCCGCGCCGCATCGGGGTGCGGTCATGTTTCCTTGGAGACGTGTCCGTACCGCGATGCGGCAGTTTTTTTGCTACGCGCCGTACAAGTGGTACGCCTTCCACCACATGTAGGCGCCCAGCACGAACAGCATCGCGGCGAACGCGTGACGGAGCCGCGCGACCGGCAACGCGTGCGCGACGCGCGCGCCGACCGGCGCGAGCAGCGTGCTCGTGACCACGATGGCGACCAGCGCCGGCAGATAGACATAGCCGAGGGAATACGGCGGCAAGCCGGTCTTGCGCAGTCCGGCGACCACGTAGCCAATCGTCGCCGCGGCGGCAACCGGCATTCCAATCGCAGCCGACGTCGCGACCGCCGTATGCAATTTCACATTGCAACGGGTCATGAACGGCACGGCCAGGAAGGCCCCGCCCGTGCCGACCATGCCGGCGACCAGTCCGATCACGGCACCCCCGGCGAACATGCCGGGCTTCCCCGGCAACTCGCGATCGGCTTTCGGCGGCACATTGCGCAATTGACGATACGCGCCGAACCAGATGAACGCGCCAAAGAATCCCGCCAGGATCGGCGCCGGAAGCGCGCTCGCGATCTGCGGCCCGAGCAACGAACCCAGCACGAGGCCTGGCGCCATGACCCACACCACCGGCCAGGCCACGGCACCACGCGCATGATGGGCGCGCGCCGACGCGAACGCCGTGAAAATGATCGACGCCGCCGACGTGCCGATGGCCATCGGCAGCAGGTGCTCGCGCGCGAAACCTTCATGCGTGAACACTTCCGTCAGCACGGGAACGATGGTGAACCCGCCGCCAATGCCGAGCAGCCCTGCGAGAAACCCGACGAAGGCGCCCAGCGCCAGAAAGATCGGAAGCAGCGCGAAGTTCAAGCGACGGGCGCCTTCTTTGCTGCGAGCTTCACGATCGCCTTCCATTCGTCCGCGGTCACCGGCGTGATCGAGAGCCGGTTGCCGCGGCGCAGTGTCACCATGTCGGACAGCGCGGGCTGCGCGCGCAATTCGGGCAGCGAGATCAACCGCGTCTTCTCGACCAGCTTCACGTCGACGTTGTACCAGCGCGGATTCTCCCGGGTTGCCTTGGCGTCGTAGTACTTGCCCTTGCGGTCGAACTGCGAAGCGTCCGGATAGGCGAGCTTCGAGACCTCGGCGATGCCGGCGATCCCCGGCTCCGGGCAGCTCGAATGATAGAAGAGCACGCGATCGCCGACTTCCATCTCGCGCATGAAATTGCGCGCCTGGTAATTGCGCACGCCGAACCACGGCGTCGTCTGCTTCGGCGCACGCGCGAGATCGTCGATCGAGACTTCGTCGGGCTCGGATTTCATCAGCCAGTAACGCATCGGCACCACTCCATCATCATGCGCGGCTTCAGTGGGCCGCCCACGCACTGTTCACTGGTTGCGCGCCGCCCCAAACGAACCGACCGCGAGCGCACACGCGACGGCCGCCCGGAAAAAATGAGCGTTCATGCCTGTGCGTTGCCTGGAATCGAATCGGCGGACGATGCGCAGCGATTTGGTGCGATATCCGGACTCGAGCAAACGAAAGAAGGTGTTCCCCGGTGATGCCGTGCCAGCCTCATCTTGAACCTGGGTTCAAGAATGGTCGCCTGCCGGAGCCATCAGGCGCTTCCGCATGGGAGCGCACACCGGCTCACTGGAGGCAAAGGCAACCTCGCTACGAGAGCATTGGTTCAAAGAGTATGTGGCAGACTCGAACACCCCAGGGAACATGGACGAACGGCGCGGAGCAAAAAACCGCGACGATGAATCAGAAGAGCTTTTCCTGGCCCGCCAGCGCTTGATCGATCGCCGCGTGCATCGACTGGATTCTACGCCGTGCCGCCGCACCGTCAATATCGGCCGACGCCGCGGGTGCCGTCGACGGCGTCTTGCGTTCGCGGAGCAACTCGTTGGCGATGTTGAGTGCCGCCATCACCGCGATGCGATCCACGCCCGCCGTCTTGCCACCTTCGCGAATCTCGCGCATCCGCTTGTCGAGGAACGCGACGGCGTCGAGGAGCTCGGCGCGCTCGTGTTCCTTGCACGCTACTTTGTAGTCGCGGCCGAGAATATGAATGTCGAGCTGGACGGTGCGCTCGCCCGCAATGCTGCCTTTGGACGTCATTCGGCCGCCTTGCTCATTCGGCCTCCGTGCAGCGACGTGCCGTGCCGATGCCGGGGTGTCGGCCGATCTCAATCGCGCGGCGACGCGCGCTGCGCGCCTGGCCTGCGGCCGCCTTGCTCATTCGGCCTCCGTGCAGCGACGTGCCGCGCCGATGCCGGCGTGTCGGCCGATCTCAATCGCGCGGCGACGCGCGCTGCGCGCCTGGCCTGCGGCCGCCTCGCTCATTCGGCAGGCATCCGTGCGATCAGCGCATCGAGTCGCGCACCTGCCTGCTGCACTTTGATCGTCATTTCGCGATTGCGTTCGGTCGCCGCAACCAGGTCGCGGCGGAGCGCCTCGTTGGCCGCGCGCAGCGCGCGCGTATGCGCAATCAGCGTGGCGAGCTTCTGTTCGAGCAGGGCGAGATCGGATTCCATGGTATCAGGCACCGGGGCGGAACGAATATAGGCGGCGCGCGGCGCGTACGTCAACCGCAATGCCGTCCGTCTATCGGTTTGCCGCCGAAGAGTTGCCAGTAGCCAACGGTACGTAGCGTACCGCGGCGATCTCGAGCTCCTCCGGCCCGCCCGGCGTTTGCAGCGTGACGGTGTCACCCTCGCGGGCCTTGATGAGCGCGCGCGCCATCGGCGACACCCAGCTGATGTAGCCGCGCGCCGTATCGATCTCGTCGACGCCGACGATGCTGACGGTGCGCGGCTCGCCTCTGCCGTTGACGATGTCGATCGTCGCGCCGAAATAGACCCGGTCTTCGTCCTCGGCGCCGGGGCGCGCCGTCGGATCCACGACTTCCGCATTGTCGAGGCGCTTGATGAGAAAACGGATGCGCCGGTCCACTTCGCGCAGCCGCTTCTTGCCATAGATGTAGTCGCCGTTCTCCGACCGGTCACCGTTGCCGGCGGCCCAGGCGATCGTGGCGACGAGCTCCGGCCGCTCGGCACCGAGCAGTTGGTCGAGCTCCGACTTCAGCCGCGCGAAACCGCCAGGCGTCATGTAATTCTTCGTGCCCGCGGGCAGCAGCGGCGCACTGTCGGGAACGTCGTCTTCGGTGTCGTCCGTTTCGCGGGTAAAGGCCTTGTTCATCGCTTGTCGCGTCCGTGCGGAAAGCACGCGACGGGAAGCGAATTATAGGCCCCTGGCTGTCAACGCAGTCCGCGCACGGTCGACCGTTGCGCACAGCTGCTCGGCGCCGGCAATGAACCTTGGCCCCGGCCGGTGCAGCAGATTCGCATCGACGACGTACAAATTGCCGGCGCGCACCGCCGGCAGCGCAGGCCATGATCGCCACGCATCGAGCCAAGTGGGACGCCGCGCCTCTTCGGTGCCCGCAACAATCGCCTGCGGCTGCGCCGCGAGCACGGACTCGACGCTCACCAGCGGCGCCGGCAGCGACAGCCCGCCGAACACGTTCTCGCCGCCGCATGCCTTCAGTGCCTCCGTGATGAGCTGCGAGCCTCCGATCGCATAAATGGGGCTGTCGCCCAGCTGATAGAACACGCGGACAGTCCGCGCGCCGATGCGATTGCGGCCGAGCGCACGGATGCGCTCGCGCAAGCTCGCAACGACCGGCGCTGCCCGCGCGCTCGTGCCCGCGAGCACCGCCAGGCGTTCGACGTCGTCGGCGATGCCGTCGATCGTGCGCGGATCCGTGGTGAAAACGGGCAGACCCAATGCGCGGAGGTGAGCAAGCTGCGCGGTGGCCGTATACGGCCAGGTGACGACGAGGTCCGGCGCGAGCGCGACGATCCCTTCGAGATCGAGGGTCGCCGCATCTCCGATACGTGGCAGCGCTCGCGCCTCCGGCGGCCAGTCGCTGTGCGCGACCGCGCCCACCGTGGCCGATGCGGCGCCCGCCGCATAGAGGAGCTCGGTCGCGTGCGGGGCGAGGCTGACGATGCGCTGCGCCGGCCGCGGCAGCGAGACGGTGGCGCCGACATCATCGCGGACGACAATTTCGGCACGCGCCGCGACGGCCGCGACGGCCGCGAACAGCGCCAACGCCAGCGCCGCGAAGCGCAGTAGTAACGCGCCCCGAGGCGTTGGCGCATCGCCGCCCACTGGGAAGCGGCGCGCCTTGGGACGGCCCGGCGCCGCGCCCATCATAGTTGCCAGCGCACGCCGGCGAATACCGTCGCGCCGCCGGTCGCATAGTCGGCGGCGAGCTGGTAATTCTTGTCGAACACGTTGTTGCCGCGCACGAGCAGCGTCCAGCCTTTGGCAAACGGCCAGTCCATGGTGAGATTGACGATGCCGTAGCCACCCATCTTGATCGTGTTCGCGGCATTGTCGTAGCGCAGCGACGACGCGACGTATTCGACGCCGAGCTGTACCGGTCCCGCTTGCTGCAGCACTTGCAGCGCGCCGTGCTGGCGTGACCGGCGCGGCAGCAGGTTGCCGGTCGCGTCGTCTTCCGGGCTCTGCAGGTCGAGCGAGCCGATGACGCGCGTGTCGCGCCACCAGACATTGAGCCCAAGCGTCACGCCCTCGAGCGTAGCGCGATTCACGTTGCGTGGCAGGCAATTGAAATCGGCATCGCACCCGAAGACGATCAGGTCCTTTACCCGGTTGTGATAGCCGATCGCGCGCGCTTCCCAGCGCGCGTCGCCGTACGACGAAGTCCAGTACGCGCCGATCTCGACGTTTTGCGACGTCTCGGGAACGAGATTCGGATTCGAGAAACCCGGAAAATAAAGGTCGTTGAACGACGGGGCCTTGAAGCCCGTGCTGTAACCCGCGGTGAACCGCCACGCCGGCGATAGCCGGTAGCCGATGGCGAGACCGCCGGTCGTCTTACCGCCATATTGGCTCGAATCGTCGCGGCGCAGGTTCGCCTGCACCGCCCACGCGTCGTAACGCAGCTGATAGACACCGGTCGCCGAATTGGTATTTCTTTGCGTGACCGCAAATGCCGTGTCGGTCGCGACGTGCTCTTCGCGGCGCTCGAGGATCGCCGACAGCGCACCGAGCGGGAGCGTGACGTCGTTCTGCCACAGGAACTGGCGCTGCGTGGTCTTGAATGGAAAGTCGCCGAACCCGGTCTGCGACAGCGAGTCGTCGCTGCCTTCGCCGGCCGTCAGCGTGGACGTCCAGCGATCGCCGATCCTGTTGCGGCTGGCCACCGACCACGCCTCCAGCGTCGTGATCGTGCGGTCGTCGAAACCCGGACCGCCGTCGTATTGGTTGTTGAGCCGGTTGTGCAGGTACGAGACGACGAATTCCTGTCCCGTTGCCCACGGCAACGCCGCGTTCAAGCCCACATTTTCCGTCGCATAGCCATCGCGATCGTCATTGAAGCTGAAGTTGCCAGGATTGACGATCGCATTGAAGCCCGTGCTGCGCGTGCCGCCCGCCTGCACGGAAAAGCGCAGCGGCCCGAGTGCGCCGCGCAAGCCCGCGCTGACGTTGGTCGTGTCGTAGGTGCCGAAACCCGCCGCCGCGTTGGGCACGAAGGCGTCGCCTTCCGCCTTTTTCGTGAAGACCTGGATCACGCCGCCGATCGCGTCGGCGCCATACAAGCTCGACGCCGGTCCGCGCAGGATCTCGATGCGGTCGATCTGGTCGAGCGGAATGGCCTCGAGCGATGTCGCGCCCACGGACGACGATCCCACGCGCAGGCCGTCGATCAACACCAGCGTCTGGCCGGCGTTGGCGCCGCGCAGGAACGCGCCCGAAGGAGCACCGGGGCCGCCATTGATCGTCACTTCGACGCCGGGTTGGCGCTGGAGCAGCTGCGGCAGACTCTGCGCGCCGCTGCGCAGGATCTCGTCGGTCGACAGTACCGTCAGGTCGGCGAGCAAATCGCCGATCGGCTGTGGCGTGCGCGACGCCGTCACCGCGATCGGATCGAGCGTGGCCGCCTTCGGTACCGTTGTCGATTGAGCATGTGCGGCAGCGGTCGCAATGGCGACGGCCACCACGGTGAAGCAGGATGCCAATGCGTGGAGCGCGCACTGCTGCGCGCGGGAAACGGCTGAAGTTGACATGAGATGCGACTCCGCGTTGCGCCGTGCATCCCCGCACGGCTAGGCCGATGGGAACAGCGCGGAGATGCGAGGCGCACGGAGCGCGCGAGACGCGTGGGACCGTGCGCAACGCCACCCGCGCTGCGGTCGCCGATCCGACGCGTCGAGAGTTCCGATACGTCGGGCCGGGGCGCAGGCCGGTCTCCGGGCTTAGCCTTGCGGACCGCTGCCGCCTTCCCACCGCGTGACGCGGCAGTGGCTTGAATTGCGCGGACCTCGAGTGGCTTACCGTTGCGGGGGCAGCCGCGGCTTTCGCGAGGAGTGTTTTCCTGCGCGGCACCGCGTTCCCGTTTCACCCGCCGCGAGGAAACCGCGGCGGACACCTGCTGCCGCGGATTGTACGCCGCCAAAACCGGCGCGGACGGGGCTGCGCGGGATCGGCGTGCCTGCTATAATTCGCGCCCTTTCCTTCGACCTGGTCCCCACGGAATAACTGCCGCCCCGGGACCATGCGCGCTGTGGCAAAGAAGCTGTATATCCGCACGTTCGGCTGCCAGATGAACGAGTACGACTCGGACAAGATGGCGGACGTGCTGCACGCCTCCGAAGGCCTGACGCTCACCGACCGGCCCGACGACGCGGACGTCATCCTGTTCAACACGTGCTCGGTGCGCGAAAAAGCGCAGGAGCGGGTGTTCCACGACCTGGGCCGCGTCCGCGCGCTCAAGACCGGCAAGCCGGACCTCCTGATCGGCGTCGGTGGCTGCGTCGCGTCGCAGGAAGGCGCGGCCATCGTGACGCGCGCCCCCTACGTCGATATCGTGTTCGGCCCGCAGACGCTGCATCGGCTGCCGCAACTGATCGCACAGCGCCGCGCCACCGGCCGGGCGCAAGTCGACATCAGCTTTCCCGAGATCGAGAAATTCGATCATCTGCCGCCGCCCCGGGTCGAGGGCGCGACCGCCTTCGTATCGATCATGGAAGGCTGCAGCAAGTATTGTTCCTTCTGCGTCGTCCCCTATACCCGCGGCGAGGAAGTCTCGCGCCCATTCGACGATGTGCTGACGGAAGTCGCCGACCTCGCCGACCAGGGCGTCGTCGAGATCACGCTGCTCGGCCAGAACGTCAACGCCTATCGTGGCGCGATGGGTAGCGCCCTGGAGGTTGCCGATCTCGCCACGCTGCTCGACCACGTGGCGGAGATCCCGGGCATCGAGCGAATCCGCTACACGACGTCGCATCCCAAGGAAATGACGCCGCGCCTGATCGCCGCGCACGGCACCATTGCCAAGCTCGTCCCCCATTTGCATCTGCCCGTGCAGTCCGGATCGGACCGGGTGCTGGCTTCGATGAAGCGCGGCTACACCGCGCTCGAATACAAGTCGATCGTCCGCCGGCTGCGGGCCGCACGGGCGGACCTGTCGCTGACCTCCGACTTCATCGTCGGCTTCCCGGGCGAATCCGACGCGGATTTTGCACAGACGATCAAACTCGTCGAAGACGTCGGCTTCGATGGTGCTTTCAGCTTCCTGTACAGCGCGCGGCCGGGCACGCCCGCCGCCGAGATGGCGGACCCGGTGCCGCACGCCGTCGGGCAGGCGCGCCTCGAGCGCCTGCAGGCGTTGCTCGAAGCGCAACACCGGGCATGCAGCGAGGCGATGGTTGGAACGCGCCAACGGGTGCTCGTCACCGGGCGCGCCGCCAGGGACGGACGCGAGTTGGCGGCGCGCACTGAAAACAACCGCGTAGTGAACTTTGCCGGCGATCCGGCCCTCCATAACACCTATGCCGAAATAACCGTGACCCGCGCATTGCCCCATTCGCTGCGCGGCGAGCTTGTCACGAACTGATCACGCGCGACCGGCGAAGTCGCGGCACGATGGAAAGCGGGAGCGGGAACATGACCATGAAGCTTGGATTTCACGGCGTCGCCGCGCTGGCCGGCGTTTGCGCGCTGGCCGGGTGCGCGACCTTGCAGGACGCGCCCACCAAGGAAGCGGTGGTCGCCGCCGCGGCTGCGGTGTCGCCGCAGGCGATTGCCAATGCGCAGCGGCTCGCCGGCGCCCCCGGTAGCAATGCGCCAACGCTGCCGCCGCCGCCTCTCAGCCCGCTGCGGCCGTTCGCCGAAGTCAGCCGCGATGCGAAAGAGCTCCCGGGGCTGTTCCGCCTCTGGCAAAAGGACGAGAAGGTCTGGCTGGAGTTGGCGCCTGACCAATTCGACCACGCCTATTTCTTTTCGACGAACCTCGACCAGGGGTTGGGCGAAAGCCGCTTCCTGGCCGGTTCGATGAGCAGCAGCCTGTCGCGGCGTTTCGGCGGGCCGGCCATCGTGGTCTTCCGCAAGGTCGGCAACAGCGTGCAGATGATCGCGCGCAACGTCAAATACACGGCGCAGGCGGGAACCCCGGAAGCGCGCGCCGTCGCCGACGCCTTTTCGGACAGTCTGCTCGCCACCGCGCCCGTCGTATCGCAGCCGCACCCCGAGCGCAAATCCGTTCTGGTGGAAGCCAACGCGCTGTTCTTCACCGACTTGACCGGCGCCGCCTCGCGGCTCGAGCAGACCTACCGGCAGTCCTACACGTTCGACCCGCGCAATTCGTCGTTCCGCGACATCCGCAGCACCGCCGATTTCGTTTCGTTCAACGTGACGGCGCACTACGCGCTCGCGCGGGTGATGATTCCGCAGCCCGGCCAGCAGGGTCCTGAACCGCCTTCCACCATTCCCGACATCCGCAGCCTGTTCCTGGGTTTTCACTATTCGCTCGCCAAGCTGCCGGACAACCTCATGCGGCCACGCGCCGCCGATTCACGCATCGGCTATTTCGGTACGGATGTCTGGGACTTCACGACCGACGATCGCCGCATCCCGATCGTCCACTATATGAATCGGTGGCGCCTGGAAAAAAAGGATCCGGCCGCCGCGATGTCGGAGCCGAAGCAGCCGATCGTCTACTGGATCGACCGCAGCGTCCCGGATAAGTATCGTGCCGCCATCCGCGACGGCGTCCTGGAATGGAACAAGGCATTCGAGCGCATCGGCTACAAGGACGCGATTCGCGTCGAGATCCAGCCCGTCAACGCCGATTTCAACACGTCCGACATTCGCCACGCATCCATTCGCTGGATGACCACCGCGCGCAGCGGATTTTCCGCGATCGGCCCATCGGTCGTCGATCCGCGGACCGGCGAGATCCTGGACGCCGACATCGGCATCGACGCCACCAGTTTCCGCGCGCTCAAGAGCTACGGCGTGGAGACGATTCCGGCCCGGCCGGCGACCGTCGCGTATTTCGATACGCCGTATTGCACGTACGCGGCGGAAGCCGCCGAGCACGAGGGCTTCGCGATGTCGTTGTTCGAAGCACGCGGCGAAATGACGCTCGATGGTCCGGAGGCGGAGGCGTTCATCCAGTCGCGGTTGAAGGCCACGACGATGCACGAGGTCGGGCACACGCTCGGTCTGACGCACAACTTCCGCGCGTCCACCGTCTACACGGAAGCGCAGCTCGCCGATCGCGAGTTCACCAGCAAGAACGGCATCGCCGGTTCCGTGATGGAGTACAACGCCGTCAACATCGCGTTGCAGGGCGAAAAGCAGGGCGAGCACCACATGTCGACGCTTGGCCCTTATGACTATTGGGCGATCGAGTATGGGTATCGCGAATTCGCACCCGAGCAGGAAGCGGCGGAGCTCAAGCGCATCGCGTCCCGCTCCAATGAGCCGCTGCTGGCGTTCATGGCCGACGACTCGTTGTATTACAGCGGTCTCGACCCTATGGCCAACACGTTCGATCTGGGCTCCGATCCGCTGCTCTACGCCGAGCGGCAGCTGAAGCTCGGGCGCGAACTGTGGCAACTCACCGAAGCGCGGGAGTTGCGTGAGGGTGAAAACTATGCGCTGCTGCGCCGGAACTTCAACCGCGGCCTGTTCGAAGTCCAGCAAAGCGCGCTGCAGGCCGTCAAGTACATCGGCGGGCTGACGCTGCTCTCCGACCATGTCGGCAGCGGCCGGATGCCGCTCGAGCCGGTGGCGGCGCAGAAGCAACGGGCCGCGCTCAACCTCCTTGCCGAGACGGTGTTCGCCGCCGACAATTTCCGGTTCCAGCCTGCCTTCCTGAGCAAGCTCGCGATCAGCGATCGCGAGATCGACGACGCCAAGGACCTCGGCCGCAGCGTGCCGACCATCGACGTCGCCGTCGACCAGCAGGTGCTCATGGTGCAGCGTGCGGTGCTCGGCCCCCTTCTCGGGCCGGAGGTCGCGCAACGGCTGCTCAACAATGAGCTGAAGGTGAGCGCGCCCAAGGCCGCGCTGCGGCTCGCCGACTTGTACGCGACGCTGCATGGCGCGATCTTCAGCGAGCTGAAGTCCGGGCAGGACATCCCGCTCATCCGGCGCAACCTGCAGCGCGAATACGTGTCGCGGGTGGCCGGCGTAATCGTGCGTCCGGCGCCGACGATGCCGGCCGACGCGCGGGCGCTGCTGCGGGCCGACGCGGTCCAGCTCCGCGACGAGTTGACCGCAATGCAAAAGCGGCCGCGTACGTCCGTCGAAACACGCGCGCATGTCGCCGACAGTCTGGCCTTGCTCGACGAAGCGCTGAAAGCCCCGATGATGCGGCAACCGCTCTGATGCCGCAGCGCCGGCCGCAGTTGTCGGTCACGCTCGCACCGCTCGACAACCGCGCGCTTGCCAACCTCACCGGGCCGCTCGACGCCAACCTGCGGCAAATCGAGGCCGCGCTCGACGTCGCGATCACGCATCGCGGCGGCGCCTTCTCCATCGCGGGCGATCCGACGCAGGCCGGGCGCGCGGCGGAAGCGCTGAAGCGCTTCTACGCAGGGGCGGAAAAGCCGCTATCGGTCGAGGACATCCAGCTCGGGCTGGTCGAGATCTCGACGCAGCCCGACGCTCCCGTCCCGGCGCCGGAGATCGACGGATCGCCGCACTTGCGCACGCGCCGAGCCGACCTGCACGGACGCACCCCCAACCAGGTGGAATACCTGAAGGACATCCTCAGTCACGACATCACGTTCGGCATCGGGCCGGCCGGCACCGGCAAGACGTATCTCGCGGTGGCGTGCGCCGTCGACGCGCTCGAACGCGATGCCGTGAAGCGCATCGTCCTCGTGCGGCCCGCCGTAGAAGCCGGGGAAAAGCTGGGATTCCTGCCCGGCGATCTCGCGCAAAAAGTCGATCCGTATCTGCGCCCGCTGTACGATGCGCTCTACGACCTCATGGGGTTCGACAAGGCGGCAAAGCTGTTCGAGCGCACGACCATCGAATTGGCGCCCCTCGCGTACATGCGCGGGCGCACGCTCAATCATTCGTTCATCATCCTGGACGAGGCGCAGAACACGACGCCGGAGCAGATGAAGATGTTCCTGACCCGGATCGGCTTCGGCACCAAGTCGGTGATCACCGGCGATGTCACGCAGATCGACCTGGCCCGCGGGCAAAAGAGCGGCCTGGTCGAATCCGCGCGCATTCTGGCCGGTGTGCGCGGCATCGCGTTCCGGCATTTCACCAGCGCCGACGTCGTCCGCCACCCGCTCGTCCAGAAAATCATCGACGCCTACGATCGCGAAGCGGCCAAGCGGGCTGCCGCAGATAAATGATCCCCCGAAGACGCCTTCGGCGTCCTCCCCCAAAGGGGGCGCTCGCCTTGGGACGGCCCGGCGGCGAGCCATGAGCCCCCGAAGACGCCTTCGGCGTCCTCCCCCAAGGGGCTCTCGCTCTAGACGGGCGGCGAGCACCGCTTTGCGAGCGACGCACCCATGCCATTAAGTCAGGACGAGCAGGACGCGCTGCGCCGGCGCTGCCGGATCGTCGTCGGCGGTCATCGTGACAGCGCCCCTGGCGAGGAACTGTCGCAAGTCGGCGAATGGTGTCGCGAGCATGGCTGGCACGCCGATCGCTACGGGGACGGCGCGCTGATCGGCGCATTCGAGACCAGGATTGCCACACTGCTGGGCAAGGATGCCGCGGTGTTCATGCCGAGCGGCACGATGGCGCAGCAGATCGCGCTGCGCATCGCCGCCGAGCACGCGGGCATCCCGCAAGTCGCGATGCATCCGACCTCGCATCTCGAGCTGCACGAGCTTCGCGCGTACGCGCGACTGCAGCGCCTCGAAGCCGTGCTCCTCGGGCCGAGTGAACGGCCAACCCTCGCCGGCGACCTCAAGGCGTACCCGGAACGGTTGGCGGCATTGCTGGTCGAGCTGCCGGCACGGGAAATCGGCGGGCAACTGCCGACGTGGGAGGAATTGAACGAGTTGTCCGAGCTTGCGCGGACACGCGGCGTGCACCTGCACATGGACGGCGCGCGATTGTGGGAAGCACGCGAGGCGTACGCGCCGCGTTCGCACGCCGATCTTTGCGCACTGTTCGATTCGGTGTACGTGTCGTTTTACAAAGGCATCGGCGCGCTCGCCGGTGCGATGCTCGTCGGCACATCGGAGCTTGCCCGCGAAGCGCGCGTGTGGCGCAAGCGGCACGGCGGCACGTTGTGGCAGCTGCATCCCTACGTCGCGTCGGCCGCAATGCGTTTCGACGCCCAACTCGCGAAGATGCCGGCCTATCGTGCGCGCGCGCTTGCGCTCGCCGAGCGCCTCGCGCGCGTTCCCGGCGTCCGGATCCTGCCGTACCCGCCGCAGGTCAACCTGTTTCATCTGTATTGGCCGGCGCCCGCGGCCGCGCTGACCGCCGCGCGCGATCGGCTGGCCGAAGACGACGGCGCCTGGATGGCGCAACGCTTCAGCGCGGCACAGGTTCCCGGCTGGGCATATCAGGAGCTCTACGTCGGCGACAACCTGCTCACGCTGGACGACGCGGTCGTGGCGCCGCTGTTCGCCAAGATGCTCGCCCTGGCGCAAGCGGCACCCGCGTGACGACGCGGCCCGCCGCGCGCGCCAGGACGAAAACGCCTGCTGCGCTGTCCCTTTCGGTGCAATACGCGAGCAATGCACCGCAGCTGCCCACACGAGCACAGGTGCGCCGCTGGGCGCGCGCCGCGCTCCTGGCCGATGCCGTCGTCACCGTGCGCTTTGTCGAGGCGATCGAGGGCCGCGCGCTCAACGCCGAATTCCGCGGCAAGGACTATCCGACCAACGTCCTGACCTTCGTGTACGATGACGAACAACCGCGGGCCGGCGACATCGTGCTATGTGCGCCGGTCGTGCGCAAGGAAGCGGATGCGCAGGGGAAAAGTCTGGCCGCGCACTACGCCCATCTGGTGGTTCATGGCATGCTGCACCTGCAGGGCTTCGACCACGAGCGTGCGGACGAGGCCGCCGTCATGGAGGCGCGGGAAACCGCGATCCTCGCTCGCCTAGGCCTGCCCGATCCGTACGCCGATGGCTAACGACGACGACACCAAGAGCAGCGACAAGCCGACGCTGATGGAGCGTCTCACGGCGATGCTCCTGCGGGAGCCCGACGACCGCGAGGAGCTGCTCGATATCCTGCGCGGCGCATTCGACCGCCACCTGCTCGACGCCGACGCGCTGACGATGATCGAGGGGGTGCTGTCGGTCTCCGAGACGACGGTGCGCGACATCATGATTCCGCGCGCACAGATGGACTGCGTGTCCATCGACGACGAAGTCCCGCAGTTCATTCCACTGGTCGTCGAGACGCGCCACTCGCGATTTCCGGTGATTGGCGAGAGCAAGGACGACGTGATCGGCATCCTGCTCGCGAAGGAGCTGCTCAACTATTACGCGAACCCGGAAGCGTTCAACTTGCGCGAAACGCTTCGGCCCGCGGTGTTCGTTCCGGAATCGAAGCGGCTCAACGTGCTGCTGCGCGATTTCCGCGCCAACCGCAATCACATCGCGATCGTCGTCGACGAGTACGGCGGCGTCTCCGGGCTCGTGACGATCGAGGACGTGCTGGAGCAGATCGTCGGCGACATCGAGGACGAATACGACTTCGACGAAAGCCACGACAACATCATCCCGGAGGCGAACGGCAAGTTCCGGGTGAAGGCGCAAACCGAGATCGCCGACTTCAACGAGCAATTCCATACCGCGTTCCCGGACGACGAGTTCGACACCGTCGGCGGCCTCGTGTTGCGGGCGTTCGGCCGCCTGCCCAAGCGTGGCGAGACGACGACGATGGAAGGCCTGCGCTTCCGCGTACTGCGCGCCGACAGCCGGCGCCTGTATACGTTGCAGGTGGAGCGGCTGGCCCCGGCGCCTGTCACGGATTCCGTCGCGTGAACGAAATCGCGCCAGCACGCGCGTCATGCTGACGCGCCTGGCTGCGCTTGCCGCCGGCGCGGCGACAGTGTTCGCATTCGCGCCCTTCGGATTTTCGCCGGTGAGCGTCGCGGCGCTGGCCACGTTGTTCTGGCTGTGGCAGCACGCTGCAACCCCGCGCGACGGCGCATGGATCGGATTTGCGTTCGGTTTCGGCTTGTTCGGCGCCGGCGTGTCGTGGGTCTATGTGGCGCTCGAGACGTTTGGCGGGATGGCGGCGCCGGTCGCCGCCATCGGCACCGCCGGTTTCGTCGGCTACCTTGCGTTGTGGCATGCGCTAGCCGGCTGGGCAGCCGTGCGCTTCACTGCTGCGCACTCCACGGCGCGGCTGCTCGCTGCCGCGGCCGCGTGGACGCTCGGCGAATGGCTGCGCGGGTACGTCTTCTCGGGATTCGGATGGCTGACGCCCGGCTACGCGGAGTTGTGGCCGGGCGGCGCGCTGCCGCTCGCCGGCTTTGCGCCGCTGGGCGGCGTGCTGCTGGTCTCGCTGGCTGTCGCTCTCTGCGCGGCCGCCGTCGCGGGCATCGTGGACGGGCTCGTGCACGCGCAGCCGCGACGCATCGTTGGCTGTCTGGCCGGAATCGCGCTTCTGGTCGGCGTCGGCGGATTGCTCACGCGCATCGAGTGGACGACGCCCGTCGGTGGGCCGGTCGCGATTTCGCTGGTGCAGGGCAACGTCACGCAGGCGCAGAAATTCGATCCGGCGTTTCGTCCGCAGAACTACGAGCTCTACGACAATCTCGTGGCCAGCGCAAAAGGACGCATCGTCGTGCTGCCGGAGAGCGCGTTCCCCGAGTTCGCCGACGAGATCCCGGCGTCGGTGTTCATCGGCCTGGCCAACGCCGGACGCGCACGCAACGGCAGCGTCCTGGTCGGCCTGTTCACGGTCGAGCCTCCGCTAGCGCCCGGCGAGGAAGAGCGGATCTATAACAGCGTCGTGAGCCTCGGCGCAGCACCCCCGCAGCTTTATCGCAAGCATCACCTCGTTCCATTCGGCGAGACGATTCCGCTGAAGCCGCTCGTCGGCTGGTTCATCAACTCGATCCTGGCGATTCCGTTGGGCGACCAGGCAGCGGGGCCGGCGGTGCAATCGCCGTTCGAGGTCGCCGGCCAGAGGATCGCCGTCAACATTTGTTATGAGGACGTGTTCGGCGCGGAGCTCATTCCCGCGGCGAGGGTGGCGACGCTGCTCGTCAACGTGACCAACGATGCGTGGTATGGCCGTTCGATCGGCGCGCTCCAGCACAATCAGGTAGGGGCGATGCGCGCGCTCGAGACTGGCCGCCCGATGTTGCGCGCCACCAACACCGGCATCACGTCGGCCATTGCACACGATGGCCGCGTCCTCGCCGAATTACCCTGGTTCGTCCGCGGCATTCTCGAGATCGAGATCGCTGGACGCACCGGGTACACACCGTACTTGCGATTCGGCGACTGGCCCGTGCTCATCCTCTCGCTTGCGCTGTTCGCCGTCGCGGTCTTGCCGAATCGCCGCGGCGTGATCGGCGGAAACCGGTAAAATCCGGATTTTCAAGAAGTTACGGCACGAAATCGGCCGGGCTCATGATGGTCACCTTTCAACAAGTCATCCGGACGCTGCAGGACTACTGGGGCCAGCAGGGCTGCGCGCTCCTGCAGCCCTACGACATGGAAGTCGGCGCCGGGACGTCGCACACGGCCACGTTCCTGCGCGCGCTCGGCCCCGAGCCCTGGCGCGCCGCGTATGTGCAGCCGTCGCGCCGGCCGAAAGACGGCCGTTACGGCGAAAATCCGAACCGTCTGCATCAGCACCACCAATTCCAGGTCGTGCTGAAGCCCTCGCCCACCGACATCCTCGATCTTTATCTGGGCTCGCTCGAGGCGCTCGGGTTCGACCTCAAGAAGAACGACGTCCGCTTCGTCGAAGACGATTGGGAAAACCCGACGCTGGGTGCGTGGGGCCTCGGCTGGGAAGTGTGGCTGAACGGGATGGAGATCACGCAGTTCACCTATTTCCAGCAAGTCGGCGGGCTCGATTGCAATCCGATCACCGGTGAAATCACCTACGGACTCGAGCGGATGTCGATGTACCTGCAGGACGTCGAATCGGTGTACGACCTGCGCTACACCGACGCGATGTCGTACGGCGACGTGTTTTTCCAGAACGAGGTCGAACAATCGAAGTACGCGTTCGAGGAATCCAACGTCTCCAGGCTCTTCGAGCAATTCGCGTTCTTCGAAGGCGAGGCGAAACGGCTGCTGGACGCAAAGTTGCCGTTGCCGGGCTACGAGATGATCCTCAAGGCCGCGCACACGTTCAATCTGCTCGATGCGCGCGGCGCCATCTCGGTGACCGAGCGCGCCGCGTATATCGGCCGCCTGCGCAATCTTGCCCGCACCGTGGCCAGCGCCTATGTGGAAGCGCGCGAAACGTTGGGCTTTCCCATGCTGCCGCCGGAACAGCGGAGAAACGCGGCATGAGCGCGGCCACGCTGGTCGTCGAGCTCTCCACCGAGGAACTGCCGCCGAAGGCATTGAAGGTGCTAGGCGAAGCCTTCGCCGACGTATTGGTGACCTGTCTGCGCGACCAGGCTTTCCTCGGTGTCGATTCCGTCGTCACCTCGTTTGCGACGCCGCGACGGCTGGCGGTCGCGATCACCGCGGTGCGGTCGGTGGCGCCGGACAAGGCCTTCAAGGAGAAGCTGCTGCCCCTCAGCGTCGCGTTCGATGCCGAAGGCAAGCCGACGCCGGCGCTCGTGGGCAAGCTCAAGGCGCGTCAACTCTCCCACGTCGACCCACAGTCGCTATTGCGCGAGCACGATGGCAAAGTCGAAGCGCTCTATCACTCGGGCGTTGCCAAAGGGGGGCCGCTGGTAAGCGCGTTGCAGACTGCTCTGGACGACGCCATCGACAAGTTGCCGATCCCGAAGGTCATGAGCTACGCCAGCGCGGGCCACTACTACAACAACGAGAAGTTCGTGCGGCCCGCGCATCGCCTGCTCGCACTGCACGGCGAGGAAATCGTCAACGTGTCGGCGCTCGGGCTCGACGCCGGCCGCACGACGGACGGCCACCGGTTCCTGTCACGCGGTGCAATCGAAATCGCCAACGCCGAAGCGTACGCACCCACGCTCGAGGCCGAGGGCAAGGTCATGCCGTCCTTCGCGGCGCGCCGTGCGCATATCGTCGTTGCGCTCGAAGGCGCCGCCGGCGATGCGACGCCGATCATGCCCGACGCGCTGCTCGACGAAGTCACTGCGCTGGTCGAATGGCCGGTCGTTTACGCAGGATCGTTCGACGTGGATTTCCTGGCGGTACCGCAGGAATGCCTGATCCTCACGATGCAGCTCAACCAGCGTTACTTCGCGCTGGCCAACGACAGCGGCAGGCTCGTCAACCGTTTTCTGCTGGTGAGCAATCTTGAAACGCGCGACCCGAAGTCGATCATCGCCGGCAACGAGCGTGTGCTGCGCGCACGGCTCGCGGACGCGAAGTTTTTTTTCGATCAGGACCGCAAGCAGCGGCTCGAGACACGCGTTGGCAGGCTGGCCGGCGTCGTTCATCACAACAAGCTCGGAACGCAGGCGGAACGCGTGGACCGGCTGCGTTTCCTTGCGACCCGGATCGCGCCTCTCATCGGCGCTGACGCCAATCAAGCCGACCGCGCAGCGCTGCTTGCCAAGGCCGATCTGGTCACGGACATGGTCGGCGAATTTCCCGAGCTGCAGGGCCTCATGGGCCGCTACTACGCACAGCACGACGGCGAAGCGCCGGCGGTGGCCGCGGCGATCGAGCAGCACTACTGGCCCAGGATCGCGGGCGATCGCCTGCCCGAGACCGCGCTTGCCCAGACCGTGGCGCTGGCCGACAAGCTGGAAGCGCTGGCCGGCATGTTCGGTATCGGTCAGGTGCCCACCGGCGACAGGGATCCATTCGGTCTGCGCCGCGCCGCACTGGGCGTCATCCGTATCCTCATCGAGCGTCAGCGGCGCGCCTCGCTGGCGGGCCTGGTCGGACTGGCCTTTGATGCGTTCGCTGCGATTCCCGCCGTCAATCGGCAGACGGAATCCGTTCTCGACTTCATTTACGACCGGTTGCGCGGTTATCTGCGCGAACAAGGCTATTCGGCCAATCAAATCGCCGCCGTGCTCGATGCGCGCCCGGACATGATCGACGACCTGCCTGCGCGTCTCGCCGCCGTCGCCGCCTTTGCCGCACTGCCCGAGGCCGCGGCGCTGTCCGCCGCCAACAAACGGATCGTGAACATCCTGCGCAAGAGCGGCTCCGAGGCAGCCAACGTCGTCGATCGCACGCGCCTCGCCGACGGCGCGGAGCATGACCTTTACATGGCGTTTCAGAAGCTGACACCGCAGGTCGAGACCGACTACGGCAACGGCGATTTCACCGGCGCATTGCGCGCGCTCGCCACCGCCAAGCCGGCCGTCGACCGCTACTTCGACGACGTGATGGTGATGGCCGACGATCCGGCCATTCGCGCCAATCGGCTGGCGTTGCTGCGGGGTGTCGCGCAGACGATGAATCGCGTCGCCGACATTTCCAAGCTGGCGCAATAATGGTCCAGCTCGCCTCCGAGGCCGTATTGTCCACCCGGGCGGTCAAGCTCATCGTTCTCGACCGCGACGGCGTCATCAACTACGACAGCGACCAGTTCATCAAGACGCCCGAGGAATGGCGCCCGGTGCCTGGCAGCCTCGAAGCGATTGCCCGGCTCAACCATGCCGGCTACCGCGTCGTGGTCGCCACCAATCAGTCGGGCATCGGCCGCGGGCTCTTCGACATGGGCATGCTGAACGCCATCCACGAGAAAATGCACAAGGCGCTCGCGCACGTGGGCGGCCGCCTCGACGCGATTTTCTTTTGCCCGCATACCGCCGACTCGAAATGCGAATGCCGCAAGCCCAAGCCCGCGATGCTCGTCGAAATCGGCAAACGGTTCAACGCGGAGTTGACGGGGATGCCCTGTATCGGCGACTCTTTGCGCGACCTCATGGCGGCCGACGCGGTCGGCGCGCAGCCGATGCTGGTCCTGACCGGCAAGGGCGAGAAGACATTGCGCGAAGGCAATTTTCCGAAGAACACGGTGATCTTTCCCGACCTCGCTTTCGCCGTATCGGCGCTCCTCGCCGGCGAATGAGCGTTCGCCGGCTTCGGCTCCGATGCTCTCGGCCATCCGCTCACTCGTCTTTCTGCTGTTCCAGATCGTGGTGACGCCGTTCTACGCCGCGGTGATGCTGTCCTCGTTCTGGACCCCGCGAATATGGACGTATCGGATGGCGGCAAGCTGGTGCGCGGTAAATCTGTGGGCGGCGAAGTGGATCTGCGGCATCCGGTGGCGCGTGAACGGCCTCGAGAATATTCCGGCCGACACGCGCGCGGCGCCGCATATCGTGATGTCCAAGCACAGCTCGACCTGGGAAACCCTGTCGCTCACCCAGTACTTCCCGCCGCTCGCCTACGTCGCGAAAAAGGAGCTGCTGAAGATTCCGTTTTTCGGCTGGGGTTTCGCGTTAGCATCGCCCATCACCATCGACCGCAAGGCAGGCACCGATTCGATGGAGCAGATCGTGACGCAAGGCCGCGATCGCTTTGCGCGGGCTTTCTGGATCGTCATCTACCCGGAAGGGACGCGCATCCGCGCGGGTACGCGCGCCAAGTACAAGACCGGCGGCGCGCGGCTTGCCATCGCCATGGACGTCCCGATCATCCCCGTCGCGCACAACGCCGGCTACGTGTGGCCCAAGGGCCTTTTCGGCAAGCGACCCGGCCTCATCACGATGACGATCGGCCCTCCGATCTCGCCGACCGGCAAGGAACCCGCCGCGCTGACGCAGGAAGTGGAAACCTGGATCGAGGGCGAGGTCGCGCGCCTCGGCAGCCCGCGATGACCCGCATGCGCTCCAGCGCCGGCACCGCGCATTTGCGTCTTGACGAAGTGAAGGGGCGTGATCCGTTGCGGCGTGTCCGCGACGGCCAGCTGCGCCGGATCGCGCTGGCCGGCGAGACGGTCGACTACCGGCTAATTCGCGCGCGCCGGCGGACGATCGGCATGGAAGTTGACCTTACCGGGCTCACCGTGCGCGCGCCGCGCTGGGTCACGCTCTCCGAGATCGAAGCCGCGCTGTTCGAGCGCGCGACCTGGATCGTCAAGGCGCTCGCCGAATGGCGCAGCCGCCGGCGCGACGTCATGCCGCGCGAGTGGAAGTCCGGCGCGCCGATCCTCTATCGCGGCCGCGAGCTTGCGTTGGAAGTGTTCCCGGCGCGGCGCGCGAGGATTGCGTCGGATCTGTTCAACCTGACCATCCTGCATCCCCGCGCACACGACGAAGCGCAGGTCGCGGAACTCGTGGGCAAGTGGCTGCGCGAGGAGGCGCTCGCGCTGGTGACGCCGCAGGTGCAGGCGTACGCCGGACGGGTCACCACCACGGCGCCGACCCTCAAGCTATCGAACGCGCGCAGCGAATGGGGCAGTTGCAATGCCCGCGGCGAGATTCGCCTCAATTGGCGGCTCGTCCAGTTGCCGCCGCCGCTGGCCGAATACGTGGTCGCGCACGAGGTCGCCCATCTCGTCGAGCTCAACCATTCGCCGCGTTTCTGGTCGTTGGTCGAAACGCTGATGCCTGGTCATGCGGCGCTGCGGCGTGAACTCGAAGATTGGACGGCGCTTTTGGCGGCGTGACCAAGTCGTCGGGGCCGCCTTCGCCGCGGGCCCACGATTTGTTCCCGATGATATTTGCGCGGAAGGCTTCGGGCGGCCGCGCGCCTTCCACGTAGAAACGGCACGAAGCGCCCAATCGCAGTCCGCTTTGCGGACGGCTCAGTAACGTGCCTATGCGGATCGTACGGCGTCGGCGGACGCCTGCGCTTTTCCTGCAAAACAGGTTTAGCGCCCCTGACGCGGAGCGAGGGCGACGCCTACTCGCGCGGTGCGGGGAGCGTCGACAAGTCGACGTCGAGCTCTGCCTGCTCGCGCAACAGCCGGGTCAGCGTTGCCGCCAGCTCCTGCGCCGACCGCGTGTCGCGCCAGCGTCCGTCGGCGGCGCGAAAGTGAAATCCGCCGGATCGGGCCGCAACCCAGATCTCGCGATTCGCGACGTGGCGGTTGACGATGAGCTTGCCGTTCGCGCCGCAGTCGATTTCGAGAATCCCGTCGTTGAGGCTCCAGTCGACATCGGCGTCGCTCTCGTCGAGCGCCGCGTCGAGCACGGCACCGATTGCGGCGAGCGTGGCGTCGGCGGAGGCGATGAATGCGGTGTCGGAGGCCATGATGACGCGTGATACATTCACGCCGATGTTACGTCAATTCCGCCTGGCCGCCGTGCTCGCCGCCACGCTTGCGAACGTGGGTTGCGGCATCAAGGGACCGCTGGTGCTGCCGCCCGCCGCGCCGCCCGCTGCGGCTGCACCCGCGGTGCCGGCAACACCCGCCTCCGGCACTCCGCCGACGCCCGCTGCGACCACGTCCACGCAGACCGAACGCAAACCATGAGCCCGCCGGGCCGCGCCAAGGGCGAAGACCGGAGCGCCCAGCGCGCAGGTATTTCCACCACCGCATTCGCCTACCGCCACGGCGAGCTGCACGCCGAAGGGGTGCCGCTATCCACGATCGCCGCGCGCTTCGGCACCCCCTGCTATGTCTATTCGCGGGCCGCGCTCGAGAACGCCTATCGCGAGTTCGACGCGGCGTTCGCCGACGTCTCGCATCTCGTCTGTTACGCGCTCAAGGCCAATTCCAATCTCGCGATCCTCAACCTGTTCGCGCGCCTCGGCAGCGGCTTCGATATCGTCTCCGGCGGCGAGCTCGCACGCGTGATCGCCGCCGGCGGGGATCCCGCGAAGGTGGTTTTCTCCGGCGTCGGCAAGACCGAAGATGAGATGGCGCAGGCGATCAAGGCCGGGATCCTGTGCTTCAACGTCGAATCGGCCGGCGAGCTCGAGCGCCTCAATGCGGTTGCCGGAACGCTCGGGAAACGCGCCCCGGTCAGCTTTCGCGTGAATCCGGATGTCGACCCGAAGACGCATCCGTACATCGCAACCGGCCTCAAGGAAAGCAAATTCGGCGTGGCGTACGAGGACGCGCCGGGTCTCTTTGCACACGCGGCGACGTTGCCGAACATTGCCGTCCACGGCATCGACTGCCACATCGGATCGCAGGTCACCGACTTGTCCGCGTACGTCGAAGCGAGCGCAAAGGTGATGCATCTCGTCGACCGGATCGAGGCCGCCGGAATCCCGCTCCGGCATATCGACCTGGGTGGCGGGCTTGGCATTCGCTACCGCGACGAGGAAACCATCGATGCGTACGAATACGGCCTCGCGGTGCGCCAGGCACTGGGCGCACGCGCGCATCGCCTGCTGTTCGAGCCTGGCCGCTTCCTCGTCGGCAATGCGGGCGTGCTGCTGACGCGCGTCGAATATCTGAAGCCCGGCGCGGCGAAAAACTTTGCGATCGTCGACGCCGCGATGAACGATCTCCTGCGGCCCGCGCTCTATGGCGCCTGGCATCCGGTCGACCCGGTGCGACCGCGCAGCGCCGACGAACGGCACTGGGAAATCGTCGGTCCCGTTTGCGAGAGCGGCGATTTTCTCGCGCACGACCGGCTGCTCGCACTCGCCCCCGGCGACCTTCTCGCAGTAGGCGCCGCGGGTGCCTACGGGATGGCGATGAGCTCGAACTACAACTCGCGGCCGCGTGCCTGCGAAGTGATTGTCGACGACAGTAACGCGCATCTGGTCCGCCGCCGCGAGCGCGTCGACGAGCTTTTCGCGCCGGAAAATCCGCTGCCCTGATTGCTCGCCGAGCGGCGGCAAAGTGCACGCGCGAGCGCGTTCACAACGCAAAAATTTGCGGCCAAAACGGGCTTTTCGTGTGTGCGGAAAGCGCAACACTCATGGTCCTAACCGTCGGAATCGGCGACGAAATCTTGCAAATACGGCAAACGTGGCTACAATGCAGGCAGCAGGAGGAATGGGTTTGTCAAGTGGTTGCACGATAAATTTGACGATCCGGAACCACCTGCGGAGAAGAGAAGCAACATAACAGTTACGGTAACTCAGACAGGAGAAACCAAGATGATGGCAGACATGATGTCCATGATGACGCCGGCGGCCCCGTCCGCTGCGCCGAAGAAGAAGGCCGCTAAACGCAAACCGGCGAAGAAGAAAGCTGCGCCGAAGAAGAAGAAAGCGGCGAAGAAGGCGAAGAAGAAGGCAGCCCCGAAGAAGAAGGCCGCCAAGAAGGCGACGAAGAAGAAGGCCAAGAAGAAGACCGCCAAGAAGACCACGAAGAAGAAGGCCGCTCCGAAGAAGAGGAAAGCGGCAAAGAAGGCGAAGAAGAAGGCAGCCCCGAAGAAGAAGGCCGCCAAGAAGTCGACGAAGAAGAAGGCCGCCAAGAAGAAGTCGGCCAAGAAGACGACGAAGAAAAAGGCCGCGAAAAAGCTGTAATCCCGCGGCGACAAGGTCCGTTGCAATACTGCGACGGACGAAACGGGCGGCGCATTGCGTCGCCCGTTTTACATTCTTCGTGGCCAAATCGACCGGGCCGGCTTCGCCCGGCCCACGATTTGACCCCGATGCAAGTCAGCGAGAAAGGCTTCGGGCGGCCGGGCGCCTTTCTTGTAGAAAAGCCACGAAGCGGGCCGATCGCCGCCGCTGCCCGGCTGGCTCAGTAGCCTGCGCATGCGCCTTGAAAGCCCCAACGAGCCGATGCGCCCACCGAAGGTTGTCTGCGTGCGTGCGCGCCACTGAACCTCTGCGAAGCGGACCTCAATCGGCGTGCGTCGTTCACAAGCCGCTTCGCGGCCGTTCGGTAACGCGCGTATGCGCCCTGAAAGCCCCAATGAGCGGATGCGCCCACCGAAGGCTGTCAGCGTGCCTGCGCGCTACTGAGCCTCGGCGAAGCCGACCGCGATCGGCGCGCTTCGTGCAGTTTCCGGAGGAAAGCGCGCGGCCGCCCGAAGCTTTCCTCTCTGACTGCCTTCGGGACAAAAAGGCCAAGCGCGCAGCGCTTCACCTTTTTGGCACGCCGCTTTTACGATTTGGGCACGTCCTGCATTCGAGCGGTGGGCACAGGCTTGATTGCGTTCCCGATGGGCTTGGCCGGGACCGCCTTGTGGGACTTCGCCTGCTTGCCCGCGCCCCTGGTCGCGACCGCGCGCTTGGTGCTGCCGCCGGCTCTCGCGACCGGCACTACGTCGCTTGTCACACGCACCTTCTGCCCTGCGGCCAGCATGTCGTGGGAGATCGCATTCCACGTCTTGAGCTCCTGCACCGTGACGCCGTAGCGCACGGCGACGCGTTGCAGCGTATCGCCGCGCTTCGCCGTGTAGTAGAAAGTGCGCCCGGCAGGCACCGTGGTGAACACCGCCTCCGTGAGCGTCAATGCAGCTTCGTTCGATGGCCGTTGCGACGGCACCAGCAGCATATGTCCGACGGGAACGCGCGACCTGGAGCCGATGCCATTCACCGCGCGCAGCGTCTCGACCGACATCGCGTATTTGGTCGCAACTTGCGGCAGTGTCTCGTTGGGCTTGAGCCGGTAGGCTTGCCATGACACCAGCGGCTGGTCGGTCAGCTTGAGCTTGGCGGCGAAAATCTCGGCGTTGTCGATGGGCAGCAGGATCGACTGCTGGTCGGCGCCTGCGATCACCGGTCGGTTGTGCTGCGGATTGAGCGCCAGGAAATCCTCGAGCGACAGCTCCGCGAATTCCGCCGCGCGCTTGGTGTCCATCTTGCGGGTGGTCTTCACCACGGTGAAAAATGGCGCGTCCGGAACATCGGCCAGCGCGAGACCATACTTTTCCGGATCGCGAACGATGTTCTTCACCGCTTGCAGCTTCGGCAGGTAGTTTCGGGTCTCGGCGGGCATCGGAAGGCTCTCGTAGTCCGTGCCGAGACCCTTCGCCTTGTTCCGCGCCAGCGCGCGGCCGACATTGCCTTCGCCCCAGTTGTACCCGGCAAGCGCCAGTTGCCAGTCATCGAAATCGTCGTGCAGCTTGGTCAGATAGGTGAGCGCCTTGTCGGTGGCCGCGACGACGTCGCGGCGCGAATCGACCCAGAAGTCCTGCGTCAACCCATAGTGCTTGCCGGTCGAAGGGATGAATTGCCAGATGCCCGACGCCCGGCTGGTCGACATCGCAACGGGGTTGTACGCGCTCTCGACCATCGGAAGCAACGCGATCTCCGTCGGCATGTTGCGCGCCGTAACTTCGGTGACGATGTGGTACAGGTAACGGCGGCTGCGCTCCACCATCCGCGCCATGTACTCGGGGCGCGCGGCATACCACTGCTCCCATTTCTCGACGAGCGGTCCATCGAGATCGGGGATCGCATAACCGGCGATGATCCGATCCCAGAGATCGCCGACCGGCGGCGGCAGCGGTTCGAGATCCGCGCCGGCGGCCGCGGGAAAAAGTTCAGGTTCCTTGGGTGCGGGAGGCGGTTCGGCAATCGGCTCCGGCGGAATTTCTGGTGCCGCCGCGACGACCTCCGGTGGCGGTAGCGGTGGTGGCGGCGCCGGCTCGACGGGAGCGGGAGCCGGTGTCGCGCAGGCGGCAAGCAACACTGCGACGGCGAGAATCAGGTTCTTCGGTAGGCGCAATTCGAGTTTCCGATGACGGCACAGGGCGTGCCGGGGCAAATGGGCTTCTCACCCAAATTTCGGCCCGATGGTAGGCCCCATCGCCGGGACCGTCAACCTGCGGGACCACCCGCCACGTTGGCTAGAAAGCGTTCTTCCACGCGCGCAGCACCGCAAACGTCTCGACGTCGTCGGCCAACCGATGCCCGGCGTGCGCCTCCGCCGCGGCCCTTACCGTGGGGATATTCGCGCGCAGGAACGGGTTGGTCGCGCGCTCGAGGTCGATCATCGACGGCAAGGTCGGTTCGCTCCGGTCGCGCTTGGCCTGCTCGCGCGCCTGGCGAGCGCGGATGTCGGCGTTCGCCGGCTCGACCGCCAGCGCGAAGCGAAGGTTCGCAAGTGTGTATTCGTGGCCGCAATACACGCGCGTCGCGGACGGCAACTGCGCAAGCGTCGACAGCGATGTCCACATCTGCCGCGGCGTGCCTTCGAACAGTCGCCCGCATCCGGCGGCGAACAGCGTGTCACCGCAGAACAGCGATGGCTGTCCGTTGATGTCGCCAAAATACGCAATGTGCCCCGCGGTGTGGCCGGGAATATCGAACGCCTTCAGCGTCACGGGCAGGCCGGGAACGTTGACGACGTCGCCGCCGGCGACCGCCTGCGTCCGGCCGGGAATCGTTTCCCGCGCGGGCCCGAAGACCGGGACGGCAAATTGCGCCAGCAATGCCGTATTGCCGCCGACATGGTCGTTATGATGGTGCGTGGCGAGTATTGCCGTCAGCGTGAGACCCTCGCGGGCGAGGTAGGCCAGGACGGGCGCCGCATCACCCGGGTCCACGACCACGGCGGTCGTTCCCTGCCGCATGAGCCAGATGTAGTTGTCCGCGAATGCCGGGATAGGGATAATTGCGATCATGGACGCATCTTCGGGACCGGCGGCGGGTGTGTCAACTAAGGCACCAACTGACCTAGCCACGCCGCTGGCCGAGTGGTTCGCCACCAAGCTTGGCCAGTATCTGCTTGCGCGGGAACAGGCCTATTTCGACCAGACGGTCGCCGATATCTTCGGCTTCAACGCGCTGCAGGTCGGGCTGCCCGAATGTCCATTCCTTGCGCAAAGCCGGATTCCTTCGCGGTGGACGCTCGATTATGATCCGCCCGCTGACATCATCGCCGATCCGCACGGCCTTCCGTTCGCCGAGAACGCCGTCGATCTCATCGTCATGCCGCACGCGCTCGAATTCACCGACGACCCGCATCTCATGCTCCGTGAGGCGTATCGGGTGATCCGTCCCGAAGGCCAGATCGTGATCGCGGGCTTCAATCCGTTTTCGCTGTACGGTGCCAAGCGCTATTTCGGGCGCTCGCAGAGGCCGCCGTGGAACGGCAATTTCATCGCGCTCTATCGGCTCAAGGACTGGCTGACGCTGCTCGGGTTCGAAGTGGTCGGCGGCCGCCTCGATGCGTATGCGCCGCCGTTCTCCCGGGAAAAATGGCTGCACCGCTTCGGGTTTTTCGAGTCCATCGGCGATCGCTGGTGGCCGATCGCGGGCGGCGTCTATTACCTGCGCGCGACGAAAAAAGTGCTCGGCATGCGTGTGCTGACGCCCGCCTGGGAGCGCCGCGAGAGGCGCAAGAAAGCGCTGGCGCCCGCCCGCGCACGCGAAGGCCTGACCACGTCGGATCGTCTGCAACGGTGAGCACCGCAGGGCCGCCGAATGGCGCACTCT
>Ga0068869_100000197_pt1 | contig 31239 bp, 25 predicted proteins | sample KBSMisM52_FD_64676 | JGI IMG/M metagenome (GOLD analysis project Ga0068869, IMG submission 64676) | Miscanthus rhizosphere microbial communities from Kellogg Biological Station, Michigan, USA - KBS Miscanthus M5-2 | ecosystem: Host-associated > Plants > Roots > Rhizosphere > Soil ... | reverse complement strand
GGCAATACTGCGGGACAGCAGGTTACTATTACTGTTTATGTTCCGACTATTACTTTAGCTGACTCTACTGCCACTTCCGGCATTATTGACGGTAAAGTTGATCCAGCCGAAAATCTGATTCCTGTAAGTATTTTGCGTGAACGCAGCTCTATTATCACCAAGATAACGACAGCTTCTGCGAATACTTTTGGTAAATACTTCACTGATGACAGCGGTGCAATTTCCGTGAAGGATCTGAATCTGAAGGATACGATTGTTATTAAAAACAGTAACGGTGATGTTATAGGTGAAATTGATCCAAATACCGGAAGAATTATTCTTTCAGATAATAACTATACAATTGAAGTATTGCCGGCTGAACAACCTTTGTTGCCGACCCGCGTGGTTGTAAAAGACAAGGACGGAAATGTTGTTGTGACTGAATTCCTGGTTCCGGATGCCAATACCGATACCACAATCGACGCTCCGGATTTCCCATATGATGAAAATACAACCGCTATCTTCAAGGGTGTTCACAGTAAAGATGCTGATACACTCGATGATTTTGAGTTTAATAAGATCCCGGCTGATGACCCAGTATATCCTGGCGCAACTGAAATTATTGAAAAATCTACAAAAAAACGCGCTGCACTTCTTGATACCGGCGGAAACTTCTATGTTTTCGATTCACGCTTAAGTTTGAAACTGAAAGATGCAACATCGTTAAGTGAACCGATGGTTGTACAGATTATTTTCACACCTGAAGGTGGTAGCAGTGTTGTACTTGGTGAGTTCTTTATTGCTGTTCACAGTGATAAGGGTATTACCATTCTCCCTGCTTCCCAGTTTGAACTTTTCAATGGAGGCATCAAGAGTAAAGGCCCTTTGTATGATACCGATCATGACTTCATGCCTGACCAATGGGAATTAACATACAGCTTAAATCCAAACGATCCTGCTGATGCAGCAGAAGATAGTGATGGTGACGGTGTTACGAATCTGGAAGAGTATCGTGCCGGTACCAACCCAAATAATCCTGATTCCGACGGTGATGGTTATACAGACGGCGCAGAGATTATTAATGCACAAAATCCAAATGAAAAAGCCAAATCACCTTTTGCTGACGTTGGACTGGATAACCCTTACTACAAGAGTATTTTGAATCTGCTCCAGCGTAATATTCTGCAAGGTATTCCTTCGGGTAATCAAGTTTTGTTTGGACCGGATGAACCGATCAGCCGTGCTGAGTTTGCAAAAATCATGCTGGATATCTTCTGTATTATTCCTCGTAAAGAGGCCTATGAAGAGCCTTCATCATTTACGGATATTCCTTTTGATGCCAAGAATCCATTATGGTATTACGCGATTACCAAAGAGGCATACTTCCAGGGTTTCATCACCGGTTATATTGGTGAACTTGATCCATTAACCGGTAAAACTCCGTTTAAACCGGATGCTACTATTAGCCGCGCTGAAGCTGTAAAAGTTATTCTTGAAGGTCTGGAACGTGAAGGTGCAATTAAACTGGGTCAGATTCCACCGGCAACACCATGGTACTTACCTTACATGCAGATCGGTCAGGATATGACGCCTTTCTTACAGAAGAATCAGTACCTGAAAGTTGCATTTATTATTACTGCTGAGGAGGCCAAGAACCCTCTTGATCCGATTAGTCGTGCTGAATTTATCGCTATGGCTGACCGCGTGCTGACTGCTTATGACTGTAGCGGTATTGATGACGATCATGACGGCATGCCAAGTTATTGGGAACGCTTACATGGTCTGAATCCATATGATCCATCTGATGCCAATGATGATCCTGACGGTGATGGCTTAACGAACCTTGAAGAGTTTAAACATGGAACGGATCCTTTTGATCCTGATACGGATAACGGTGGAGTTAAAGATGGCGAAGAGGTGAAGAAAGCTACCAACCCTCGCAACAATCCGAATGATGATCCGATTGATACCGACGGCGACGGTCTTACCGATAAAGCTGAACAGAATGTTTTTCACACAGATCCACTCGATCCGGATACGGATAATGGTGGCGTGAAAGACGGTGATGAAGTGCTGATTAATAATACAAATCCGCTCAAACCGCAGGATGATAAAGATACTGATGGTGATCGCTTACCGGATTTTGATGAGCTCCATCTGTACGACACAGATCCGTTTAACCCGGATACCGATGCCGGAGGTGTGAAAGATGGTGATGAGGTGGATCGTAATACAGATCCATTAAACCCGGATGATGATCTGATAGATCCTCGTTCGAATCTGGATGAAGGTATCTATCTGATTTCTCCTGATTGTAACCAGTGTCCTTGTCCGTCAGCCATCGACCATACGGCTGATCTGCTTCCTGGTGACAAAGTGTTTGGCGTCATCTCGAATAATGATGAAAGCGAGATCTTCAGTAAGAGTAATGTTGTGGAGATTGAGTCAGTACCAAAGCCAACAAATTGATGTTATAATAATAAGATAATTGATTTACCCAAAATGGATACACAAGACAAAACAACCAGGTCATCAAAATCTTTTACCGTGATGGTGTTGCTTGCCTTTACTCTCTTTTTCGGCAACTCGTTTCAAGAGTTAAAAGCTCAACCTGCACCGAACCCATCGGGTGCGCCAAACGGTGCTGCACCAGAAGGCACAGATGCAGCAATTGTCTGTCAGATGGATCTGGGACAGTACATGGAGGATCAAAAGGTTCAGTTCCGTACTTTTTTGACGACAACAAATCAAAATAAAAGTAATACCGGTTCACTTTTACCAACAATTTTCGGTAAATACCGCGAAGTTCGAGATGCTGCTTATGCAAAGTATGCAACCTATTATCCGCAGCAGGGTGCGTCGCAACTATCGGAAGGCCTTTCGCCGGGAGCTTGTTTGAAAACAATGGATGATGCTCTGGATGAAATGCGACGTGAAATCCAGACACAGGCGATGCAAACATCTACTGTGCGCAAAACTACCGCACTTCTTCAAAAATATCAGAATATCAATAACCAACTTCGCGTACTGAACCGAACGTTCCTGACTATGAAATCTTATCTGGATACTTTCTCACAAAGACTCCCCTGTTATGTAAAAAATTCTTGTAACAAAGGATAAAAAAATCACAAATGAAAAATAAACTCTTCAAAACTCTGCCTATTTTTATCGGGATCGCTCTGATCGCGAGCGGTCTGGTGTTTATGAAATTGCGGGCAGCCAGTGAAGATCAGGATCAATTTATGGCTTATTGCTCTACTTTAGGCTACAACCTCAATCCTGACTCTCCTTACTCCAATTATGATTTGGATGTTGAAGCGTTACAGCAACTTTATCATACGACTGTTAACGACAAATTTAATGAGTATATTAGCAGAATGATTGCCGGTCAGGCTGAAGCAGTTGCTACTAACGTAGCTGATCCAAACAGTTTACCGATGCCTCCCGATGAGACAACCGGCCTTCCTCAAGTAGATCCGCTTACCGGTCTCCCAGTACCATGTGATGAAGAGAACTATAGCAGTTTCTGTGTTGCCAGCACTCTTCTGAGTGATCCGACTGTTGGTTACATGGAGTATCGCAGATCGCTGAGCTGTCGCAAAAATGCTTTATTCTCAAGTACTGCCGATAAAGATACTGCCTATTCGGCATATACAAAATTCATGATCATCGGAGAAAAGAATGAAGAACAAGCAATCAATGCTACTCAAGGTGCTCGTGTTATGGAAATAAGCGCCCGTTTGAAAGCGATCGATACGGAAATTGATGTGGCTAAACAAGCTTTGGATAAAACCATGGTGGCTTATGAGGAGTTAAAAGCTGCGTGGCCGATGCACAAACGTTATATGCAAATTTATGACAGTCTTGTGAAATACCGCGACATGATGTCCGAAATGCGACATCAGGCTGAAGACCTTCCTAATAAATTCATCGACGCCACTACTACCAAATGTACCTAATGCTGAAAAAAATTCTCTACATTTTAGGATTCTTTATGTTCGCCTCCATCATGGTGCGACCGATGGTTGTGCTTGGACAGGACAGCAGCACTGTTACACAGGGATTTTCAGGTAACCCGGAAGATGTCCCTTTCTCTTCAGCAAGAATCTTTTCCAAGATTGTTGCAGCTACCGGAATGAATCCGAATGCTGACTGGTCTGACTCTTTTGGACAGACGAACGATGAGGATGTTGGTAAAGATCTTTACATAACCATCTACCGCAAAGTGAATGTAGATCCGCAGAAGAAAGCCTTAACAGCTATTGCGGCAAAATATGGAATGACTGAGACGGACCTCAACCGCATTTTGCATAGCGACTATACGACACTTATGGATAAAAAGCCGACTATGACCCAGCAGGAAGCACAAAAGAAAATCATGGAAATTCAGCAGCTCTTTAAAGAGGAGTCCGAACTGCAAAATCTCGAAGCCAATGTTAAAGCTTCCGTTGAACCAAGCGAAATTTTTGCCAATATGGATATTGATGATTCAGGTTTTGATCTGGTAAACGATCTGGATATCATTGAAAAAATTCTCTTTTTGAAAACCAATCCGATTGATATTGGTCAAAGTTATGACTCGAGCGATGAAGAGGCGGCAGTTGAAGAACCGCCTGCAGCACCATCACCATCTCCTGAATCTTCAGAATTACCGGAACTTCCTCCTGATAACAGTACTCAACAGCAAACCCAGGAATCGCAGGAGAGTCAGGAAAGTACTCAGGAGAATACTTCAGGTAAAGTTCTCCCAAGTGATGAACTTGATCCTTTGAGCTGTTTTGCCGGGGACGAATACAAAGGTGCTCTTGATGAGTTTGATAAAAAAGCTGCTGAAGACAAAAAATATAAAAAAGCGCCGGAAACAAAACCGGAAGAGACTGAAAAAACCGGCTCAACATCTTCGGCACTGACGAAGAGTGATGATTTCCTACCGATAAAGACACCTCCACCAAGTCCGCCGATTCAACCTGCTCCGGCCGGTGACTGGCTACAGGATGATGTGTGTGATGATGTGTTCTGTATTTTTATTGAATCAATAACTGTACCGGCTACATCCAAATACTCCAGCTCTGATAACTGTATTGCCTGCCATGCTGAAAAAATAAATGAGACTCTGAAGAAACTCATTTCACATACTTTGTCACCGAATAAAGCGCCGGGAAACCTGATGGAGTCCGGTAAATGTAAGAGTGCCATGGCTACCAGTTTTGGCTCAGTGAGCATGAATTTTTACGCTTCATCCATGCCGGTGAAAACACCTCAAAATGATGACATCATTTATGGAAAACAGATCGAAGACGACTGGTACAACTACTGTAGCGCAGTGGCTTTCCCTTTCGGTTGTCCAAAGGCACCTCCGGGTTCCAACGGTGCGCAGTACACATTGCCAACTCCAATCAGCAATACGGTTACCCAAAAAGCCATCCTTATGGCAGCTGATGGAGCAACATATAACCAGGTAAATACCAATATTCAAAAAGGTATTGCTGCTTATGGACTGGAACAGGCTGTCGGTGCGGCTCGCGTAACCAATGGTGCGGCAGCTGATACTGGTGCCAGCTTTTTTGGCCCAATCAAAACAGAAATGGATAACATGACTACTTACTTTGTGAACTTCAGTGACATTTTACAAAGTTTGAATGAAGCAGTTGAAACTATTCCTGGCAGCCAGGCCTGCGTCGATTTAAAAAATAAAAAAGAATGTACCTAACATGAAAAATACTCTCAAAAAATTCGGTGTTGTGGTATTGCTCGGGCTGCAGATGGCTCTCACTTTTGTAAATGTTCCGGTGGCACAGGCGGCACTCTTCAATACAACCGCAGGTACAAGCCTTAATCCGATGCGTTGTGCCCGTGATTATGGAATATTTTTGTCTTCTGTTATCGGTTTTGGTGATTTTATTGAATACTGGAAAGATATTCTGGTTCGTTATAACGCCAACATCTGTCAGTACAATGATATTGAGACTTTACGTCAGCGTATTGTGAAAGTACGTCTGCAACTTGTGGATGCATTTGGTGTTTGCGCTGATACCAGTAAGTTAAAAGACACTTATTATCGACTTGAAGCTGAGCTCTCTTATCTGCGTAAATATATTAATGTTGGTAACGGAACCTTTAATGAAACTCCGGACGCTGATGTACTTGCAGATTTGCGAGGCTATCTTGGCGATAATTATACTGACCAGGAAATTATGGATTTCTTTAATGGTTTCAAAGAAAAGTATACACCGAAACTTGACGGGTACAAAAACTGTGTGGACCCGGGACTTGATCAGCTTTTGAAAAAATGGAAAGAGTTTACGGAAAGTATGGCGGGCCTTGGTCCTTCTATTGCCCAGGCCGGTGCTGATATTGAAAAACACTGGACCCGTATGGCAAATACACCTTTGAATTTGAATCGTGATTTTATCGGCGATATTCTGGATGCCCGCGTCAATGGACTTCCACCGGCAATGGGAATGCAACAGATTACTGACGCTTTCAAAGCAAACTCACCTCAGGGTTATACTTTCAGTCAGCTGCAGGCAGCAACTCAGCTGGATACCCAGACCTATGATGATGCAAAACTGGAACAACAGTATTTGGCACAATATCAGACATTGTATGCTGAAACCAAAGACACTTATTCCGGTGAACTTATTTCCCGCCTGGATTTACTGAATCAGATAATTGTGGCCACATATCCATACCAGATTCAGACCATTCAGTGTGTACAGTCGATCAAGGATAAACAGTGTTAATATTTGGGGTTGGTCGGTCAAAAAAAAACTTATACAAAAAGAAAACCCCTGGTCTTAGGAGTTTTCTTAGGCTTTTCTAGGGCTTGCGAATTGAAGTTCTTTCTGCACCCGAGGCTTTTGCGCTTCTGAAGCGTGGCCTTTTTAGCGGAGTACATAGGAGAGGATTGTACCTTTGATACGCTCTCTCCATTGCGTTTTGTCCTGGACTGCTACTTTGCCGGTAAGCATTTCCACGCTATCGGCATTGTCTTTTTTGCAGTAAGGGCAGTTGTGTCGGTTCGAGGAGATCGAGACGCCACAGCCCAGGCAGTTAAAAATCATGACTTTTAAATGGTGAAGTTAATTTCGTAATGGTCCTTGTCCGGATCCTCCGGTGTTGATGTGGTGTGTTCCCCCATGTGTGTTTCAGCGGTATTTGTTTCATCCGGCAGAGCGTCTTCACCAGATCCAACCGTGAGAGCTGAAGCTGCAGAAGCATCTTTGGGAGGAGAAACCTTTTTCCTCTTCTTACCAGGTTCCGTTACCTGTGTTGCGCCGGTGGTATTGCTGCCACCTGTTAAGTCATCCAGGAATTTGTCTACGTCCGTACGACGTATGCGGTAAACTCTTCCGAGTTTTGCCGCCTTCAGCTTTCCTTTCTTGATGAATTTGAGAACCGTGAAAGGATGAACCTGAAGAATCTGGGCGACCTGCTCAACCGTAAGAATAGTTTCTTCCATGGTAGTTTATTTAATTAAGGCGTGCTTTCTATGAAAAGCACTTAACTCATTAAAGTCTACCATATTTTCAAGTGTCGAACAACAATATATGCCTCTGTGTATCTATCAAGCTAGGCGAGGCCATTTATATCATAATATAAAAAATTTTTCAATACTTTTGGCAAGTTATTCTTATTCTATTAAATTCTATTAAACTCTTTTAAACATTTTCTGAACATTGATTAAAGTGCTAAATTATTTCAATTTAGTATATTCTATTAAACTTTATTAAACTTTATTAAACATTTTTCTCATAAGGGCAATTTTGGATGTTTATAGATTGTTCAAAACTAGCCTAAGAAAATTTAACGGAAATTGGGCTAAAAAGGGCTGTTTTTGATGAATTTCCCATACTACAAAGAGCCTCAGGGAGATTTAGTCTCCTAAGGTAGTGTTTCCTACTCTAAACTTAATTGAAGGCTATTCTTGCTACTTAGCTTTGGCGATTATTTCAATCAGACCATCTGTATTTCCGTACATGGATGGGGTTATATCCGGAGATGATGCTCTCAGAGGGTTTTCTACAGCATTCAATACTTCCCCACTTAAGGTCAGTTCGATATTAACAGCTGTCTCATCGGATATGACCGTAATGCGGTAGCCTACATCTTCCTGTCTTGAAACATTATATTTACAACCTAAAACCTCACCCCAGGTCATGGTAGTGGGGCCATGAATAGCGATTTTATCGGTTGTCAGTATCTGTTCAAGCTTTTGAACACGCTGACCGTTGATTATATTTTTCTCCGGGAATGATTTCTCAGTCTCTTGGCTTGTATCTAACATATTGGCTGCTTATTTGTTCGAGCTTGGTGATTGCTGCTTCGTTTTAACAGAGATGTTGGGGCCGTTGAATGGACGAGGTCCATTACCAAGGTTGATCTGACAATTCAGGCTTGGAGTGGTTTTGCACATTTCTGAAGAAACTCTCGTATTTACCCCACCGATATTGGCGTAAGGCACCAGGATTTCATCTTCCGGATGGTCGATACCGCCGATTTCTGGCTTATTCATGGATTCAACAATTGCATTGCCACCTTTATAGGCACCAAATAAGCCTGCTGCTACGGCAACTGCTGCAACTTTTCTACGATTGCGTCTAATAAGTTGAGATAATGCACTAGGTGTTTTAGTAACAAGGACAGTTTCGCGGTAAGGGCCTGTACCCAATTGCTCTTCAGTTGTATTCCAAAGAAGACGATCTTTCAGTTTTTCAAAAGTGCCGACTTCAGTTTCTGGTTCAGGTTTAGTAAGCATGTGGATTTGAAGTTAAAATGGATTTTTACCTTATAACAAAAACACCATTATGTCAAGTGCAGTACTTTACTACATCTTATAATACTTCTTCAGCCAGATACCGGTATATGACTCCTTAACCTTTGCCACCTGCTCAGGTGTTCCGATAGCGATAATGTCGCCGCCGCCTTCGCCGCCATCTGGCCCGAGGTCTACGATGTAATCTACGGACTTAATGACGTCCAGATTGTGTTCGATGGTTAGAACTGTGTTTCCTTTGTCTACCAGCTGCTGGAGGACATCCAAAAGCTTCTTCACATCTTCAAAGTGCAAACCTGTAGTTGGCTCATCTAAGATATAGAGAGTTTTGCCGGTTGAACGCTTGGAAAGTTCGGTTGCGAGCTTGATACGTTGAGCTTCACCTCCAGAAAGTGTGGTGGCTGACTGGCCGATATGAATGTAGGAAAGACCTACCTCAAAGAGAGTCTGGAGTTTTACTTTAATGTTTGGAATAGCATCAAAGAACTCAAGAGCTTCGGCTACTGTCATTTCCAGCACGTCGGAGATGTTTTTGCCGCGGTATGTTACTTCAAGGGCTTCGGCGTTGTAGCGCTTGCCTTTGCATACTTCGCACGGTACGTAGATATCAGGGAGGAAGTGCATTTCGATCTTTTTGATACCGTCACCGGCACAGGCTTCACAACGGCCACCTTTGACGTTGAAACTGAAACGTCCTGATTTGTAACCGCGGAGTTTAGATTCCGGTGTGGAAGCAAAAAGTTCACGGATGTCGGTGAAGACGCCCGTGTATGTTGCCGGGTTTGAACGTGGTGTACGGCCGATTGGAGACTGGTCGATGTCGATAATTTTATCCAGGTGATCCAGGCCCTCAATTCTTTCGTGTTTGCCGATGTTGTGTTTGCTGCCGTAGAGATTTGACTCTACAGCTTTTACTAAGATGTCGTTAATAAGTGTGGATTTTCCGGATCCCGAAACACCGGTGATACCGATGAATGTTCCGAGTGGAAGTTTAACGGTTACATCTTTCAAATTGTGTTCAGAGGCTTTTACTATTGTTAAGTAGTTTCCGTTTCCTTTGCGGCGTTTTTTCGGAATTGATACCTGTCTTTTACCGCTTAAATAAGCTCCAGTAACGGAGTTTGGATTTTTCATGATTTCCTGCGGTGTGCCCTGGGCAATCACACGGCCGCCCTCTTTTCCGGCGCCCGGTCCGATATCCAAAATATGGTCGGAAGCGAGCATGGTATCTACGTCATGCTCTACTACAATCACAGTATTACCGAGATCACGAAGATGAATGAGTGTTTTTATCAATTTCGCATTGTCGTTTTGATGCAAACCAATGGATGGTTCATCCAAAACATACACAACACCTGAAAGTTTTGAACCGATCTGCGTAGCCAGACGAATGCGTTGAGCCTCACCACCTGAAAGCGTATTTGCGGCACGATCAAGCGTTAAATAAGATAGACCAACGTCGTCCAAAAACTGGAGGCGATTGCTGATCTCTTTCAAAATTAAATTTGCGATCTGCTTTTCCATTTCGCTCAAATCGAGTTTCTGGAAAAGGTTCATGCATTTTTTTACAGAGAGCTGGGTGACATCAATAATAGATTTCTTATTGATGAGAACGGCTAAGACTTCAGGTTTTAGACGCTGTCCCTTACAAACAGGACACTCCAGAATCTGCATGTATTTTTCAATCTTTTTGCGGATATAGTCGGAGTCGGTTTCAAGATAGCGGCGTTCAAGATTTGGAATAACGCCTTCGAAACTCATAGCGTATTCACCTTGGAATGGACCTTCACCTTTTGTACCAACCTGAATGGAGTATTTATTGCCGCCTGTTCCATAGAGCACGATATCCATGGACTCTTTGGAAAGATCTTTGATTGGAGTATTCATGGAGAAACCATTCTTTTTGGCTACAGCTTCAAGAATGCGGTTATACCAGGTTAAATGCGAAGTTGTAGCTGACCATGGCATGATTCCACCTTCAGCGAGTGTAAGGTTTGGATTTGGAATAACGAGTTTGGAATCGATTACGAGCTTTGTACCAAGACCATGACACTTAGGACACGCACCATGCGGACTGTTGAATGAAAAGCTCCGTGGGGAAATTTCTTCAATAGAGAGACCACAATCGGCACAGGCAAAATGCTCGGAGAATAGTTCCTCTTTTTTGCCGTCGTGGTCAGCAATAATCATCACGCCTTCACCGTGTTTTAAAGCGGTTTCTATGGAGTCCGCCAAACGTGTACGGTCTGGATTTGGCATTTCAATCTCTTCACCAGTGGAAAGTTTTTGACTGAGTTTTTTGAAATTTTTCACAACGAGACGATCTACAACAATTTCCACAGTATGTTTTTTATTCTCATCGAGAGGCGGAACGTCGATCACACTTAATACTTCGCCATCAACACGGACGCGCACAAAACCGTCTTTCTTAATTTTTTCGAAAACCTTTAAATGGCTTCCCTTTCGGTCTTTTACGACAGGAGCAAGGAGAAGGATTTTTTTACCTTCTGGCATGGCGCCTACCAAATCCACGATCTGACTGGCGGTCTGACGTTTGATAGTCTTACCGCAATTTGGACAGTGAGGATGACCTACCTTAGCAAATAAAAGTCTGAGGTAATCATAAATTTCTGTAACGGTACCCACAGTTGAACGAGGGTTGCGGCTGGCGGTTTTTTGATCAATAGAAATTGATGGAGATAAGCCGTCAATTGAGTCCACATCCGGTTTTTCCATCAGTTGTAAAAACTGACGGGCATAGGTGGAAAGACTTTCTACATAACGACGCTGGCCTTCTGCGTAGATGGTATCAAAAGCCAAAGAAGATTTTCCCGAACCTGAAAGGCCGGTGAAAACTGTGAGTTTGTTTCGCGGAATCTCAACGCTTACATTTTTGAGGTTGTGAATACGCGCCCCTTTTACAACGATTTTATCCAGTGACATGCGGAAATTTAAACTATTAAAAACTAGCAAGCTAGCTTATCAACGCTAGCAGACTTTCGGAGATTTGGCAAGGGTATAGGCCGGGTATTGCGAATTAAGCCTCTTTGGTAGGCTTTTTCTGTTTATCGCCGGCTACAGGGAGCGGTCCGGGAACCTCAGGAGTTGGCTTTTTCTTCTCTTTTGGTTTTGGGGCCGGTTTTTCTTTTTCAGGTTTTTCTTTTGGTTCCGGATGTTCAACTGTTGTTACACCTTTACGAAGTGATCCATCGTAGAACTTTTCTTCATAAAGATCTTCAGTTACATCGTTCGGGCCCATATTAACGTACTGTTTGCGGATTGCTCCTTCATGCTCAGTCAGTTTTTTCTTGGCTTGATACAGTTTCACTTCGGCGTCCTGATTTTCTTTACTGCCTTTGCCCTTTGATTTTGTGGCTTCTACTTCAGCTTCAGCCTCTTTAACTTTTGCTGTGAGGGTGTCGTATTTATCCCAAAGTTCTTTATTATCTTTCAGAGTTGTAGAGAGAAACATTTCGCTGCGTGAACCACGGTCAGCGCTTTCCTTATCACGTTCAAAGGTCTTCAGATTATCTTCACCTTCACGGAACTGAACGTATTTTTTCTTGAGACTGTCCAGATCTTTACCTGCTGTTTGCTGAGCGCCATCAAACCAAGACTGCGCCTTCATTTTTTCAGCACGGGTGCTTTTTGGATTTTCATTTACTGCTTTCAGGTTGGCTTCAGCGCGAAGGTAGTTATCACGGCTGAGTTTGTAGGCTTCCCAATAAGGTTTATGATCATCCTTGAGAGTGCTGCCGATCGGTGTCATTTTTTCTGCTCTGGCCAGAGTGTCTTCAAAATCTTTGCGACGTTTTTCAACCTCCTGAGTCAGACCTGCTACCTCAAGAGAGTCTGCGGATTTAACACGGAGGCTGTCCAGGTAATACAGATGTGCATACATGTCCATAATCGTGCGGTCTGAGAGTACGCTTGGGCCCATATAGCCTTCCTCAAAACGTTTCTTGATGGCCACTAAATCATCATCATGCATGGCGATCTTTTCTTTGTGGTAACCAATGAGTTTTTTCTCGAGTTTTTCCATCTCTTTTTTCTGACCTTCAAGTTTGGCCTGGAGATCTTTTTTCTCTTTTTCCAAACCCACATCCGGCATACCTCCAAGAGTTTTTATCTCTTCGGCAAAAGAGGTTGCTGAGCGATCAAGAATGGCAATACCGTCAATAAGCAATTGAACTTCAATGCTTCCCATAGCGGTTTTATTGCCTTCAATCAGAAGTTCCAGTTCGGTGCGCTTTTTGATGAATGCAGCTACTTCGACGTAATGGTTAAGGTTATCATCAAGTTTTTTATTGGCATCGCCCTTGGCTTTATCAAGTTCGGCGAGCAGTTTGATAATAGTGTCCTTGTGCTTGTGATATTCGGTTGGAGCGATTTTAGCTTTAGCCAACTGGCATGCTAAAAAGATGTCGGATTTGGCTTTTTTAACAGCCTCATACGGATCCATCTTATCGAGTTTCACCTTGTCTTCTACCTTATCGGCAGCTTCTTTAATCTCTTTGGTGGCAGCCTGTGTAATTTCGTCAGGAGTTTCGCCGGCATAGACCAGACGTTTTGGCTGGAATGATGCGAGCTCTTTTCTTTTGAATTGAGTAAATTTCATATTTTGGTGTTAATTTTTTTAGTTTTAAACATCATCCAGCTCCTTGAGCAGGGTTTTGGTTGTGGCCTCTTCCTCGCGCTGAGCCTCACTTTCTTCGCTGTGAACTTTTTCTTTCTGGATCTTTTTTACTTCACCGTTAAATTCACGAACAACCTCCTGATTGCGAACCAGAAGTTGCTGTTTGGCAGCACGAATTCCCTCTGACTCAACATTGAAAATATGCTCGTAGTTTGAACGTTCGTCACCGGTGGAACTTAGAATCTGCTTTTTCATGTCTTCAGAAAGAGTTTTGTAGACCGGAGATTTTTGAACCAGTTTTTTGAATTCTGTGTGAGTCATGTTTTTTTGTTTATTTTCTATCTTAATATTATAGCATAAATCATTACCTTTGACCATCAGACAAACTGCCTGGTTTATATCAGGGCTTTTGACTTAGCGTTAAAAATATGTTATAATAACATGAATTGTTTTAAAATCTAAAACTATAACAATATGAAAAATAAAAAGAGTTGGCTTATGTTAGGTGGTGGACTTCTGGTTGTAGGTGTTATTGCCTTGGCCTTTACATCAAATCAAAGTGGACTTTTACAAGGGGCTCTCACTCGTTCTACTGGAATAAGCGGAACTTGTTCTTATACTCCAAATCCGGCTCAATTAAATCGTGCTGTCTATTTTACAGTAACTGCTACAGGTGGTGCCGGCTCTTATACGTATGGTTGGCCAAAACTTGCTGATGCATCTACAACAGCCGTATCAACCTCCAATATGGGAACCTATGTTTTCGCTACTTCGGGACGAAAATATCTGAATGTCACAGTTACAGACAGATATAACTTATCGGGAGTTGTTGCTTGTAATGTTGATGTACCAGTGCCTACTACGACTAGAATTGCAACGCCTCCGACAACAACACCTCCTCCAACTGCTACTCCTCCAGCAGCGCCGGCGCCTCTCGCCGCAACCTGCACGTCCTCTCCAAATCCTGCTAAATTAAATCAATCAGTTACTTTTACGATAAATGCTACGGGTGGAACGCCTACCTACATGTACACTTGGCCAAACCCTGAAAAAGGATCTCTTGCAGGTGATTATCTTAAATTATTAACAAAAACCGGTGTCTACAGTTTCAACGTTTCCGGAACAAACTATTTCAACGTTACTGTTACGGACTCCTTAAACGCGACTAAGAAGGTGGACTGTAATGTTGAGGTGCTTAATGGTTAAGTTTTAATATCGTAAATTTTCTGGGTGATTTCAGATTTGAGATCACCCTTTTGTTTTTCTGATAGTGATTTGTAGAGCTCCGTACGGCGGCAGATAAAGTCCTCTGCAGTTTTTACGTATTCGTGGTCGATGGCGTAGAAGAGTTCGCCCCAGAGCGTGGGTGCTTGTGGATAGATGAAGTCCGTTGGGGTGCGGTCGTCGGTTGTGAGGTTGAGTTTTTTATAAACGGGATGATCTTTTGTTAAGTACGGAAGAACGTTTTTGATTTTGCTACCGTAGGTGTTGAGTAGGTTTTCAGAAATGTCTGATGTGAGTTTTTGCAAAAGCGGATATTTTTTGTAAGCGTCTTTTTTAAAATCCTCAAAGGTGGTTTGGGTAAAGTCGCTTCCGGGGAGGCGCTTTGTTGCTGTTGTGCAGCTTGGCGATGTTTTATTCAGGCCCTGAAAAATAATGTCAGTAACTTTCTGCGAGAGGTTTCTGTAGGTGGTAAGTTTTCCACCGATGACGTTGAGGAGTTTGGTATTACCAATAGTGAGCGTTTCCAGGTGGTATTCGCGGGAGATTTTTCCTTCTTTTTTGTTGGACTGATTTAAGAGCGGGCGGAGGCCGGCATATACGCCGGTGATCTGCTCACGCGTGCGAGGAGTATGCGGAAATACACGATTCAGTTCATCTAATAAATAAGTGATGTCGTCTTCAGTAGCAGTTACTTTATCTGGATTCTGATCATAGTCGGTATCGGTTGTTCCAACGAGTGAAAAATTGCCGTGAGGAATTACAAAAAATACACGGTTATCTTTTTTGGCGGAGATCAAAACTGCGTATTCGTGAGTGAGTTTTGGAACAAAAAAATGGATGCCTTTGGTGAGACGAAGGTGTTTTTGTTGCTGATGTTTTTGGCTTTCGGCATCAGCTTTTTCTAGGTGCCATTTGGTGAGGTTTTCATCAAGCCATGGGCCGGTAACATTTACGATAAATGTTCCGGTGAAGTTTTGTTTTTCGTGAGTTAATGTATTTAGGGTTTCAATTTCTGTGCCGTTGGGATGGTTATTAATTTTTGTTACTTCTGTGTAGTTTTTTACAGTTGCCCCATTGGCTGCTGCATCTTGAATATTGGCCAGGGTAAGGCGTGCGTCGTTGGTCTGACAATCGTAGTAAATGCCTCCACCCTGGAGATTTTTTTCATTTAAATTTGGTTCTAAATTGAGAAGTTTTTTTGCGGAAAAAGATTTATGACGATGAATATTTTTGAGACCGGCCATGAGATCATAGAGAAACATTCCAAGTCTTATGAGCCACAGGGGGCGCTTGTCGCCTTTGTAAACCGGGATGATGAAAGGAATGGGGTGAACCAGTTGTGGTGCGATTTCTGTGAGCGTTTTTCGTTCGTGAAGTGCTTCCCAGACAAGTTTGAATTCATAGTTTTCTAAATAACGAATGCCACCGTGAATGAGTTTGGTGGAGCGGCCGCTGGTGCCGGAGGCGAAGTCAGATTTATCCAGCAGTAAGACCTTCAGGCCGCGGAGGGATGCGTCACGGGCAATGCCGGCGCCGTTGATACCGCCGCCGATGATGATGAGGTCGAAATGGGATTGTGGAGATTTTGCTGGCACAATTTTTGATTAGATTTCTGGTTTCGCTAAAATTTTTTTAGAGACTTTTTGTAATTTCACTTATATTTTTTAAGGTGAAATCCGGTTTAATTTTGGATTTTTTCAGCATGGCCGGAGTTGTTTCGCCACTGAGAACTAAGACTGAGGTTATGCCATAGTCTTTGGCTCCTTTAATGTCTGTATAGAGCCGATCCCCGACCATGACCATTTGGGATTTTTGGCATTTGAGATGTGCCTGTAGTTGTTGATAAATGGTTTTTTGAGGTTTTCCGATGACTATTGGGAGTTTATTTGTTGCTGTTTGAAAAGCGGCGATCAGTGTACCAATGTCGGGATGAAATTTACTATCTTCAATTGGTAGATGATCATCAGGATGTGAAGCGTAAAAAGGTATTCCGGCTACGATATATTCATAGGCTTTCGTAAATTTATCGTATGTAAAAGTTTTATCAAAAGTAAGAACTACTGCTTGTGGCTGCGATTTCTTAGGTGTGTCCTTAAGGGATGTTTTTATGATGGTGAATCCGGATTTTTTAAACTCTTTTTCTACAGATGGAACTGCAAGCAAAAATATTTTCTGAATATTTTTTGATTTAAGGTACTCGATGGTAGCAAGTCCACTGGTATAAATTTCTTTGATGTTTTTGGTGAACTGAAGTTTTTTTAGTTTGGCAAAATACTCCTGCGTGCTTTTAGAGGAGTTGTTGGTGAGGAAAATCGGCGTGCGACCAGTGGCGCGAAGTTGGTTTAAAAATGGCAGTGTATAGGGAAAAACTTTGCTTCCCTGATACAGAGTACCATCAAGATCCAAAATGAAATATTTTTTCTTTTTGAATAAACTTTGTATGACTGCGGACTTCATTTTTCATACGTAAAATAACGCTTTTGATTAAAGCATGAAGAGGTCCTTAATAAAAGGTTATTGAATGTCGTTGCGGTTGTTATCAACCATGCAATACGCCTTGTGGGACTCCTTTTTCTCGAGCAGATAACTGAGGTAAATGAAGCCACCGGTGAGATATGGAACGAGTAAAAACACCCAGTTCATTTCCAGTAATATGTTGAAAAAAGCGTGAAGAATAATGGCCATAAATAAACCCTGGGCTATTTTTTCTTCGTGAAAAACTACATCTTTTTTCCAATGCATAAGTTGTGCTATTCCTTTGCCTAAATGCCATTTTTTGTTTTCATGCTCCTCTTTTACGATATCTGTGGCAAATAGTGCAACTCCATAATAGTAACCTAAAATGCCAGAGAACATGATGTGCGCGAAGCTTGAAAAGAGTGATCTGAATACGAATGGATACAGAATATCGTCAAAGCCGCGGCTGGCGATAATGTTGTAGAAATAGAGAATATTTTCCACAAAGGCAAAGCCGAGTGCTGCAGTTATGGACATTTCTATGGCATCATCAATTGAGCAGATAATTTTTCTGTCCGTGACTTTTACGGCCCAGAGTTTGGTCATTTCTTCAATTACTCCTACGATCATGAACGTGACGATCACATCGATTGGGATAAAGCCGAATGTTGAAAATCCGATGAAATCGTCCTTGAATTGATGAGTATACTGAAAGGCATTGATCCAGGGGAAGTACTGCCAGAGTGATTTGTATGCCAATAATGGCATTACAAAAACGGCACCGGCAATAAAAGTTTTGATGGTCATGCTTTTCTGTCCGCTCTGTTTTTTGTAAAAAATGTAGCCCCAAACGCAAGCGGGAACGATAGCCAGAACCAGAGCGAGACCTATTCTAAAAAAATCTATATTCATGAATTTTTGTTTGTGCCTTTTGTTTCTTTTTATAATAGCATAATTCCCCGATTTTGTCGATCAGGGAATGTGTGGTGAAAATTGGAAGGGGTTTAGGCTGCTAAAGCGCTTTCATACTGCTTTTTTGCCAGTTCGTGGAGGGCCAGTACTGCAGCTTTATTTTGTTCGGTTGGGTTGGTGAGGTAGGTGGAAAGGGTGCCCCAGACGGCGCGTGATGAGATCTGGCTGCCGGTGTCGGTGGGGAGGCGGTTGCCGTTGTGGTCGTAGAGGCCGAATTCAACACCCATGCCGGCGCTCCATTCCATGTTGTTGATGATTGACCAGAACATAACGGTGTCGATTTTTGCGCCTTCTTCTTTGGCTTCGAGGATGTATTTTACGGTTTCCATAATCCAGTATGGTTTGCGGAGGTCTTTTTTATCGGCAAAACCAAACTCTGTTACTTTGAGAGTTTTTTCGGGATAGGCTTTTGAAACTTTTTGGATGACTTTTTTCATGCCGAGCGGATGGATGTAGCCAAAGCCGGGATGATCTCCGTATTGATAGTCTTTGCGACTGTCTTTTCCGGTAACTCTTCTGATTGCTCCACGCATACTGATGTCTTCGCCGTGGTAGTACTGGATGCCGAAAAAGTCGCTTTCTTTACCGTCTTTTTCAACGACTTCGATCGGAACCCAGTTCATTTTGCGGTCGGCATAGTTGGCGATTCTTCTGGTTATCGGGCCTGCGCCTTCGAAGCAAATAAAGTTGTAAGCTACTCCGAGGCGAATATCATTCTGAACTTCAGAAATATTTTCGGAAGCATTATGCATTTCGTTATAGGCAATGTGGTGGGCTTCACCGACTTTTTCCAGAACTTTGCGACCAAGCTTGAACTTTCCTTTTTTGAAGGGAGGAAACTCGCCGGCCCAGTATGGAAGCAAATAATGGCACATCGGCTCGTTGATCGTGATGAACGTTCGCACAATGCTGCCATCGTTTAACATGTCGTCGATCTCTTGTGAGGTGAAGTCGGGATCCTGTTCCAGAATCTGACGGATTTTTTGTGGGTTGAATAAATATTCGGTAACTTTTTTGATGTAAAACTGAAAGTGTTTGAGAATTTCTGGATGTTCCCAGGCGCCTTTTTTGTAGCCACCGCTTTGGTCGAGTTCAGCAAAAGCTAAAGGCATTGGCCAGTGGTGTAATGTCACCATCGGGTCCATTTTCTTTTTGCGGCAGTAGGCGATTTTTCTGATGTATTCGGCCATTAATTTTTCGTCGAACTGTTCGGGTTTTGGGCAGAGACGGCCGAAATCCAGAGACATGCGAAAGGAGTTGTTGTGCAGTTCATCGGCGCAACGATTCATCTGAGCTTTGTAGGATTCGTCAAAGTTTGGGACGTGGGTGAGGTCGCCCTGAATGGGTCTTTTTTGACCTTTTTCGGCATTGAGGGAGTCGATGGTAGCTTTGTCCCAATCGGAACGGATGTCGTATGTTCCGTCTTCATTTTTTTCAGGCATAGGGTCGGCTTGCCAGTGACAGTGGCCGGTTCCGACTGTTTCCAGAGGTTGATTTAATTCAAACATAAACTGCTTAAAATAAAGGAGTTTATACTAGCGTAGTTTTGCGATTTTGTCAATGCTGGAGCGGCATTGCGGCACTTGAAGAGATATCCAAAATGTTGAGGTTTTGGTGGGTTCTTTCAAGGGTTTGTGTGGAGTCGTTGGTGGTCGTGATAATGGTCTGGTGGCCGCCTTTTTCGGCTGTCTGCATGAGCATTTTTTGGCGGTCGAAGTCCAGTTCGGAGAAAACATCATCCAGGAGGAGGAGAGGTTTTTCTTGAGTGTGATGTTCGTGATAGGTGAGCTCCAGGAGTTTGAGTGCCAGCAGGAGCGAGCGGACTTCACCACGGGAGGCGTGGCTGCTGATGGAGCGATCTTTGAGCGTGAGCTCCATGTCGTCGCGGTGGGGGCCGACGCTGGTGTGAAGGGAGTGGAGGTCGCGCGGGCGGGCCTGAAAGAGTGATTGAGTGAATATGGTTTTGATCTCTTCAATCTCTTGAGCTGTTGGGAGCTGCGGCTTGGCGGTTAAAGGCGCGTTTAGATTTTCCCAAATATTAGAAATGTATTTCACAGAAGCTGCTTCATTTTTTTGAGCGATATTTTGATACTCATTTTGCAAATGTTGATTGATGAAACTGAGCGTGTAGCGGCGGTAAGCTGTAATCAGGGCACCGTGTTCCACCAGTTGTTCGTCCCAAATTTCCAGATCCTGCGTGCCGGCGACTCCATCTCTGATATTTTTCAGGAGGGCATTTCGTTGTTGATGAATGCGACGGTAGTTTTTAAGAGCGCGAAAATAGGGCTTGAATAACTGAATATTCATAACATCCAAATAACGGCGGCGGAGATCGGGACCCAAATATAAAATATTCAAATCTTCCGGATGAAAAAAAACGATCTGACAGTTACCGATGAAATCTTCTGTGGTAATTTTCACGCCGTTTTTTTTGAGCTGACGTTTTGGTTGAGGTGGATTTCCCAGAAAAATTTCCAGTTCGATGGTATCATCATTCTTCTGAAGAGTGGCTTTAACACGGGCATATTCCTGTTCCCATTGAATCAGATCTTCCTGTGCCGAGGTGCGGAAAGATTTGGTGAGAGCGAGTAAATAAATGGCTTCGAGGATGTTGGTTTTGCCGTACGCATTTGGCCCGATGAGATATTGCAAAGGCTGTTCCGGATTGAAATCCAGATCCAGTTTGGTGTGGTTGCGGTAGTAATCGAGACTGAGATGGGTGAGGCGCATGGCTTTTAGTTGGAGTGTTTCTATGGTGAGGGGTTATGCGCTTGGCGACAAGCGTGAATCGTGGCATTCGGGGCAAAAAAATGGTGTAATATTTTTTTGCAGGCATTTTGTTGGTTTTGACGTGTGGGATTGCTTTCTATACACTGCATTTGCAATTATTTTTTCTGATTTTTTATGGCTAAGAAAGAACGAAATGAGGTCGCCCGTAGTGATGACCAAACGCTTGATCATATGCGTCACAGTTGTGCGCACATGCTGGCTCAGGCGGTTTTAGAGATGTTTCCTGAGGCAAAATTGGGTATTGGCCCGACTACTGAAACAGGTTTTTATTATGATTTTGAACTGCCGCGAACACTGGTTCCTGAAGATCTGGCTTTGCTGCAGGAAAAAATGATTAAGATTGCCAATGAACGACAAACTTTTGAACGTCGTGAAGAGCCGGTGGAGAAAGCGATTGAGTTTTATACAAAAGCAGGTCAGCCATATAAAGCTGAGATTGCTGCTGATTTGAAAAAGCAGGGTGAAACGGTTGTGAGTTTTTATGAGAATCGTTTGCCGGAACATTATAAAGGCACGGAAGGTGCTCCCGGTGATGTGAGATTTTATGATTTGTGCCGTGGAGGACATAGTGAAAGTACCGGAAAAACCGGTGCGTTTAAGTTGTTTAAGATTGCCGGTGCCTACTGGCGTGGTGACGAGAAACGTCCCATGCTGCAGCGCATTTATGGACTTTGTTTTAATGATAAAAAAGAGCTGAACGAGTATCTGCAATTGCAGGAAGAGGCAAAAAAACGTGATCACCGCAAACTTGGAAAAGAGCTGCAACTTTTTACAGTGATCGAAGAGATCGGTCCGGGTTTGCCTTTGTTTTATCCGAAGGGAACAATCCTGCGCCGCGAGGTTGAAAACTATATTACGGAAATGCAGGAGCGTCGTGGTTACATGCCGATCTGGATTCCACACATTACCAAAGGTGAGCTGTATAAAATTTCCGGCCACTTGGATAAGTACGATGCGATGTATCCGCCGATGTCTTTGAAGGATGAAGATGCGTACTACATGAAGCCGATGAACTGCCCACACTTCATGATGTTGTATAAGAGTTTACCGCATTCTTATAAAGAACTTCCAGTGCGCTATGTTTGCACAACCACCAACTATCGTTATGAAAAATCCGGTGAACTTTCCGGTTTAACCCGCGTGCGCGCCCTGACGCAGGATGACTGTCATGTGTTTATGCGTGCTGACCAGATTGAGCAGGAGATTAATTTGATGCTGGATATGGTGTCGCAGGTTTATAAAACTTTCGGGTTTGAAAATTTCTGGGTGCGTATTTCCACACACGATCCAGCGAATAAAGAAAAGTATATTGGTGATCCAAAAATCTGGGAAAATAGTGAAAGCGTTTTGAAAGGTTTGATTGAAAAGCGCGGCTGGAAACATGACATCGGCGTGGGAGAAGCGGCTTTCTACGGCCCTAAACTGGATTTCATCTTTAAAGACGTTTTGGGACGTGACTGGCAGCTTTCGACCATTCAGTTGGATATGAATCTGCCGCAACGTTTTGAACTGGAGTACACAAATGCGGAAGGAAATGCTGAACGACCGGTTGTGGTACATCGCGCGATTTTAGGATCGACAGAAAGATTTTTGGGAATTTTGATTGAGCATTTTGCGGGTGCTTTTCCAACGTGGTTGGCTCCGGTGCAGGTTGCGGTTCTGCCGGTTTCTGAAAAGTTTATTGAGTATGCGAAAGAGATTCAGACTGAACTTGTGAATAAAGGTGTGCGCGTTGAATTGGATGACAGCAACGAAAGTTTGGGTAAAAAAATTCGCGGTGCTGAAATGTTTAAGACTCCTTACATGTTGATCATCGGCGAAAAAGAGGTGGCTGATAATACTGTTTCTGTTCGCAATCGAAAGACCAAAGAGCAGACGGTGATGCCACCGGACGAGTTTGCGGTGAAACTGTTTGAGGAGATTAAGATGAGAAGTTTGTAAAAATTTTTTGTAAGTTGAAGAAGGCTGCCTGAATGGGTGGCCTTTTTTTGTTGTTGAGTTAGGGAGCTTGCTCCGGCGGTATCCATCTTGCGATGTTCCGCCGGAGCAGCAGGGCTGTATCGGTCGTCACTTTCGGTGCGGAGGCGGCGGTCGAATTGTTATGACTGATTTAAGATCAGTTTTGACAATCGGCCGGGACACTTCTGTTGGTCCGAGTGGTTCTGACACAGCCCTGCTGCCCTCTTTGACTCAGCGTTTCAGCGATCGCGCCAGTTGGCGTCACGACGCCGGCGCGGGCGCGCTTCGGTCTGCCCCTCCAGTTTGGTGAAGAGAGGAGCGTTCTGGAGCACGGCGGGGAGCTCCTTGCGGAGAGCGAGAAGATGCCTCCGCGCCTTGCCCCACTTCTCGTTGGCGACTGCAGAGCCACTGCGGCGGCTCGCGTAGTCGTGCAGGAGGAAGGCCAGCGTGCAAACCCGCGAGTGCGGATCCGCGAACGCGCCTTCCGACTTGAGCACGTACTCCAGACGCGAGTGGTTGCCAGCGCCACGGTTCTGCAGAGCCAGGCAGAGATCCGGGAGCTTGGCGGGATCGAACTGCGTGTCTGCCGCAGCGGTGGACCAGTACTTCTTGAGCTGTACGGACTTCTCGGACTTGGCATTGGCGGCCGTGGTGGAGATGGAATCGGGAGCGGCGGGAACGGGAGAAGAGGTCATGAGTTGGTTTTCCTTTTTTGCTTGAGCGACTACATCTGCGTTGAGAGTTTTTCGTGCGAAGCGATTTTCTAAGAGAGTTTTTGGGTGTGTCAGAACCACGCCCGACAACTGGGACATTTTGCATATGTCGCAAGTGATGGGCGTGGTTTTGGTGACTAGTTTTCAAAGAACTTAAACAAAAAACCTCTTCATGCTGTGAAGAGGTTTTGGGATTCTTTAGTAAATATTTTTATGGACGTATCCCCTTCACAGCAAATTGGCGTGCAAGACAAAGCACCTCACAAATGAGGTTCATAATAGGCGCAAACTTGTTGTACTGAGATTTATTCATAAAAATTATTGTTGTTGTAAATGTTGCCGGGGGGCCCTCTGTCGATACTCTGACAGAGGACCCGCCCGCAAGTCCAAGCACCCGTAACGGCGATTCAATCCTGGGTGCGCCCCCCGCAAAACTTCACGGCGACGCAGGACACTTCGTTTGGTCCAATGGTAAGATCTACTTCAAGTTTACTTTAGTTGAAAGGTAAGGATCAGTGCCGCTCGTCGGGCGGCGGCTGCTGATCAGGCGTCGCCTTCTGCTCGGCCATGTGCAGATCGACGAGCTCCTGTACGATCTTCTCGTAGGCCGGGGTCCTGTGACCCAGCTTCGTGTGAAGCTCCATGATGAGCATGCGATGTGCCTCGATGCGCAGCAGAAGCTCACGCTTGCTGACAGGCTTCGGTGCACGGAGTGCGCACTTCATCAGGGAATACTGCCCGTACACGAGAAAGATCAACTGAGCCGTGTTGAAGACCTGAAGAGAGTTCCCCGACAGGTCCATGACCGTAGGACGATCCTTGTCCGACTTGATGCTGTCCTGAATGTGACGGAACCTGTTGAGAGTCCTCCGAGCCTCGTTGTAACTGATGTTGGTCTCGTTGGCGATCCCGATCCAGAACTCGTTCATGGGATCTGCCTTCGCACCGGCCTCATTGGTCATTATTGAATCCCTCCAGTGAGTAAACTTTGTGTGATCATTACCACACCCTTGCTTCGTGAATACCTGACTTTCGCCTGGTCTCCACAAAAAGAGGTGTGTAATGATTGCTAATTTTCAAGGAACTTTACGACTTGGTATTGATACGATTCGCGGGACTTTTTGTAACAGCTTCCAGGCCTACAAAAAAGCCCCTTTTTGTGAAGGGGCTTTAAGAGACTTTAGGAACCTTTACTCTTTTGACCGCTTCACTTGACATGCAAACACGCAGAATGTCTTCGCCATTGGAAGGCAGAGAATTGCGTTTGTAATTTTGTTGTTTGCTTGTGTCATACGACGGCCATTATATGAAATTATCGTGACTTGTCAAGTTATTAGATCCCTGAGCCCTTTCCGGCGCTCGGTGGGCCTTGGGGGGGAAAGGAGGATTTACGTCCGGATTTCTGTTCCTGGAGGGCTTTTTCTTCCGGGGTTTTATATTGAAAATTGAAGCCTTCAAGTTGATGTTCCGCAAATTTTTCACCATAGAGAATTGGCGGGAAGAGTTGCTCAAAAAGTGTTCCGAATTCGCGTTCGGGGGTATACACGTTACCATGAGAGCTGACTGTGTAATCACTGATGTTGAAGATCAACATACTGCGAAGGTCATAAATTTGTGTCTCAAAACCGATATGGTGGTGATCGATAAACTCTTTTTCAACACCGTCTTTTCCCTTCACGATTTTTCTTTCAGGAAGCGTGGCGTACATCGCACTTGTGAATTCACGTTCTCCATTGAGAGCAGCTGAAGCTTCGCTGCGTCCCATCTGTTTTTTCTCACTCAGATCACGGCCTTCAGCACGATCGCTGATCTTTTGTGAGCCGGAAGATGAGTAGTTTTCATAGAGGAATGTTCGAATGTGAGCACTTGTTTCTCCATTTTTCACAACGATTGACCAGCGGATAAGATCTGTGGGACGTTTGCCGCGCAACAAGCTGGAGAGATAGGACATTTTGGATTTGCAGTGCATGAGATTTCCTTCCTCTTTTCCTGCATAAACGATGAGTTGTACTTTTTGTGAAGGACCATCGGGGCCGTTTGGAATTTCGGCGTCGGCAATGATGAATTTTTTTGTTTCTACGGGATAGGCACGGTACTGCTGAAAAGTTCCATCAGATTTTTCACGTGAAACGATTGTTTCACTTTCAGAGTTTTCTCCTAATTCAATTGGGTCAAAAGATACTTCATATGCCGGTGTGGTTCGGCCTTTTTCGTCTATGATTGTCATTTCTTTTCCGTCGGCGTCTAAAGGAACGACAATACGGAATGTATATTCCATAGGTTTTTCATTGCTGATTTTGAGACGGTCACGCATATGCTGTTCCAGCTCGTCACGATGTTCCGGGGCCTGCTTGAACTCTTCGGCAAAAGCATGTTTTCGATAAAATAAAAGCAACTCAAACATCTTTCGAGCCTGGTGACGGATGAATTTGTATTGAGTGTCACGGTGTTGCGGATTTTCAACAACAAAAAGTTTTGGATCGATCATCCAACGAATAAGTTTTTTGATGTCGTTACAGTTCAATATTTCATTGATAAATTTACAGTCTTCGCGAATCGGGTCGTCATCTTTTCTTATTTTAAGCGCATTATTGGTAACGAAACTTATTAACTCACGCACTTCGCCCAACTGTTCCTTGAGAATTTCTACTACTTCCGCATCTGAAAGTTTCACATTCGGTGTGTCTTCATAGTTGAAATATTTTCGGAGTTCTGACATGAAATGAGCATCGCTCCCGGAAATGTCTGCATATTTTTCGGAAACCGGTTTTAACGCAGCATCAGGCACGATTACTTCGGCCATACCCCGTGGTGTAATTTTGGTAATATCCACCAGACGAAGATTATCCTTGGGAATCTTTTTAGCGCGAGCTTCAAGAATGAGTGGTGTGATATTGCCATGGAAAAATCCATCAAAGTCGAAGTTATCTTCCATGAACGGATAGGATGTTTCTTCCAAAATGATTCCGGAAATTTTTTTCTTTACTGTTTCTCTTGTTCCTTGCATGCGTTTTTTCAATTCACGCATGTCATAAATTTCGCTATAAAGCAGCATGTAGAGGTCTTCAAGCTCATAGCCCCTTTCATTTAAAAAACTGATCAGTTTTTCAGCTGAATCGGGATCTGCTGTGACTTCATTTTCGTTATCAACGTTGATTACGCGGCGGAAAATATAGTCCAGAATAAAACTTTTCTTCCTCATCTTTTTCTTTTTTTCATCATCTTTTCCGTCCGGCACACCTTCAAGTAATGCATTGTATTTTTGGCCTACTACAAGCGCTGCAGCCTTATTAATCTGCTCCTCAAGTATTTCACGAACCGTGTTTGGTTTTGCACCTCCTTCAACACGGCGGCTGAATGTGCCACGCATATTTAATTCTTCATCCGCCTCAGGGTTTTCCGTAAACATCTGATAGAAATTTACATTCGGATACTGTCTTTTAGCACTTTGCAAAAATGAACTCAGTGTCCGGCCATTATCCTTGGCGTAATCTTTTAAAAAGCTGATGAGTTCTTCACGCGCCGTTTGATACTCCTCATCATCTTTATGATTCAGGACGAGTCTTTCTTCTTCCTGACCAACACTTTCGTCATCAGGTTTATTATTTGCATCTGCTTCCTGTTCCGGTTCGCGATTTGAGATATCCTGAGAAATTTTTACATTTAAGGTGTTTTCGTTTTTGAGTTGTTCCGCAAAATTTGCCACTAAAATTCCTGCGATTTTGTAATCGTAGAATTTTTCCAGGAACTCGTCGCCAAGCAAACGACCTTCTTCGTATCCTAACTGCGCCAAATCCTCAATAATACTTCGAAGACTTGAAGTCGTGCTTGTACTTAAATGTTCTGCCTGTTCCAACAGGGCATAATCAACCTTCTGATCCACGGTTCCGTGTCCCAGTTTACTTGGATTAGCACTATGTAATTGGCTTTGCGCGTAGTGAAAATCGAGCAGGCGGCGTTCAGTATCTTGCATTCCGGAATCTTTGCTAGAGGTGCTTCGTCGAACCATAGCTTATAGCAGAGGTGATAAGGTGACGTGAAGGAGAATTATCCATGAAGTATTATTATACTATCAAATCACAATCGTATCAAGAGCTAGAAATTTGACTTTTTGCTGTAGATTCCTAGAATAGGTGCGTTTCAAATTCGGATTATTGAAAGCTTAAATTAAATAGATTTAAGCTATTTTTATTTTTTGGTTAAAAAAATTCTTAATGGGTATTGCAGATTTACAAGTACACATCGCTCCAAAAACAGTTTTTGAACTGGCACCAGGTATTCCAGTGACAAATACGATGATTACTTTGTGGATTGTTTCAGCAATTCTTATTACAATTGCATTGATTGTCCGCTTCACGATGAAATATCTGCCAAGCGGTTTTCAGAATTTTGTGGAATGGGCACTTGGTGGAATGTACAATTTCATGGAAGAGGTTGGCGGTAAGGCTGCCAAGAAACATTTTCCGATTTTTATTACGTTCTTTTTAACGATTCTTTTTTCCAACTGGCTGGGAATTGCCATGGGTTTAATTGCAGAAGAAAGCGGTTTTCTGCGCGCACCAACCAGTGATTTGAATACTACTGCGGGACTGGCGATTGTGGCGTTTTTATACTTTGAATATCAGGGTATGAAAGCACATGGTTTCTTTGGTCATGTGGGACACTTTATAAATTTTAAAGCTTTATTTACTAAAGGTCCGATGGGAGCTGTAGATTTTTTTGTGGGCCTTCTTCACATCGTTTCTGAACTGGTTCGTCCGACGGCGTTGGCACTTCGTCTTTTTGGAAATATTTTCGGTGGAGAAATTGTGCTGACTGTGGCCTTTTTATTGATTGCTCCAGCCTTCCCGCTCCCATTCATGGGGCTTGAGTTTATTATCGGTTTGATTCAGGCGTTTGTGTTCTCAACTTTGTTCCTCACCTTCACTGCTTTAAATACGGCGCATGAAGAGGAACATGAAGTTATTGCTCCTTCAAAACAAGAAACTCCACCTAAAGTAGTGGTTCAGGTGGGTTAGTTTTTCGCGCATGGTACTTGAGCTTAGACTCTCAAGTGCCAGCCGTGAGAGACTATCTCAATCATAATTATTTTTTAATTCATACATTATGAATCATCTCGATGCCGCACTCGCCATTTGTTTGGGAGTAATCATGCCAGCTCTTGCCATCGGACGCATTGGTGCAAAAGCTGTGGACTCTATTGCTCGTCAGCCGGAAGCTGCTTCTAAAATCCAGTTGAACATGATTTTGGCTGCTGCGTTTGCTGAAGGTCTTGGTATCTTCACATTCGTAATCGCTATTCTTATTCTCAACAAATAAGCTCTTAAATACTTCCGTTTTTCGGAATATTTAACCTTCAACCCTACGCTATGTCTGATTTACTATTTATCCCTGTGGCTCACGCTGCAGGTGAAACAGAGACAACTACTGAACACGCAGGCGCGGCTGCTGAACATTCCGGCGGTCTGGAAATTCAGCCAACTACCATTGCTTTTCAGGCACTCAACTTCCTGGTACTGATTGTAGTTTTACATCTGATTCTTTATAAACCGCTCACCAAACTTTTGAATGAGCGTGAAAAAAGAATTAAAGAGGGTGTTGAAAATGCTGAAAAAGCAGATTCAATGCTGAAAGAGTCTCATCAAGTCCGTCAGGATATGATGAAAACAACTCAAATCGAAGCCAATGAACTGTTGGAAAAAGCCCGCAAATCCGGTGAAGGTCTCAAGAATTCGATTCTGCAGGACGCTCATTCGGAGGCCGGAAAAATTGTTCAGGCCGGTCACAATTTGATTGATATGGAAAAAGATAAAGTGGCACAAGAACTCAAAGCAAAAGCTGTGAATCTCATTGTTGGTGCCACAGAAAAGATTCTCCGGGAAAAACTGGATGCGTCTAAAGACGCATCACTTATAGAAGACAGTCTTAAGAGCTTCGCTTCATGAATGTAAACTCTTCACATCTCAAGTACGGAAAAGCTTTATATCGAGTAGCCCAAGAGCTCAAGATTGAAGATAAAGTGTTAGACGATCTTGAAGCCCTGGCAAAATCTTTTGAAAATGCCGAGTTAAAAAAACTTGTGAATGAAGTTTCATACCTTGAAGGAAGTCTGCAGGAAAAAGCTTTGAATGCGACCTTCCATGGAAAAGTTCAAAGTGTAACGATGAACCTGCTGGTAATGTTGGCCAGGGCAAAAAAACTTTTTATTGTTCCTGCCATTACGGAGGTTTATCGCAAAATGTATCACGAGATGAAAGATATTAAATCTGTGGTTGTGCGCTCAGCACGAAAACTTGCGCCTGAAGAGACGCAAAAACTGATGAAATCTTTGGAAGATAAAATGAAGAAGGGTCTGGATGTCCGTTTTGAAGAGGACCCTTCACTGATTGGCGGTGTGCAGATTTTTGAGGGCAGCCGCCTCACCGATTATTCGGTGAAAAACTATCTGGAGACGCTGAAAAAGCATCTTCTCTCACTTTAATTTGTCTATAAAAAATTAATAATTAAGCACTTAGGTTATGCAAATGAACGCGCAGGAGATTACTGAACTCCTTGAAAAACAGTTGAAAGATCTCAATTTTAAACCTGAAAAGGTTGGTGTTGGAACCATCGTAATGTTGGGTGATGGTGTGGCACAGGTGAGCGGACTTGAGGATGTAAAAATGGGAGAAATGGTGGAGTTCCCGGGCGGCGTTTATGGCATGGCCATCAACCTTTCTCATGATACTGTTGGTTGTATTTTGTTCGATCAAGGTGGAACTTTGAAAGAAGGCGATCAGGCTAAAAGCACCGGACGTGTGATGGAAGTTCCGGTTGGACCTGAACTTACCGGACGCGTGGTGAATGCACTCGGTCAGCCGATCGACGGCAAAGGCCCGATTAATACCAAGAAATTTAAACCGATTGAGCACAAAGCTGAAGGTGTTATCCACCGTAAGTCCGTTGGTGTTCCATTGCAGACAGGTATCAAAGCTATCGATGCGATGATTCCGATCGGCCGTGGACAGCGTGAACTTATCATCGGTGATCGTCAGCTTGGAAAAACTGCCATCGCGATTGATACAATTATTAACCAAAAAGGTTTGGGCGTTCACTGTTTCTATGTGGCCGTTGGTCAGAAACAGTCGACTGTTGCCAACATTGTGAAAAAACTGGAAGAGTTTGGCGCTATGGAATATACAACTGTAGTTGTGGGTACTTCTTCTGATCCTGCTGCCTTAAACTACATTGCTCCTTATACGGGTTGTACGATGGCTGAGGATGTTATGTACGCAGGAAAAGACGCTCTGATTATTTACGACGATCTGACAAAACATGCGTGGGCTTATCGTGAAGTTTCACTGTTGCTCCGTCGTCCACCGGGTCGTGAAGCGTATCCTGGCGATGTATTTTATCTGCACAGCCGTTTGTTGGAACGTTCATCACGTCTTTCTGATGATATCGGCGGCGGTTCACTTACTGCACTTCCAATTATTGAAACTCAGGCGAACGATGTGTCTGCTTATATTCCTACTAACGTAATTTCTATTACTGATGGTCAGCTTTTCTTGGAGAGTGGTATGTTCTACTCCGGTAAACGTCCGGCTGTGAACCCAGGTATCTCTGTATCTCGTGTAGGTGGTTCAGCGCAGATTCCGGTGATGAAAAAGGTTGCCGGTAACCTTCGTTTGAGTCTTGCTCAGTTCCGTGAATTGGAAAGTTTTGCGCAGATCGGTTCTGATCTGGATCCGCAG
>Ga0068869_100000195_pt1 | contig 31336 bp, 28 predicted proteins | sample KBSMisM52_FD_64676 | JGI IMG/M metagenome (GOLD analysis project Ga0068869, IMG submission 64676) | Miscanthus rhizosphere microbial communities from Kellogg Biological Station, Michigan, USA - KBS Miscanthus M5-2 | ecosystem: Host-associated > Plants > Roots > Rhizosphere > Soil ... | reverse complement strand
AAGAGTTCTTCACCCGCGACGGTGATGCCATCCGCATGCGCCGCAGCATGATCCAGAAAAAACGTAAAATTAACCAGTTCCGTGACAGCACAGAGTACAAAACCATGCCGGAACAGGATCGTGAAGATTTCGAAGAAAAATTTGCCATCTTCAGTGAGTATTATGAACAGATCAATGTCGTTGATGTCTTAAAAAAGTTCACCTTTGATAGTTTTCCAATTTTCTCTGACCGCATTGAAAGAATTATAAAATTAATCCAAAAGGCAGAAACCCGTCTTGCCGATCCGGAAAGTGATTCCGAATCACTCCGTTACGCATTGGGCCAAACCTCGCACGAACTGGAACTATCACTCAAAGATCGCGGCAAAAAAATTATTCATACAACCCGGGCTACCATCAAGGCTCTCATGACTGGTGAAAACTCTATCCTGGTTATGGGTGACAATATTGGCTTTGCAGGTCTTAACCAAGCCGGTTATGAAGACTCTGCACAACGTCTCATCGAAACACTCGGCCTTTCCGGAGAAGATATCCAAAGCGTTGTCCATGAAAGAGCAGACGGCAGAAAAAGCATCGATCGTCGCAAAATGGATGCACTGGTGAAACGAAAACTGAAAAAAGCTGAAAGTACAAAACAGTTTGAAGAGGTCATTCTTTCCATCGGTGATGAAGGAACAACCTATTTACGTGATAATGAAGAGATTTTATACGGAGCTTTCAACGGTAACCCTAAACTCAATGCCGACGGAGGCGATGAAACTAATCTCCTCTATACCGAAGCAAATGGTTGTCACATACCTGAAGACCCGCTTGAAATAGAACGAACCCTTTTCCGTATTTCAGAACAGGCAAAAATCCGTATTGCTGCAGTCTATGGAGACATGAGCTTTAGCAAAATGCCCGAATATGACCATGCCAAAGGTGTACCCCAAAAGACCCGTAAAGAGATTATCCGTTATCAGCGAGTCCTCCAGTTTGCCGAAATAGCCCATGATCGAATTAAGGCTGCACAAAGAACTGTAGTGGAGATCCAACCCGCTGACAAATTTATGACATAGAACCCAGAAATGGCAAAAAAGTTGCTATTTCTATAAATAATGCTATAGAGTTAATTATCCCATCAAACGAAACGTATGAAAGCACTAGGCTCACCTGCGATCGACAGCACCCAGGCACAAGTTAAAGAAGGTTACCGTCGTTCAATCAACTCACTTCGTGGTTTATCAGTTGAGTTGAGCACGATCGATCGAAGTTTTGTGCGTCCCTTCAACATGTGGTGTGTACAAAGTGAAACAGCGATAGCTGAAGGCAATGCCCCAGACTGGCAGGCACTCTACGATATGTTTGAAATAAAAACAGGCTCAGGCCAATATTATGAAGAGGCATTACAGCTGGTTCGTAATAAATGTGACGAGTTCAATACTTTTGTTGAAAAATCAAAACAAGGTTTAATTGGTGAGCGACACGAGGGAATCAATCCACACAGCATCCGCAGCACTATCGGTGATCTTATCAGTACATCTCAATCAGTTCTACCGCCAGCAGCTGTTCAATCATCAACTCCACCAGCAAGTGCAGTGAGGTCTAAAAATCCACTCTATGCAGCTGTAGCAAATGCTTCAAAAAGTAGCACACCGCCAAAGCCTGCTCTGACAAAAACTGGAAAAGCCGGAAAATAATGTGTTTTAGCCAAGCTCACCCAGAGTATGAACTGAAGGTTCACACCCGTAAGTACTGATAAGATATTTATCCATTTCATCAGCTTTTTTTGCCAGGTTCATAAAGTTTTCCTGGAGTTTTTCACGATGAACAGAGTTCATATCAGCCATGCTGATACGGTAGGAAAAATACACTTCATCATTCTGGAGGCCAAAATAAAACGGCGGCATCGGGTTACTCACAACATATTCATAAACCTTTTGCAGATTCGTTTTTGGCAATTTTACCAATGGGCTCGTAGTGTAGAGATAGTTGTTACGGTAGACAAAAACACGGATCAAAGCGCTTCCCTGGTAGAACTCCCAAAAATCGTAACCATTGCGCGCAATAATTGGATCAAGCCCCAACTTTTTCATATACTCTTCAACAAATGACGCAAGCGGAGAAAGAGGTACCTCTTTAAAAAGTGAGTTCACATCTAAAGTCGCACCGCAATTTGGGCAGTACTCTGCCTCTTCTGTCAGCACATTACTGCAGGCAGGACATTTCACAGAGTAGTTTTCTGTCGGTTGTTTACTATAAACATCCAAATCTTCCAGCAAATCATTTGAAGGCAAAGCAAAACTCACATTTTCAGCACGATTAAATTTACAAGTTGTTAAACCCAAAATTTCACCCTTCTGATTCACCAAAGGGCCTCCGCTGTTACCTGGATTCACCGCAGCATCCGTCTGAATATAGTTACGACCTTCTACCAATTGCTTCACAGAGGAAACAATACCGTCGGTCACAGTAAACGGCATACCAAAAGGAAAACCTAAAACCGAAACACGCTCCTGATTCTGCAACCCTTCTGATGAAATAATCGTCAAATCAGGCAGATTCAAATCACCGCTTGGAGCCAAAAAAGCGATATCAAAAACCGGATCCACAAAAACAACTTTGGCAGCTATTCGTTTTTTATCCTGTGTCTCAACACTCACCATTCGACTACCGGAAATAACGTGATGATTCGTAACAACAATATTTTTAGATTTATAATAAAAACCGCTTCCACTCCCCTGCGCGGTAGTGACTTTCACAACTGCCTTACTTGCTTCCTGTACGGTACTCAAGGTAAAAAAAGTTAAGATTTAATTGGTTCACCTGGTTTCATATCCATAATTTGGTTAACCGCAGGCCATAGAGCCTCCGATGCCAATTTCCATTCCTGACCGCTGGCTTTCTCCATTCCTGTTTGCAACACATTCAAAATATCAGCAGGAACATTACATCGATACAAAAGTTCCAGAATACCTGAAACTAAACTCAAGGTTGCACCCGTATAGTCTGAGCCACCCATCTCATTCTTGGCGCTGTCATAATTTTTACGTAAACGATTCTGAACAGCAGTAATATCAGCACGAGTACGCGGTGATATAAATACCTCAGGTTCATAAATAGAGTCTTCAAATTTCATTTTTTCAAATTTTTCCAGTTTTTCCAATGAAGCCTTACCATCATTTAACACATCAGGAAGCGATTTATTGGCATACATCTGATTCACGGCTTTTTCGATCTCAACACGCAAATATCCCTGCGGTGACAATACATGGTCAATCTTCATAAAACCTTCTGCCATGGCATCCCAACAAAAAGAAAAAGATCTTTTACTTTCAAAATACGTAATATAATCACGAATCTCTTTCAAATACGTGTTGTAAAGTTCCCATGATCTCGCCAATGCTTCCGGTGACATTTTTTTTGCTACCACCTCTTCAATACGCTCAGCTCCAAATTTCTCAATATACAGATCATCATAATAATCCGCATTCAAGCAGATCTCATCAAAAATATAATAAACCTTATAAGGTTCACTTAATTCAATCGGTGCTTCATATCTGAACCACAACTCATTCTTATCATTTAATTCAAGTTGAGTAAGAATCAGCGTATTGAAGTTCAACTCTGCAATCTGACGAAGAATCGCCACTTTACTTTTTTCCGGTACCCGAAGAAAAGGGCATTTAATAGAGTATTTGCCGTCTTTAATTGAAAGATAAATCTTGTTAGAGCCATGAGGTATCACAAACTCAGTCTGTTCAGCATTACCACACTTGCCTGGAACTTCCGGATCTACATACTTCAAAACTTCAACAATGGTATCCTGAAATTTTCCAGCATCAAATATACGTAAAACAGCATCCCAATAATCAGGGTTTAGCTTTGTTTGCTTAATCTGGATCAACGGTCTGTTATAGATAGGAGCAGTAGTCATTAAACTCGTCAAAAAAAATATTCTGCCAAAGGTTATCACAGGGCAGCCCCATGCACAATTGCGTTATACCTTTATATAATTTATAATCGTAGAAAACTGTCCCCTATGCCTTCCAGCAACTACGGTCCACTCATAGACCAAAACACACCACCGAATGTACAGCTCTATTATAAGGGAGAAAATCCCGACTTTGTTTTTGAAGCCCCGGACCCAAACAACAAAATTGCACGTATCCGAGCAGGAACTCAGTTAGTTATGAGTATGATTTCAATCGGGATTCTAGCTTATATACTCTATGCGAACCCAATGCTTCTACAGATCGACTGGCAGTCACTTTGGACAGATAATTTCAAGCCAGCCAACGAAGATGACTGGGTCGGTATAATACTCGTTTTGATTTTTGGAGGTTTCTTTTTCCTTAGTTTTCTCAATAAAATCATTAAAAATATCATTCAGCTTTTTGTAATAAAAAAGCTCTGGTATATAGGAACAACCGACGCTTTAAAAGTAACTGATCAAAAAGATGAAGAAAGCATTTCATGGGACCATTTGCGTCCGGATATAGAATATGTAAGCAACTCTTCCGGTGATAAACTCGTCATCAAACTACAGCCGGGTTATTTACCAGACCTCCTAGTAAGAGGCAGCAAACATATCATGCAAAATTTCAACACCATCGAAATCATCAACCCGCCAAACATCATGGAGGTAAAACGCTTAATTGAAAAACGCATTCGCGAAAACGCGAGCGGTCAAAAAACTGATGATAAAGAATTACAAGAACTCATAGATTTAGAAAAAGATCGAAACTTAGGCCAATCAAATTATTAATAATTTTTCAATTTTAACACTTCACAATGCTCGATAAAATCCTTGTCCCCGTACTTTTCCTAGGTGCCCAGTTTATGATCGTCTGGTACGCCGACTTCACCGGAAAACTCGCATCTAAAGGCACTTATCTAGGAATCGCTTACGATTCCGCATTCGCGCGAGCATTAGTAACTCAATTTGAATATCTCTGGGTACTCATCATCATTAACATGTTTTTCAGCCTCGCCTTCCATATTGGATTCAGCAGCTACAAAGACTATTTAATCATCGCAGGCATCTGGATGGCCTCAGCTCCTATTGCCACACTTATCTACAACACCATTTTTCTCAAAGAAAAAATCGATGCCATTCTCATCGTGGGCATTATTTTAGTGACCTTAGGCGCGCTTGCAGTAATTGCCCACAAAGATATCGCCAAGATGTTTAATATCGGCTAAAAATCCTCTGAACGCGCAGCGAAAGGAAATTCGAAAAAGCAGAACGAGCCTAATTTGTGTTAAAAACATTTAATCCAGGGAGTACGAGGAAGTCATCAAAGCTGAATCTATTTAAAAATATTTCAAGCGAGCAGTACGAGGAAGAAATGAAAAATTATAGTGAACCGTACAAATATGTACGGTGAACGAATTTTTCATTTCTGACGAAGTAATGCGAAGTTTGAAATGTTTTTTAAAAGGCACTGTCTTGGCGACGCCCTACTTTTCCGACACTGATAGTGTCAGTAACATCGGCGAGGAAAGGCTTAACTTCTGTGTTCGGGATGGGAACAGGTGTACCCCTTTCTCTAGAGCCACCAAGACGGTGCCTTTTAGCACTGGTCAAGGAAAATGGCCTTCAAATTGTTTAATATTAGTATCTTAATACTTGGACTCACTGACAATGAATTTTCACTCAAAGTCAGTTAAAGGTGAGTTTTAAAATAAGTCGATCACCTGTTAGTACTTCTCGGCTGAGCCTATCACTAAGCTTACACCTGAAGCCTATAATACCTAGTAGTCTCCTAGGAGGTTAATTGGGAAATTTTATCTTGAGCAGAGTTTCCCACTTAGATGCTTTCAGCGGTTATCTCTTCCGAACATAGCTACTCAGCCATGCCACTGACGTGACAACTGATACACTAGAGGTTCGTTCGCCCCGGTCCTCTCGTACTAGGGGCAACTTCTCTCAAATTTCCTACGACCATGGAGGGTAGAGGCCGACCTGTCTCACGACGGTCTGAACCCAGCTCGCGTACCGCTTTAATGGGCGAACAGCCCAACCCTTGGGACCTTCTCCAGCCCCAGGATGCGACGAGCCGACATCGAGGTGCCAAACCGCGCCGTCGATATGGACTCTTGGGCGCGATCAGCCTGTTATCCCCAGAGTAGCTTTTATCCGATGAGCGATAATCCTCCCACGTGGGATTATCGGATCACTATCACCTGCTTTCGCATCTGCTCGACGTGTCAGTCTTACAGTTAAGCTCCCTTGTGCGATTACACTATCAGTCTGATTTCCATCCAGACCTAGGGAACCATTGCGCGCCTCCGTTACAATTTAGGAGGCAACCGCCCCAGTCAAACTGCCCATCAAACAATGTCCTCTTGCTGGTTTAACAACAAAAGTTAGAGGCAAAATATAGCAAGGATGGTATCTCAACGACCGCTCCACCTGGACCGAAATCCAAGTTTCAAAGCGTCCCATCTATCCTGCGCAAGCTATATCTCGACTCAATGTCAGACTACAGTAAAGCTTCATGGGGTCTTTTCGCCCTACCATGGTTAATCGGCATTTTTACCGATACTGTAATTTCACCGGGTCTCACGTTGAGACAGTCTTCACACCATTACGCCATTCGTGCGGGTCGGAACTTACCCGACAAGGAATTTCGCTACCTTAGGACCGTTATAGTTACGGCCGCCGTTCACCAGGGCTTAGATTCAAGCCGTGAAGCTCTCCTCTTGACCTTCTGGCACTGGGCAGGCGTCAGCCCCTATACATATCCTTACGGATTTGCAGAGACCTGTGTTTTAGATAAACAGTTGCATGAAGTCTTTTATTGAAACCGAATCATAAGAATACAATTCGGTAAGGCTTATCCCGAAGTTACGCCTGTTGTATTGCCGAGTTCCTTAACGTGAGTTATCCCGATCGTCTTGGTATACTCTACCCACCCACCAGCGTTGGTTTGCGGTACGTTAACTTATATTTCTCGCAACCGAAGTTTTTCTTGGCACCTGAACTCTCTGGAATCACTCCACCGAAGTGAAGTATTTTGCGTCACAGCTCGCGAACTCTTACGGATTTACCTATAAAAGCATGGGCTAACTGCTTGCACGTGAATTCATTAACACGCTCCAAATATCCTGATGCGTCCCTCCTGTGCTAGCGCCTCCCCCGCTTGGTAGTTACCCTCATCAAAACCGAAGTCTTGAATCAAGCTTCCACCTTGCAAAGAGATTTGCTTGGGCGAAATATAAGTTGTACAGGAATATTAACCTGTTGTCCATCAGCTACGCCTTTCGGCCTCACCTTAGGAACGACTAACCCCAAGTCGATTAACGTGGCTTGGGAAACCTTGGGTTTACGACGACCCGATTTTTCATCGAGTTTAAAACGTTACTCATACCATCATTTTCACTTGCTAGCGCTCCACAGTTCCTTTCGGTCCTGCTTCACAGCAGTAGCAACGCTCCTCTACCGCTCACTACTACAAACAAAAGAAACTATACACACCATATATAGTGTCCTTAGTTTGTAGTAGTAAGCCCGTGTCTTCGGTTAGAACCTTGAGCCCCGTTGAATTTTCGGCGCAGAATCACATAGACCAGTGAGCTGTTACGCTTTCTTTAAAGGATGGCTGCTTCTAAGCCAACCTCCTGGTTGTACAAGTAATCCCACATCCTTTACCACTTAGGTTCTATTAGGGACCTTAGACGGCGGTCTGGGCTGTTCCCCTTACGACGCAGGCACTTAGCTGTCTGCGTCCGACTCCTTTGTAGTTCATTATAGTATTCGAAGTTTATCTAGATTTGGTAGACTTATTTCGTCCCCTAGTCTAAACAGTGCTCTACCCCTATAACTGTACACAAAAGGCTAGTCCAAAAACTATATCGAGGAGAACCAGCTATCACCCGGTTCGATAGAAATTTCATCCCTACTCACAAGTCATCGCCCGATCTTGCAACATCGGTGCGTTCGGACCTCCATCAATCTCTCGATTGACTTCATCCTGCTCATAAGTAGCTCACCGGGTTTCGGGTCTAGTGCACGACACTTAATCGCCCTATTCAGGCTCGCTTTCACTATGGCTCCGGGTATAAATCCCTTAACCTATGACGCGCCGTACAGCTAACTCGATGGTCCGTTCTCCAATAAGTACGCGGTCACCCTTGCGGGCTCCCACTCATTGTATGCATAGAATTTCAGATTCTATTTCATCCCCCTCGCCGGGGTGCTTTTCACCTTTCCCTCGCGGTACTTGTTCACTATCGGTCACCAAACCTGTTTAGCCTTAGAGAGTGGTCTCCCTGGATTCAAGCCGGATTTCTCGTGTCCGACCCTACTCAGGAAACATTGCAATTCGTTGAACTATTTTCGCCGACGGGACTATTACCCTCTGTGGTGGGCCTTTCCAGGCTCCTTTGGCTAATAGAACAAAAAATTGTCAGGACCTACAGTTCCTGAATAATGTTCCTACGACACCTCTGTGCAACGGCTGTAACCTATCACGCTACAGAGGTTTAGGCTGTTCCCGGTTCGCTCGCCACTACTACGGGAATCTCGGTTGATTTCTTCTCCGTGGTTACTGAGATGTTTCACTTCGCCACGTTTCCATCCTTGCGGATTATCCAACATAACTTGGATAGGGTTTCCCCATTCGGACACCTTCGGGTCAAAGCCTATTTAGCGGCTCGCCGAAGCTTATCGCAGCTAATCGCGTCCTTCATCGGAGTTTGGTGCCAAGGCATCCATTCTATGCACTTGAGTAACTTACTTTAAACTCAATCCTTTAACTGACTATGAGTATAAACTCATCGTCTCTGTCTTTTGATTGAAATTACAATTTTGAAAAAATTTTTTAAATTTAATTTAAACTTTACAATTTGAAGGCCAAATTTTCAATGATCAGAACCTTTTCAGATATGAAAAGGGGTGTGTTCACACACACCCCTTAACCATCAGTTCTAAAAACTGTTAGCTAAGGGGTATGTATACTGCTTTTTGGTGCATAGTGGAGAGCAAAATCTGCTTTCGACTTAAAAACGAAGCCCCTGAATTATAGTGACTCAATGTCGCAGAGTCAAGAATATTTTTCAAGAAAATATTAGGACTAATTTAGGACCCCTCAACCGCGAAAAAACGACCGAAAAAACCACTGATAAAATCCTGCAATGTACCGAACGCAAACATGAGAGAAAGGATCGAAACGGCCAATCCAATAATAATAAAAAGGTTATAAGTTCCACCCGATCCCAGGTACTGTTCCGCGAAAGCTATGTCGCCGGTAAACTGTTTTAATTGATATCGATAAATCATAATAACAACACCAAGCGGGATTCCAAACAGGCCAACAAGAATTCGATCCATAAAAGTTAAAAAGAAAATGAAGTAGCAAAGTCCTTACTTCTAATTATAATGCAAACGCCCTTTTCTTCAAAGAAGCTATGAAGGACCTCTCCTTATATATCCACATCCCTTTTTGCAAAACGATCTGCCTCTACTGCAACTTCGTTACCTTTGCCCATAAGAATAAAAAAATCCCGGCATATCTGGAGGCACTGCAGAAAGAGATAACCACCAAAGCCAAGGACTATAAAGAGTACCAAGTAGTTACTGTCTATTTTGGAGGTGGCACACCCAGCCAGCTACCTGCTGAAAACATTGAACAAATTCTTTCGACAATCAAATCCAGTTTTTCAGTGAAGAAAAATCTGGAGATCTCCATCGAGTGCAATCCGGAGAGTATTCATACCGAGAAGCTTATTGCCTACAAAGCCATGGGTATTAACCGTATCTCCCTCGGCATTCAAAGCTTTAACAAAAAAACCTTGCTGCGCATCGCGCGCCCCCATGACCACCTCACTATATATAGAGCATTGGAATCGATCCAAAAGGCCGGTATCAAAAATTTTGGGACAGACTTTATTATGGGCCTCCCCTACCAAACCTTCAGCACATTCAAGAAAGAGATCGAAACTGCGCTCAGCTACAAACCAACCCACATCTCCGCCTACTTCCTCTCCTACGACACCAAAAGAATTGATCTCTTTATAAAGGACTGCCCCCAGGAAGAGGAACAGATCAAAATGTATGAGTGGCTGGTGAAACGACTCAAAAAAGCCGGACTGAACCACTATGAAGTTTCCAATTACGCCAAGCCTGGCCACGAATGTATCCACAACTTACGATACTGGCAGCAAAAAGAGTATCTGGGATTTGGCATCGGCGCGCACTCCTATATAGACAGGACTGTCTGGGAAAACACTTCTGATTTTGAGTCATACCTGGAAAACCCTCTGCAACCACCGGAAAGTCTGCCGATTGATAAGGAACTTGATCGCAGCGAGTTCATACTTCTCAGTTTGCGAACCGCCCAGGGCATTCACAAAAAAAGTTATCAATCGAAGTACAAAAATTTTGATCAGCTTTTAAAAAAAGCCCAAACTTATTTTGAATCAGGACATCTCATCAAAACTAAAACAGGCCTGGCCCCAACAGATAAAGGCTTTCTGATTATCGATCACATCACCAAGGAGCTCATCGCCGCCTAGAAAAATTTCGGATAAAAGCGGTTTGGAGTCTTTTTCATGTAGGCATCATAATCCCCTATCACTTTATCTTTAGTATACGCCTCCTCTTTTTTGGCAAACCAGGTTCGTGTCAGTAAATTTAAAATAAGCGGAATCAAAAGTATCAGTTGTCCTGTATATAAGAGTGAACCCAAAACAATCCAGGGAATCACTGCATATATAGGATGTCGCAGATACTTATATATACCCGTAGTTTTCAAATGAAACTTCTCGCCTTTCAGCATCGGATAAAAAGCCCGAACAATTCTACTGATGGTAAGTTCAGCAATTTTAATAACAACAAAACCCATAACAAAAAGCAAAAGTCCGATAATCTGAACCCAGGCAGGAAAAGGGTAATACAAATAAATCCAGGAATGAGTCGTAAAATAAAAGCCGGCCATCGCTCCGCCAAATAAAACCACAATCATCACATAAAAAAGTGGAATATGTTTTTTAAAGAAACCGGTAAAGGTCCAAAGCATAAAAAACATCACCGGCACCGCCAACATAGACAATGAACAGTACAGGATAAAATAGTAAACTATAGTAACAAGAAGTTCTCCATTCATGAATGAAATATTATGATTGAGTGCTGCTCAACAGCATAACATATTTTCGTTTTCTGTGATAAAATTAAGTTATGTATATAAAGATAGCTATTTTCGTCGTATTTGTTTTGGTTGGCTTCGCCCTGATGGCAGGCATGCTGAATGTTTTTATTTTCCTGCAGGAAAAAATCGGCAACGGCGAGTTTCCACTTATCAAAGGAATTAAAGATAATTTTTGGCCGGTAATGATCGGCGTCTGGATCTTTATGTCATTTGGCCTTTTAATAGCACTCCCGGCCATGATCAAAGATGGATTTTTTGCCGACGAAAAAACAACAACGCCAAGCGTAACTGAGCTTTCAGAAAAAACACCGGCTGGAGCTTTACCTCCATTGGAACTCCAAATCAAATCCTCTCCTCTTATTATCGTTGCCCGAACTCAAACCAACGATACCAGAGTTTGGTACTACGTTGTTGATGTTCTCAAGGATACAGCATCAAGCTCAATAAAAAAGGATCAGTCTATCAACATTAATACCAAAACCTGGGAGTTGCTTGGATATGTGCCAACGGCCTATCAAGAGGTTGTGTTCTTCTTTACAGACGATGGCATTGCCACTATGAGTCCGCTTGAGGCACTCGTTATCCAGGATGGAAAAGTTGTGTATGGCAAAGACGACCCAACAATCAAACAGGAACTCACGATCGACGAACTCCGAAACAAAGTTTCGAAGTAATATTTCATGGTGGGCGGGGGAAGACTCGAACTTCCGACCTCGTCATTATCAGTGACGCGCTCTAACCAACTGAGCTACACGCCCATGGGGCTTACCTGATCTTTTGGATGTATGTGTCCAAAAGATTCAAATCGTAGTTATTGCTAGGAGGCAAAAAAATCTCGACCAAGCCGTACAAAGGTACGGTGAGAGAGAGATTTTTGCAGCCGACGACGCAAGAACTATGATTTCAATCTTTTGGTGGAGCATAAGAGATTCGAACTCTTGACCTCCTCGGTGCAAACGAGGCGCTCTACCAGCTGAGCTAATGCCCCACATAAATACTCCACCAAAGAACGCGGATATTATAAAGAAGTCCGTCTTATTTGCAAATAAATTTATCGATTTCCATCCAACAAAATGAAAAGAAGCTCTATACTAACAAAAAAGAGGGCCACCCTTTCGGATGAGCCCTCTTTCTTTAGTTGTACAAATTACGCAGCGTTGCGTTTTGCATCGAAACAAGCACGGCAGAGTACCGGACGATCATTGCGAGGTACAAATGGTACTTCTGTTTCAGCACCACACTCAGCACAAGTTACTTTTGTGAAAGTCTTGCGATGTGCATCCTTTTTCTGCTTGCGGCAGTTAGGACAGCGCTTTGGTTCAGCGAAACCTTTGTCAGCAAAAAACTGTTGTTCTTCAGCTGAGAATTCGAACTGATTACCACAATCAGCGCATGTAAGTGTCTTTGGTTCCATATGAGAAAGATTTTAAAAATAGGGGTTTTACTCCCCTTACAGATGTGAACCCCGTTTTACCTTTCTCGACCAATGAAAGTGATGCGTACGTTCCTATGTAAGTTGAGTTTTTCGAGTGTATTACCACCCAAAATGTAATAGAGAAAACTATGCCATTGTATCTTGTAAATGAATACAAGACCTCGCCTAGGAGCTAATCGCCGAAGCGACGCTCCATCATCTCCTAGAAAGGAGGTGATCCATCCGCAGGTTCTCCTGCGGATACCTTGTTACGACTTAGTCCCAATCAGTGGTTTTGCCTTAGGCCCCCGCTAAATTAGCTAAGGGAACTTTGGGCACCCCCACCTTTCATGACTTGACGGGCGGTGAGTACAAGACCCGGGAACATATTCAACGCGCCATGGCTGATACGCGTTTACTAGCGATTCCAACTTCATGAGGGCGAGTTGCAGCCCTCAATCCGAACTTGGGCAAGCTTTAGGGATTTGCTCCAGATTACTCTTTCGCTGCCCACTGTACTTGCCATTGTAGCACCTGTGTCGCCCACGGTATAAGGGCCATGCTGATTTGACGTCATCCATACCTTCCTCCGACTTAGAGCCGGCAGTCTCCTAAGAAAAATGCAACTTAGGACATGGGTTGCGCTCGTTTACGGACTTAACCGAACACCTCAAGGCACGAGCTGACGACAACCATGCAGCACCTGTCACCGCGTTCCTTACGGCACATCCACCTTTCGGCGGACTTCGCGGGATGTCAAACCGTGGTAAGGTTCCTCGCTTACTATCGAATTAAACCAGATGCTCCACCGCTTGTGCGGGTCCCCGTCTATTCCTTTGAGTTTTAACCTTGCGGCCGTACTACCCAGGCGGATCACTTAATGCGTTAGCGTCGGCGCTGAAGGGGTCGAGACCCCCAACACCTAGTGATCATCGTTTAGGGCGTGGACTACCGGGGTATCTAATCCCGTTTGCTCCCCACGCTTTCGTTCTTGAGCGTCAGAACAAGTCCAGCAAGCTGCCTTCGCTTTTGGTATTCCTCTGCATATCTACGGATATTACCCCTACATGCAGAATTCTACTTGCCTCTACTTGACTCTAGTTTGCCAGTTTTGAACACCAGTCCAGGGTTGGGCCCTGGGCTTTAACGTCCAACTTAACAAACCGCCTACGAACTCTTTACGCCCAATAATTCCGGATAACGCTTGCAACCTACGTCTTACCGCGGCTGCTGGCACGTAGTTAGCCGTTGCTTATTCTTGAGGTACCTTCAGAATTATTCCCTCAAAAAAGGAGTTTACGACGAAAACGCCTTCATCCTCCACGCGGTGTTGCTCCGTCAGGCTTTCGCCCATTGCGGAAGATTCCTTACTGCTGCCTCCCGTAGGAGTATGGACCGTGTCTCAGTTCCATTGTGGCTGATCATCCTCTCAGACCAGCTACCCGTCATCGTCTTGGTAGGCCATTACCCCACCAACTAACTGATAGGCCGCAGGACCCTCCTTAAGCGCATTGCTGCTTTACCCGTAAGGGACTATTCGGTATTAGACCCTATTTCTAAGGCTTATCCCCAACTTAAGGGCAGGTATCCAACGTGTTACTCACCCGTCCGCCGCTCCCTGCACACTGCTTCCAAGAAATCTTGGGAACAAAGTGCAGGGCGCTCGACTTGCATGTATTAGGCACACCGCCAGCGTTAATCCTGAGCTAGGATCAAACTCTTCAGATAAAACATGTTCTAACAGAACATGTTAACAATCAAAGAGTTGATTGTGTGAATTTAAATATTTTTTTATAGACCGCTTCTAAAAACTTTTAGAAATCGGGGCATAGTTTCTCTATTACATCCTGGATGTTAAAGATCAAACGAAAGCCAAATGAGGTTAATTTTTTCCCTCAGAAAGCAGAGCAATTTTAGGGACCGGGGCAGGTAAAGTCAAGACTATTTTCTAAAATACCCAAAGAAACAAACAATCGATTTTCCTAAGCGATTCGTTGTACTATATATAAGTCATTTTTAAGATGAAAATTATGAAAAAAATTCTACCGATTTTCGTGATCGTTCTGATAATAATTTTAGGTCTTGGTTATTTCTTATGGCCATACCTCAGTGGCTTGAAACCGGTTCTTGAAAAACCTCCATACGATATCTCTTCTGTTCTGGAAACCCAGCAATCCCAACAGCCGCCACTGCCGGATCCCCAACATGAAATTGCAGGTGAACCTATAAATAATACTGATTTCCCACTGACTCTCCCGAAAGGTTTTGCACTCAGTATTTTTGCAAAAGATTTAGGATCACCCCGGGTATTGGTTACGGATCCAAACGGCGTTCTGATAACAAGTCTGATTCGTGAGGGCAAAGTAGTAGCCCTCCCCGATGCCGATGGAAACGGCAAAGCAGATACCACAAAAGTCCTTATAGACAAGCTCTATCAACCACACGGTCTGGCTTTTGATTGTGAAGATACCGAATGCAAACTCTATGTAGCCGAAACCGACAAAGTATCAGTTTATTCATATAATAAGGTGACCGTGAAAGCGGAGGATCCAAAAAAACTTTTTGATCTCCCTAATGACGGCGGACACTTTTCACGATCACTTTTAATTATTCCTTATGAAGGACAGAAAAAACTTCTCATTTCTGTCGGATCATCCTGCAATGTCTGTCATGAAACCAATGATCAAAGAGCGAAGGTGCTTATCTCCAATTTAGACGGATCAGATCTGCATACTTATAGTAGTGGCTTACGGAATGCCGTATTTATGAAAACTCAACCTCTCACCGGTCACACCTGGGTTACGGAAATGGGGCGTGATCTCCTTGGTGATGATATTCCACCGGAGGAGGTAAACATTTTAGAAGAAGGCGGCAATTATGGTTGGCCAATCTGTTATGGTGAAAAAATCCATGACTCCAATTTTGATAAAAATCAGTATATCCGTAATCCTTGCGAAGATTCCGTTGCTCCATACGTACAAATGCAGGCACACTCAGCTCCGCTTGGACTAGCATTTATTCCGGAAACCGGCTGGCCACAAGAGTATGCAGATGATCTGCTGGTAGCTTTTCACGGCTCATGGAATCGCACCGCACCGACTGGTTACAAAATCGTCCGCATACCTTTAGATGATAACGGTGATATTGAAGGCAAGCAGGAAGACTTTATTTCCGGCTGGCTCACGACAAACAACACGGCCCTTGGTCGCCCGGTAGATATCCTGACTCAAGCAGGCGGCATAGCTTATATCAGTGACGATAAAGCCGGTGTCATCTATAGATTAACCTATCAGGAACCGAAGTAGACCTCCTGTAAGCGCTTATCTTTCTGTACGTCTTCGGGCTTTCCTTCGAGGTATTTTTTGCCTTCCACAAAAACAATCACCCGATCCACCAGATTGAAAAGAAACTTCATATCATGTTCCACGATCACGATACTTCTGTCCCCTTCTTTGGCCAGCTTCTGAATCGTTTCACCTAAAATTTTTCGCATGGCCGGAGACACGCCTGCTGTTGGTTCATCGATCAACATCAAATCACCGCCGCTTAATTTAAGACGCGCTAGCTCCAATAAACGGAGCTGACCGCCTGACAACACACCGGCTAATGAATGCTTATGTGCATGAAGACCGACGGACTCAAGCGCCTCATCAATCAACTCATCCGCTACAGATTTATACTGAGGTGAAAATTTCCACCACCATGGATAATGATGGGTATGTTCAACGGCAATCGTTAAATTTTCCTCAAGCGTCATTTCACGAAATACACCTGCAGACTGGAAGCTTCGACCAATACCGGATTTGGCTCTCTTGAAAGCTGGCCATTTCGTAACATCTTCATCATTATAAAGAATCGAACCGGATGTGGTGGGCACAAAGCCTGAAACCGCATTCAAAAATGTGGTTTTTCCACAACCATTCGGACCGATGATTCCAACCATTTCGCCTTTTTTAATTTCGAGGGAAACATCATCCAGGATGACGGATTTCCCAAATTTCACGAAAAGTTTTTCAACAGTAAGCATATTAAATGGTGCGACGTGAAGTAATGAAGTGTGTGTGTAATTGATGAATCAAAACAATCAAAAAGATCGCATACAAAAAGTCACGGATGTAACCCATCTGCGAACTTGGAAACTGAAAAAAGCGTAATATTTCCGGCAAAAAAGTGACAACTCCTGCACCCAATACCACATATCTAATTTTTGGTTTGAGCGACAAAATTCCCATGGTTAGCAAAAATACCAATGCTGGAACTGTACCAAAGTTTGCATCCAAAAACTGAATCCTCCAAAGAAAGAGCGATCCAGCAACCGAAAGAAACAAGGAACAAAAAATAATCACATTTCTTGAAAACTTTTTGGTATTGATACCCAGTGATTGCAAAGTAATTTCGTCCTCTTTGAATGCCCGCATACGTCTGCCAAACGGCGTTTTTAATAAAATCAGTTCAATAAACAAACAGAGTAATGCCACTGCCACAGTAACGATGGCAACCGCCGGTAAATCCGTCATCCAAGAAGGACGTACTATCCCGGAAATACCCAAAACGCCATTCGTAAATTTATCCAAAGATTTAATGAGTGCATCCAAGGCCAACATACTGGCGAGTCCCAAAACCGCAAAACTATCGGGCGAAACTCTGGTAAATAAAAACCCAAAAAGAAGTCCCACAACCAATGCTGTCACAAGAGCAATAATAAAAGAGATTTCAGGCGAGATACCAGCTTTTTCTGCAATTGCTAAGGCATACATTGATGCCTTCAGTACAGTCGGCATTCCCAAAAAAATAATCCCAGCCAGCGAAAGCACCATATGAACACCCACACCCTGAATGAGAGTATTAAAGAAAAAACTGGCAATGGTTAGGAAATATCCCATTACGATTTGCGGGTTACAGAACTAAAAACTCCATTCGGTTTAAACGCCAAAATAATCAACGCAATCACGAAAACAAACACCAGTTTCCATGAAGCCGAAAAAGTTATATCACCAAAACTTCCGGAAACTAAAAACTCGGGAATAAGTACCAGCAAATAGGCAGCCACCACTACACCACGGAAATCTGTAAGACCACCAACGAGCAAAGCCATAAAAGCCATCGCAATCGGTTGAAGTCCGGCATACGGAGTAATTGCACTGTTCAATCCTGTAAGAATTCCCACAATCCCGGCAACAACTCCGGCAACTACATAGCTGATAAATTGAACTTTTCGTTCTTTAATACCAAGAAGAGAAGCACATTGCGGATGCTGCGCAATCGCGCGCACCACCCTCCCCTGCGGCAACATATGCAAAACAATGTATGCGGCAATTCCTGCTATTAAACCAACGAATAAAGTAAACACACCAACCTGTGTTATATGCACACCCCAAAAATCAAAAGTCGGCAGAATACCATCCATCAAATATCTACCTTCCGGGCCAAAACCCATAGCCAGTGCAGCTTCAATAGCCACACCAAAAGCAATACTCACCAGCAGCGCTAAAAGAACCTGAGATTTATGAATGTAGTTTCTTAACAACAAATAACACACTGCACCAAGCAGCGCAGAAAATAAAATCCCTGCAAACAAACATCCGTACCATGGCCATCCAAGAGTAAACGCCAAATAATAAGCGTATGCCCCAGCCATTGTGGACGCACCTAACGCGATGTGGATGGTTCTGGTAACCGTATATATAAGATAAAGTCCTGCCGCAAGCAGCAGGACTTGAGTACCAGTCACCAGACTAGTTATTAAAATCTGGAGAACGAACATATTATCTTATGTTTTATTTTTGAAGTTCAGCTTTTCCGCCCTTAACAATGTAGACTGCAACATTTACACCCTGTACAAAAGATTTTCCGCCGAATGTAAGTGTTGAGTTAGACCAACCTGTGAATGTGTCTGTAGAGAGTGCTTTTTGTGCAGCATCTGCATCACCTTTTGTATCAACATACAGTTTGGTGAGAATGTTCAAAGAGTCCAATGCAGTTGCTGTGTAGAAGCTGCCAAGGTTATCAAGTGTTCCGTTTGCAGCAACGATTTTTGCTTTGTAATCTACGAATTTCTCATCAGAAATGCTTGGTACATCAACGATTACCATGCCTTCTGCAGTTTCTGGAGCAATGCCCAAAATCTTGTCGTTCAAGTAGGCAAACTGTGTAACATATTTCACTTTCCAGTCTTTAATTTCAGCAATCTGCTTCAGAAGTGATTCTGCAGTTACACCAACGTTTGGATTGAGGAGAACAACTTCAGCTCCAGAAGATTTTACTTTATCAAGCATGTTACGGAAATCTGTAGAACCCTTTGGGAACTCTTCATTAGAAACAACCTGAGCATCTGGGTATTTCTCTTTCAAAGTCGCTTCAACAATCTTTTTAATACCCTGGTTGTAGTCGTTCTGTTCAGAGATCAAAGCTACCTTCTTATATTTACCAAGTTCAGCAGTCAAACCCTCACCTACAAGTTTATCGCTATAAGAAAGTGAGAAAAGGTTTGGGCTCTTGCCTTCAATTTCAGGGTTGGAAGAGAAAGCAGAAAGAGCAACAACATGCTTATCGGCAAGAAGTGGAGCAATACCAAGAGATTCAGAAGAACAGCCACCACCAAGAATAAATTTCACACCATCAACATCTGTAAGTTTCTGGAAAGCGTTTACAGCAGAAGAACCGTCACATTTACCGTCTTCAATGATTAATTCAATTTTGTAACCATTTTTTTCAGCCTCGGCATTAACTTCATTCATACGATAGTCCAGTGCGCGTTTCATCTCAATTCCGTAGGCAGATGCATCACCGCTCATTGGAAGAATTGAACCAAGTTTTACAGTCATAACCTCTTTAGGAGCTTCCTGAGTAGTAGCAGGAGGTGTTTTTGTTTCTTGAGTAGAGTTCACCGGTTCATAACCTGCATCACTGCAACCTGCGATCATGAGCATAGTCAAAATGCCTAAAGCTGGCATCAAAAACTTTCGTGTCGACATAGGTAAAAAAATAAAGATTAATAGGGAAATCGTGCTAATAGTAGGGAGGGTAGCCAATTTTGTAAAGAAAATGACAAATATTTAAAACACGTATCATTTGCTGGTCAAGAGACCTTATGAGCACTCAAGCGCCGAGTGTGCTAAAATATAGATTGAACTAAACTTAATTTTTCACGCTATGGCAGACCATCAAGACATCGTAAACAGCATTCTCATTCCAACGGTTATCGAAAAAACCAACATGGGTGAACGCGCCTACGATATTTACTCAAGACTTCTCAAAGATCGTATTATTTTCTTAGGCACCGGTATCAATGATCAGGTAGCAAATGCAGTCATCGCCCAAATGCTTTTCTTGGAAAATGAAAATCCAAATAAAGACATTACTTTATATATACACAGCCCGGGTGGCCACGTAACAGCGGGTCTTGCAATCTACGACACCATGCAACTTATTAAACCAGACGTGAGCACAGTATGCGTAGGTTTGGCTGCTTCCATGGGTGCTGTACTTTTAACAGCAGGTCAGAAGGGCAAACGTTTTGCACTTCCAAATGCTGAAGTAATGATTCATCAACCTTTGGGTGGAACAGAAGGTCAGGCTTCAGACATTTTTATTCACGCTACCCACATTATTAAGACCAAGGATCGTTTGAACCACATCCTTTCAAAACATAGTGGTCAAAATATGAAGACCGTCGAAAAAGACACAGACCGCGATAACTTCATGAGCGCAGAGGAAGCCATGAAATACGGACTTATCGATAAGGTTATCAACAAGCGCGACTAGTCATTACCAAAACACCGATCAGGGCCCCTTGCGGGGCTCTTTTCTTTTGCGCTAAAAATAACCTTATAATTATTTAGAACCGTTCCCGTTCTTTTTCTTTTGGCTGTATTCAATGGCGAACTTCACCATTTTATCAGCCACATCAACGCCACTCACTTCCTTAATGCCCATCCCCGGGTTGGCATTCACTTCCATAATTAATGGGCCCTTCGCTGAACGTAAAATATCAACGCCCGAAACTTTAAGACCAAGTGCCTGAGTAGCACGAACAGCAAGTTTTTGCTCCTCCTCAGTTAGCTGAACTTTAACTCCTTCACCACCAAGATGAAGATTCGAGCGGAAATCACCTGATTTTGCCGTACGCTTCATTGAAGCCACAACTTTATCCCCTACCACAAATGCGCGGTAGTCACTTCCTGCAGCTTCAGCAATATATTCCTGAATAAGCAGAATATTAGATTCCATACTCTTCCAGAGAATATCCAAAGCGGAATACAGTGAACGTCTACTCTCAACAAGTACAACTCCACTTCCCCAACTTCCAAACGGTGTTTTCAAAATTACTGGATAACCTCCAACCAGTTTTACGGCATCATCAATGTACTCAATTTTTCGCACAACCAAAGTTTTTGGTACAGGAACATTATGTTTGCTCAAAATTTGTAGCGTGCGAAGTTTATTTTTTGCTCGCGAAATAGGCAAATACTCATTCACTACCGGAATATTCATCATCTGAAACTGTTTGACGATAGAAATTTCCAAATCAATATTGCCACTGATACTTACTCGTGGAATCAAGACATCACATTTCTTTATTTTTTTATTGTTATAGAGAATTTCAGACTGACGGCCCTGATAGTACATCTGACATTTCTCAACCTTATAAATAACAGGGATATGACCATATTTTTTGATTGCTTCACGCAATAGAAATAACGAACCACTCCGTGGACTGGCATTGGCATTTTGGGCAACTCCCGCAAAGCTTAAAATACCAATACGTAAGGGCTTCTTCACAGTTTTCATAAATACTTCTTAAGCTATTATCTGAACAAATATATCATGACTATGATAATAAAACCTATTCCATTCAGCAATCATATTCACTAGAATAACCTGGAACTTCTGTTTAACCCTTTTTATGATTCTTGCTGTTGATAAAATCGGCTCAGTTACCAAAAATCTCAAACTTAAAAACATTCTTGAAGTCGGCTCCAAAATAAAGTGCGAACAGGGCTCTGTAATCGTCGGCGAGGTACTTGTCGAAAAAAAGATCTACAATCAATTGGAGCTCCCCTCAGGACGTTTTGCTACTCTTCATAAGGGTGACATTATCGTGGTAGCTTTGGGAAACCGCCGGGCACTCAAAGGGTTTGTTGGCGACGTTCCCAAAAAATTAAAAGTGGGCGATGTCATCCATGTATTAAATCTTGGTGGGGTAGCCGGAATTTGCACAAGCGAAAACTATCAACAAGTAGGCCACGCACTCAAAATACGCGTTCTTGGCTCCGTAACAGACAAAAAAGGTGAACCTGATTCCATCAGCAAAAGCACACTTTTTAAACCAGCCACGAAACTACAAACAACAGTTCCAATTATCATCGTCAGCGGAACATGTATGGAGGTAGGCAAAACCACCGCCGCTTGCGAGCTCATCAACTCAATCTTTCATAAGGGTATGCTGGTATGCGCATCCAAAGTTGCCGGCATCGCAGCCATGAAGGACACCTTAATGATGGAAGATTATGGCGCTTACAAAACGGTGACCATGATTGATGCCGGATTTACTTCAACAGCCTCCAAACCTCGCGGCAGTTTGGAAATCGCCAAAGGCTCCATCAACTATCTCACCAAGGAGAATCCCGACTACATTGTTGTGGAGCTTGGTGACGGTGTATTTGGCGAATACGGTGTTGCTGAAATTCTGGCTGATGAAGATTTCCAAAAACATGTTTGGGGACATGTTGGATGTGCCCATGACCCAATGGGTGCAATTAAATTAGCCGAGACCTGTCAGAAACTCGGTGCACCATTGGATATTATTTCCGGTCCCGTGAGCGATAATACTGTTGGTGTAAGTTTCATTGAAAAACATCTCAAAATAGGCGCCTTTAACAGTTTAAGTAACGGCGATAAACTTTTCACCTATCTTTTGAAAAACGCCAAAAAGAAAAGGTGATCAAGGCAGTGAGTATGCCGAGTGCGACGGGGAGGAGAAAGCAATTGTGAATTGCCATCCCCTACCACCCGTCGTCCCAGCGCACGACGTTGTGGTTATTCGTCGTTTACTTGTTGGTGTTGGAGCCTCCCTTCCTGCGAGCCGTTGCCGGCTCGACCTGGGTGCTGGGCGGAGCGATCGTCGTCACCGCCCGACAGTCCGTGGGATCCGTGTCGTCCCTCAGCGCAGCGTCCGCCGCGTCGAGGACCACCTTCGGGTATCCGTTGGGCCCCGCCTTCGTCTTCTCGTCCAGGATCTCTCCTTTCGAAGCCCTCTTCTTGTCGCCGTCATCCACGTCGTCTTCCTTGTCGTCACTCGCAGACTTCGTAGAGGCCGGACCCATAGGCCTGGCCGGATCACCATGCTGCGCGAAATACATCTGCATGTTGCGCTCGCTCTGTGGATTGAGCGCGCTCCCGAGTCCGGTGCCGCGCTGTGAGCCCGGACCATTCTTTCCAATCATTTGTCCCTCACTGCCTTGTTATCAAGGATCAATCCCCGGAAATAAAACATCGCATCAGTGCGATGAAAAATTTACACAGGAATGAACCCTGTCCGACTCGCAAAACGTTGTAGCGAAGTCGCGGATCTAGTAATCAAAAATTTCTGTCATGTCAATGATCCAATCGTAGACATGGCGCGCAAAATATTGTGTTCAGACGAGAAAAAACAGAGTACAATACGCTTTGATCTTGTAATCTTTTTTATGAAAAACAAAACATCCAGTGTCCTCATCAGTGCTTCCAAAATACTCATTCTCGCTGTGCTCTGCACGGGCATCCTCTCCGGTTGTATCGATTTTTCCGGCGGTAATAAAAGCACAAGCGGAAGTCAGACTGCTGTAGACGACCAACATAAACTTTATGAAACCAATGTTTTCAGTGCCATTGTTCCAAAAGACTGGGATGTATACGAAAAAGATGACTTCACATCGGATGTACCATCAGAAACCATCGTTGTATTCCGCAATAATGTAAAAAATGAAAACTTCACCGGCAATGTAAATGTTGTTCAAAACATTCTACAGCAATCAACATCGATTCTAGATTATGCCAAGATGGTAAACAACCGCCAAAGCTCAGGTTTATACGACTACAAAGAGATCAAAAAAGAGGAGACAAAAATGAAGATCGGCTCACGTGAAGAACCTTCTTATATTGTCACCTTTGAGGCCAAGAAAAGCCCTGATGAAAAGGTCATACGCTACATTCAAACCTATGCCATTTCCGGCAACAACGCCTACATTATCACCGGTGCACTTTCTACACAGGAAAATGACAGTGTCGTAAAGACAATCGAAGATATTGTGAAATCCTTCAAATTAAAATAGTTTCTGCTACAATTGGTCCGCTCAAACGTGCCGAGGTGGTGGAATTGGTAGACACGCGGGACTTAAAATCCCGTGGTAGCAATACCGTGCGGGTTCGATTCCCGCCCCCGGCACCATTTTGAAAAAAGCAATTACATTGCAGCAAGAACATTCATAATAACGCCAAAAGCCACAAGAAAAAGTCCACCTAAAATAAGATTCCCTGATACTATCCAAAGCCCCTTGTTGGCAACCTGGGCTTTTTGAGAGTCGTTTGTTTTGTAATAAACAGTAACTGTGGAATGGAGTTCCGGCATATATTTAAGCCCATAACCTACACCCGGTTTCACCTCAACCATTTCACCACGATAGTTCTGAAATTTGATAATTGGGTTAATAGAGGTAAGGCCCTGATCCTTATCATATCCTTTTTCAATACGGACAACAGTCCCGATTGCCTTTTTACAGCCAATACGAAAAAACAAGTTCCACAGAACCACACCCACAGCCGGAACAATAAAAAGTGCTCCTAAACCTATCAGCAATATTAATGTAGTCGAATCTATAAAACCCATAAGCCTATTTTCCACTACGCAGGCTCAGATGGTCAATGATTAACGATATGTACAGCTAAAAGTAAATTCACCAACTATCTCAAAGTCGTAGATCCGACCTTCGTACAACATAAACTTTTCACCAGTCTCAAATCGTACCCGCTTTCCATCACTCTCCTGAATAAAGGTAACCGTTCCTGAAAGTACAGTCAGCTCTTGATCGCGAAAAATCTCATTACGGTATTCACCTGGTAAAATTTTACCTTTAATAACACGAATCTCATCGGCCAGCTTACCCTCACTCGTTAATCTTTCCCGTTCGGTGAGCATTACGCCATCGTCCCAGGGTTCAGTATATTTTGAGTCAAAACCGTTATCCATGTCACGAAAATGTTAAGAAGGGGGTAAAAGTACTAAAAATAAACAAAAAGTGCAACATATTGACTAAAACAGGAAAAAGGGTAAAATAGACATCTGAAGTACTCTATTGTTTAATAATACTTTCATGTCAGACCACGCAGAACATGCAGCCGCGGATATCGAGGTAAAAGGCCATCATGGCGAAGTAAAAGCCCATGTTGAAGCCAAAGAAGATGCTATTGATGAGATTTTCTCAGGCATAAGCAAGATCGCAAGCGGCATTAAAAAGAGCATTTCCCGTGTTTTTGGTCCCTTATGGAACGGTATTAAAAAAGCCGGCAGCTACCTGGAAAAAAAGCTCGGTTTAGCTGATAAAAAAGCTGACGCTCATGGAGGTCATGAAGCGCATGGAGACGGTCACGGAAAAGGACATGGTGATGCACATGGCGGCCACGGCGAAAAGCATGACGCTGGTCATGGTGACGACCACAGCGGTCATGGTGAAAAACATGACGATCATGGCAAAGGTCATGATGCTCATGACGACCATAAAGATAGCCACGGCCACGATGACCATAAGCCTGCTAATGATAACCATGGTCATGATGCCAAAGACGACCACGGTCACGCCCACGCTGCTTAAGCCAAAACCGGCTGACACTTTGGACAATAAAAAGTTCCACGACCCGCTACGCGGGTCTTTTTTATAATCGTTCCACATTCATAACAGGCATCCCCCATTCGCCCATAAACCTTCAAATATTTTTGATGTTTTCCGAGCGTTCCGCGGGTACCCACAAAATCCGACAAGGTCACTCCACAATGTTCAATCCCCTGATGCAGACAATGCTGCGTTGCCTCATATAAAGCTTTTAACTTCGATTCATTCAAAGCCTCAAGCCGTGATGAAGGATGCGCTCCAATCCGATAACAGATCTCATCCGCATAAATATTTCCAATGCCTGCCACCAGATCCTGACGCAGCAAACTGTTTTTCAAAATCCCGTTTTTTCTTTCATACACTAAACAAAAATCTTTTTCGCTCATAGAAAGCGGCTCTGGCCCTAGCCTTTCCATACCAGTAATTTTATCGATCTCTTTTTCCGTACCAAACCAGATATGGCCAAATTTTCTGGTGTCGGAAAAAATCAAAGACTTTGCATCAGAAAAAACAAATACACCTCGAATATGTTTTTCACGCCCCCTCACTTTTTTCCACATCAAACGCCCAGTCATGCGCAAATGCACAACCAGTCGCAACTTTTGATCCAGAACAAACACAATAAATTTTGCACGTCGTGTGACGTCTAAAATCCTTACTCCGCGAATTTTACTCAAAATCGTTTGCGGATCAGGAGTAAAAGTAGAGTCCAGTTTCGACTCAATATCCCAAAACTTTTTTCCAACTGCACTCTTTCGAAGTTCACGTACAATCGTCTCTACTTCTGGTAATTCCGGCATATCTTGGATACAATATCGCTTATAAGGAACACACTATATCTTAAAAAAAATCTTTATGAAAAGACAAAAAAGGTCTGCAATAGGATTACTCATAGGTCTTCTGTTGAGCCTGTCAGCACACACAGCATTTGCTGCTGACACACTGAATGGATTTACTGACGTTTCAACATCCCATCCAAACTATCTGGCCATACAAGGCTTAAAAGACCGCGGAGTAATTAGCGGTTATCCTGACGGAAGTTTCAAACCGGACCAGGCAGTTAATCGCGTCGAGGCACTCAAAATGATTTTACTCGGGGCAGGAATTACAGGTACTGCTGAACACACAGTTGCCGGATTCACCGACACTTCCAATTCTGAATGGTACGCACCTTATTTAAACAAAGCTGTTGAAATGGCCATTGTAAGCGGTTATCCAGACAACACATTTAAACCGACTCAAACAGTAAATCTGGTAGAAAATCTCAAGATGTTGCTGCTTGCACAAGATGTTGCACTTTCAGATGTACCACCATCAGTTGATCCATACGTTGATACTCCAAAAACCGAGTGGTACACCAAATATGTACAGTATGCCAAAGACAAAAACCTGATTGAAGCAGACTCAGCCAACCGTGTTTATCCATCACAAGCCATGACACGCGGCAAACTCGCTGAAACTATGTTCCGCGTCATTTATATGAAAGAGCATGGTCAAACAGTATACACTCCACCACAACCAAGTGATTCAAACGGAAACCTGGTTCTGGATATGAACATTAAAAGCATGAAATACGAGTTCCCTGATCTCACGGTAGCTGTTGGCACGACTGTAACCTGGACCAACGCTGATTCAGTAGACCACACAGTAACCAGCGATACCGGCATTGAACTCGATAGTGAAATGTTAAGCAATGGTGATAAATTCCAGCACACTTTCAATGAAGTTGGCACATTTGCCTACCACTGTTCAGTACACCCAAGTATGAAAGGAACTGTCACAGTAAAACCAGCAGGCCAAGTACCAACTATCTAAAAAATTCAGCGCTCACAAAAAAAGAGGTCACCTGCAAACGGGTGACCTCTTTTAAAATCACATAAAATTATTGAGCAAAACTGTTCAATAAGTCTGAAAAAATATTTTCATTCTCTTTAGGCAAAATTACACCTGGAAGTTTTTCTGCCTTTGTACGCATTTCATCAGAGATCGCACTATTCAGTTCCGGAACAAACGCACGCACAACTACTAAAGTTTCAGTGTCATTCTTCAGAGGGAAATAATAAACATACTGGCCGCAACCTTCCACACCCAGGGTCAGTTTATAACCTTTCAAACTACCGGCAGTATAAGCATCAATAAAGCCCTCAGAAACTTTCATAGTATCGCCTACCATATTGTCGTGTACAAAATTTTCATCCTGAGTTTCAGTGACCGTCTCCTTCAATGATTTCTTGTAAACCTCTAAGCTCACATTAAAATCAGTCAACTCCGTAAGCTCTTTCCCGTTACCAACAAAATCACAAGGTGGTGAATGTTGAAATGGAACAGTATGCATGGCAACAACCTTATCACCAACTTTATTCACTGAAAGAGATGATGGGTAGTCAAAAGAAAATCCTGAATCATCTTTATAAGTTTTAGTGCCAGATTCCTGGGAAACAACCGGCTGCTGTGTTTGTTGAGTCGGTGCAGGAATTGGAGTCGGAGTTGGATTTGTGCTCGTAGAACTATTATTCGATGTCACTGGAGCAGTGGTGCATGCCGAAAGCATTAAAAGGACGCCAAGACCAACAAACAAACTTTTCTTCATAAAAAACTTGGTAAAGAATTAAAAAGCCTAGTAAGAATAGCAAAAATTGCAGCAGAAATCACCCAGAAACAAAAAATGCCATTCTGCTCAAAAGTGGCATACTACGAAAGTTAATTTGTAAATAATAAAAAGGTCATTTAACTCAAAAGCGGCATATTACGAGGAGAAAAGCTCAAATGCCAACGAACCGTATACGAATATACGGTGAGTGCATTTGAGCTTTTCGACGAAGTAAGATGCCGCTTTTCAGTTGAATTGGTGGGCCAAGCTGGAATCGAACCAGCGACCGTTCGCTTAAGAGGCGACTGCTCTACCGACTGAGCTATTGGCCCGCATTTAAAACATAAAAACGCGACGCATAAACTATCATTGATTCGCAGTACTTTCAAGCAAAACTTGCCTTAAATGGGCTGGAAACAAAACGCCGACTCAAATACAATACACAATACTTATGAAAAAAGTTTTCTTTTACACCGATACACCGATTTTTGGCGGCGCTGAGCGCCAAATGCTCCTTCTTGCCCGAAACCTCAACAAAGAAAAATATCAGCCGTCACTCCTCTGCTCCAACTACGAATCTCTACAGCCAATGGTGGATGCCTGGAAAGCATCCGGATTCGATGTGCATCAACTCAATGTGATGCACAAGCACGACCCACGACATTACTTTCAGATACGATCATTACTTAAAATCAAAAGACCTGATCTCCTTCATATTCATTTATGGAATCCAGGCAGTTGCAGATACGCATTTCTGGCAGCTCCAAACGATCTTCCGATTGTCACCACCGAACATGACCCATTCCCCCTGAGCGGCATGAAAAAAATGCTCAAAATGAAATATCTCAAAAAGACTGCCGAAACTATCACCGTCTCTGATGCGAACAAAGAGCTAATGGCTTCACTCTACCCCGAATTCGAAAACGACATCACCACAGTTCACAACGGCATCGATCTGCAAAATTTTGAAAAAACTATAGTTCATCTCACTTCACAGGAAAAAAATAAAATCCGCACCCATATTTTTGATGCCAAACCAAGCGACCGTATTATTCTCAGCATTGCAACACTTCATCCGCGGAAAGGTCTTAATTACTTACTGGAAGCCATGCCAACGGTTTTGGAAAAATTTCCAGATGCCAAACTTGCAATTGTTGGTGAAGGTCCGCAAAAAAAAGAGTTGGAAAAAATCATCAGTCGTTTAAAAATCGATCATCGCGTTCTGTTATTAGGATATCAGGAGGATATTCCAAAACTTTTAAAGTGCAGTGAAATTTTTGTACTGCCAAGCATCAAAGAGGCATTTGGATTAGTATTATTAGAAGCCCTTGCCGCACAAACACCGATCATAGCAACTAAAGTCGGCGGCATCCCTGAAATTGTGCAACATATGAAAACAGCACTTCTGGTAGAACCCGGAAACAGTCAGGAACTGACAGACGCCTTGAGTGAACTCCTCCGCAACAGCGCCCTCAGTCAAAAAATTGCCTTCGTCGGCTATCATCATGTCAAAGAGTTTTCAGCGCAGGCTATGGCGGAAAAAACTGAACGTGTTTATGATAAAGTACTTCAACAAAACTCATGAAAATTAAAACATTTTACACCTGTAACGCCTGCGGATACGAAAGCCCAAAATGGGTAGGCAAATGCCCGGACTGTGATGCCTGGAACACTTTTACCGAAGAAAAAGAGATCAAACAAACGAGCCAGCGATCTCATGTCGGCATAAAACAGGTCACAACTCCTCTGCTTCAACAAAGTGTCAGTGAAAAGAGATTCAAAACCGGTATTGAAGAGTTTGATCGCGTTATGGGTGGCGGAATCGTCCAAGGCAGTGTCACACTTTTAAGCGGTGAACCTGGCATTGGTAAATCAACGCTTACACTTACGCTCGCACAAAAAATCGCCGAACAGGCTGAAAGCGTTTTGTATGTTTCTGGTGAAGAGTCCACACATCAGATCGGTCTACGCGCCAAACGTATGGATGTCACAGCTCCAAACATTCACTTACTAGCTGAAAACACTTTGGAAAATATTTTAGAGACGCTTCAGGACATGAAACCGTCATTTATTATCGTTGATTCCATTCAAGTACTTCATGCCGCAAGTGTTGCCTCAATTTCGGGCAGCATTACGCAGGTTCGCATCTGTGCTGAAGCATTGCAGGATTACGCCAAGAAAAATCAGACTCCACTTATTCTCATCGGTCATGTGACGAAAGAAGGCACATTGGCTGGACCAAAAATTCTTGAACACATGGTAGATACGGTTCTGGTTCTTGAAGGCGATCGTTATCAACAGTTTCGTGTGATTCGCGGGACCAAAAACCGTTTCGGCTCCACCAACGAGGTTGGACTTTTTGAAATGGACGATGAAGGACTGCAAGAGATCGCCAATGCCTCTGAAATATTTTTAGAAGGCAAAAAGGCCGGCAGTTTTGGCTCCGCACTCACGGTGATTATTGAAGGCACACGCCCGCTCATTCTGGAAATTCAAGCCCTCACCAATATTACCAATTTCGGGTACCCAAAACGCGCGGCCAGCGGCTTCGACGTCAACCGTTTACAACTTCTCATTGCCGTTATTCAAAAACATTTAAACCTCAATCTCAGCAACCAGGATGTATTCGTAAATGTGGTTGGCGGCATGAAAATAAATGATCCGGCAGTAGACCTGGCTGTGGTCATGGCCATTGTTTCTTCCTATCTCAAAAAGCCGTTACCTGAAAAAACCGTCTACCTTGGTGAACTTGGCTTAAGCGGTGAAATCAGAAGCATTACCCATCTCAACCGCCGTCTGCAGGAAGCAGAAAAAATCGGAATGAATGAAACCGTCACCGGTGTTTCCAAAGAAAAAAATTCCAGCAAAAAACTGCAGCATCTCAAATTCAGTGATCTGCAAAGTCTGTATAAAGAGATCAAAAAATAGTTCTAGACATCTTCCGATTCATTGCGCAGTCCAAAAACACGCATAGCATTTTCTGTTGTCTGTTCAGCAAACATCTCCAACGGAACGTCTCTGATTACCGCCAAAACCTTAGCAGTCTCCACAACAAAAGCGGGCTCATTCCGTTGGCCGCGATGAACCTGCGGAGTTAAGTATGGACAGTCTGTCTCGATCAACATCTGTTTAAACGGCACATTCTTGGCCACTTCACGCAAATACTCATTCTTGGGATACGTCACAACCCCGGAAAAAGAAAGATAGTATCCTCTCTTCCAGCACTCTTCTGCAATCGTCATATCTCCGGTAAAGCAGTGTAAAACAACTCGTGTATTTCCGGCATCTTTTAAAATTTCCAAAGCATCTTCCCAGGCATCTCTCACATGAACAA
>Ga0068869_100000194_pt1 | contig 31498 bp, 28 predicted proteins | sample KBSMisM52_FD_64676 | JGI IMG/M metagenome (GOLD analysis project Ga0068869, IMG submission 64676) | Miscanthus rhizosphere microbial communities from Kellogg Biological Station, Michigan, USA - KBS Miscanthus M5-2 | ecosystem: Host-associated > Plants > Roots > Rhizosphere > Soil ... | reverse complement strand
GCGGTCGGCAATCCGCTCGAACTGTTCCTTATCACCCTGAGCGTGGTCGCATTGTTCGATCTGCCGCTGACCGCGGAATTCTGCGCCTACAACGTCCTGAATGTGATCGCGACTTTTGCGCACGCCAATGTTCGGTCAGATCCACCCAAATGGTATTCTTACGTCTTCACGACGATCCGGCACCACAGCCTGCATCATTCGGTGGTCTATGAGGACACGCGCTGCAACTTTGGTAACTCGTTGATCCTTCTGGATCGCATTTTCGGCACGTACCGCGAGGGGGAGTCAGCCATCGTCGGACAGGACGAACGCAAGAGATTGTCGATCTGGGAGCAGTTCATTTTTCCCGCCCGTCCCGTGATCGAGAAGATCAAGGCGAGGCAGGCGGCGTAGATCGAAGCAGGGGGTGAGTTGATTTAATGTATTGGATTCAGATGATGGCCGCGGCATTGGCCGCCGCCACCGCGCCCGCTTCTCCCATCGCTTTGCCCCACGAGGAGCAGGTGCTCACGGTGCCGGGATTTGCGGATTTCCTGGCGGTGGATGGTGATAGCGTCTGGGCGACGAACCGCGGACGGGTTGAACGCTGGTCGCGACAGGGCAAGCTCGCCGAGGTGGTAATGGCGCATCCGTGCGGTGCGATGGCGGTGGCGTCCGGCTCCTTGTGGATCGCTGATTGCAAGGACGGCACGCTCAACCGGATCGACTTGAAAACCGCGCAGCTGATCACGGCGATCCCGACGGGCATCGCCAATCCCAAGGGCGAACTGAACGTCGTGGCAGGCGCTGGATCGATCTGGGTTGGAAGCGATGGGGCCGGGAAAATCGCCCGCGTGGATCCGGGCAGCAATCGAATCACGGCCACGATCCCGGTCGATGCAGGTACCTTTTTTCTCGCCTTTGGATTTGGCTCGCTCTGGGCCGTCAGCAGCGACGCCCAGTCGCTCCAGCAGATCGACCCAGCCACCAATGCCGTGGTCAAACACGTAAAGCTCGGCAAGCAGCCGGGCTTTCTCGCCGCAGGCGAGGGTGCGGTCTGGATCCAGGAACAGGGCGACGGCACGCTCGCACGGGTCGACCCGGCAACGGGGGAGGTTTCCGGCCGCGTAAAGGTCGGTGCGGATCTGCTTGGCGGTGACATCGACACGGGCGGCGGCGCGGTTTGGCTTCGTACGACCGCGGATCAGAACTTCGCGATGGTCGATCCGCACTCCATGGCGATCACGCGGCTCGGCAAAGCGGCAGGCAGTGGCGCGTTGCGATTTGCGGGCACCGGCCTGTGGACGACCGCGCACGACGTGCACACTTTGTCGTGGTGGAGCATGGCGCCACATACCAAGGAATAAGGCGGCACCGCTTCCCACTCTTGCAGCTGACACCGGGGGCTGCCGCCGATCTCATCTCTTATCATTATAGCCGGTCCGCTTTGCCGGATCGCCGATGTCATAGTCAGGACGAATTCATGCCGAAGTTGATCGTTACCAGCCGGGCGGGAGAACAGATTGCGATTGATGCCCAAGCCGGCATGAGCGTGATGGAGATCATCCGCGACGCCAGCCTGGATGAGCCTTTCGCGCTTTGCGGCGGCGCCTGTTCGTGCGCGACCTGCCATGTCTACGTCGATGCGGCGTTTGCGGACCGGATGCCGGCCATAGCCGGCGACGAAAGCGACCTGCTCGATAGCTCGGACCATCGTCAGGCCAATTCGCGCCTGTCCTGTCAGATCCCGTTCGATCAGACGCTGGACGGACTGGCGGTCGAAATTGCGCCCGCGGACTGAGACACGGAAGATCAGGGAAGGGGATCAGGCAACCGTCATTGCCTGATCCACGCTACGAACCCTCCGCGGCTGGCCAAGTGGACCGGGAGAGCAGAGGCGGCATTCACCTTTTGCTCGCGCCGGTCGAAGGCGTCCAGCTTTCCCGGCTGGTCCGCAAGGCGTGTCATCTTCCATGACCCCCGGCCCAAGAAATCCAGGCGGAGATTCAGCGAAGACGGATCCGCGCCATTCATGACCCCGATGAACCAGCTATTCCCATGCCGCCGCGCAAAGCCGGCGATCTTGCCCGGCTCGCTGCCCGGCAGCACCAAGGTTTCGTCCCAGGTTGCCGGCAGCGCAGAGATCACGTCGCGCGCGGGGTTGGCGAGGTAATCGGCCGGGTCGCCGCCGAAGCACAGGAATGGTGACGTGAAGACGATCGACTGCGCCAATTCGTGCGCCCAACTATTCCCCTGTAGCTCCTTGGGATTGAACACCACCGGCGTATAGTCGCCATGCCCGATGACGTAGCGCGTGAACGGCAGGATGACGTCATGATCCGGCTCGAGTTTCCGCTGATAGCGGGTGATATGATATTCGTGCCCCCTGATGCCTTCCCTGGTGAGCTCGTTGGGCCAGGTCCGCTCCATCCCGGTCGGCTTCACCGCGCCATGAAAATCGACGAGCAAGTGCAAGGCGGCGGCATCGCTCAAAACATCGCGATACCATGTCGTCCACCAATGATTGGGGGCTTCGGGGAAATCCACCTTGATCCCCACGATACCGCTCTCCACCGCGCGGCGGAGATAGGCTCGGCGTTTTTCCGGGTCCGCGACCTCGTTGCTGTGCACCCATAGCCAGACCTTGACGCCTTGCGACTTGCCGTAGTCGGCGACGGATTTCAGCGATGGCCAAGCGTCCTTCCAATCGGACCAACCTTCATCCACCAGATAATATTCGAAGCCGAGCGCCTTGGTGCGATCGACCCATTCATGCTGGTCGTCGAATTTCGGCGCGCCGATTGCCATCCACTGCCATGACGATCGTCCCGGAATGATCCAGTCCGCATTCTTGAGCGATGGCGCGGGCGGCGGGTTGAGATTCTGGATCAGGGTCGTGTTGACGAGTGCCGTGAGGCTCCGCGCCACGATCGTGACACGCCAGGGCTGAACCACTTCGGCGCCGGTTTCCCAGCCCTTTGCGTCGTGAGGGAGGAACCCCGCGAGCACATTGCCCTGCCGCTTGATGGCCAGGTCACTATAGTCGACAAGCGCTGCCTCGCTAAGCGTGACATAGGCGCCGCCAATCTTCGCGGTGAGGGGTAGTCCGTAGGCATTCGCATCGAGCGTGCTTAGCGAAGCGGTGTGGTAGGGCTGCTCATAACCCGGATCATAATGTGTCGCCCACACTTGCGGGTCGCCTGGCAGGCGCCACGTCGAGAGATCGGCTTCCACCTTGCGTCCGGCCTTGGCGGGCAGGCGCAGTCTCACACCCACGCCATCGTCGGCGACATGCACGTCGAGGCTATAATGGTAGCCGTTCGTATCGAGCGGGATCGTGGCGACGCGCGCGCGATTCACGGCTTTGGCCTTGCCGCCCAGAAACGCATATGTCTCATTCACGGTGCTCAAGCGGGCCCGGCCCAAATGTGCCGTCTTGCCGAAAACGACGCCGTCGCTCCGAATGCCGACGGTGGAGGACGCGAGGACCTGCGCTCGATCGAGCGAGACCGTATAGCTGATCGTGCCGCCGGCGTCGGAGATCGTCGCGGCCACCCTGCCGTCGGGGCTCGAGACCGTGACCGGACTGGCGCCGGCGGGCGCGCAAACGGCCATCAGTGCCGCCGCGCTGCAGAAGCGCAGCAGCCGTGAAGGGCGCCGTGCCGCCACACCAATCGGGATGCCGCTAATGAAGCTGCTGGGTGTGGCTACCTGCATCGATGTCCTTCCTTTCGTCATCACGCTTGCGCGCGTGCGGTGATAATCTCCGGTCGTCCTCCGGCCGGCCGGCGCAAAGGCCCTATTTCCCATCCTCTTCGACAATCGCGACATCCCATGGCGCGAGCGTCAACGTGTCGCTGGGAGCCGCCTTGCGTCCTGTGAGCAGGTCGGTTCCGGCCCGATGCGCATAAGCGAAGCTGACCTGGCTGCCCGAATAGTTGAAATAATAACGCAGCCGGCGGTGGAAGGCGTTGACGCCCGTCTGCGTGTGGACGCGCGGCGGCAGCTGCTGGTCGGGGCCGGTCAGGCCTAGTTCCGCGAGATAGGACCGCAGTACCTCGCTCTGCAGGCGGTCGGACAGATAGGTGCCTTCGTAAATCACCTTGCCTGCGCCGTAGGCGTTGGCCGTGATCGCCGGCCACCGGCCGAAGAAGGGATGTTCGTAATAAGCGAGCGCCTTGGCGGTATCGAGCTGGAGGAACTCGGCCCAATATTGCACCTTGTTGTCGCCGCCGACATGATAGGGGTCGTCCTTGAGTGTCAGCGGCTGCGCGAGGTTCGAGAATTCCTGATAGTGGAAGCCCAGCGCGTCGCGCAGCGGGCCGGGCGCCATCGTCCAGCGCACCGCGCTGTTTTCGTTGGTGAACCCGCTCTTGAAGGTCATCAGCACGTGCCCGCCCTTCTTCACATAGTCCGAAATGCGCTGCAGCAGCGCGTCGTCGGCGACGTAGAGGGCCGGCACGATCAGGAGCTTGTACGACGAGAAGTCCGGGTTTTCCGGGAAGACGAAGTCCGCGCCAATATTCAGCTGATATAGCGCGCGATGGATTTGCCGGACGAGCGAACCATAGTCGGCGCGGTCCTTCGCGAACGGCATGTCATTGAGGGCGTTGAGCGAATCCCGGCTCCATAGGATCGCGACGTCATTGTGGATCTGGAGATTGACGAGCATCGGCCCGATCTTCTGCAGCTCGTGCGCGGTACGGCTGGCCTCGGCGTAGGCCCGATTGGGTTCCAGGTCGTGCGACAGCACGCCCTTCCAATAGGTCTCCTGATTGGCCGGGATCGATGCCCAGTGCCAATATTCGACCATGTTCGCGCCGTTTGCGATGTGGGTATAGACGTCCTCGCGCAACTGGCCGTCATAAGGCGGAAATTGCCCGGACGAGCTCCAGTCCGTGGTCTGGGCGTTGGTTTCGGTGACGAGGAAGTTGCCGCGCTTGAGCGACCGGGTGAAATTGGCCTGCGCCGCTTGGTCGGCACCGTCGTAATTATCCTGCGGCCCCCAGTGATAGATATTGATCGCCGGGACATCGAGCGAGCGGGCGATTTCCTCCTCGTTGATGTCATTGTGCATGGCGCCCGCAAAATCGGTCGTCACGAACTGGTTCGGCGCAGCGCATTCGCGCACCAGTTCGGATTGCCAATGCAGGAAATCGGTCACCCGCAACTGGCTCCAGCGCGACCATTCGAGCTTGTAACCCGTGCTCTGCGCGCCATCGCGGGTCGGCAGGTCTTCCCACGTGTGGATGTTCTGGCCCCAATAATTCAGGAACCACGCCTTGCTCAGGGCCTCTGGCGTGCCGAACTTCTTTTCGAGATAATGCTGGAAGCCAATGAAGACGTCGTCGTTGGCCGCGCCGTAGCTGGAGGTCTCGTTGTCGATCTGCCAGCCGATGACGTTTGGATTGTCTTTATAATGCGCGACGATGTGCCGGATCATCCGCTCGGCATAGAAGCGGTAGGCTGGCGAATCCGTATCCATGTTCTGGCGCATGCCATAGGTATTGGCCTGGCTGTTGAGCCTGCGCGCGAGGATCTCTGGATGCTGGTGCGCCATCCAGGCGGGAATGGAGTAGGTGGGCGTCCCCATGATGACCTTGATGCCCGCCTTGCCCATCGCATCGACCACGCGGTCCATCCAGGCATAGTCGAAGTGCCCATCCTCCGGCTCCCACAGGCTCCAGGTCGACTCGCCCAAGCGTACGACATTGAAGCCGGCCGCCTTCATCATCGCTACATCCCTGTCGAGCCGCTCGTAGGGCATGTATTCGTGATAATAGGCCGCACCATAAAGAATGGTTGGGAATGATTGCCCTGCCGCCTCGGCACTACTCTTGGTTGATCGCGTCTGAGATGCAGAGGCTGAAGCAGTAAATGTGGCGGCCATGGCGGCAAACATTACGGAAAGATAGCCAATATAATCCTGCAGGCGTAGCTTTTCGCCACGTTTTCTTGCCATATATGCCATCAGCCCCTTCGCATCTCTCCTGCTTATCCGGATTTTAATGTCGGTAAGTTGCAGGTCGACATGCGACGTAGCAGCCAAGCCGCAGCTTGGCAATTGTCTGACAATAGCAATTTTCGGCGACGGGAGGCGGCGGCGAAGGCCGCCTTCGATCGCGGCGCGCTAGAGCGCGACCTCTCCGCTACTATCCCCGATGCGGTCTGTGTCTGCTCCCAGGCAATGCGCCGCGGAAAGGAGGACATTCGCCATCGGCGTGCCCGGCGCGCAAACGATATGCTGGCCGCCGCGGACCGCGCCACCGGCGCGTCCGGCCAGGACCAAAGGAACGAAGTCGTGACCGTGGACGTGAGAATCGCCCATGGGGCTTCCGTAAAGCAGCAGCGAGTCATGCAACAGATTGGAGCCGCCATCCTCGGTGTCGCGAAGGCGCTCGGCGAAAGCGGCAAATTGCCGCATGTGAAAGGTATTTAGCCGCGCATAAGCTTCGATTTTCTCCGGCGCTTCGGAATGATGCGACAGCGCGTGGAATGGCCCTTCGACGCCGCTTTCGAGATAGACCCGCTGGCTGCGGTCCATCCCCAGCTTTACCGTCGCAATTCGGGTGATGTCGGCCGCGAAGGCGAGAAGCAGCAGGTCGCCCATCAACTGTACATGGTCCGCAAAGGGTATCGGGGGCGTGGCGCGCTCGAGGACGCCGGTCCGCCGCTCCACATCGCGGATCGCCGCCAGATGCGCGTCGACCCTCAACCGGTCCTGGGCACCAAGATCCCTGCGGAGCTTGGCGGAGGATTCAGAAACCGTATCGAGAATGCTGCCGGAGGCGGCGGGCGCGCGGCCGAACAGGGTCGCGAAGACCCCGCTCGGTCGTGACTGCGGCCGCAATGGTGTCGCGGCGTCGGCCCAGCTGATGCACTGGCGGTAGGATGCGTCATAACCCTCCGGCCAGGGCTGCCCGTTTCCGGGGTCGTCAGGATCCTCGATTCCAAGCTGGAGCGAGGCCACCCGCGTTTCGCCGCCGATCTGCCTGGCATAACGCTGGTCGATCGAGGCGCCCACGTGGATTTCGTTTCCGCGCCAGGGATGCGCTCCGGTGAGGAAACATGCCGAGGATCGGGCATGGTCGACGCCGGGCCCGTCTTCCGATGCATCGAGCGACGTGGCTCCTTTGAGCGCGGTATTGCTGACGATGGTGAGCTGATCCCGGATGGAAGCGAGCGGCGCGAGGATGGGGGTGATCGCAAAGCCCCTGCCCGCCACGGCCGGTGACCAGAGATGCCGGTCGCGGCCATAGCTGGTGCTGCCAGCCGATCCGTGAACCATTTCGAAGGCGACGAACCGGACGGGCGATTTGGCTCTGGTGCCTCGCCATGCCGTCGGCGCGGCCATTGCGTCGAGGAACGGGAGCGCGATCGCTGCTCCGACCCCTGTGAGCATCGCCCGCCGGTGTAGAAGCTTCGAGCCGATATGCATTCAGACCTCCCAGATTTGGACCGGGAGGATTACGCCTTGTATCGGCTACGCTCTCTCGATAGCTTGCCAATTCATGTCGGATTTGCGTCATGCGGTTGCCGACGATGTCGGCATGGCACAGCCGGCCGAGATCCTTACGTTCGCGCGCGATTACGGGCCTGGCGACGCGATTCCGCCGCACCACCATTCGCGTGACCAATTGGCCTATGCGTCTCACGGGGTGATGACCGTTCAGACGCGCGCCGGAACCTGGGTTGCGCCAGCGCACCGGGCCGTCTGGATCCCCGCCGGTGCCGATCACCTGATCGTCATGTCCGGCCATGTCGCGATGCGAGCACTCTATTTTACTCCGGGGATGGCCGAGCTGCCTTCGCATTGCTGCGTTTTCGGCGTGACGGATCTGTTGAGGCCGTTGATCGAACATGCGTGCCGCTATCCCACGCTGACGTGCGCGGTACCGACCGAGGACAGGCTGATCCGTTTCCTGATCGACCAGCTCAAGACGGTTCCCATGCCTCGGTTGGATCTTCCGAGCCCGACCGACGCGCGCGCTCGCCGCATTGCCGCCGCCCTGAGCGCCGATCCCGCCGATCCGCGGCCGCTTCAGCAAATCTGCCGGGAAGCCGGGACGAGCCGGCGCACCGCCGAACGGCTGTTTCTCCGCGAGACCGGGCTGACCGTCGGAAAGTGGCGGCACCAGCAGCGCCTGATGCATGCGCTCAGGCGGCTCGCGGAAGGTGCCAAAGTCATCGAGGCTGCCTTTGAGGCCGGTTACAACAGTCCAAGCGCCTTTACGGCAGCCTTCAAAATGACCTTCGGCATAACGCCCGCGCAATATCTCAAGCCGAGGCGCCTGGACCATTAGCGAGACCGCTTTGGCGCGGGTTAGGCCGCCATCGCCGACTGGCTCGCTCGGCGTGCCGGAATCCCCTCAATCTCTTTGATCACTTCCCGCGCGATCGCGTCGGGATGATCTTCCTGGAGATAGTGCCGACCGGAGCCGAGCAGCACGAGCCGGCAATCGTGCAGCCCGGCCGAGAAAGCCCGCGCATAATCGGGCGAAACAAGCCCCCCCGGATCGCCGGCCAGCAATAGCTTCGGATAGGCTGAGGCGCGGAGGGCCGCATGCGCGGCAGACAGGCGCTGCCAGACGTCTGCGGGCTGGCCTTCGATCGGGAGTTCGTTGGGAAGCCGCCAGGTCGGGATCCGGCTCTCCGGCGTCGGGAAGGGCGCGCGGTAGACATTCATCTCCTCCTCGCTCAACGGGCGAACGATCGAGGCGGGCAGGATTTTCTCGACGAAAGCATTGCCCTGCAAAATCATCTCTTCGCCGAGGCCGGGCGTGCGGAACTTGCGGAACGTATCGCGGGCCGCCTCCACCTGGTGGAAATCGGCCCAGGAGGCCATCGGCCGGATGAATTCCATGAAGGCTAGGCCGGTCACGAATTCCGGACGGCGGGCTGCAAGGTCGAAGGCCAGCGCGGTTCCCCAGTCCTGGGCTACAATGTAGGCGCTTGTAATACCGAGCGCGTCGAGAAACGCGTCCAGATAACGGGCATGATCCGCAAAACGATATTCGATCGCCGGCTTTCCCGATTGCCCATAGCCTACGAGGTCCGGAGCGATGCAATGCCCGACGCGCGCCACGGCGGGCAGGATGTCACGCCAGATGTAGGATGAGGTGGGATTGCCGTGCAGGAACAGGACGACAGGAGCGTCCGCGTCACCCGCGCTACGACAGGCCATTTGTGTATCGAGGACGTCGACCAGCGGCAATTGCACGTCTGCGTTCATTGGACTTTCTCCTTGAAAACAGTTGCGAAGGCGATGCGTCGGAAGCGGAGGAGCGGTGCGGGATCGCGCTCTACTTTCATCCGCAATATTGCTCCTTCCCATGAAGCAAGCAGAAACTCGGCAAGGTCGTCCGGTGCGAACTGGTCGTCGATCTCGCCCGCTCGCTGCGTCTCGGCGATGCACGCGGAGAAGGGCTTGATCCATTCGGCGTAGATCGCCGCCAATCGCTGGCGCAGCGGCTCGCTGATCTGCGGCGTTTCAAGGCTGAAGTCGCCGATCCGCGCATGAAACCGTCCGCGGCCAGACGATCGGTGACGATCTCCAGATAGCGCTGCAGACGAGCACGCGGTGAAATCGAGTGATCGCCCAGCGCTTCTTCGACGAGGCGCCGCGTATGCCCGAAATAGTCGTCCAGCACCTCCAGCGCGAAGGCTTCCTTCGACCGGAAGCGATTGGTGAAGGACCGGTGCGGCGCGCCTGCTTCGGCGGCGATGTCCCTGACTCCCGCGCCGTTATAGCCCTGACGGAACATTACCTGGAGGCCGGCAGCCTTGAAGGAGTCTTTGCAGGATGGTTTAGCCATGAAAGCAATAATACGGTCGTGCGTATTGATCGTAACCCATTTGTGTGGGTGATCGTGCCCCGGCACTGACGGGCATGAAGATATGATCTCTCCGGATCGCGCGAGTAGCGGCGCTCCCGGTGTCCACATGCGTAATGTTCCGGATGTCGCCCGGCCTTCCCGTACCTGAAAACCGTCCCGCAAAGAGGTGATTGCGAGGCAGGCGTTCCATGAAGCGTAGAAAGCAGCAGCAGGGACTTGACCCTGACATCATGTCAGACCCCAGCTGAAGGGGCGAAGGGACGTCCCATGAGCGAGCAGCGCACGAACCATCATCACCACACCGCCACAGCGGGTGATCCGACCGCCCTTCCGGATGCCGGTCTGATCCAGGATCCGGTGTGCGGCATGAAGGTCGATCCGATCAAAACGCAGCATCATGCGGAATATGCAGGCCGCAGCTATCATTTCTGCAGCGCGGGCTGTCGCGCCAGGTTCGTCGGGAGTCCTGAGCGCTATCTCACTCCCAAACCGGCGGCTGAAGGTGCGTCGGAAGGGACGATTTATACCTGCCCGATGCATCCGGAGATCCGGCAGGTCGGTCCGGGCTTCTGTCCAATCTGCGGCATGGCGCTCGAGCCGGTCACCGTCACGCGCGACGAAAGCCCCAGCGGGGAATTGGTCGGCATGACGCAACGCTTCCGGGTTGGTCTGACACTGGCGGCGCCGGTGTTCCTCCTTGAGATGACCGGACATTTGGTAGGCCATCGGCTGATGCTCAGTCGCGCCGTGTCGAACTGGATTCAGTTCGCCTTGGCGACGCCGGTCGTATTGTGGGCCGGATGGCCGTTCTTCGTGCGGGGATGGGCATCGCTCCTTTCGCGAAGTCTCAACATGTTCACGCTGATAGCGATGGGCGTGGGGGTGGCGTGGCTTTACAGCGTGGTGGCCATCCTGTTCCCAGGGATATTCCCGGCTGCCTTCCGTTACCCCGACGGCACCGTACCTCTCTATTTCGAGGCCGCTGCAGTGATCACCGTGCTGGTGCTACTCGGACAGGTGTTGGAACTGCGAGCGCGCGAACGGACCTCCGGAGCGATCAGGGCGCTGCTGGACCTCGCCCCCAAGACAGCGCGTCGGCTGCGGCCCGATGGCTTGGACGAAGAAGTCACGCTCGACCAGATCGTCGTTGGCGACCGCCTGCGCGTGCGGCCAGGAGAAAAGGTGCCGGTCGATGGCGAAGTCGCCGAAGGACGGGTAGCGATCGACGAGTCTCTGGTGACGGGCGAATCCATGCCTGTGACTAAGCAACCGGGCGCGAAGGTCATAGCCGGATCGCTCAATCAGACCGGGTCCTTCGTGATGGTCGCCGAAAAGGTCGGGACCGAGACCCTGCTGGCGCGGATCGTCCAGATGGTCGCGGAAGCCCAACGCAGCCGCGCGCCGATCCAGCGGATTGCGGACCAGGTCTCCCGTTGGTTCGTCCCGGCCGTCATCACTGTAGCGATAATCTCCGCCATCGGCTGGGCGCTGGTCGGGCCGGAACCGCGGCTGGCCTATGCGCTCGTCGCTGCCGTCTCGGTGCTGATCATCGCCTGCCCCTGCGCGCTCGGCCTGGCCACGCCGATGTCGATCATGGTCGGCGTCGGCCGCGGCGCCCAGGCAGGTGTGCTTATCAAGAATGCCGGATCGCTTGAGCGGTTCGAAAAGATAGACACGCTCGTCGTCGACAAGACCGGAACGCTGACCGAGGGGCACCCCGCGGTAGCGGCAATAATGGCCGTCGCACCTATGCCGGAAGCCGAGTTGCTGCGCCTCGCCGCCAGTGTCGAGCGAGCCAGCCAGCATCCTCTGGGCGAGGCCGTGGTGCGTGCGGCGAATGAGCGCCGGTTGAAGCTCGGTGAGGTCACGGATTTCGACGCTCCCGTCGGGCGCGGCGTCGCCGGCCTCGTCGACGGCAAGCGCGTGCTGCTGGGCGGCCCACGGCTTATGTCCGAGCGAGGCATCGACACCGGCGCACTGGCAGCCGATGCGGAGCGGCTGCGAACCGAGGGCGCGACCGCGATATTCGTCATGGTTGACGATACCTTCGCCGGGCTGATTGGCGTCGCGGATCCGATCAAATCCTCCACGCCGGCCGCGCTGAAATCGCTCCGTGACGAGGGCATAGAAGTCGTCATGATGACGGGCGACAATCGCACCACCGCGCTTGCGGTCGCGAAGCGCATCGGCATCGAGCAGGTCGAAGCCGAAGTGCTGCCGGAAGACAAGGCCGCCGTCGTGAAGAAGCTCCGCGGGGATGGACGCGTGGTCGCGATGGCAGGCGACGGCGTCAACGATGCCCCCGCTTTGGCTGCGGCCGAGGTCGGCATCGCGATGGGTGCCGGCGCGGACGTCGCGATCGAGAGCGCCGGCGTGACGCTGCTCAAGGGCGATCTCACGGGGCTGGTGCGGGCGCGGCGATTGTCGCGGGCGGTGATGCGCAACATTCGCCAGAATCTGGTGTTTGCCTTCGCCTATAATGTCGCGGGCATTCCGATTGCGGCGGGCCTGCTTTATCCCTTTACGGGGACTTTGCTTTCGCCAGCGATCGCAGCCGCGGCGATGGCGCTTTCATCGGTCAGCGTGATCGGCAACGCGCTGCGTCTTCGAACTGTGCGGCTCTGAGCCGGCAGAGGCATCCAAGGGAATCTACGTATGGAGCGCATGCTTCTCGCACAGCAAAATCTTCATGCTGGAGGGGTTCGCGACGATCTCCTCCTCCATGGAGGATTATCATGCACGCGCTGAAGATATCGGCCTGCGGGGCCATGCTCATACTGATCGCGCCGGTCGCGGCTGCCCATCCCGTCAGGAATCACCATGCGCATGCGGGAGCAATGGCAATGAAATGCTCCAGCATGCACGCGCAAATGCACGGCGCCGGAGGGACAAAGGCAGACCAGGCCCGGCCCGGCTCCCCGATGATGCAAGGCGGCATGAAATGCATGAGCCGTCACCAGTCCGAGGCACCCGCTGCTCCAGCCGATAAGCCTCCTTCGCAGCCTGAGCACGATCACGATCACATGGGCGGCCAGCCGCCGAAGTGACCAAGGGTGCGGATGCCTGGGTCACGGCTATTGCTAAGCAATGATACGAACGTGCAGCCGCCGCTCAGTTCAGGCCGTGACGGCCTTTCCCGCTATCGACGATTTTGGGATGCTTCGAGATGGGTAAATGGTGCCCAGAAGAGGACTCGAACCTCCACGCCCTTGCGAGCGCCAGCACCTGAAGCTGGTGCGTCTACCAATTCCGCCATCTGGGCACGGGGTAGGGGGCGGCCTTTAGGGGGCGGGCTTGCGGCTTGTCAACCGCGCTTCGGACGCTTGCATGGAAACCGGCGTACAGGCATGGGCGAAGCCACAAGCGCGCATGAGGATTTGTGGAATGGACGAGCTGGTTGTTCTGTTCGGCGGCGGCGGTTTTCTGGGCCGTTATGTCGCGCAGGAGCTGCTGCGGAGCGGTGCGCGCGTGCGCATTGCCGAACGCGATCCGCTCGACGCCTTTTTCCTGAAGCCGCTCGCGGCACTCGGCCAGGCGCAGTCGGTTCGCGCCGACATCACAAAGCCGGATTCGGTCGAACGTGCGGTGGCGGGCGCGGGCGTGGTGATCAATCTGGTCGGCGTGCTCAAGGGCCGGTTCCACGATCTGCATGTGACCGGCGCGGCCAATGTCGCCACGGCGTCGGCGGCGGCCGGCGTGAAAAGGCTGGTCCATATTTCGGCGATCGGCGCCGACCCGGCTGCCGAATCCGCATATGGCCGCACGAAGGGCGAAGGCGAGCTGGCGGTGCGCGCGGCGTTCCCCGGCGCGGCGATCCTGCGTCCGTCGATCCTCTTCGGGCCAGAAGATGCCTTCGTGAACAAGTTCGCCGGCCTGATCTCGCGCCTGCCAGTGGTGCCGGTGATCCGGCCGCGGGTGCGCTTTCAGCCGGTGTGGGTAGCTGATGTCGCACGGGCGGTTGCCAAGACCGCGCTGACGCCGGTGGGCGAGGGCAAGACATTCGAACTGGGCGGCCCGCAGGCCTTGTCGATGCTCGAACTGCACAATTGGATTGCCGAGGCGATCGGGCATCAGCCGAGTTTTCTCGAAGTGCCGGATGTGGCTGCGGCGGCGATGGCGCGCTTCGGCTTCCTGCCTGGAGCGCCGCTCACCAGGGACCAGTGGCTGATGCTCCAGCGCGACAATGTCGTGAGCAAGGGCCCAAAGACCTTTGCCGATCTCGGCATCGAACCCGCGCCGCTCGCCGCGATCGCCCCAAAATGGCTGGTGCGCTACCGCACGCACGGCCGCTTCAGCCTCAACGCGGCCTGAGACCCACGCCATATGGATATTGCCACGCCTGTCCTCCTCGGCATCGTCGAGGGGCTGACCGAATTCCTGCCCGTATCGTCGACCGGCCACCTGATCCTCGCGACCAAATTACTGGGTTATGACGCCGCCAAATGGGAGGTGTTCAACATTGTCATCCAGCTGGGCGCGATCCTGGCGGTGGTGGTGCTGTACTGGCGAACCTTCTGGGCGGTGCTGCAGGGGCTGGCGCGGCGCGATGCGACCTCGATCCGGTTCACGCGCAACATATTGGTCGCCTTCATCCCCGCTGCCGTGATCGGCATGGCGCTCCATAAAAGGATCGAAGCCTTGCTCGGCGATGCCTTCGTCGTGGCGGTCGCGCTGATCCTGGGCGGCATGGCGATCCTCGCGATCGAGTGGCGCGCGAAGAAAGCGACCGTTGCAGGCGTTGCTGATATTCCATTGAGGACGGTCATCGGGATCGGTTTTATCCAATGCCTCGCCATGATTCCCGGTGTAAGCCGCTCTGGCGCAACCATCATGGGCGCGTTGAGCCTGGGGGTGGAGCGGCGCACAGCGGCCGAGTTCAGCTTCTTCCTCGCCATTCCCACCATGCTCGGCGCGACGGTGGTGCAACTCGCCTCGCACCGGCACGAACTCACCGCACCGGGCGCGATCGGGCTCGGCACCATCGGTATAGGCTTCGTCGTCGCTTTCGTAGTCGCGCTGGCGGTGATCAAGGCCTTCGTTTCGATCGTCACCCGGCATGGCTTCGCGCCTTTCGCATGGTATCGAATCGCCGCCGGAACGGCCGCATTGGCCTGGATCATCCACGGATAGGTCCGGATCGAAACTTATTATTGAACAAAAATTGCGCGAGTGGGCATCAAACTCCAAAAATGCTGGGAAATAAGGACAGTATAACTGTCCTATCCTTCATTTTACGCGTGACTCACGAGCAGGGCTCCATCATTGGGGCGGCCGGAGATCATGCATATGGCTGGAATGTTGAGCTTCCCGTCCGTCGGACAGGATTACCCCGAAAAACGCGCCGCTGGCGAACGCGCCGCCGATTTCGCGGAGATTTCGCGCGCCTATCAGGTCGCCAAAGCCGAAGAGCAGTCGTCGCGCTGCTCGCAATGCGGCGTGCCGTATTGCTCGACGCACTGCCCACTGCACAACCATATTCCGGACTGGCTGCGCCTGACCGCCGAGGGGCGGCTGCGCGAAGCCTATGAGCTCAGCAACGCGACTTCGACGATGCCGGAAATCTGCGGTCGCATCTGTCCCCAGGACCGGCTCTGCGAAGGCAATTGCGTCATCGAATTCTCCGGCCACGGCGCGGTCACGATCGGGTCGGTCGAGAAGTTCATTACCGACACTGCCTGGGAAGAGGGCTGGGTCGAGCCGCTGACTCCCGGGCCGGATCGGGGCCAGTCGATCGGTATCATCGGCGCGGGCCCGGCGGGCCTGACCGTCGCGGACCTGATGCGCGCCAAGGGCTATGAGGTTCATGTCTATGACCGGCACGACCGGATGGGCGGACTGCTGACCTATGGCATCCCAGGCTTCAAGCTGGAGAAGCATGTCGTCATGCGCCGCGTCGATCGGCTGCGTGATGGCGGGGTGATCTTCCACGAAAATTTCGAGGTCGGCCGCGACGCTACGCTCGAGGAGCTTCGCGCCCGCCACGACGGCATCGTGATCGCGACCGGGGTCTACAAGCCGCGCGCGATCAAGGCGCCGGGCGTCGGCACCGCGGGCGTGGTGGAATCGCTCGACTATCTGACCGCATCGAACCGCAAGGGCTTCGGTGACGACGTGCCCGCGTTCGAGGACGGCACCTATAATGCGCTCGGCAAGAATGTGGTCGTGGTCGGCGGCGGCGACACTGCGATGGATTGCGTGCGCACCGCGGTGCGTCAGGGCGCGGCATCGGTCCGCTGCCTCTATCGCCGCGACCGTGCCAATATGCCGGGCTCTCAACGCGAGGTGAAGAATGCGGAGGAGGAGGGCGTCGAATTCGTCTGGCTCTCCGCGCCCGAGGCCTTTCACGGCACCGACGCGATCAGCGGCGTACAGGTTGCCAAGATGCGGCTGGGTGAACCCGACGCCTCGGGCCGCCGCGCGCCCGAGCCCGATCCGGGCAGCGAATATCGGCTCGATGCGGACCTGGTGATCAAGGCTTTGGGTTTCGACCCAGAGGAATTGCCGCGCCTGTTCGATGCGCCCGAGCTGTCGGTCACGCGCTGGGGTACGGTGCGGGTCGATCATAAGACGATGATGACCAGCCTCGATGGCGTGTTCGCCGCAGGCGACATCGTGCGCGGTGCGAGCCTGGTGGTGTGGGCGGTGCGCGACGGCCGCGACGTCAGCGACCGCATGCACGACTGGCTCAAGGTGAAGGCGAAGAGCGAGAAGGTGGCGGCATGAACATCCTGATCCTTGCGACCGCTTTGGCGGCAGGGTCCGCGGATGCTCCGGTGACGGCGCCGCCGATCACCGCCGCGCCGGCCGCCGCCCCCGTGAGCGCGGAGCAGCGGAAGCTCGCTTTGGAGTTGGCGCGCGCCATGAACAGCGAGGAGCTGACCCGTGCGCAAATCTCCAAGATGCTCGACGATACCTTGCCCAAGACGTTCGCGGCTACGCCTCAGTTCGCGGCGATGGAAAAGGATCATCCCGGCGTCACCAAGGCCGTTATCGAGGCGATGCGGCCCATCATCGTCACGAGCACGCTCGCCCGGCTCCCCTCGCTTTGGGAGCGGCTGGCGCCGATCTACACGCGGATGTTCAGCGTGGCCGAGCTGCATACCCTGCTCGACTTTTATACCAGCCCGGCCGGCGCGCGCGTCATCAAGACGATGGGCGAGGGTGCGGATTATTCGCGGATGCTGGGCGATATGGTCGCCAACAACAACAGTGTCGTCACCTCCGACGGCGTGACCGCGGGTGTCCAGAGCGGCGTGGCCCAGGTGATCCGCTCCGCGACGCCCGAAGACATGAAGGCGATGATTGCGCTGGTCGCGACCAGCGCGGGCAAGAAGCTCCCCATGCTCAATCGGGAAGTCCAGGCCGCGTCCATCGCCTGGGGCAACGAGCCCGAGCCCGAACTGGATGCGCAAGTTGAGAGCGCGGTGAAGGATGCCGTCGTCAAATATCTCGGAAAGCCCGCACAATGACCCAGTATCTCGCTTCCGAAGCCGAACGCGAACGCATCGCTCGTGAGGGCATGTATCGTCCCGAATTCGAAGGGGATGCCTGTGGCGTCGGCCTGGTTGCCGCGACCGACGGCAAGGCATCGCGCCGCGTCGTCGCCGCAGCGATCGATGCGCTGAAGGCGGTGTGGCATCGCGGCGCGGTCGATGCCGACGGGAAGACCGGCGACGGCGCGGGGATCCATCTGGATTTGCCGGCGCGCTTCTTCGACGATGCGATCGAGGCGGCAGGGCATACGCCGCGGCCGAACCGGCTGGCGGTCGGCATGGTGTTCCTGCCGCGCACCGATCTGGGCGCGCAGGAGACGTGTCGGACGATCATCGAGAGCGAGATCATCGATTTCGGCTACACGATCTATGGCTGGCGTCAGGTGCCGGTCGACGTGTCGTGCATCGGCGACAAGGCGATGCTGACCCGGCCCGAGATCGAGCAGATCATGATCGCCGGGCCGATGCCCGACGACGAGAGCGCGGCCGAGTTCGAGAAGAAGCTGTATCTGGTCCGCCGCCGGATCGAGAAGAAGCTGATCGAGGCGCAGGTGCAGGGCTGCTACATCTGCTCGCTCTCGTGCCGGTCGATCATCTACAAGGGGCTGTTCCTCGCCGAAGAGCTGTCGGTCTTCTTCCCCGACCTGAAGGACGAGCGCTTCACCAGCCGGGTGGCGATCTTCCATCAGCGTTATTCGACCAACACCTTCCCGCAATGGTGGCTGGCGCAGCCGTTCCGCTGTCTCGCGCATAACGGCGAGATCAACACGATCCGCGGCAACAAGAACTGGATGAAGAGCCACGAGATCAAGATGGCCAGTCTAGCGTTCGGCGCGCATTCGGAAGACGTGAAGCCGGTCATCCCGGCAGGCGCGTCCGATACGGCCGCGCTGGATGCGGTGTTCGAAACGATCTGCCGCTCGGGCCGCGATGCGCCGACCGCCAAGCTGATGCTGGTGCCGGAAGCGTTCAGCGACATCGACCTGCCGCAGCCGGTCGAGGACATGTACAATTACTTCGCGAGCGTGATGGAGCCGTGGGACGGCCCGGCCGCGCTGGCGATGACCGACGGCCGCTGGGTCGTGGCGGGCGTCGACCGCAACGCGCTCAGGCCGTTGCGGACGCTGCGCACCGCCGACAATCTGCTGATCGTGGGTTCGGAAGCGGGCATGGTAGTCGTGCCGGAAAGCTCCGCGGTGGCGAAGGGCCGGATGGGCCCGGGCCAGATGATTGCGGTCGATCTGGAAGAAGGCCGTTTCTACACCGACGCCGAGGTCAAGGAGCGGATCGCGGCCGAGGCGCCCTATGGCGAGTGGGTCGCAGACTTCCGCGCGCTCGCCGACCTGCCGGTGCCGGAGGGCGAGCATCTGCCGCAATGGACGCGCGCCGAGCTCATCCGCCGCCAGATCGCGGCGGGCCAGACGATGGAGGATATGGAGCTGATCCTGGCTCCGATGATCGAGCAGGCCAAGGAAGCGATCGGGTCGATGGGCGACGATACGCCGCTCGCGGTCATTTCGGACAAGCCGCGGCTGATCAGCCACTTCTTCCGGCAGAATTTCAGCCAGGTCACCAACCCGCCGATCGACAGCTTGCGCGAAACGCGGGTGATGAGCCTGAAGACGCGGTTCGGGAACCTCGCCAACATCCTGGACAACGAGGCGCAGCAATCTGGCGTGCTGGTGCTGGAGTCGCCCGTGCTGACGAGCCGGGATTGGGCGACGCTGAAGGGCTATTTCGGATCGGCGCATGCGACGATCGACTGCACCTATCCGGTCAGCGACAGCCCCGATGCGCTGCGCCAGGCGATCACGCGCGTGCGCCGCGAGGCGGAGCAGGCGGTGCGCGAGGGTAAGAGCGAGCTGTTCCTGACCGACGAAAATGTCGGGCCCGAGCGCATCTCGATCGCGATGGTGCTAGCGGCGGCGGCGGTGCACACACACCTCGTGCGGCAGGGCCTGCGCTCCTACGCGTCGATCAACGTGCGCTCGGCCGAGTGCCTCGACACGCATTATTTCGCGGTGCTGATCGGGGTCGGCGCGACCACGGTGAACGCTTATGTGGCAGAGGCCGCGGTGGCGGACCGCCATGCGCGCGGGCTGTTCGGCGACCTGCCGCTGGCGGACTGCTTCAAGCGCTGGCGCAAGGCGATCGACGACGGCTTGCTCAAGATCATGAGCAAGATGGGGATCGCGGTGATCTCCTCTTACCGTGGCGGCTATAATTTCGAGGCGGTCGGTCTCAGCCGTGCGCTGGTCAACGATCTGTTCCCGGGCATGCCGGCGAAGATCTCGGGCGAAGGCTATGCCTCGCTCCAGCTGTCCGCCAAGATCCGGCATGAGAAGGCGTTCGGCGGCGGGGCTTCGGTGCTGCCGGTGGGCGGTTTCTACCGCCAGCGCGCGGGCGGTGAGGCACATGCTTATTCGGCGCAGCTGATGCATCTGCTGCAGACCGCGGTCTCGACCGACAGCTACAGCCAGTATCTCCAATTCGCGCGCGGGGTACGCGATCTTCCACCCGTCTATCTGCGCGATCTGATGGAGTTCAACTGGGCCAAGGAGCCGTGCCCGATCGACCAGGTCGAGGCGATCACGGAGATCCGCAAGCGCTTCGTCACGCCGGGCATGAGCCTCGGCGCGCTCTCCCCGGAGGCGCACGAGACGCTGGCGATCGCGATGAACCGGATCGGCGCGAAGGCGGTGTCGGGCGAGGGCGGCGAGGACAAGATCCGCTACACGCCGTACGAGAATGGCGACAATGCCAACAGCGTGATCAAGCAGGTCGCATCGGGCCGGTTCGGCGTCACCGCCGAATATCTCGCGTCGGCCGAGGAGCTGGAGATCAAGGTCGCGCAGGGCGCCAAGCCGGGCGAAGGCGGGCAGCTGCCCGGCTTCAAGGTGACCGAGTTCATCGCCAAGCTTCGGCATTCGACGCCGGGCGTGACGCTGATCTCGCCGCCGCCGCACCACGACATCTATTCGATCGAGGATCTGGCGCAGCTGATCTACGACCTGAAGCAGATCAACCCGCGTGCCCGCGTGTGCGTGAAGCTGGTCAGCTCGGCCGGTATCGGCACGGTCGCGGCGGGCGTCGCCAAGGCGCATGCCGATGCGATCCTGGTCGCCGGCCATGTCGGCGGCACTGGCGCTTCCCCGCAGACCAGCATCAAATATGCCGGCACGCCGTGGGAAATGGGCCTGTCCGAGGTCAACCAGGTGCTGACGCTCAACGGGCTTCGCCATCGCGTGAAGCTGCGCACCGACGGCGGATTGAAGACCGGGCGCGACATCGTGATCGCAGCGATCCTGGGCGCGGAGGAATTCGGGATCGGCACGCTGAGCCTGGTGGCGATGGGCTGCATCATGGTGCGCCAATGCCATTCGAACACCTGTCCGGTGGGCGTGTGTACGCAGGACGCGGCGCTTCGCCAGAAGTTCGTCGGCACGCCCGAGAAGGTCATCAACCTGATGACGTTCATCGCGGAGGAGGTGCGCGAGATCCTTGCCCGGCTCGGCTACAAGAGCCTGGACGAGGTGATCGGCCGCACCGAATTGCTCCGCCAGGTGAGCCGTGGCGCCGAGCATCTCGACGACCTCGATCTCAACCCCGTGCTGGCCAAGGTGGATGCGCCCGACCATCATCGGCGCTTCAACCTCAACACGTTCCGGAACGACGTGCCGGACAGCCTCGACGCGCAGATGATCAAGGACGCGGCGCCCGTGTTTGCGCGGCGCGAGAAGATGCAGCTGACCTATACGGTGCGCAACACGCACCGCGCGGTCGGCACGCGGCTATCGGCCGAGATCACGAGTAAGTTCGGGATGAAGGCGCTGAACGACGGCCATGTTCATATCCGCCTGCGCGGATCGGCGGGCCAATCGCTGGGTGCGTTCGCGGTGCAGGGCGTGACGTTGGAAGTGTTCGGCGAGGCCAACGACTATGTCGGCAAGGGCCTGTCGGGCGGCACGATCATCGTGCGCCAGATGGTGTCGAGCCCGCTCGATTCGAAATCCAACACGATCATCGGCAACACCGTGCTCTACGGCGCGACCGCGGGCACGTTGTTGGCGGCGGGGCAAGCGGGCGAGCGCTTCGCGGTGCGCAATTCGGGTGCCACGGTGGTCGTCGAAGGCTGCGGCGCGAACGGGTGCGAATATATGACGGGCGGCACCGCCGTGATCCTTGGCCGCACTGGCGAGAATTTCGGCGCGGGCATGACCGGCGGCATGGCGTTCGTGCTGGACGAGGACGGGAGCTTCGCCACGCGCGCCAACCCGGAGAGCATCGTCTGGCAGCGACTGGGATCGTCTTATTGGGAGGCGAGGCTCAAATCGCTGATCGCGCAGCACGCGACCAAGACCGACAGCCGCTGGTCGAATGCGATCCTGGACGATTGGGACCGCTGGCGCGAGCGTTTCTGGCAGGTGGTGCCGAAGGAGATGCTGACCCGACTAAGCCATCCGCTGGAGGATGCGGACGCGGAGGTCGTGGCGGCGGAATGATGACGGGAGGGCGGGGGCGGTTTCAGTCCCCCGCCCGATCCCTGTGGCAATCCGCGCGCGCCCTTCCTGTCGCTCGGGGAAAGCAAAAGCACCGGAAACGAACGGACAGGATCCGGTGCCGGCTTGCGTGTTTCACGTGGAACATTTAGGGAACATGATGCGCGATATCGTCATTCTGCCGGGTATCGGCGGATCGGGCGAAAGCCACTGGCAGACGCATTGGGAGAGCGGGCATCCCGGGATGCGGCGGTTCGCGCCGGCAAGCTGGGACGTGCCCGATCTGGCCGACTGGATCGCCGCGCTGGATCGCGCGATCGAGGCGTGCACCGCGCCGCCGGTGCTGGTCGCACATAGCCTGGCATGCCTGCTCGTAGCGCATTGGCGCCTGGCCTCCGGGCGGCGGATCGCCGGCGCTTTTCTGGTCGCTGTGCCCGATCCGCGGAGCGAGGCTTTCCCCCGCGAGGCGGCGTCGTTCGCGGACCCGCCGCGGCAGGCTTTCGACGTCCCATCCCTGATCGTGGCGAGCGCGAACGACCCCTATGCGACGCCGGACTATGCGCGGCGCCGGGCGGCGGAATGGGCCGCGGGGCTGATCGAGCTGGGTGCTTTGGGGCATATCAATGGCGGCAGCGGGCTGGGCCCGTGGCGGGAAGGGCTGGATTTGCTGACCGCGTTCACGGCGGGCCTTGGCCGGGCGGCCTGACCGGCAGCGGCGCAGCGGCGTACTTTTCTTGCGCCAGGATGAACAAAACCACGCGCGGTTATCAAATGCTGTCCAAAATTATCCACGCATCCTTAACCATCCCCGGACCGTCACTTTGATTGTGGGGATTTTATCATGAGGATGGTTCTATACGCATTCGCTTCGAGCGCCGTAATTCTCGCCGCTGCAATGCCGGCCAGCGCGCAGATAAACGCTCCGGTGCCCGTCACGAATTACATCACGTTCGGCGGTAACGACTGGGCGTGGGCGAGCCCTTGCCCTCCGTCGGGTGGCATACCCGGCACGACGTGCGGCACAGGCGCGCCGGTCGATTTTACCTATCAGGGCACGCAGGGCTGGCGTCTGCCGACCGCTGCTGAGCTCGCAGCCGGCCCCACGGTGGCCGATTTCGGAACCCCTGGTGCCTTCGCGTGCGCATCCGCATGGTTCACGTCCGCTTATTCGCATTGCGACTATGGCGATGCGGCAAGCGGCGCGGTGTTCGGGGCCCCGGGCGGAAACGTCTGGTATGCCGAGACCTGGGTGATCCGCGGTGTTCCCGAGCCGGCGAGCTGGGCATTGATGCTCGGCGGGTTCGGCGCGATCGGGGGCGCGCTGCGCAGCCGCCGCAAGGCCGCAATCCACTTCGCATAACTTCACCCACAAAGGGGTGTGGGCAAGCGCCGCCGCGTCTCCCGGACGCGGCGGCGCCGTGCGTTTTGGGGATCCGGGACAATCTGGATGGGTACGGGGAGGCCTTGCTCTCACGGGTGGTTCGCATCCACGAGCCTCGGCCGTTAAGGGCAAGATGCGCTGCGGCGCAACAAGGGCAAGCGAAGACGCTTTAGAGGGCGGATTTTCCCGCCCAGCATAGCCGCAGCTGGCTAGCTCCGCCGATCGATAATATTGCGTTGCACAATAGATCGTTTCACATATGGTGTGGGTGAGGGAGGCAGACACCATGATCCACGCCGCGCGCCGTCTCACCTTGTTCGGCCGTGCCCTGGCGGGGATCGGCGCGGCGGCTTTGCTCGCTGCGGCGGCGCCCGCGGCCGACGTGCCACAATTCGCGCACTGGATCGACGGCACCACGCCGAGCGAGCTCGAGATGCAGGTGCAGGCGATCGATGCGGACACGCTGGTTATCCGCCAATCGGTGCGGACCAATTTCGAGGCGCCTTTCCTCTATCTGATCTTCGGCCAGGATCGCGCTTTGCTGATCGACACCGGGGCAGGGGGGCTGAAGGTCCGTCCGACGATTGACCGGCTGATCGGCGAATGGCGCGCGAAGCATGGCGACCGCCCGATCCGCCTGATCGTGGCGCATTCGCACAGCCATGGCGACCATCATGCCGGTGATGCGGAGTTCGTCGACCGGCCGGATACCGACCTGATCGGCCTGGCCCCCGCCGCAGTCGCGGCCTTCTTCCATGTCGCGGATTGGCCGCGCGATATCGCGCATATCGATCTGGGCGGGCGCGTGCTCGACATCATCCCGACGCCCGGCCACGAGCCGGCGCACATCATGGTCTACGATGCGCGCACGCAAATCCTGTTTTCGGGCGACATGCTCTATCCGGGCCGGCTGTACGTGCCGATCGACAGGTTCGGCGATTACCGCGCGAGCGCGGAGCGGATCGCCGCCTTCGCCGCCACCCACCCGATCCGCGCCTTGCTGGGCGCGCATATCGAGATGACGACCACGCCCGGGCAGGATTATCCGATGCGGGCCCCGGCGCACCCGGCGGAGCATCCGCTGCCGCTGCCGCCCTCGGCGATCGGCGAGTTGCAGCAGGCGACGGAAAAAGCCGGCTCGCCGCCGGTGATCGACCGGCATGGGGATTTTATCGTTTATCCGGTTCCGCCGAGGCCCGCGGGGTAGGTCGTTAACCCGTAGATCGGGAATGACCGGGATTGGGTGGTTAGCTGCCGTTCGCTCCGGCGTAAGGCAGCGGAATGCCTTGTCGATTCAAAACCGTCTCGTAATGCCGTTGAACGTCGGTGAGGTCCTTGATCACGGAATCCAATGCGTAGGCTCTCTCGTCCGCGTCAGCTTCGGACGCGACGTCTCTTAAGTCAGAAATTAATGCGTCAAGGCTGTCACCCTGAAAGACAATTCCGGGGAAGGCGCGGCCGGGGAGCTGCACCACCGCGTAATTGGTCGGTTCCGATAGAAGCTTAACATCGGCCATGGGTGTGCCTTCCTTGGCCGAGCATCCCATAGTGTGCGTACGTCCGCAATTGGGTCGTAAGCAGTCATTCCACCCCAACTCATTGCCACGCGCGGCACTAGCGCTAGGATAATGTGATAATCAGGGTGAGGGGGCGGACCTTATGAATCCAGGTCGCATGGTCGCAACGGCGCTTGTCGCCTTGCTCTTGTTGATGCAGGCGTTGCCGTCCAGCGCAGGTGCACAGGCTCCCGGCCCTGCTCCGGCGCCTTTGCATCGGGCCTATGTGGAAGGCCAGATTGTCCGCTACCGGATGAAGGGCGTTAACGAATCCTGGCATTATTCCGCCGAAGCCACGGGCATTGTCAAAAAGGACGGCAACGGGCCCTTTTACGAGGATTTCGGCTGGTCGAACCTGATGACCGACGGGAAGCCCGAAGTGCTGGCGGCCAGCATGGCGGGATATAGGCAGCGCCTTTCGCTCGACCCCAACCAGTTTCCCGGCGCGCCGAACCTGAATGGCGTCGATCCGAAAATGATCGGGCCGGTCACGGATCTGATGACCTTTTATGTCGATTATTGGCTCGCCGCGAAGTTCAACCAGCTGCAGAAACCCGGCGATCATTTCTATTTCGCCAACCCGACGGTGCCGTCATGGGCGGACGGGCAGCGGGTGTTGGTCGGCGAAGACGCGATCGATTTCGACATGACCTTGAAATCGATCGACACGGCGAAGGGGATTGCCGAGCTGGAGGTGAAGCACGTTCCGCCACCTCAGCCCAAGGTCCATCTTGCCGCCCCCTGGATGCAGGCCCCGCAAGCTGGCCCGGCGAACAACTGGGTTGAGGTGACGCGAACCGGCGATGGCCAATATCGGGCAGCGGTCGGCCAGGAAAATTTCGACGTCCACCTGACGATCAGCCTGGCGGACGGCAAGATCCTTAACGGCGAGATGCAAAATCCGGTCGATACGATCCAGCGCTCCTGCTCCGACGCCGCGCTGACGCAATGCGGCGAGGCAAAGCCGCATCATATATTGCGGACGATCGAGATCGATCTGGAACGGTAAAGCGGGCCAAGCGCGTGGTCCGGATCGCGCGCGGCTCCGGCCCATATTAGCGGCCGGGCGCTCGCTCGCCCCACCAGTTCCGCGTGGCGTGGCAGGTGTCGAGCGCGCGCTGGAAGGCGTCGCGGCGGGCGATGCGGTCCACATAAGCGCGTTCGGCCTCGCGCATCGGGAAGCTGCCGGTCATGTGGGCGAGGAGCAGGGCGTAGGCGACCGAGATGTCGGCGGCGGTGAAGCTGTCGCCCGCCATGTAGGGCGCGCGCGCCAGTTGCCGCGTGACCAGGGCGAGGCGGCTTTCGAACACCTCCAGCGCCTTGCGCGCGCCCCAATTGTCGCGCTCGGCCTCCGGCGCGAGATTGCGGCTGACGATGACGAAGTAGATCGATGCGGCAAGCCCGGCTTCGCCGAGGTGGAGGAATTGCTGGTAGGCGGGGAAGGCGGGATCGTGCGGGGCGGGCGCGAGCAAAGTCGGGCCGTAGCGCGCGATCAGATATTCCATGATCGCGATCGATTCGACCATCGTCGCGTCGCCATCGACGAGCGCGGGAATGAAGCCGGCGGGATTGACGGCCAGGAATTCCGTATCGTCCTCCACGCCCGCCAGCAGGTCCACGCCACGCAGGCGATAGGGCAGGCCCATCTCCTCCAGCAGCCAGACGACGCGAAACCCCCTGCCTTCGCCATAGACGGTGATCATGGTTGCGATTCCCGAGTGGAGGCTGTCCTCTACCAAACCGTCTGCATAATGCAATCGGTTTGAGCGCGATCGGCGTACTGCCCTGCGGCCCGCAATAGGGAAGGGCCGGCGTCGAACACCGCGACCCCGCACGCCGGAGGGCGTGCAGGGACGTGGCTTGGTATTGCAAGCTTTGGACCGGCGCGGTTCCGTCATCTCGACGATGCCGGGAAACATGCGGTTGCCTGGGCCACTCAAGGCCCGCAGACACCGCCCGCAAGTCTTCCTCTTGCACGGTGCCCGGCACGGTGGCCGCGGGATTTGGCCGGGTGGCCGCAAGGACCCCTGAAGGCGTGAACCGCCCACAGCGCCGTCCGCATAGCCACGGTACACGGCGCCAGCCCGAGCACGGAATTGACCGGGGGTTGCCCCTGAAACGTCGCCCGCATTGAGCCCGCCGCGACGCCGGCCGACGCGCCGAGCCGGAGCCCCACACGCCGTTAAACGGAAAGGTGGCGAAGCCTCTTCAATGCATCCGAGGAGCTTCGCGCCGGTCTTTCCCGTGGAGGCCACGGGATAGGCTTGGATCCGCTGACCCTGCAGTGTCACGGAACGGGACGGTTTGTACCCTGTTTGTTCTCATTTGTCAAGGGTGGGATATTGCCCGACACCCGAAGGCGGAGCATCATGGGAACAGATAAGCCGCGTCAAGGAACCCAGATCGCGCTCCGCAGAGTGATCGGAGCCCAGTCGGCGATCATGTCGATCGTTTCGACGGGGATCGGGAAAATCGGGAGGTTGGCGACGCCTCCGATACTGGGCCAGATACGAGTCATAAATTCCTTCGCAAACTGTGGGTCTGCGTCAATGGCTATATAGAATATAGAAAAGAAGAAGACGCTCCCCAGTCCGATAGCAAAAGTGTTGAGGTTTTTCCTCCCGTCAACTCTTTTCGGCTCTGAAAGTGACTGACGCACACTGAACGAGTGCATCAAGTAATTGTCTTTCCACTTTTCCGCCTCTGTTCTACCTACCCATACTTTAAAATCGTACGGCACGATCTGGTCGGCACGAAACTTTACGTATGCTTCGGACGTGTTGGCGGGAACACTCTTGCCTTCTCCATCCAAAACCAGAAATTTAAGAAACAGCCATCTAACTAATGCCTCTCGTGCGTGTTGTGTCAGGGATATCCAATTTCCTGTTATCAGCGGCATGAGATATGGCTTTGCCGCTTCTTCTATCGCTCCCATCCAAGTCTCGTTACAAGTCTTGCAGGGCAACCTTATTTTAAGGCTTCTTGGTGATCCCGGCCTTGCATGGTTCTTTATAACCTCTTTTACTTTTGTGGGCCCCTCCGTGTATACTATGTTGAATTCGCGCCTGCTGCTTCGCTCAGGCAGGAGATCCGACGCCCAATTTGGCCAGATGTGCTCTCCTGATATGCGAGAGCAGGAAACTCCTTGGCAAAAGGGGCAGACTCTTCTGCCCTTAGCAAAAGGCGCTTTTTTTGGCATGTTAACCCTGTGACTCCCCCCACCACTCAAAGTCAGATGACGACATAGCGCGCCAGCGTGACAATATGCCATGAGCAAACGCTAAGATGACCAGGTAGAAGGGAAAGTGTTCGCCTTCAATATTCTAGGCGGTTTATTGTTAAGCAGCTCAGCGGGCGATGCATTGCCGATATCGCTTCATGCCACTGGAAGGTGGAAATGGTCACAGAGGTGAGCGCCCGCTCCAACTCACCTCCACTTCCCTCCATGCAGCCGCACCTCAAGCCACCGGCAAATCAATCCGCCGCGCCCGGCGCCGAGGCGACCGCGCCCATCCATTCCTGCTTCCCATCGTGCTCGCCCCCGGGAGCGCGGTGCGAGCCAAACCGAGTGCCATCGATTGTTTCTCCCCTTCCGCGAAGCTTATGCTCAAACCTGTAATGCAATCTGCCTTGCATAACAAGTCAGCCTGCATTACATTTTCACTATGGATATGACTTCCTGGCAGGCGCAATTGCGGAAAGGGGCGGCCGAGCTTGTCGTGCTGGCGACGCTTGCCAAGGGGGAGGCCTATGGGCTGCAGATCCTCGACCGCGCCAATCAGGCGGGGGAGATCGTCAGCGATGGCGCGCTCTATCCGCTGCTCACGCGGCTGGAGAAAGCGGGCAAGATCGTGGCGCGGTGGGACATGGTCGAGGGGACCAACCCGCGCAAATATTACCGGCTGACGCCGGAGGGCGAGGCGATGCTGGGGGAGATGCGCCGGCTGTGGGGCGGCTTCCGGCAGATGATGGACATTCTGGTGTGAAGGAGCGGAGCATGACGCGCGAGAGCGAGCAGGACGTGGATGCCTATGTGCGGCGGCTGTTGTGGGCGCTGCAGACGCTGCCGCACGACGACCGGCTGGGCATCGCGAGCGAGATCCACAGCCACCTGTCCGATTGCGCTGCGCGCGGGGACAAGGAGCTCGACCGGGCGATGGCGAAGATGGGGTCGCCCGATGCGCTCGCGCGGTCCTATGTCGAGGAATATGAGCTGGCGGGCGCGATCAACCGCGCCGCGCCCGCGGCCTTGCTGTATGCGATCCTCAACCGCGCGACGCGCAGCCTGGCGGCGTTCGTCGGGGGCTTCGCGGCGCTGACCTTGTACCTGATCGCGCTCGGCTGCGGCGCGGTGGCGATCGGCAAGCTGGTCGAGCCGGGCTATGTCGGCGCGTGGAAGAATGGCCACGATTTGTCGATCGGCATCGCCAGCGGGCCGCCGGCCGGCCAGGAAATGATGGGCTATGGCATCGTGCCGGCGGCGGCGCTGATCGGTGTGGTCTGCTTCGTCGTCGCGAACAAGCTGTTGCGGCTGATCGGCCGGCGCCTGCTCGCGCGGACGAAGCCGGCCTTGCCGGTGGCAGGCTGACCGGAAGCGCGCGCCGCACGGAACGAGACGAAGCGCGAGGCATTCACGCGGCATCCCCCCAACCGACAGGATGACGGGAATGCGCATGGCGGACGAGACATCCGATCGAGGCCTGGTGGCGGCGGCCGGGCCCGCCACGCGCCAGACCGCCCGCGCCACGATCGCGGTGCGGAACAGCGAAACCCGGCGCTACGACGAAAGCGGAGGGCCGGCGCTGGCCGAGCTCAGCCTGAACGAGACATTTGCCGGGGATTGGGAGGGGGACTCGACGGTGAAGGCGCTGCAGCTGCTGCGCGAGGATGGGTCCGCGACGATGGTCAGCCTGCAACGGTTTCGCGGAACGCTGGGCGGACGGCGCGGGAGCTTCGTGCTGGAGGGGCGGGAAAGCATCGCGGACAAACGGATTTCGGCGACATGGTCGGTCGTTCCCGGATCGGGCACGGAAGGGCTTGCCGGGCTGCGCGGCGAGGGTGGTTTCGAAGGCGCGTTCGGGAAAGGATCGATCGGGACGCTGGATTATTGGTTCGAGGAATAGCGGCGGGGCGGGGAGTCGCGCTTCCGCCGCATCCGGCAGGGGGACCTGCCGTTGCTGCGCGATTGAGGCCCGGCCCCCCGGGGGCGGTGGCGTGGGAGGGGGGCGGCGAGCCCGGCCTTAAAGCCCGATCCTGTCGAGGGCGGAGGCGAGCTCCGGATCCATCGCGGCCTCCCCCTTGGGCGTGAGGCGGTTGAGGATCGTCTGGATGCGTTTCTGCGCCACCTGCAGCGTCTTGTGCCGCACCTCGCGGAGCTGGTTGGTGCGCCAGACCGGGCTCTCGCCAAGCAGGGCGGCCCATTTGGCCTCCTCCGCCGCGAGGATGGCGAGGGCGAGGCGCAGGCCGTCGCGGCGGCCGTGGGCATAATCGTCGGACGTCATTGATAGCGTCCGATCCGATCGAACCCGGCATTGTCCCGCGTCATCTTCTGGAGCTTGCGGATGCAGGCGCGGACATGCCGCTCGAAGCGCGTGTCGTCATATACGCCGCGCCAGACATATTGGTCGCGGTCGAGGAGGGCCTTGAGTTCGTCGGCGAAGGCGCGCTGGGCCCCGGTCGCGTCGTGACCCCTGAGCGTGGCGCAGACCATTTCCTCGGCGGCGGCCTTGTCGCAATCATCCTGTTGGCCGCGGCCGCCCCGCTCGGCAGCGATCTGATCGGCGCGCGCCGCGGCGACCCGGCTTTCGAGCCATTTGCGGACGATCGCGCCGTCCCATTGCTTGGCCGCTTCCGTCATGCCGTCTCCCAACTTTGTTCTGCCTTAACGAACATAGGGCGCGAATTTCCCCGGATCGCAACGACGATCTGTCACCGGGATTGCGCGCCGAAGATGAACATTGTGCTACGGAGATGACACGGCTCGTTAAGGGCAATCATGCGAAAAGGAGCGCAGCAATAAAAGGCGGTCCGCGCGATGAGTTATAATGAAATTCCGATATTGCACCGGGCTTTTGCGCTGGCGCACACCGGCCAATACAGCCGCGTAAAGGATCTGGAAAAGGCTTTAGCCGTCGAAGGCTATGCGCGGAGCGATCCGCAGCTGCAAAGTCCGTCGGTGCGCAAGCAGCTTCGCCGGCTTTGCCGGCAAACATCTTCGCTGATCGTTACGCAGCCGGAGGGAGGCGAGCCGATCGGCGCGTGAGGCAGTGGTGGGCGCCGGGCGTGCCCGGCGTGCCGGCTCGGACGCGCGTGGCGTGACAGGTTCGCTTGGCGTGCGTCGGGGATGGTGGATGTTTCTCCGGGATTAGGCGGGTCACCCCTCTTTTCGCCAGCGGCTCTCGCCCCTAACAGGGATGTCGATGGCCTGGCAGCTTTACCAATTCCCGCTCTGTCCCTTTTCCCGCAAGGTCCGGCTGTTGCTGGGCGAGAAAGGGGAGGGGTGCGAGCTGGTGCGCGAATCCCCGTGGGAGCAGCGCGACGAATATGTCGACATGAACCCGACCGGATCGACCCCGGTGCTGGTCGATCGCGCGCAGAATCTGGTGCTGATCGATTCGGCCGCGATCTGCGAGTTTCTGGAGGAGACGGTCGAGAAAGCGACGATGCTGCCCGGCACCGCCGCTAACCGCGCCGAGGTGCGGCGGCTGGTGGCGTGGTTCGACCAGAAATTCCATGACGAGGTGGGGCGGCCGCT
>Ga0068869_100000183_pt1 | contig 32160 bp, 21 predicted proteins | sample KBSMisM52_FD_64676 | JGI IMG/M metagenome (GOLD analysis project Ga0068869, IMG submission 64676) | Miscanthus rhizosphere microbial communities from Kellogg Biological Station, Michigan, USA - KBS Miscanthus M5-2 | ecosystem: Host-associated > Plants > Roots > Rhizosphere > Soil ... | reverse complement strand
GGCGGAGGTGCGGCCGGTCTGGACTTCGGCGTCGAAGGCGTTTTCGACGGCGGCGAATACTTCCCAGCGGCGGGCGAAGCGGCGGGAGACGCCGAGATCGACGGTGGCGGCGGGATCGAGACGAAGCGTGTTTTCGTCGTCCTCGTATTGCATCGAAAACCAGCGGACGCGCGCGGTGAAACGGAACGCGGCGGGGGCATTCCACGTGGCCGAGGTGGTGACGGTGTGGCGGGGGACTTGGGCGAGGCGGTTACCGTCGAGCGCGGCAGGGGCGTTGGCACCGGGGGCGGTCACGCGGGCGTCGGTGAACAGGTAGGCGGCTTCGAGCGTGAGCGTGCGGTGCGGGGTGGCATGAACGGAGGCTTCGAGGCCTTGAACGAGGACGCGGTCGAGGTTGCGGCGTTCACGGGTGTTGGGGGCGATCGTTACGTTGCTCACGGCGTCGTGGAGTTCGTTGACGAAGGCGGTGAGCGAGGCGCCGACGGGCGCATTGGCGCGGCCGAAATCGAGACCGGTTTCAAAGCCGGTGAGGGTTTCGGGATCGAGCGCGGGGTTGGCGTTGGTCGTGACGGCGCCGACGCGGAAGGGGCGGTAATATTCGTTGAGCGTGGGGACGCGGAAGGCCTGGTAGGCGGAGGCGCGGGCACGGACGGCGGGCGCGGGTTGCCACGAGAGGCCGAGATTGGGGCTGAACTCGACGCCATCGCGGTCGGCGAAGTGTTGGTCGAGGGTGACGGCGTTGGTCAGCGTGTTGCGCTCGCGGCGGAAACCGTCGGTGTTTTGCCAATAATCGACACGCGCTCCGGCCGAGGCGCGGAGCGTGGCGGTGAGCGCGCGGTCGTGGCGGGCGAAGAGGCCGGCGAAGGCTTGTTCACCGCCGGCGCGGCGGTCGCGGGTGAATTGACTGAGCGGAACGGAATACAGGAACGACTCGTCGGTCTCGCCTTGGACGGTGCGCGTATCGACGCCGACCGTGGTGATCGCGTCGTCGGAGGGCCCGCCCCACGTCGCGGTGAACGCGCCACCGACGGCGGTGGCGGGGACGTCGTATTGGTTGTTGGCCGGGGTTTCGGCGGTGCGGGCGGTGTTCACCGAGGAGAAAAATGAGGCGAACGACTGGTCCTGGGCGTAAACGACGGCGGACCAGGTGAAGGCGTTCGTGTCGGAGCCGGTGAGCGCGGCGGAGAGGAATTTCTCGTCGGAGGAGTTGCCCTGGAGCGGAGTGCCGTTGTCGCGGTTCTCGGCGTAGAGGCGGGCGGTGACGGTGAGGTCGAGCGTGGCGGTGAGCGCCCGGCGGAAGGTGGCCTGGGCGCGTTGGTAATCGAGGGCGGCGCGGCGGTCGATGGCGCCGGGATCGCGGATCAGATAAACACCGTCGGTCGTGAAGGCGGCGGCGTCCACGGTGACGCGGTTGCGGTTGTCGGGGGTCGAGCCGGTGACGGCGACCTCGCCGCCGCGGGTGTTGAAATCGCCGATGAGCGCCTCGGCGGACGCGTGGTTGCCGGCCGGCGGGGTGGTGAAGAGTTGCACGGTGCCGCCGAGGGCGGCGTTGCCCCAGGCGCCCGAGCCGCCGCCGTGGACGATCTCGGCGCCGGTGAGGGAAAGCTTGGGAATCTTGGTCCAGGCGACCCAGCCGCCGAAGGGATCGTTGAGCGGGACGCCATCGAGGAGGACGAGCGAACGGCTGGCTCCACTGGGACCGATGCCACGAAGCGAAACGCCTTGAGACGAGGGATTGGCGGTGAGGCTGCCGGTGCGACGGAAGAGGCTGAACGCGGGATCGGAGCGCAGGGCGTCGTCGATGGCGAGCGAGGGCGAAGCGTGCAGGTCGTCGGAGGAGAAAACCGTGACGGCGACAGGCAGCGTGTCGGCGGGTTGCGCGCTGCGCGTCGCTGTCACGACCACCGGGGGCAGCTCGGTGGTTTGGGCGGAAAGCGCCGGTGCGAGCAGCGGGAGAAGCAGGGCGAGTGGTCGGGGCGATGATCGAAACGGGCGGGGCATGGCAGGAGCGTGCAGGTGGTGTTTTAGGGTTGGGGCGCGCTCAAGGTGATTTCGGAGCCGTCAAAGTGGACTTCGGTGGACGCTGGGTTTTGGGACATCATCCAGACAACACGGAAAACGCGATTTTTTGACATGCCCGGATAGGCGCCTTGGCGGGCGCCGAGGGTGAGCGTGCGGGCTTTGTCGTTCCAACGGACGGGAATCGTGGCGGAGGCGCCTTTGAGGTAATCGTTGGTGTCGCCTTGATCTTCGTAGAGGGAGAACTCTCCGTCGGCGCCCGGGTAGATGCGGAGCGTCGTGGGCTCGGAGACCGGCTCCATCGCGTATTGGCGGAGTGGATCGAGCGGGATGATCGCGCCGGCGCGGACGTAGAGCGGGAGCGTCGCGAGGTCGACGGGGCGAACGATCTCGCGACCGCCCTCGATGCGTTCGCCGGTCCACCAGTCATACCAAACGCCGGCGGGCAGATAGACGTGGCGGTTGATTGCCCCGCGCTCCACGACGGGCGCGACGAGCAGGTCGCGGCCCCAAAGGTATTCGTCGCCACGAGCGGCGGCCGTGACGTCATCGGGGTAGTGCAGCCAGAGCGCGCGCATGAGCGGAAGGCCGGTGTCGCGGGCCTGACGTGCGAGGGCGTAGGTGTAGGGCAGCAGGCGATAGCGCAGTTCGAGATAGTGGCGGCAGATCGGCTCGACCTGCGCGTTCGGCAGTTCGCCGGGAGGAGGTGGACGGGCACCTTCGGGCGGGCCGGGATTTTCCGTGTTCCAACCCCACGGCAGGTGCAGTTGCCAGGCGCGGCCATGCGAGCGGAACGACGGGCAGAAGGCGGAAAACTGGAACCAACGCACGAAGAGTTCGCCGGTGAATTCCGGTGTGGGGTGGAAGCCTCCGGTGTCGGTGCCCCAATAGGGCGAGACGCTGAGGGAATGGTTGATGCCGACCGGCACCTGAGCGGCGAGAGCCTTCCAGCGCGACTCGACGTCACCCGACCAGATCCAGCCACCGTAACGGGCGACGCCGAGGTAGCCGTTGCGCTGGAGATTCCACGGGCGGCGATTCGGGCGATCCGAGAGCGGGCCGTCGTAATACAGGCGCGCGCGGGCGAAGCGCGACTCGAGGTCGAACCCGTCGCCTTCGTCCGGCCACCAGCCGTCGATGCCGGCGGTGAAAGCCGCGCGATGCCGTTGCCAGTAGGCCACGATGTGGGTGGGGGCGGTCACCGTGCTTGGCGCATCTTGAAACGTGCCGTGCAGGCGATCGCCATCCCAAGCTAGGCGGATGGTTTTGCCTTTGGCGTCTTTGAGCGATGTGACCGGCGGCGGAGTCACATGGGCGATGAACTGAAAATTCCGACGGTGAATATCGGCGATCACCTCCGCGGGGGAACGATCGAAGATCTTGGGGTTGAATCCCAGCGAGTCGTGTCCGGTGTTCCAGCCCGCCGGACAGAAGCCGGTGCCGAGAAAAATCAACGCGTCGCACGGCAGCTTTTTTTGACGGAAGGTGTCGGCCTCCGCCAGGATCTGCGCGGCGGACTCCAGCGTGCGGTGCGACTGCATGTAGCCCAAGGCCCATTTGGGCGGCATGACCGGACGTCCGGTGAGCTCCGCGAGTTCGGTGAACCAGGTCTGCGGGTCGCGGGCGTCCGCGACGATGAGATCGAGGCCGGCGGCGGCGTTGGCAACGGGTTGGAATTTTCCTTGGCCGTTCGTGAGGTCGAAATCGCCCGGGGATGAAACGACGAGGAGCGCCCAACCTTCGGTGCCGAGGAGGTAGGGCATGGCGATACGGGCACCCAGCGTGGAGCGGTCCGGTGTGTGCTGACCGTTGAAGTAGGGAAACTTTTTCCCGTTGCGATCAAACTGCGCGCCGCCTTCGCCCAGTCCGAGAATCGGCCGCGTGCCGGTGTGAAAGGCGAAGCCGGTGGTGTTGTCATCGAAGCGCAGCGTTTGCACCGGCCGGCCCTTCGAGTCGGAAACCGTGAGGCTGAGGGGCCGTGCCTGTATCCGGATCGTGAAGTCACCCACACGTGTTTCCTTTTCGGGAACGCTGTCCTCGCCGCGCCAGCGAAGGGCCGCCGGAGACCAGGTGCGCGGGGCGAAAATCGGGGAATCCGGGATGGCGGCGGGCGCGGGGGCGCCGTCCTGCGTCGGGGCGATCACGACGCGCAGGCTGTGGGGCGTGCAGGGAAACACCGCCAATTCGGCCGGTCGGCCGGCATAGCGCAGGCCGACGGGGCGGCTCGCCTCGCCCGACGGCTCGCCGGATTGAGCGCGAGCCGGTTGCCCAAAACAAGCAGCGAGCCCGAGCAGGATGACGATGGTTGCCCGGCGCGAGCGGATCATGGCTGGGCTTTGCGCGCGGCGGCGACGTCGGCCGGTTCGATGGTGGTTCCGTCGCCGAAAGCCTGGCGAAGGTAAGTGGCGACGTCGGCGATCTGGCGGTCGCGGAGGAATCCGAAGGCGGCCATGACGTTGGAATATTTGGGGCGGTCGGCGGGCAGCACGGCGGCCGGACCGCGCAGGAGCACGCGGATGAGTTGGTCGGGATCGCCTTTGACGACGGGGCTGTCGAGGAGCGCAGGCTGGAGATTGGCCACGCCAGAGCCGTCGGCCATGTGGCAGGTGGCGCACATCTGGCCGTAGAGATCCTTGCCGCGTTGGTTGATGACCACGGGAGGTTTGGGCGTCTTCACGACGGGGACGGAAGGAGTCGCCGGGGTTGCGAGCGGGTTGGCGGGCGCGACGGTGGCGGAGGTTTCGCCGGTGTAGATCACGCGCCAGATGCGGCCTTTGTTGGTTTCGGCGATGTAGAGCGAACCGTCGGGGCCGACGGCGACGCCGCCTGGACGGTAGCGGGCGTCGCGCACGGCGGTGAACACGTCCTTGCCGGCGAAGCCGCGGGCGAAAACCTCGTAGGCACCGGTGGGCATGCCCTTGGAATCGAAAGGCACGAAGCACACGTTGTAGCCTTCTTGCGGCAGAGGCGCGCGGTTCCAGGAGCCATGGAAAGCGATGAACATGCCGCCGCGATATCTGGCCGGAAACTGCGTGCCGGTGTAGAGGGTCATCTGCAGCGGGGCCCAATGGGAGGGGAATGCGATGAGCGGGTCGGGGTATTTCCCGGGCTCGGCCTGTTTCTGATTATCGCCGCCGAATTCGGGCGCGAGCATGCGGGTCTTGCGGAGCGGGTCGTAGTAGGTGAACGGCCAGCCGAAGTCCGCGCCTTCGCGCAGAAGATGGAACTCTTCGGAAATGCGTTCGGCGTTGTCCTGGGCCGTGTAATGCACGGGGTCCACGGCGTTGAGTTGGTCGCGTCCCATCTGCGTCATGAAAAAAGCGCGCGAGGTGGGATTCCAGGCAAGGGCGATGGCGTGGCGGTGGCCGGTGGAAAAATGGTAACCGTCGGCCAGAGTCTGGTTGGGTTTGTCGGCGTCGAAGCGCCAGAAGCCGCCGTGGGTTTTCTGAAACTCGGCGGGGGCCTTGCCCTTGGCGCCGCGCGCACGGTCGCCGTCGCTGTAAACGTTGTAGGGCGAGCCGACCTCGACGAGGAGGCGTCCCTGGCCGTCGAAGGCGAAGGCTTTTGCGTTGTGGGTGTTGTGCTCGTCGGGCAGGCCGGTGACGATGGTCTGCGGCTCGCCGGAGGGGACGAGTTCGCCGGATGTGTATTTGTAGCGGTAAACGGAGGAGTTGGTGGAGGCGTAGAGCCAGCCGTCGTGCAGAGCGATGCCGGTGCCGCCGCCGGAACCGAACTCCTGCTTCCGGTCGAGACGTCCGTCGCCATCGGTGTCGCGCAGGGCGATGATGCCGCCCCAGAGGGTCTTCGCATAGACGTCGCCGTTGGGCGCGACGGTGATGAAGCGCAGACTGTCGGTGTTGTTTCCGATTTTCCGGCCGGCGACGAGGTTGTCGGTGACGACGAGTGCGCGGAAACCGGGAGGGAGCGTGATGCCGCCGTTATCCGCATCGGGCGCGGGCAGGGCCGCGTGAACGGCGGCGGCAGACGACAAGAGGAGGACGAGCAGCGAACGCGAGACGGTGGTCATTGGGCAAACGGGGGACGGTGGCGCTTACCACTCCAGCACGAGGAGCGAGACGGCTTGGCGGGAGAGCGGGAAACTGACCTTGGCTGTGCCGTCGGCATCGCGGGTGAGCTTGGGCGCGGTGGTTTGCGCGAGGGCGCCGGCGGCTTCGAGTTCGGCGTATTGCGCGGGCGTGGGCGCGGTGGGGGAGCCCAGCTTTTTCCAGGCGGTGAAACTGTTGCCGTGGGTTTCGTCGATGAGGTAGCGCGTGACGCGCACCTTGTCCTTGGACGCGGCGGCGGGGAGGTGGGCGATGGCGAGTTCGACATCGGCGGCCGGGCCGGGGACATCGTCGTCGTGGTAGTGCCAGGCGAGGACGGCGAGCTTGCGGGTCTCGACACTGGCGAGGGCGGCGACGTCGGGTTTTTGGCGGACGCCGGTTTTCATGATTTCGGCGAGGGGGATTTCCGACGAACTGGTCGTGGCGACGCGTTCGCCGCCCATGTGGCTGAACATGCGGAAAACGTTAAACACGGGGAGCGTGATACCGTTGGTCGCGAGCACGCGGAACCCGGCGAACCAGGGTTCGTTTTCGAATTCGAAAGCCCAGGTGAGCGCGCCGTCGAGGTTCACGCCGCGTTTGTCCATGAGCTGGTATTTGCGGGCGAAGCTGGCCGCCGTGTAGCTGGAATACATCGTGGTGTTGCGGTAGCCGAGCTGCGGGCCCTGGCAGGCGGCGCAGCCGTCGGGATCGGACTCGCCGATGACGATGGGCTTGTCCTTGAGCTCGGGAATGGCGGCGATCATGCGGAAGCCGTCATCGATGGTGCGGAGCTGGTTGGCGATGCCCATGCGGACATGGCCGTCAACAAAGGTGGGGGCGCCTTTGGCGTGGAAGGCGAGGAAGTCGGTGGGCGTGCCCTTCGCGCCGGTGGCGTAGTTGGTGCCGTTGACGAGGTGATCGAGGAAACTCTCCATGAACTTGCCGCCGGAGCCGGCGACATCGGGGCCGCCGACGCGGGCGGTGGGCAGGGCGCGGCGCACGCCGTCGATGGCGTAGTCGTGGAGTTTTTGAAACTCCTCCTTGGAGGCCTTCCAGTAGGAGCCGTTGGGCTCGTTCCAGACCTCCCAATACCAGGTTTCCACCTCGGCGCGGCCGTAGCGTTCGACGCAGTGTTTGACCCATTGGTAAACGAGCTCGCGCCACTTGTCGTAGTCCTTCGGCGGGTAGGCCCAGCCGGTGATGATGTCGCTGTATTTCAGGCCGGGCTTCCAATGATGCTGGTAGGGTTCGGGCTTGATGGAGAGGGCCTGTGGCATGAAGCCGATCTGGGCGTAGGGGCGGACGCCACGCTGGAGGTAGGTGTCGAAGATTTCATCGAGGATCTTCCAATCATAGATGGGTTTGCCTTGGGCGTCTTCGGTGTAGGCGTTGGTGCTGCCCCATTTGAGCGCGGCGGTGCCGTCGCCGGTGCAAAGGAGATTGTGGGCGCGGAAGAACGTGTCCTTGGGCCGCAGTTCGCCGATCTGGCCGATGAGTTTTTTGCCATCCGTCATCGTCGCGTAGTTGGGCTCGTCGGCGCCGAAGAAGCGCCAGATGGGTTTCATCGGGCCGACGGGTTGGGCGGCGTCCACCTGGATGGCGACGGGGAAGGGCGCGGGCGTTTGGCCGAGGGCGAGGAGGGGCAGGGCGAAGGAGACGAGGCCGGTCAGGCGGGGGAGGCGCATGGGGACGAATTAACGGGTGACTTTGATTCGGGCGGTTTCGCGGATGTCTTCGGAAGAGGCGCCGACGAGGAGGTCGAACGCGCCGGGGTTCACGACGAAGGCATGCGTGGATTCGTCCCAGTAGGCGAGTTTGGAGGCGGGCAACGTAAAGGTGAGCGTGCGTTTTTCGCCGGGTGCGAGATTCACACGTTGAAACCCGCGCAGTTCCTTGGCCGGGCGTTTCACGACGGGGTTTACTTCGTGGACGTAGAGCTGGGCGACCTCGTCGCCGGCGCGCGAACCGGTGTTTTTAACATCAACATCAACGGTGAGCGTGCCGTCGGCGGGGAGGCTCTTCGCGCTGACGCGGAGGTTGGAGTATTTGAAGGTCGTATAGCTGAGGCCGTGGCCGAAGGCATAGAGCGGCGCGCCGTTCAGATACATGTAAGTGAAACCCTTGGTGACGTCGTATTCGTCCTGCGGGGGCACCTGTTGCTCGGAGGCGTAAACGGTGTGGGGCAGGCGGCCGGCGGGGTTGGCGTCGCCAAAGAGAACGTCGGCGATGGCATGGCCGCCTTCTTCGCCTGGCCACCAGGCTTGGAGCACGGCGGGGATGTTTTGCTTGATCCAGGGAACGGTGAGCGGGCCGGCGCTCATCTCGATCACGATGGTGCGGGGATTGGCGGCGAGGACGGCTTTGACGAGATCCTCTTGGTTGCCGACGAGGCCGAGGGTTTTGCGGTCGCGCGCTTCTTGCTCGATGGTCGCGTTGGTGCCGACGAAGACCACGGCGACATCGGCCTGCCTGGCGAGGTCGGCGGCTTTCGCCAGCTCGGCGGCCAGATCGAGCTTGGGCTCGGGTGACGTTTTGCGCCAATCGTCCATTTTTCCGCCGAGAATGCCGCCGATACCGTGGAGGATTTCGGTGCTTGGGGCGGCGCGGTCTTTGATGCCTTGCAACGCAGTCACCACGGAGGGCAGCTTGCCGTTGTAATTATTGGCCAGGATTTGATCGGCGAGCGGGCCGAGGACGGCGATGCGCTTGAGCTTGGTCTTGTCGAGCGGGAGGATGCGGTCGCGGTTCTGTAGAAGCACGATGGACTGCTGCGCGGCCTTGAGGGCGATGGCGCGATGCGCGGGGCTGTTGATGACGTCGGGCGAGATCTTGCTGTAGGGGACTGAGTCGAAGGGATCGAATTCGCCGAGGCGGAAGCGGACGCGGAGCACGCGGGCGAGGGCGTCGTCGAGGCGCGCCTCGGTGAGTTTGCCTTCGCGGACGGCGGCGGGGATGTTTTGTTCGTATTCCTTGTCGGAGAAATCGCAGCCGGCCATGACGGACTTGGCGACGGCATCGACGTAGGTCATCTTTTTCGCCTCGTGGCCTTCGACCATGGTTCTCACTCCGCCGAGGTCGGAGACGACGAAGCCCTCGTGTTTCCATTCGTTCTTGAGCAGGTCGGTGAGGAGCCAGTGGTTGATGTTGTTGGGCGTGCCGTTGATGGCGTTGTAGCTGGCCATGAGGGAACAGGCGCGGCCCTCGACCACGGCGTCGCGCCAGTGGGGCAACCAGTATTCGCGGAGCATGCGTTCGGAGACGCTGGTGTTGAGCTTCTGGCGGTCGGCTTCGACGTTGTTCACCGCGAAATGTTTCAGGGTGGCGGCGAGCTTAAGGTAGCGGGGATCGTCGCCTTGAATGCCGCGCACGTAGGCGACGGCCATGCGGCCGGTGAGGAAGGGGTCTTCGCCCCAGGCCTCGTGGTTGCGGCCCCAGTAGGGGTTGCGCTCGATGTTGATGACCGGGGCGCGGTAGATGAGTCCCTTGTGCTGTCCGGGGGCCTTGGGGTCGAGGTGCCAGCCGTTATAGATGGCGCGGGCTTCGTCGGAGAGCACGCCGGCGATTTCGTTTTGAACGAGCTCGGTGTTCCAAGTCGCGGCCATGGCGATGCACGAGGGGAACAGGGTGGTCGGCCGGTCCCATTGGGTGCCGTTGAGGCATTGGTTCCACTGGTCGGAACGGATAGGGTGGCCCTCCACGGTCACGGTGGATCCCTTGTGGTTCAGAAGCGCGGCTTTTTGTTCGAGGGTGAGGCGGGAGATGAGGTCGGCCACGCGTTGCTCGACGGGCTGGGCGGGGTCGAGGTAGGGGATGGGTGCGCCGGCGGGTTCGATGGCGCGAAGCAGCGGCGCGAGCAAGATGGTCAGGGAGAGGATCAGGGGCGTGGGGCGCATCATAAGCGGGCTAGCGTGAGGCAATACTGATATATCAGAACGGCGAACTACTGGGAGCGGGCCGGATGATGTCAAGGGTTGGCAGGGGAGGGCCAGGCCGGCTTGACAGTCGGCTTCAGCTGGCTTGAAGGAACACTGATATTTCAATGGCTGCGTTCGGCTCGCTGGCGCGGCTTATTCATTCGTGAGCAAATCCGCACCCACTCTCCTCCCCCGCGCCAAGGCCGGGTCTCCGGCCGAGAAAACAGGCTCCCTGTCCGGGCGGGCCTATCTGGCGATCAGGAACCGGATACTCAAAGGCGAGCTGCCGGTGGGCGTGGCCTTGTCGCGGCGGCAGTTGTCCGCGGAACTCGGCATCAGCGTGCCGCCTGTCACCGAGGCGTTGCAGCAATTGGAGATCGAGGGACTGGTCGAGAGCGCGCCGCGGGTGGGCACGCGGGTGCGTATGCCGACGCGGGAGGATGTGGAGGGGCGCTACCTTGTGCGCGAGGCGCTTGAGACGCAGTCGGCCCGGCTGTTCGCGGAGCGAGCCACGGCGGCGGAGAAGAAGGAGTTGCTGCGCATGGGGCGCAAGGTGGACCAGCTCTATGCGTGCTGCGAAGGCGACGCGGTGGATCGCGAGTTTCTCTTTTCGGTCAACACCTACCACATGGGGATGCACCTGCGCATCGCCGAGTGCGCGCGTTGCGGCGCGTTGCGCACCGCGATCGAGAAGGAGCAGGTGCTGGTTTACAACTGGCTCTACGACACGGCGGTCGAGCGGCGCACGCTGGCCTCGAATTATCACACCGAGCTCGCCACCGCCCTGACCGGGGGCACGCCGGACGAGGCGGAGGCGGCGATGCGCGAACACATCCGGCGCGGACTCGGGCAAGTGCTCGAAAAAATGGACCGTCTCGGCGGGACGGAGGGCGGCTGGCGTCCGAAAAAGACGCGGACGTGACCGTGGCGGCGAGGGGAATCAGATCTCGGCTTCGTTCACCGCGCGGAATTCGCCGGGCTTGAGATCGCCGAGCGTGAGCCGACCGAATTGCACGCGGTGCAGCGTGAGCACGGTCGCGCCGGTGGCGGCGAACATGCGGCGGACCTGGTGGTATTTGCCTTCGGTGAGGACGAGTTCGGCGGTGCGCGGGGCGTCGGGAAACAGGCGGAGTTCGGCGGGGGCGCAGGGTGCGTCTTCACCATCGAGGACCAGCGTGCCGGCGGCGAAGAGCGGGACGAGGTCGGGCGGGAGATCGCGGTCCACGGTGGCGCGGTAGAGCTTGGGGACCTTGTGCTTCGGCGAGGTGTATTTGTGGACGAGCTCGGTTTGGTCGGTGAGCAGGATCAGTCCGGAGGTGTCTTTGTCGAGGCGGCCGATGGAGGTGACCTGCGGATTGCGCGCGCGCCAGCGTTCGGGGAGGAGGTCGTAAACGCGCGGGCCCTCGCGCTCGTCGTGGGAGCAGACGAGGCCGAGCGGTTTGTTGAGCACGAGCAGGAGTCCGTCGGGATGGTCAAGTGGTTCGCTGTCGATAAGGACGTCGGCGGCGTGGGTCTTGTCGGACGGATCGCGCACGGGTTTCCCTTTCACGGTGACGGCGTGCTTTTTCAAAAAGTCGCGGGCCTCGCGGCGGGAGCAGTAGCCGAGATTGGCGAGGAGTTGGTCGAGACGGCGCATGAGGAGAAACGGAAGAGCGTGGATGAGCCGATGGCGAGCTTGCGGATGGGATGGTGGCGGAGAAGGAGACGACGGATCGGAGGGTTACACAGAGAACACAGAGTCCGGAAGAGGGCACGGAGGACGGAGCGGAGGTGGCGGCTAATCGCCGCCAGGGGTGGAGACACAAAACATTTTGCGCCCAACGGGGCTTTCGGGGCGTAGTGAGGGATATGGTGAGTTGGACGTTGTTGTTGCTGGCGGTCGGTTGTGCGGGAGCGGCGTCGCTCACGTGGTGCCGCGCGCCGACGCTTGGGCTGTGGAAGACGTCGATTTTGATCGGAGAGTTCGGGCACGTCCTGGTCGTGCTGCCGGTGGCGGTCGGCGCACTGGCCTGGTCGCAAGGCGGTGGTTTGCGCGGCGTGATTCTCGGCGTGTGCGGAGCGGCGTCGCTGCTGTTGCTGCGGCCGGCCGCGGAGGCCACGTGGATCGCGCGCGGGTTGCCCGCGAAACTCTCGGCGGCGTTCGGCGGGGCGGGGCCGGTGCACGCGCCGTTTTCGTGGGGCGCCTTGGTGGCGCGGACGGTGACGCCCGTTCCGGTCGAGACGCGCGCGGTCGCGGAGGGACTGCCGCTGGATTTTTACCGCGCGGTCGGGCGGGACACGCCCGCGCCGTGCGTGTTGGTGATCCATGGCGGCGGCTGGGACAACGGCGACCGCACGCAACTGCCCGAGGTCAACCACCACCTCGCAAGGCGCGGTTACGCGGTGGCGGCGGTGAGTTACCGGTTGGCTCCGGGCACGGTGTGGCCGGGGCAGCGCGACGACATCGTGGCGGCGATCGCGCATCTGAAGGCGCATGCGGCGGAGCTGGGGATTGATCCGACGCGGTTGGTGTTGATGGGGCGTTCGGCCGGCGGGCAACTGGCGACGGCGGTCGCCTACGGGCTGCCCGACCCGGCGGTGCGCGGCGCGGTGTCGTTTTACGGTCCGCACGACCAAGTGTTCGCCTGGGGATTTTCGCGTGAGGATGATATTTTAAATGCGGTGAAGTTGCTCCGCCAATACCTCGGGGGAACGCCGGAGACGGCGGCGGAGACGTATCGGTCCGCGTCGGCCTATCTGATCGCGACGAAGGAAAACGCGGTGCCGACCCTGCTCGTGCACGGGTTGCAGGATTCCATGGTGTGGCACAAGCAGAGCGAGCGGTTGCACGCGAAGCTCGACGGTTTGGGCGTGCCGAACGCGCTCGTGTCGCTCCCGTGGGCGACGCATGCGTGCGACTTTAATCCGCGCGGACCTTCGGGCCAGTTGTCGTGGTATGCGCTGGAGTGGTTTTTGGCGGCGGTGACGAAATAATCGCCACGCGGGTGATTGAGGTGTTGCCAGCCTGTTGCGGTCGCTGGTCTGGTGGGGGTGCTTTTTTTAACCCCCTGTTTTTATGTGCAATCATGGCATGTCGTTAAGTGGCGGAGCGTGGCGCCGTCGCCTGTTGGGATTGTTGGCGGGCGGACTGGCTTTGATCGGACCGATAATGGTGGCGGAGACGGAGACCCCGGCGTTCTCCTTGCCGGCGGAACTGAGCGCGGACTTGGGCTGGAAGCCGTTGCCTGAGGGAAACTACGAGCCGTATCGAAGCGGTTCGATTTTTGCGGTGGCGAGCGAGCCGGCGAAATGGCCCGCGGCCCGCGCGCAGGCGTCCGCGTGGTTCTCGACCGCGCCGGCTTTTGAGCAAAACCCCGCCGAGCATCTTCTGAGAAAACTGGCGCAGATCGAAACCTTGGCTCTGGGCGCCGCCAACAGGGAAACGGCTGAGGCCTTGCGCGCGGAGCGCAAGACGCTCAGGGAGCGCGGACAGCAACTTCGCGCCATCCGGTCGAAAGACGGCGCGGACTGGCAGGCGCGCAATGCCGCGGACCAGCTCCAACAACTGGACAAGACGCTGGGCGAGTGGCTGGCGGATTCGCCGGCGGAGCGCGTGCAGGCGTTTCGCGAGGAACTCGAAACCTATCGTCCGGCGGACCGCGCGAAGATCGCCGCCCGCTACGGCGGAGAGGAGCGGTTGGCGGAGTTGATCAAGCTCGCGCATGAGCACGCGCGGCTGAAGAGCGCCTACGAGGCGGCCCAGCGGGACACGCAGACACCCGAGCCGGCGCGCAAGCTCGCCTTGAAAAAGGCGGCGGGAGAGCTCGGGTATTTCTACGGTTTCAATGGCACCGACCACGATCTCCGGAATGCGTTGCAAGATCCCGACCTCGCGTCCGAAGTGGGCGGCGAAGCGCGGCCGGATTATCGCAGCCTGAGCGTGCCGGACCTGGTGACTTGGATCGGTGAAAACGATGCGACCGGGCTTCTGGCCGAGGCGTATGCGCTGCCGGTGGAAGTGCGGGTGGAGTCGGACAATCGCACGGGCGCGCTGGCCCGGCGCTTGTTGCTCGCCGGCAAGATCGCGCCGGCCCGCGTGCCATGGTCATTGCTGGCCTGGCAGGGCCAGTCCGTGGGGGCGGACGGGGCGGCCGAGATCGTCGCGCTTTTTGATGTTTTGAAGAAACAGTTCCCGGATATGGCCGAGAAAAGCGCGGACAATTCCGACTGGAGCCGGAAGCGGTCCCTGGGCGTGGTCGCTTGCGCCCTGGCGGTGTCCGGCCGCATGGATGAGGCGACGGCGATCTTGGGCAAAACCGAAGCCGACGACATCGGGCTGCCCTATCATGCCCGGTTGACCGAGGGCGCCGCGGGGGCGATCTGGGATCTGATCGTGCGCACGCCCGGTCGCGCTCAGGACGAGGGCGGTTGGTCCACCCTGACCGAACTCGTCGGCCCGGCGAAACGCGGCGCGGAACTCACCGCTTTCGCGGCCCGGCAGGCCGCGGACGCCCCGAAGGACGGCGAGGCCGCCAAGATCTGGCGGACGCGCCACGGTTGGGCGCTGGTGGGCGAGGACAAGATCGACGAAGGCCTGGAAATTTTGACGGCGGGCCTCGACGTGCGTCCTTCCGCCGACGAACCCAAGTGGGCGGCCGAGTGGTCGAAGTCCGCGGCCCGCGTGCTGCTCCTGGCGAAGGCGCTGCCGCGCCCGGAGCTGGCACGAGCCTGGGGCGAGAAACTGGCGGTTGATTTCAAAATCCCCTCCGGTCCCGTCTGGGCGAATTCCGGATTGTTCGACGCCTTCGCCGCGCAGCGGCTGGCGGCGGGTGATTTCGCGCTCATCGAGGAAATTCTGAAGGCGCGACTGGCGGCGCCCAAAGTATCCGAAAACGACGGCCGGCGCGGTCGTCGCAACTCCGGTTCTGGCGAGGGCCGCGTGGATCGTGCGGAGACCACGCGGCAACTCGCCGACGTGCTCGGCCGCCAAGGCCGTCACGCGGAGGTGGTAGCGTTGCTGGCGGAATCGCCCGACTGGGGTGCCACGGATCTTGCGCAGCAGCTCGGGCGCTCGGGCGGCGGCGTGTGGCGCACGCTGCCGCTGGTGGCGGCGGAGTCGTTGCAGGCCGTCGGCCGCGGCGACGAGGCGGTTGCGATTCTCGAGGCCGAACTGATCGCGAATTCGGGCCACGATCCGGTGTATACGCTTTATACGCGAATTCGCGGACAGCAGGCGGTGCCGTTCCTGGAAAAACTGTGGGTGGGCGACCACTACGAGGAGCGTCCGCTCATCTGGCTCGCGTCGCTGCAACTGGCGGACGGGAAGGTGGACGCGGCCGAGGCGACGGTGAAGCGGGCCATCGCGACCGATCCGTCCGACGGCGAGCAGCCGAAGAACGACCGCATGAGGGCCTACGCGGTGCTGCGCGAAGTGGCGCTCAAGCGCGGCGACACGGCGCAGGCGGAGTTCCTCGCGGGTGTGCTGGCGGCGATCCGCCGCTCGGAAAACGCGGATGACCTGGCGGAGGCCGGCCTGATCGCGCGCGCGATCAAGGAATACGAGCTGGCGTTGGAGTCGTTCTCCGACGCGTATTGCATCCAGTCGCGACTCGCTCGCCGGCTCGCGCAGGAAAACCGCCTCGCCGAGGCGGCCGAGCACTACAAGCGGGCGTTCGAGCTCATGCCCGACAGTTTCGGGCGGGTGGAGAGCCACTGCTTCGGATGCGAGCAGGCCTTCGCCGGCCCGGACGCGCAGTCGATCGCCGAGAAGGTGTTCACCGATCTGGCCGCGAAGCCCGGCGTGAAACCGCAGGTGTATTATCTGATGGGATACCTGCGCAAGGAGCAGGAACGCTGGGAGGAGGCGGCGGATTATTTCAACAAGGCGGTGGCCGCCGATCCGGACTACCTCAACGCCTGGGTGAAGCTGGCGGACGTGTTGCCGAACACGCTGCGGCCGCGCGCCGAGCGGGACCGCGTGGCCTTCCGGTTGCTCGCGCTGGATCCGGCGGGCCGGCACGGCGGGTCGGAAACCGGCCGCGTTCGCGACCTGCCCGCCCTGTGGGCAGCCTATGCGGCTTCGGACAGCACGGTGCTGTCGGCACCGGAGAAGGTGTTTCCGCTGGGGAACAAGGCAGGCAAGGCCCGGCGCGGTGATCCGGACATGAACGATTATTCCGACGAGAACCGTGATCCGCGCACTCCCGCCGAACGCCTCGCGCGGCACGATGTGCTGCAGGCCATCACGCAGACAATGGACGCCCTGTGCCAGTGGCGGACATCGCCCCGCTGAAAGCGCGGCGTGATTTCCAGAGCCGAAAAGGCCGGCCCGAGATTCGGGCCGGCCTTTTTGCCGCACCAAATCCGCGGAGAGGGGGGCGACCTTTAATGTGAGAAACCCGGTGGAAGTGCTGACTTGGCGAGGGCGAAGACGACCCTCATCGTCGCAGAACATGGAACTGTCCGCTCACGAGAAAGTGGTGCTGCCTCGCATCGAGGATCTCGGGCGTGATTTGTTGTGCGTCTCCACCGGACAGCGGATTTTGTCGGTGGCCAGGCCGGCGGTGTGTTTTGGCGCCTATTGCCTCTTTGCCGTCAATGGCTGGTGGGTGCCGGCGGTGGCCTCGGTGGCCGGATTGATGTTTATCACCTACGTTTCGACTTCGCATGATCTGGTGCATCGCACCTTGGGCCTGCCTCGCTGGCTGAATGAAGTCTTGCTGGCCTTGATCGAGGGCCTGGTCTTGCGCAGCGGGCATGCGTTCAGGATCACCCATCTCCATCATCACCGTCGGTTTCCTGAGCACGATGATATCGAGGGTCAGGCTGCGCACATGACCTGGTGGAGGGCGCTGTTGGAGGGTGTCTCGTTGCAGCCGCGTTTGTTTTTATGGGCATGGCGGCGGGCACGTCCGGACGAACGCCGATGGATGGCGGTGGAGTGCGCGTGGATATGGGTGGCGGTCGCGGTGAGTATCGCTTGGTGGCCGCGTTCGCCGGTGCCGCTCGTTTACGTCGGATTGGTTTTTACGAGCAGTTGGTTGTATCCGTTGGCGACGGTCTGGCTGCCGCATCGGGCCGAGGGCGAGACGGTGCTCCAGCAAACCCGTGCCGTGCGCGGACGGTGGATCCCCGAGCTTTTCCTTCAGCACACCTATCATTTGGAGCATCATCTCTATCCTTCGGTTTCTTCCCATAAGTGGCCTGCGCTGGCCAGGCGGCTCGATTCCTATCTGGCTGCGCAAGGCGTGCGGCCGGTGAATCTGCCATGAGTGCTTTTGACGAAACCGGCATGTCGGGGATCAGGGATGAGCGCGGCCTGATGGAGGCGTTGTTGGGCGACGGGCACTTCTTGCTCGCGTTAACAGGAGTGGCATTGGCGTGCTCCGGGGGCTTTGCGCTGTTCCTGTGTATCACCGGACATTTTTTGCCCCACGATGTTGCGCACCTGGGAATGGATGCGCGGCAGCTCGCGGCTGTTTCCAATCCTCAGCTGGTGAATTTCATGTTTCATGATCGGGCGGCGTTTGGAGGATCGTTGATCGCGATGGGCGCCCTTTATCTGTGGCTGGTGGCGTTCCCTTTGAAGAAAGGAGAGGCCTGGGCGTGGTGGACATTGGCGATCTCCGGAGTGACTGGATTTGGGAGCTTCCTCACTTATCTGGCCTACGGCTATTTCGATCAATGGCATGGGGTCGCGACCGTCTGCCTCCTGCCGGTTTTTTGGACAGGCATGGCGCGTGCGTGGCGGGGGCTCCCGCCGCGGCGCCGGGACGTGAGCACATTGCTGTGTCGGGGGCGGCTTGGGGAGGACGGACGCGCGGGTTTCACCGGCCGACTGCTGTTGCTTGCCTATGGCGGGGGGCTGGTTTTGGCGGGGATTGTCATTTCCATCACCGGCATGACCCAGGTTTTCGTCGCGACCGATCTAGGCTACATTGGTTTGACGAAACTGGAAATCTGCGGGGTATCTGACCGGTTGGTTCCGCTGATCGCCCATGACCGGGCCGGCTTTGGCGGAGGATTGTTATCCATCGGCATCGTGGTTCTTGCGGTGGTCCTGCATGCCCCCGCCACGCGGAGTTTCAGGCAGGTCATGCTCCTGTCGGGTGTGGTCGGGTTCGGCACGGCGATCGGAGTGCATTTCGTGATCGGGTATCTGGATCCGCTGCACATCGCGCCGGCGATGGCCGGCCTGGCGATTTTTTTGACGGGATGGGCGCTGACGTGCTGGAGGCCGTCCGCGTTGACCGTCGGGCCGGCGATCAACCTTGGAACGAAAAAAGCGGACGCATCGTGAGTTCGCTCAGGCCGCCGGGGGTGAGCCGCAGGCTGAAATCACGCACGGCGGTGGCGGCGGGATGTTCGAGTTGGATGATCCGGCCGAGCGCGTGCGAGGCGCGCGAAATCCAGGCGGCGCGGGTTCGCCGGGCCGTCTCGTAGCGGCGGAGCCCCCGGACGATCTCATCCGCGGCGGCGATCTCGCGGGCGAGTATCCATGCATCCTCCAGGGCGACGCATGCGCCCTGGCCGAGATTCGGCGTCATGGGATGGGCGGCATCGCCGAGCAGCGTCACGCGCGAGGCGCCTTTGATTCCCATTTGGGAGGGACGATCCAGAATCGGGTTGAGTAAAATGGTTTCGGACGGCGTGGCGGCGATCAGGCTGGGTATCGGTTCGTGCCAGTGGCCGAACATCGCGAGCAATTCCTCCTTTCGACCGCCGTTCGGTTTGCACCCGGCGGGATGATTGGCGGTCGCATACCAATAACAGCGCCCGTCGCCCAGCGGAGAGATGCCGAAACGTTTCCCCTCGCCCCAAGACTCGCTGAGGCCGTTTCCCTCGTAGCCGTCAGGGATGAACGGAACCACGCTGCGCCAGCCGGAGTAGCCGCAGTCGCGCAGATGGTCGGCTCCGGCGACCGTGCGGCGCACACCGGAGCGCAGGCCATCGGCGCCGATCAGGGCCGCGCCCTCCAGGGTCTCGCCGGAGCGGGCGGTTACGGTGACCGAACGGGCCGACTCGGCGAATCCGACGACCTCGAAGCCGAGTTTCAGTCGCGTTGCATCCAGTCGTTCGAGAAGCAGGCTTTGCAGCCCGGCGCGATGAAGGCTGAGCGAGGGAGGCCGTTCGCCGCGGGCGGGACAGATCCGGTGCAATGGACGCCCTTGTTGATCGAGGATTCTCCATTCGCGGATGAGGCGGCTGTGCGCCATCGCCGCGTCGGCCATCCCGAGCAAGGACAGCACGCGCACCGCATTGGGTGAGAGCAGCAGGCCGGCGCCGACCTCGCGGAGCTCCGGGGCGCGTTCGCAGACCACCGCCGGCAGGCCGCGCTGCTGCAGCGCCAGAGCGACGGCGAGGCCGCCGATACCGCCTCCGGCGATCAGGATGGGAAGAGCAAGATGGCCGGCCGGGGACATTTCGCCGAGGTTGGTCGCGTCCGGGGCGAAGGCGAGCGCGCGCTCGGGTTGGGCGGGCTTTTCTAAGCCGACGATCTCCAGCGAGATTAGGCTGGGCAATACCGTGGGCATTTGGGATGCGTTAGCCGCGCTACCCCGCACACCATTTTTATGTCTCTTTGGGAATATAAGCACATCACCAGCGGCCCGCATGGTTTCGCGACGCCCGCGCTGCTGGAATCGTATCTCAACCAGCTCGGCAAGGACGAGTGGGAGATCATCAGTTACCAGACGCTTCCGACCAACCCGCTCGCGTTCAACGGCGTCGCCCGTCGCACCACGTTGCGTGACTGGACGCTCGAAAGCGCCGCCGCGGCCGCCGCCAAGGTCGAGGCCGACAAGCTTCGCGCCGAGTTCGCCGCGAAGTTCCAGGGCAACGCGACCACCGCCGCTGCCGAGGCCGAAAAGCCCGCCACGCTCGTCACTGAAACCGCCGCGCCCGAGGATGGATTCCGCAAGCTGCGCGACACCGAGCGCGACGGCGATCCCGACGCCGCCGACGAGGGCGACGACTGGGACAATTGGGACAACCTCGACGATGACCTGCCCACGTTTTTCGAGGCGATCAAACCGCACCTCCGCAAAAACCAGCGCGGTCTCGGCCAGTCGGTCGGCGTCACGTTCCTCGCCAAGCGCTGGGAGCAGGCCGAGGGCGACCTTATCGGCGCGCTCAAGGAGTGCGGCTTCACCATTCCGGAGCGCGAGGACGACGCGCCGGTGCACCTGGAGTTCGAGGGCGAACTCTACTGGCTCAATCTCAACAATCGCCACGAGCTCTTCTTGAACACCCGTGAGAAACCGCGTCCGGTGTTCCGCGCCGTGCAGGCTAAACCGCTCGATCCGTCCGATCCTGCCGCCGTGCTGCTCGCCGAGGAAGCCGCCGCCGAGCAGGCGGAGAAGGCCAGGCGCGAGGCCGAGCGTCTCGCCCGCGAAGCCGAACAGGCCGCCCGTCGCGCCGAACACGAGGCGCGCCGTCTGGCCGCGCAGGCTGCGGCGCAAGCCGCCCGCGAAGCGGCCCAGGCCGAGGCCGCTGCAAAGGCGTCGTCGTCCGCCGGAGCCGCTCCGGAAGCCGCCACCGCCGAGGTGTCCGCCGAGCCCGAGACCGCCCCGGTGGTGGTTGATGCCGCTTCGCTCCCGCCCGAGGCCGAGGAGTTTCTCGCCGCCGTGCGTGCGCAGATGCGCCGCAATCGCCGCGGACCGGGCTACTCGGGGAGCATCACGTATCTCGCCCGCGCCTTTAAACAGACCGAGGCCGACCTCGTGGAGATGTTCGTCGCGGTCGGACTCACGGTTCCGGAGACGGCCGCCGACAAGCCGGTGAAGACGGCGATCGGCGCCTTTGTGTATTGGCTGAACAAGGACAGCCGTGGCGCGATTTGGATCAACGGCGACGAAGTGCGCAGTCCGAAACCGGAGGCCCCTATGGCGACGATGGAGGACGGTGGACAGAAGTCGGAGGCCCCGCCGCCGGTTGAAGCGGTTGTCCCGGTGGCGCCGGCCGCCCCTGCGGCCGAATCGGCGCCGGTGGTCGAACCCGTTCCGGTTCCGACGTCTGAGCCGGCGGCCCCCGTGTCGGAGGATACGGCGCTCACGGCGATGCGTTTGCTGCTAAAACCCAACAAGCGCGGCAGCGGCGTGTCGGCCGAACTCGACTACCTTGCCCGCACGCTCGGTCAGGAATTGCAGCCGTTCCTCGTGACGATTTCCGAACTTGGCCTGGCGTTGCCGGCGACCGAGGAGCACAAGCCAACCTTCGTCGAACACGGCGACGAGATCTTCTGGCTGAACAAAAATCCGAAGGACGGATCGGTCTGGCTCAACGCCAAGGCGTCAAAGGCGTCCGCGAAAAAAGCCGCGGCCGGCACGACGAAGCCGAAGGCGAAGAAAGCCGCGAAAGCGGAGTGATGGGAGCGGGTGGTGCACATTGTCCCCAATGCGCCAGTTAGGAGCGGCTTCGCCGCAACGCGTTGAGGATAACGCGTTCCACCCTATTCCGTGCTCAGCGCGAAATATCGCGCTGGGTGAGGACCTTGAAGCCGTGCGTGTTCAGCGACTGCGCCGCCACGTCCATGTCCTCGATGTTCATCGCGAGCGCCGACTTGCCGTCGGGGCGTTTGATGAAGCTGTAGACGTAGTGGATGTTGATCTCGGCCTCGAGCAGGGCCGAGAGCACTTCCTTCAGGTCGGCCTCGTCGGCGATCTCCACGGCGAGCACGTCCACCTCGGTGTAGGGAAAATCATTGTTGATCATCAGCTCGCGGGCCTTGTCCGGATCATCGACGATCAGGCGCAGGATCGAGCTGTCCGTCGTGTCGAGGACGGTGAGCGCCATGATGTGGACATTGTTGTCCTTCAGAAGCGCGGTGAGATCGTAGAGGCGGCCGACGCGGTTTTCCGCAAACACGGAGAACTGCTTAACGGGATCGGTGCCGATGGAAATATTGGTGGAAGCCATAGTGGGCCGAGGGGGCGAGCCTGCGTCGTCGCGCGGACGCGGTCAATCGCGGCGCTGCAACGGTTTTTCGGAGGCGTCTATCCGCGCAATTGCTGTCCTTGCACGAGTTCGCGGAAGAGACCGGGGCGGGCGAGGAGTTCGTCGTAGGTGCCGTCCTGCACGATGGCGCCGGCTTCCATGACGAGGATGCGGTCGCAGTTTTTCACGGTGGAGAGGCGGTGGGCGACGAAGAGGGCTGTGCGGCCGGTGAGGTTTTTCTCGATGGCTTCCTGGATGAGTTGCTCGCTGAGCGTGTCGAGCGCGCTGGTCGCCTCATCGAAGACGAAATAGGGCGGATCGGCGAGGAAGGCGCGCGCGATGGCGATGCGCTGGCGTTGTCCGCCGGAGAGCGAGGAGCCGCCTTCGCCGACGGGGGTGGACAGGCCTTCGGGCAGGTGCTCGATGAATTCCCAGGCGTTGGCCTGTTCGCAGGCGCGGCGGATTTGTTCATCGTTCGCCTCCGGGCGGGCGAGCCGGAGGTTGTCGCGCAGGGTCGAGCGGAAGAGGAACGGGTCTTGCGGCACGACGCCGAAGAGTTTGCGCAGGTCGCGACCGGCGATGCGGCGCACGTCGATGCCGGCGATGGCGACCACGCCCGCGGCGGGATCGTAGAGGCGGAGGAACAGTTGGAGCAGCGTGCTTTTGCCTGCGCCGGACGGGCCGACGATGGCGACGCGTTGACCGTAGGGAATGACGAGGTCGAGTTCGCGGAGGACGGGAGAGCCGTCGGCGTAGTGAAAGGAAACACGGTTCATGCGCAGCTCTCCCGGGGCGGGGGGCGGGGCGACGGGCTCGGCGGGGTCGGGCGTGGTGCTGGCGGTGTCGAGCACGGCGCCGATGCGTTCGAGTGAGGCCGCGCAGCCACCCCAGAGAGTGACGGACGTGAAGATTTGTTGCAGGGGCCAGTTGAGGCCGCTGTAGGCGCTGAGGCAGGCGGCGGCCACGCCGAGGTCGATGTGGCCGGAGAGGTAGCGCCAGGTGCACACGGCGAGCAGGGTGGCGTAGCCGAAATAAGTGATCGTTTCCTGTTTCATCCATTCGACGTGGCTGCGCACGTCGCGTTCGTAGGATTTGCGGCTGATGAGCTCGGCCTGTTGCTCGAAGTCGATGGCGACCTGCGACTCCATCGAGTGGAGTTTGACGGCCTTGTTGCCGCGGAGGAGATCGGCGACGCGTCCGCTGACGTCGCCCTCAGCTTTTTGATAATCGGTCTGGATGGTTTTCACCCGATCGCGGGCGTAGCGCATGATCCAGATGCTGAATCCGCTCAGCACGGTGAGCATGACGGCGATCAGCCAATCCCATTGCCAGAAGAGGCCCAGGGTCGAGATGACGATGACGATCGCGCCGGGCGTGAGCATCGACGTCTGTTGGAAAAACTGCATCACGTTCGCCAGCGGCGAGCCGAACACATAGCTGAACAATTCGCCCGAGTGGTGTTGTCCGTGGAAGCGCAGGCAGAGGTGGTTGACGTGGCGGAAAAACTGCGAGCGCAGGGAAAAAATGATGCGTTCGCGCGACCAGGTGAAGAGCCGGTAGCCGGCGTGCCACACGGCCATGCGCAGAAAAAGGGAAACCACGAGGTAGCCCGCGACCAGCCAGGCGAGGCGGCGCCAGCGTTCGGCCGGGTCGATGCCCTTGGGCTCCAGCACTTCGGAAAACAGCCACTTGGGATACACGTTTTGCAGCGTGATCGCGATGCCGTGCAGACCGACCAGGATGATCGCGCCGAGCAGCGGCCAGCGATGACGTTGCAATAGCGGCCAGAGGTGGCGGCGGAAAGCTCCGGATGACGGCGGACGGGATGCGGCGGTCGTGGACATGGAGACTAAAACGAGGAACGTGCCTGTGCGCACCCAGGCGGTCAATCGCATGGCGGACCGAGGGAAAAAGACCGCTTGCCCAAGGTTTCTTAGGTCCGGCTAAACAACTTGCTTCGCACGGAGGCGTTACCTGACATGCGCGCCGAAGAATCATGAAACGTCCCGCCGCGACTCCTCATGCCGACAATCAGCGCCGCGCCGAAGCGAGCGCGCGGCTGGTGCTGCGCGGCATCTGGCTCAATCTCGTGCTCGCGATCGTGAAGTTCGCCGGCGGCGTCTGGGGCGGCACGTATGTGCTCATCGCCGACGGCATCGAGTCGATGTTGGACGTATTTTCCTCCGCGCTGGTCTGGGCGGGATTCCGCGTGGCGGCGCGTCCGCCCGACGACGATCATCCCTATGGGCACGGCAAGGCCGAGCCGCTCGCGGCAATGGCGGTGGGTCTGGTTATTCTCGCGGCGGCGGCCTGGATCGCGGTGCACGCGGTGCACGAAATCGTGACGCCGCATCGCGCGCCCCACTGGGCGACGCTCCCGCTGCTGGCGGCCATCGTCGGCGTGAAGTGGTGGTTTTCGCGCCGCATGGCCCGCGCCGGCGAATCCGAGGGCAGCACGGGACTCGGTGTGGAGGCCTGGCATCATTACGCCGACGCGATCACCTCGGCGGCCGCGTTTGTGGGCATCGGCATTTCGGTCACCTGCGGGAAGGGCTTCGAGACGGCCGACGACTGGGCCGCGCTGGTGGCGTGTGGCGTGATTGTTTTCAACGGCCTGACGATCTTCAACCGTTCACTCAGCGATGTCATGGACACGGCGGTGCCGCAGGCGTTCGAGGATGAGGTGCGCGCGGTGGCAGTCGTGGTGGACGGCGTGAGCGGGCTCGACAAGTGTCGAGTGCGCAAGAGCGGGCTCAGCCATTTCGTGGATATCCATGTCGTGGTGAATCCCCATCTCACCGTGCGACAGGGTCACGACATCGCGCATGCGGTGAAGGATGCGCTGTTGCATTCGCCGCTGCGCATCACCGACGTGTCGGTGCACATCGAGCCGGCGGCTGAATAATTTAATCGCGGTGTTTGCAGGGTTAATAATCCGCCGCCAAGGCCTTTGGCGTTTGCCCGGGTTGGCCCGATTCGTCTAAAGTCATGGGCATGAAAGCCCGATCCGCCGACAAGCCGCTCAGCAAGAATCCAAATCTGCTCAAGTGGGTCGCCAAGATGGCGGATCTCACCAAACCGGCCGCGATTCACTGGGTGGACGGTTCGCGGGAGGAATACGACGCGTTGTGCGCGCAGATGGTGAAGGCTGGCACGTTCGTTAAACTCAATGAGAAGCTCTGGCCCGGCTGCTACTACGCGCGCTCCGATGCCAGCGACGTCGCCCGCGTCGAAGACCGCACTTTTATCTGCTCGCTCTCCAAGGACAACGCCGGTCCGACCAACAACTGGGTCGATCCGTTTCAGATGCGAAAGACGCTCAAGTCCGTCTTCAAGGGCTGCATGGCGGGCCGCACGATGTATGTGCTTCCGTTCAGCATGGGTCCGGTCGGCTCGCCGCTCTCGCAGCTCGGCGTGCAGCTCACCGATTCGCCTTACGCGGTCGTGAACATGCGCATCATGGCCCGCATCGGCCTGCCGATTTTCAAGGAGATCGATAAAAACGAAAAACGCGTCGTGCCTTGCATGCACTCCGTCGGCGCACCGCTCGCCGAAGGCCAGGCTGACGTGGCATGGCCGTGCAATCAGGAGAAATACATCGTTCACTTTCCCGAGACGCGCGAGATCTGGTCCTACGGTTCCGGCTACGGCGGCAACGCGTTGCTCGGCAAAAAATGCTTCGCCCTGCGCATCGCCACCAACATGGCGCGCGACGAGGGCTGGATGGCCGAGCACATGCTCATCCTCGGCGTCGAGGATCCAAAGGGCGAAAAAACCTACGTGGCCGCCGCGTTCCCCAGCGCCTGCGGCAAGACCAACTTCGCCATGCTCATCCCGCCGCCCGCCTTGAAGGAGAAGGGCTGGAAGGTCTGGACCGTGGGCGACGACATCGCGTGGATCAAACCCGACGCCAACGGCCGCCTGCACGCCATCAATCCCGAGGCCGGCTTCTTCGGCGTCGCCCCCGGTACGTCGGTCAAAACCAATCCCAACGCGATGGCCGCGCTCGCGAAGAACACAATCTTTACCAACGTCGCGCTCACACCCGACGGCGGCGTGTGGTGGGAGGGCATGACCGACACGCCTCCCGCCGAGGCCACCGACTGGCAGGGCAAGAAATGGACGCCCGCCCTTGCCAAGGAAACCGGCGCCAAGGCCGCGCATCCCAACGCGCGTTTCACCGCGCCGGCCTCCCAGTGCCCGACCATCGATCCCGACTGGGAGGCGCCGCAGGGCGTGCCCATCAGCGCGATCATTTTTGGCGGACGCCGCGCGGGCACCGTGCCGCTCGTCTACCAGGCGTTCAACTGGAGCGCGGGCGTGTATGTCGGCGCGACGATGGGCTCGGAGATGACCGCCGCCGCCGCCGGCACGATCGGCAAGGTGCGCCGCGACCCGTTCGCGATGCTGCCGTTCTGCGGCTACCACATGGGCGATTATTTCCGTCACTGGATCTCGATGCAGAAAAAGCTCAGCGAGTCCCCGCGCATTTTCTGCGTGAACTGGTTTCGCAAGGATGCCGATGGCATGTTTCTCTGGCCCGGCTTCAGCGAAAACATGCGCATCCTCAAGTGGATCGTGGACCGCGCCCGCGGCCGTTCGCTGGCGAAGGAGACGCCGATCGGCTGGCAGCCGCGCTACGACGACATCGACTGGACGGGCAGCGATTTCACGCGGGAGCAGTTCGTGGCGCTGGAGACGGTGGACCGCGCGGCCTGGCGCGCCGAGGTGATCGGGCACGAGGAGCTGTTCATCGACCTGCATTCCCACCTGCCGAAGGAGATGGTCTATGAGCGCGAATTGCTGATCTGCCGGCTGCTTTGAACAGGTTGGCGGCGCGCGGGCGGGCGGGCTGCGTGGCATTGAACGTGCTGAACAGCGCGCATGAATCCCAGCCTGCGCTGGCTCTATCTCGTCATCTTTACAGGCCTTTTGCTTGAGCCCTGCGGGCTGTCCGGAAAATCCCGGGCGGTTGCGGTTACTTGCGTCGAGCTGACTGTATTCGAGGTGGGCAACCTGCCGCAGACGAGCGACTGCCGTGTGGAAAAGGAGTCGGACGAGTCGGAAAAGCGGGCACAGAAAGCGGAGCAGCACCGGCAGGCGTTGCTGCTTTTGCTCCAGATGATCCATGCAGCCTCCATGAACACCCCCGAACTCCGGGTGCCTGAGGTGGCGGCGGACCTGTTGTCGGCGGGCCGGACGGAGATGTCAGCGGAAGAGTATCTCATCCGCGGTCCGCCGGCTCCGGGCTGAAAGACCGTTGGTGTTTCGCTCCGGTTTTCCGAGGAGTCCGTCGTAAGATCGTCGATCTTGCAGGCGGCTTGAGGCAGCCGGCCTGGCTTTGGTCCTCCTTGTTTTTTCATACGAGCCGCTGCATGCGCGCAGCGGACCACGCACCCGTCATTTATCATGTCTTTTCTACACACTCACCTTATGCGCTGGGGCCTGCTCGCGGCCTTGGCCTTCGCTCCTTTAGTTCGCGCCGACGACACCATGTCTTCGATGCCCGCCGCGGCTCCGGCCGCTGCAGCACCTGCGGCTCCGCAGGCGCCTGACTCCATCGCCTATCCGCCCGGCGCCAACGCCGGCACCGCGATGGACCTCACCTGGCCCATCCCGGCCGACGCCAAAAAGGTCTCGATGGACGAACTCATCCAGAACGTCGCCCACAACAAGATCTCCATCAACCTCGTGTGGACGCTCGTCACGGGCTTCCTCGTGATGTTCATGCAGGCGGGCTTCGCGATGGTCGAAACCGGTCTGTGTCGCGCCAAGAACGCCGCGCACACCATGAGCATGAACTTCATGATCTACGCCCTCGGTATGCTGGGCTTCTGGATCTGCGGTTTCGGCATCATGTTTGGCGGTTACTGGAACGGCCCCGTGCCCATCGGCTGGCAGCCTTCGCTCGGCCAGGGCCTGGCGCTGCTCAATGTCGAGCACTCGGTGACGCTCTTCGGTCACTCGTGGGGTCTGTTCGGCGGCACAGGCTTTTTCCTGAGCCCGTCGGTCTTCGACACCGCGATCTTCACGCTCTTCCTCTTCCAGATGGTGTTCATGGACACCACCGCGACGATCCCCACCGGTTCGATGGCCGAGCGCTGGTCCTTCAAGAATTTCATGCTCTACGGCTTCTGGGTCGGCATGTTCCCGTATGCGTTTTTCGGCAACTGGGTGTGGGGCGGCGGCTGGCTCGCGCAGCTCGGCCAGAACCTCGGCTTGGGCCACGGCCACGTTGACTTCGCCGGTTCCTCCGTGGTGCACCTCACCGGCGGCGTGATCGCCGCGGTCGGCGCCTATCTCATCGGCGCCCGCATCGGCAAGTTTGGCAAGGACGGCAAGCCTCGCGCGATCCCCGGTCACGACATCGTGATCGTGTTCACGGGCACCTTCATCCTCGCCTTCGGCTGGTTCGGCTTCAACCCCGGCTCCACGCTCGCCGGCACCGACCACCGCATCGCCGTCGTGGCGGTCAACACCATGCTCGCCGGTTCCGCCGGTGCTCTCGTGACGACGCTCATCATGTGGTTCAAGTTCGGCAAGCCGGACCCGTCCTTCATGTGCAACGGTCTCCTCGCCGGTCTCGTTGCGATCACCGCACCCTGCGCCTTCGTCAACGCCACCGGTGCCGTTATCATCGGCGGCGTCGCCGGCGCCCTCGTGGTGTTCGCGGTGTTCTTCGTCGAGCGCACGGTTAAGTTGGACGACCCTGTCGGCGCCATTTCGGTGCACGGCTTCAACGGCGCCTGGGGCGCCCTCTCCGTCGGGCTCTTCGCCAACGGCTCCTATGGCGCCGGTTGGGGTGGCGTGCATACGCTCATCAAGGGTGGCGTGATCCAGGTGATCAACAACGACGCCGCTCCCGAGACTCTCGCCAAGTATGCCAAGCTGACTTCCGAAGGCTGGGCCGACCAGGGTGTCACCGGCATCTTTGGCCCGCTCTTCGGCGGTGCCTACAGCGACTGGGGCCAGCTCGGTGCCCAGACGACGGCGGTGCTTACCAACATCGTGTTCGTCGGCGCCTTCGCCTTTGTGTGGTTCAAGCTCTCCGGGAAGATTTTCCCCTTGCGCGTGAAGCCCGAGGACGAGGTCGGCGGTCTCGACATGCCCGAGATGGGCGCCGAGGCCTACCCGGACTATCAGCTCACGGACCGTTCGTCGCCCCGCGACTAAGCGACTCCGCCCACCTCATTCGCAAAGACGGGTCCATCCGCGCGTGCCGAGACGGTGCGCGCGGATTGGCCGCGTCTGCGAGGAATCCATTTCATGAGCCTGAACAACCGGTTCAACCCGCCTGCGGTGATGTTAGCACGATTGGTTTATATTGTGCACCTGGCCGCCGGGCTCGCGGGACTCGTGGCGATTATGGGTGGTATCATGCGTGGCGATCTTCGCGACTGCGCTTGGGGCGCGGCCGCGCTGTGGCTCGCCTTCATTGGGCGGATGTTTCTGCTGAGCAATGGCCGGCTCGCGGCCTGCGAACGCGGTGCGAACCTCCTGATGAGCGGTGACGACGGGGCGGGGGCCGACGACACGCCCGAGGGGGCCGAGTTTGAAGCGTTGCTGGAGCGACGCGACGAACTCGAACTCCGCCGGGGCACGGCCGCTTTCGACCCGTGGGAAATCCTCACCCTCCAGCACCAGATCGACGAGTGCGTGCGCCGGCATCCCGAACTGGCGCCACTTTTGAAACTACACGAGCCTCCCTGATGAGGCCGCGGCCCCGCCTTCGGGCGCGGTCGGCCTGCATTTGGGAGTTTTTGACGGCCCGCCGTGGCGATTTTTGCTCCGGCGGGCTTTGCGGGCGGCAAAAACTGCGCAGCCCTCACCAACGCCTGCGGAGTCTTCGGACGGGCTTTCGGGCAGACTGGCGGCCTCCCACCATGGTCACCTCGCTGAACTCCCGTCGTCACCACTACGTTCCCCGTGCCACCGGGAATCTGAACCTGTTGCGCAAATACACGGGGCCTGTTCCGCGTTACACCTCGTATCCGCCGGCCAACCATTTCACCGACGACCTCGCCGCCTTTCGTCCCGCGAACCTGATCGTGCGTGACAACCGACCCGGCGCCGGCCCGCTTTCACTCTATGTGCACCTGCCGTTTTGCCAGCATCGCTGCTGGTTCTGCGGATGCACCAACCTGATCACCACCCGGCAGTCCGCGGCCGACGATTACCTCGACGATTTGGAACGCGAGATCGCACTCACCGTGCCGCTGATCGACCCGGCGCGGCGCGTCACCCAGTTCCATCTCGGCGGGGGCACACCCACGTTTTTGTCCGCCGCCCAGTTGCGGAGACTCGGGAGCATTTTCCGCCAGGCGTTCCGCTTTGATCCGGATGCCGAGATCGCCGTCGAGATCGATCCGCGGCACCTCGATCCGGAGCAGGTGGCCGCCTTGCGAGAGCTGGGGGCGCGCCGTGCGTCGCTCGGCGTGCAGGACACCGATCCGGCGGTGCAGGTGGCCATCCATCGCGTGCAGCCGCCCGCCCTCAACGAGCGCGCCGTCACCCTCCTGCGCAACGCGGGTTTCAACTCCATCAACATCGACCTCATCCACGGCCTGCCCAAGCAGACCGTCTCGACCTTCGCCCGCACGATCGACGACGTGCTCGGCCTCGCGCCGGACCGGCTCTCGGTGTTCAGCTACGCTCACGTGCCCGGTCTCAAGCCGGCCCAGCGCATCTTCGACCAGCAGGGTCAGTTGCCCTCGCTCGACGAAAAGCTGCGCATGCAGCTCCTCGCGAAGGACCGTCTGCTGGCCGCCGGCTACGTGGAAATCGGCATGGACCACTATGCGCGTCCCAACGACGAACTCGCGGTCGCCGCGCGCGAACACGGGCTGCATCGGAATTTCCAGGGCTACAGCACGCGGGCGGGCGCGTCGGTCTACGGATTCGGCATCTCGGCGATTTCAACCACGCCCGACGGTTACCGGCAAAACCACAAGAGTCTGGCGTCCTATCGGAATGCGTTGAACCAAGGTTCGCTCCCGGTTGCGCGCGGCTGGCGGTTGACCGACGAGGACCGGCGCCGGCACACCCTCATCATGAACCTGATGTGCGAGCACCGGCTGGAGTTCGCGGAGTTGTCCCGCGAATTCGGCGTGGACGTGGAGCGGGTGTATGCGGATGAGCTGGCATCCTTGGCCGACTTGGAAGCCGACGGCATCGTTGAACGGAGCCCCGCGGGCATTCACGTGACGGAAGCCGGCCTGCCCTTCGTGCGCGTGGTGGCGGCGCGTTTCGACGCCTACCTCGGCCGGGGGGCTGGCTGCCACGCCCGCGCGGTGTAGTTAATTAAAGGCCGGAGTCCGGGCTGCGGCTTGCGCCGCGTTCCACACGGCCAGCAGGAAGAGTGCGATCATCGCGAAGGCGCACAGCAGGCGTCCGACGGTTGAGATCAGGAACCCCGTCGCCGCGCCCGCGCCGGCGAGCAGGGAGGCGCGGTTGGATTTTTTGGCGATGAACTTTTCCGCAGTCATCGCCCCGAGCACCGTGCCCAGCACCAGCATCGGCAGGGAGAAAAACATGCCGATCATCGCCCCGCCGCCCGCGCCGACCATGCCCCACTTGCCCCCACCGAAAAGCCGGGTGCCCAGAATCACGCCGCCGAAATCGATGATGACCGACAGGAGCCAGAAGCCGGCGATCCAGCCGAAGGCGGCCCACGACAGATCTGCGGGCAGCAGGAGCTTGTGCACAAATATGGCCAGCAGGATCAGCGTGGTGCCGGGCAGCAGGGGAATCACCACGCCGGCCAAGCCGACCAAGGTGAGCACGATTGTGAGTATCCAAACCAAATAAACATCCATGGTGCTGTCAGGACATCGGCACCGTGGCGGAGTTACACGGCAAAACCCTTTCCGGTTTGGCTAGCGCCAGCCATATGCGCCTCATCCATGAGGCAAATGACTTTTTTCGATCAAAAAACCCACTGATTCGGCGCATGGCATCCGGATTGCTTAATGAATTCCGTTCATTATACGAATCTGAAGCATTTCACTTTGGTGGTCATTATTGGCCAGTGAAGCGAGGCGTTTCATTTCAACTATCTGGATACAAATATGTTCAAATCGATACATCACCTTAAATCCCTCGTTCTTGGAGCGGTCCTCGCGTCTGTTCTCACGTGCGTTTCCAGCCTGCGGGCTGAAGACGCGGCTCCGCCGGCAAAGCCGGCGGAGCCGACGGTCGAGCAACGCTTGGCCGACGTGGAAGCCTACATTAACAACGGTGCGCGCACCGCGGACGTGGCCTCGAAGGTC
>Ga0068869_100000177_pt1 | contig 32439 bp, 31 predicted proteins | sample KBSMisM52_FD_64676 | JGI IMG/M metagenome (GOLD analysis project Ga0068869, IMG submission 64676) | Miscanthus rhizosphere microbial communities from Kellogg Biological Station, Michigan, USA - KBS Miscanthus M5-2 | ecosystem: Host-associated > Plants > Roots > Rhizosphere > Soil ... | reverse complement strand
TGGACGATGTAGAGGAGCGAGGCGTTGTCGGCGGCGAGCGAGGGGGTGAGCACGCGTTTCCAGGAGCGGAGGAAGTCGCGGGCGGTGACGGGTTCGCCGTTGGACCAGCGGGCGTCGGCGCGCAGGTGGAACGTGTAGGTGAGGTTGTCGGCGGACACCTCCCAGCGCTCGGCGACTCCGGGGACGGGGGCGAGGGTCTGCGGATCCTCGGCGACGAGGCCCTCGAACAGCGCGGAAAGGACGGTGTAGTCGTTGGCGGTGGTGGCGAGGTGCGGATCGAGGTCGGCGGGCTCGGGCCCCATTCCGCGGAGGAGGATCTGGTCGCGGTTGCCATGCGCGACGGGCGTCTCGCGCTTGAGGCAGCCGGTGACCGAGAGAACGCAGAGGACGGAGATCAGGAGACGGAGAACGGACGGACGCATGGAAAAGTTAGACGCGTTCGATCAGCGCGACGGCGTGGGCGGCGATGGCGAGGCCCTGGCCGATCTGGTCAACGCCCTCGTTGGTCGTGGCCTTGAGGCCGATGCAGTCGAGGGGGAGGCCGGTGGATTTGGCCAGGCACGCCTTCATCTCGGCGAGGCGCGGGTAGATCTTGGGTTTTTCCGCGATGAGCGAGGCGTCGAGGTTGACGATACGCCAGCCGCGCGTGGCGAGCTCGGAGGTCACGCGCTGGAGCAGGACCTGCGAGTCGATGTTCTTGTAGGCCGGATCGGTGTTGGGGAAGAAGTGGCCGATGTCGGGCAGGGCGGCGGCGCCGAGGAGCGCGTCGCAAATCGCGTGGGTGAGCGCGTCGGCGTCGGAGTGGCCGTCGAGGCCGTAATCGGTCTCGAACCGCACGCCGCCGAGGATCATCGGACGGCCCGCGACGATGCGGTGGATGTCGTAACCGTGGCCGATTCTAAGATTCATAAAATTCCAAACGCCAAAGGTCCAAACGCCAAAAATCAGGCGGATTTATGCGCTAGCAGATACTCGAACCACGGCAGGTCGGCGGGGGTGGTGAGCTTGGGGTTCGGGTGGGTGTTTTCGAGGAGGGCGACGGGATGCTTCAACAACTCGACGGCGGCGGCGTCGTCGGTGATGCGGAGTTTTTTCTTCGCGACCTTTTCGTAGGCGGCGACGATCAGATCGCGGGCGAAAACCTGGGGCGTCTCCATGGCCCAGAGCTTGTCGCGGTTGAGGGACTTCAGGTGTCCGTCGGAGCGGTGTTCTTTGATGGAGTCGGTCACGCGGTGGGCGAGCACGACGGCGTCTTCGCGCAGGACGATTTTGTGGAGCGCGATGAGCTGTTCGACGCGGACGAAGGGGCGGGCGCAGTCGTGGATGAAGACCGTGCCGATGTCGGGGGGGAGGGCGGCGAGGGCGGCGACGACGGAATCCTGGCGTTCCTCGCCGCCGGGGACGAAGAGGGCCGGGGTGGGTGCGTAGGCGGAGAGCTCCAGCATCTGCTTCTGATCGCGATAGACGATGACGTAGAAGTCGGCGACGCCGCTCTCGGCGAAGGCGGTGGCGGAGTGCAGGAAGAGCGGGCGGCCGCCGAGGGGCGCGAGGATCTTGTCCTCGACGGTTCCATTCATGCGGTGGCCGCTGCCTGCGGCGAGGAGGATGGCGGCGGTGCGGGGCATGTTTTAGATTAAGTTGAAAGTTGAAGTTTAGGCGGAGGCGAGGTCGGCGAGGATGGCGCGGGTGGCGGCGACGGGGTCCTTGGCCTTGAGAATGGGACGGCCGACCACGATGTAGCTGGAGCCAGCGCGGGCGGCGTCGGCGGGCGTCATGATGCGCTTTTGGTCGTCGCCACCGGACTCGCCGGCGGGACGGATGCCCGGGGTGACGAGCTGGATGCCGGCGGGGAGTTGTTGGCGCAACATGCCGACTTCGAGCGGTGAGCAGACGAGGCCGGTGAGACCGGCGGCGGAGGCGAGTTGGCCGAGGCGGGAGACCTGGGCTTCGGGGGAGACGGAGACGCCGAGTTCGGCGAGACCGGCCGCGTCCATCGAGGTGAGCACGGAGACGCCGAGGAGGAGCAGGTCGGGTTTGGAGGCGAGCTGGGCCTTGCGGGCGTAGGACATCATTTCGCGGCCGCCGGACGTGTGGAGCGTGAGCATGCCGATGGGCAGCGGGGCGAGGGATTCAACGGCCTTGGCGACGGTGTTGGGGATGTCGTGGAGCTTGAGGTCGAGGAAGATGTTGAAGCCTTCGTCGGCGACGGCCTTCACGTAGTCGGGGCCGTAGGCGGTGAACATCTGAAGGCCGATCTTGACCCAGCGCAGCTCGCCACGGAGCTGGCGGAGGATTGGCGCGGCTTCTTCACGGGTGGGAACGTCGAGGGCGAGGATGAGATCGCAAGGCATGGTTTCTTAAAACCACTAATGGACACTAAGGGACACTAATTAAAAACACCAAAATCTGGCCCGCGGGGGGACATTGCTCTAAGGTGTGTGACCAACTTCCCTCGCCGTGAGTCCGATCATCCTGCAAAGTCCCGCCAAGTTGAACCTCTTCCTCGCGATTACGGGGCGGCGGTCGGACGGCTTTCATGACTTGGTGTCGGTGGCCGCCCCGGTGGAGTTCGGCGACACGCTGACGGTGGAGCCGCGCTTGGTGGGTTTTTCGCTGGAGTGCAACGCGCCCGGGCTGGAGATCGACGACACCAACCTCGTGCTGAGGGCGGCCCGCGCCTTCGCGGCGGCCTCGGGCTGGACGGGCGGGGCGCATTTTTCACTGACGAAGCGCATTCCGGTGGGGGCCGGACTGGGCGGCGGTAGCAGCAACGCGGTGGCGGCTCTGCTCGCACTCAATCAACTCGCCGGAGGTTCGCTGTCCCGGGATGGGTTGATCACGCTGTCCGCGAAGCTGGGCTCGGATTGCCCGCTGTTTCTGCACGAAGGCCCCGTCATCATGCGGGGACGCGGCGAAAGCGTGGTGCCGCTCCCTCCGCAGGCGGCCGACCGGCTGCGCGGCCGGCGGGTGTTGATTTTCAAGCCATCCTTCGGGATCAGCACGGTGTGGGCCTACCGGCAGATGGCGGCGGGAGCGCCCGCGGCCTACCTGTCGGCGATCGAGGCGGAAACCCGGCTCGATGCCTGGATCGACCATGCGAGCGCCCGGGGCGAGGAACTGCTCTATAATAATATGGAGGGGCCGGCCTTCACGAAATACATCGCGTTGCCCGTCGCGCTGGACTGCCTGCGGGCGGAATTCGATCTGGCGCCGCGCATGAGCGGCAGCGGCAGCGCGTGCTTTGCATTTCTGCCTGAAAACGCTCCGACGGCCGCGATCACGGCGCGTATCCGCGAACTGTGGGGGGCCGACGCTTTTGTGACGGATACGCGACTCTTGTGAGTTGTGAGCAAAAACCATCCACGGATTAACAAAAGCGAGTTGACCCTGCGTCGCGCGAGGCCGTTATCGTCTGAAGTCCCGAGTCCAACCCCGGCCAGACGGACACTTCGAATGCCCACGGATAAACGCGGTAAGACCGAAACCCATGTGCAAGGCATCTCAGCCTCGCAGGGCATCGCTTATGGACAGGCGTTTTTGTATCTTCAAAGCGACGTGGAAGTTCCGGCCTACCAGGTCGAGCCCGGCAAACGCATGGAGGAGATCGCCCGCTTCGAGCAGGCGATCGTGCTGACCCGCCAGCAGATCCAGAAAATCATGTCCGAGGTGGACCGGAATCTTGGCGCCGAAGAGGCCCAGATTTTCGACGCGCATCTGCTGGTGCTGGAGGATCAGGCGTTGATCTCCGAGACGATCCGCGAGTTCGAATCGAGCGGCAAAAACATCGAGACCTGCTTCAACAAGGTTTCCCAGCGCTACATCAAGGCGTTCTCCGAGATCGACGACGAATACCTGCGCGAACGCTCCGGCGACATCCGTGACGTCGCCCAGCGCGTGCTGCAAAATCTCCTCGGCCACTCCAGCCAGAGTCTCAGCCAGCTCGTGGAAAAACGGGTTGTCGTCGCCAATGATATCTCGCCCTCGGACGCGGCCGGCATCGACAGTTCGCAGGCGCTGGCGATCGTCACCGACTCAGGCAGCAAGACCAGCCACGCGGTGATCGTCGCCCGCTCGATGAAAGTGCCCGCGGTGGTCGGTGTGCGCGACCTCACCAAGCAGATCCAGCCCGGCGACTGGGTGCTCGTGGACGGCTACGAGGGCATCGTCATTCTCAACCCGACCCAGCAGACGCTCTTCCGCTACGGGCAGATCCAGCTTCAGAAAAAAGGCTTCGAGCAACGCCTCATGGAGGCCAACCGCCGCCCGGCGGTCACGCTCGACGGGGTCACGGTCACGCTGCGCGCCAACATCGAGAAGGTCAGCGAGACGGCGCTGGTCACGGATTATCACGCGGACGGCGTGGGGCTTTATCGCACCGAGTTTCTTTATCTCAACGCCGGGCACATCCCCAGCGAGCAGGACCAATACCTCGCCTACAAGGCGGTGGTCGAGGCCCTCGCGCCCGCGCCCGTGGTCATCCGCACGCTTGATCTTGGTGGCGACAAGCCGATGGCCGGCCACGCGCATTTGTTTCCAAAGGAGGACAACCCCTTCCTCGGCTACCGCGCCATCCGCTTCTGCCTGGATCACCCGGATATCTTCAAAGACCAGTTGCGCGCGATCCTGCGCGCCAGCGCCCACGGCGACATCCGCCTGATGTATCCGATGATCAGTGGCCGCGAGGAACTCGGCCGCGCCAACGCCGTGCTCGCCGAGTGCAAGGAGGAGCTGAAGTCCAAGAAGATCGCCTTCAACACGAAGCTCCAGGTCGGCACCATGATCGAGATCCCCAGCGCGGCGGTGACCGCCGACCTGCTGGCGAAGGACTGCGATTTTTTCAGCATCGGCACCAACGATCTCATCCAATACCTGATGGCGATCGACCGCGTGAACGACCGCATCGCGCACCTCTACGAGCCGACGCACCCCGCGGTGATCCGCACGCTCAAGCACATCATCGACGAGGCCCACAATCACAAGATCAAGGTCAGCGTGTGCGGCGAGATGGCCGGCGACGCGATCTACGCGCCGCTTCTGCTGGGACTCGGCGTGGACGAATTGAGCATGACGCCTCCGTTGATCCCGGCGGTGAAATACCTGGTGCGTTCGATGAAACTCAGCGATGCCAAGGCGCTCGCCTCCGAGGCGCTCACGATGGGCACGGCGAAGGAGATCCTCACGCTCTGCGACGAGTTCAGCCGCATGCGCGTGAAGCTGACGTAGTCGGCACGGTGGCGCACGCTGGTTTGAAGGGGAGGGCGCGAGTTGCTCAGCGCGTGAAGGTGAGCTTTACGCGGCGGGAGATCAGCATGTAGGGCACCCAGATGGCGGTCTGAATGGCGACCTTGGTGAATTCGGCGATCGCCTTCGTGTTGTCCGATGAGGTGTTTTTAATGAGGGTTCCCGCCGCCCAGGTGTCGGCTCCGATAAACACCAGTGAGAATACCATCAGGATCGCGAATGCCGAAGGGAACGTGCGCTTGCGGCGGTAGAAAAGCACGGCGAGCAGGACACTGCCGGCAATGATGATGGTGTTACCGGCAGTCTCGATAATGATGATGGGGGCGAAGGCCGCCTGGTAGGCGGCGGAGCCGGGTGTGGTCACGGCTTCCCAGGTGTTCAGGTCAAACACGCCTTTGAAGCTGGTGATGAACTGGATGGTCACGATCAGCGGGCGGAGGGTGACGCCGAAGCCGACCAGCACGAGCCAGCCGCCGATGCCCACGAGCCTGGTTTCGTCGGGACCGGGCACGGGCGGGGGCGTGAGCGGCGGCACGGCGAGCACGCGTCGCGCAACATAGCCGACCGCGGCGCAGGTAAGCAGCATCACCACGACGGGCAGCCAGTTGAAGCGATGAACGACCGGGGCGGGCGCGGGCGTCTTGGTTGCGACGCTTTTGTCGTAGGTGAGATTGTAGCCGAGTGTGTTGCGCACGCGCTCGATCGCGCTCAGGTGGGCAGCCATTTTTTCCACGGGCACATGGTCGCTGCGCGTTTCCCACGTATAGACCATCGAGACGATGCGGCGGCCGTCCTGGCTGATGCGGTCCTGCGCGCGGAACGCCGCCGACTCCACGGTGTTGTCCGCCGTAGTCACCTTCCAGTCCTCGGGCAGGTGGACGTGGGTGACGAGTCTCACGTCCATCGGGTGCGACAGGCGCAGCGGCATCGTGCGCACGCGGGTTTCGGGCAGCGTGGCGTATTCGGAAATCACCTTCGGGTAAAACTCCGCTTTCAGGAAAGTGCCGTCGCGCTCTTTTTTCCAGAGATTGGGCACGGTGTAGTTTTCCTCGACCGTGACGGTGTTGGTCTCGGCGTCGTCGCGCCAGGTCACGGGACCGTCGGCGGTCACGTCGGGATAGGCCGAGGCGTAATAATTGACGTAATCCTTGGAGATCTGCGCGGCGGCGGTCTGCCCCAGATAACTGCGCATGCTGTCGGCACTCAGACCGGAGTAGTGGGTGACGACATGGAGGCGGGCGGGGGCGTCGAACGAAGTGACGTCGAACCGCTCGTCGATTTGCACATGGCGGCGGGCGCCCTCCGGCTGGTTGACGGTGGTGAGCGCCTGCGTGCCGGGGCGCACGATCAGCGCAAGCTGGTAGTTGGGAAACCCGCGACGCAGCGGGCCTCCTTGTTGATGGGTGAGCGTGGGGTCGACCCACCAGAAACCTTCGCCGCGCGGGATGCAGGCGATCACGTGGTCGAACGCGTAGGGCGAGGGCAGCCAGCCGGCGATATGGTCGCGGTAGGAGGTGTTGAGCAGCGCGGGATAGGCGTCGAGCCCGATGGCGCGCATCAGCGTGCAGAACAAAAGGGCCTTGTCCTTGCAGTCCCCGAAGCGGCGGGCGAGCACCTCGTCGGGCGGTGTCGGCCGGTGGGTGCCGGGCCCGAGCTCGAGACCCAGATAGCGGATCTCCTGCTGGACGAATTGCAGCAGCGCGAGGGTCTTGGCCTCCGGTCCCGTCGCGTCTTTTGTCAACGCGCGCGCTTGTTCGGCCACGGCCGGGGGAAGCGGATCGGGGATCGCATACAAAGGAAGGGCCCAGGCGGCGACCTCGGCCCAGCTGGCATACTCGGAGAATTGCAGCCAGGGGTAGGGCGAGAACCAGTTTGGCACCTCGGCCTCGGCGCTGATGACCGGGAGATTGCGAGCCTCCCATGTGCGCACGAGATCACGGCCGTCGTCACGGGTCGTCAGATTAAACGACGAAGCCGGGCCTTCGTTCCGGTAAAAAAACGGGGAACTGGTGGGCGAGGTGATGCGGATGCGCTGGTGCCGTACCGGCACGGACCAGCCGGTGCTGAGGCTGTCCATGAACTTGCCGGCGAAGACCGGGTTGGCGCCGCGCTTGGTGTAGGCGTAGTCCACCACGTCGCCGACGCGGATGTCGTCGAGCACGGCGAGGGCGGTGAGCCGGCCGTTGAGCATGTGACGGTCGAGATCCCGCTCCTGCTGGATGACTTTGATGAGGTCCTTGGTCAGTCGTTCGCGCACCGCGCCGTCGCGGATGACACGCAGATGGTGGAGGACGAGCGTTTCGTAGGCGGGATCGAACGACCAGGTGATGCTTGCGCCGGACTGGAGGGAGCCTTCGGAGGTGATCCGGTAAACGTTGTGCTCATAGGCGGAGGACTCGCGCACGTTGACCTGCCGGTCGAGCAGCAGGTAGTCGTAGCCGTAGCTGAGGTCGCCGGCCGGAGTCGGCGTGAGCGGCGGCGTGGACGAATCGCCCACCCATGACTCGGGCGGGGCGATGGCGACGTCGGCCGGCGCGGCGTGCATGCTCGGCGCAAGGACGAGCGCCAGGGCCAGAAGCTTCAGGAGGGAACGGCCGGCGAAGAAAAAGTTCATTTGCCGCGTGCGAGCATGGATTGGGAGAGCTGGAGCAAGAACGCGGTGTCGCCGGGGAGAGCGCGCAGGGCGGTGAGGGCGGCTTCGGTCTGGTCCTTCGCCATGCGGCGGGCGGCCTCAATGCCGTGAAGGCTCACATACGTCGTCTTGCCGGCCTTGGCGTCCTTGCCGGCGGTCTTGCCCAAGGTCGCGCTGTCGGCCGTGGCGTCGAGGACGTCGTCGATGATCTGGAACGCGAGCCCGAGATGGCGGCCGGCGGTGCGCAGGCCGGCGAGCGCGGATTCATCCGCGCCGCCGACGAGGCCACCCATGACGAGCGAGGCCTCGAGCATGGCGGCGGTTTTGTTGAGATGAATGAACTCCAGCTCGGCGGCGGTGGCGTCGGCTTTTTTTTCGGCGAGCAGGTCCTGCATTTGTCCGCCGACGAGGCGGACACTGCCGGCGGCGTCGGAGAGTTCTCGCACCAGCGCGGTCGCGAGGCGCGGGTCGGCGGCGTAGTAGGTCGAAAGAATCACAAAGGCGTGGGTGAGCAGGGCGTCGCCGGCGAGGAGAGCGGTGGCCTCGTCGAATTGTTTGTGGGCGGTGGGCCGGCCGCGGCGGAGGTCGTCGTTGTCCATGCACGGCAAGTCGTCGTGCACGAGCGAGTAAGTGTGGATGCACTCGAGGGCCACGGCCGCGGGCAGGGCGGAGTGGTGCGGGCGGAAAAGATCGGCCGCGGCGAGCGCGAGGACCGGGCGCAGCCGTTTGCCGCCGGCCTGCACGGAGTAGCGCATGGCTTCGTGGATACGCACGGGGCCGGATTCCGTGCCGGCGTGGACGGGCACAAGTTGGTCGAGAGCGGCTTCGACGCGGGCGATCTGGTGGTTTAATTTGGTTGTGAAGTCCATCGGCGCGCAGCTACCTTTTGCGCAAAAACCGCCCGCCGCAATGCCTTCCCTTGAACAAGTTTGCAAACGCCTCTTTTCGGACTCGTCGTGGTATCTCAAGGTTTTGGTGGGCGGCATCCTGATGATCGTGCCGGTGGCCCATTTTTGGGCGTTCGGCTATCTGTATGCGATGGTCGAGCAGGCGCGCCGCGGCGAGTCGCTGGAGTTTCCCGAGTGGGGCGACTGGCGGCGCCTGTTCACCAACGGGGCGGCGGCGTTCGTGATTTTTCTCGTGCTGGGCGTGGCCCCCATCCTGATCACCTGGCTGTTGGTATGGCCCCTTCAGTTTTTCCATTACGGGGTCTTTATTTATCTGCCGATGGTGCCGGCGGTGATGCTGTCGGGGCCGCTGACGGTCGCTGGTATCTATCAGTATCAAAAACATGAGGAGTTCCGCGATGCGTTCCGCCTGCCGATCCTGGCGGCGATGCTGCGGTCCACGAAGGCGTATTTCTGGGTGCCCACCTTTGCGCTGATCGGGTTTCTCGTGGCGTGTTATCCGTTCATGACCTTTACGGTGTTTGTGGGGTTCGCGGCCAGTTGGACCTATTATGCGGTGTCCTTTCGGTTTGTGGAAGAGTCTCGCAAACGCGCGGTGCGTCCCTGAACTTTCGTTTGCCCCGCTTAAATTCCGAATACTCACATGGCCTCCAATCTTAACAAAAAGCTTGATCGCGCACGGAATGGTCCCGGTTTGTTTGAGATCACCCTCGGGGTGGTGTTGAGCATTACGCTCGGGGTGCTGCTGGCGGTGCTGCACCTGATTTTCAAGCCCGTCGAGGTGGTGGCCAAGCCGCCGGAGTCCGCCGAAATCGGCAAGGTTTATTTCGTCGAAGGCGCCGTGAACTCCAACAAGGCGCGTCAATGGCAGCGCAAGCGCCAGATGCTGGCCGACGGCGCCTCCGCCGACGTGGTATTCAGCGAGGAGGAGTTGAATGCCTGGATGGCGACCGCGACGCCCAAGGCTCCGCAGGGTGCCGCGGCTGCGGCCTCGACGGCCGTGGTCACCCCGGAGAAAATCAATTTCCGAATCCAGGGCGGAGTGCTGCAGGTCGGTGTGCAAAGCAAGGTGGCGTTGCTCGGCCTGACCCTGCCTCTGGTCGTGCAGACGCGCGGCAAGTTTGTGCAGGGTTCCGCCGGGTTTCGGTTCACCGCCGACGAGTTTTACATCGGATCGCTGCCCGCGCACATGCTGCCGGGCGTCGTGCCGGCGATCATGGATCGCATCGTGAACGCCCAAGAGCTGCCCGAGGATCTGAAGACGACCTGGTCGAAGCTCAAACTGGTCGCGGTCGAGGATAATTCGCTGCACCTCGCGCTGCCGTGAGGCCATGGGACGGGGCGAGGGTGGTCGCGGTCCTGATTTTGGCGGCATGTGGCCACCGGTCGGCCGGTGCGGAACAGCCCCCGGTGACGGAGGCCGCCGCTCCCATGGCCGCAAGCGGAGCCCGGGCGTTTTACACGCAGCCCGGTCAGTTTGAAATCGTGGTGATGGACGCCTCCGACGCGCAGCCGGCGCTGGCGCTCGGGGCGGCGGTATGGCGGGCGTTGAGCGGGCCCTTGGCGTTGCCTCGGGACGGATTTACGTCGCCGGTGAGCATGCGGCTCGTGCCGGCCGCGCAATGGACCGAGACGGCACCCTTCACGACGACCGTGGAGCCGGGCGGTCTGGTGAGCGTGCGGGTGCGCTGGGGGGGCGATTCAAATCCGCTGTTTGTTCGCCGGGCGTTTGTGCAGGGCCTGATCCTGCGGCAGGCGGTGGCGTGGCACGCGGTGGGGCCGCGCCTCACGGTTCCGTTGTGGCTTGAGCAGGCGTGCACGGGGTGGAGTTTGGTCAGTGAACGGCCCGCGATGATGGATCAGTTTCAGCAGGAGTCGGAGGGCATGGGCAATCCGCCGTCGTTGCGCTCGCTGTTGCTGTGGGAGCGCGGCACGGTGGAGTCCCGTGGCTGGGAGTTGGCTTCGCTGTGGTTGTTTCTGGAGCTGCAGGCCGAGCCGGGCGACTCGACGCGCTGGGGGCGCTGGATCCGTGGCGTGGTGGGCGGGGCCGAACCGATGGACACACTGCCGCGCGTTTATTCGGGACTGTGGCCGGACGCCGCGATGCAGGAGTCGTGGTGGCAGACCGCGTTTCAGCATCAGAGCCGGATCCGCTCGCTGCCGGTGATGACGGCGGGGGCGTCCCGAGCATGGATGGCGGATCGCAGCCGGTGGCTGGCAGGCCGGGACGGACGCGAGATCGTGCTGCCGCTGGGTGAACTGCACGCGTTGCGCAACGAGCCTTGGGTGCGGGCGGAATTGGCGGCGCGCATCGGACAGATCCGGTCCGTGCTCGGACTGATTCACCCTTATTACACCAATGCCGCGATTTCGATGGGCCGCGTTTACGAGGCGGCGTTGAAGGCGTCGGATGCCGATTTCATGGTGGCGTTGGAAGCCTTCGAGCGTGACGCGCTCGACGGTCGCGAGCTGGAGGATGCGGTAGGAGCGATCCTCGACACGGCGCCCCGGAAGTGAGGCGCCTTTCCGGACGGGAACGGGGCGATCAGACTTTGGAGAGCAACATCTCCAGGTCGACGTTCTGGGTGATCAGATTTTTGATGATCGGAATCTTGTCGGTGTCCTGCGGCTGCGTCTTTACGGTCATGCGATTGATCGTGGAGGTGACCGTGTAGCTTTCGCCTTTGGCGGCGATGACCGGAATGTCCGTCTGCGCGAGGAGCTCGGCCAGTTTGGGGTGCGGCTGGATGTCGTTGGTCAGAATCAAGCCGGCGATGGTGGTGCTTCCGCCGGAGAGGCGGGCGCTCGAGACGGCGGCGAGGATGATGTCGTCGCGGTCGCCGGGCGTGATGATCAGGGTGCCGGGCGTGAGGTAGTCGACGATGCCCTTGGCGGTCATGGCGCCGACGATGACGCGGTGGACGCGCTGCTTGGAGCCGCCCTTGCGGCCGTTGAGCCACTGGCCCTCGATGTCCTCGGCGATCTGCGTGAGGTTGGGAGCGGAGAGAATTTTTTCGATCGGGAGCACGCCGAGGAGCGGCACGCCGAGACGTTGGAGACCGAGGCCGGCGTATTCGCGGACGATGTCGATCTTGTCGGGTTCGATTTTATTGAGAATGGCTCCGATGACCTCGACGCCGGCCTTGTCGAAGAGGGCCTTGTTGAGGGCGATTTCGTCGACGGGACGGCCGATGCCGCCGGGGCACACGAGGATGACGGGGGATTTGAGCAGTTTGGCGACGCTGGCGTTGGACAGGTCGAACACCGAGCCGACGCCGGCGTGGCCGGTGCCCTCGATGAGCGTGAAGTCCTTTTCCCAGGAAACGCGGTCGAAGGCGCGGCAGATCTTGTCCTTCAGCTCGGGCAGGAGCTGGCCGGGGTTCTTGAGGTAGCGGCGGGTGAAGGTCGCGTCGATCGTGACCGGGCTCATGCTCTGGATGGGCACGCGCACGTTGTAGATCGTGTCGAGGAGGAAGGAGTCCTCGTCGACCTGGGTGCCCTGCACGTTAACAAAACGCTGGCCGACCGGCTTGATGAAACCGACGCGGGGATAAATCGACTGAAGGGCGGCGTAGAGACCGAGGCAGGTCGTGGTCTTGCCATCGTTCATGCGTGTCGCGGCGACGAAAACACGTTTGGTCTCCCGGTTGGTCGGGCTGGGCAGCAACGGGAGGGGCGGCTGGAGAAACGGGTTTTGCGACACGGAATCGGAGGGAGGCATGGATTGTTGGATGCGGAGAGAAGGCGGGGGCGTTGACGCGGCCCCTGCGCAGGGACTGGCCGGGAGGTTAGGCGGAGCCGAAGAGCAGGCGGCGGTCGATGGCCTGGCAGCCGACGATGGCGGCGGCACCGAAGACATCGTGGGCGCTGGCGCCGCGGCTGATCTCGGCGGCGGGCTTGGTGAGGCCGGTGAGGATCTGGCCGTAGGCGTTGGCACCGGCGAGGTGGTGCACGAGCTTGAACGCGATGTTGCCCGAGTTGAGGTCGGGGAACACGAGCACGTTGGCCTTGCCGGCGACGGAGCTGGTCACGCCCTTGGCGTCGGCGACGACGGCGTCGAGCGCGGCGTCGACCTGGAGTTCGCCGTCGATCTCAAGCTCGAGGAACGCGGCGCGGGCCTTGGCGCGGGCGAGCTCGGTGGCCTGGCGAACCTTCACGAGCGCGGGGTGGTTGGACGCGCTCTTGGAGGCGTAGCTCAGCATGGCGACACGGGGCGTCTCTCCGGTGAGGTGGCGGGCGATCATCGCGGTGGAGATGGCGATGTCGCAGAGCTGCTCGGCGGTGGGGTCGGGGATGACGCCGCAGTCCGCGAGGAACAGGGCGCCGTCGCTGCCGACCTTTTTCTCATCGAAGTCGAGGACGATGAGCGACGAGGCGGTCTGCACGTGCTCGAAGCGGGGCACGATCTGGAAAATGGGACGAAGTCCGCTGGCGGGGCTGGCGGTGGCGCCGGAGATGAGCGCGTCGGCCTGGCCGGTGACGAGCATCATGGTGGCGTAATAGCTCGTGTTCTTGAGCGCCTCGCGGGCCTCGGTGCTGCGCAGGCCCTTGATGCGACGGATCTGTTCGAGCTGGGTGGCGAGCGCCTCGAACTCTTCGCTGCGCTCGGGCTCGATGATGCGCATGCCCTGGAGATTGATGTCGAGCTTGGCGGCGGCGGCCTTGATCGCGGCGCGGTCGCCGAGGAGGATGGGCGCGCCCATGCGGCGGGTCACCCACTGGCGGGCGGCCTGGAGAATGCGGGGGTCGCCGCCTTCGGGGAAAACGATGCGCTTGGGGTGGCGCTGAAGTTTCTCAATGAGCTTGGGAACGATGGGCATAGGGGATGCGGGAAATTGTCGCTACAGAACAGCAGCGTCAATGCCGGTTCCGGGTAAAGAACTTGCTAACCCCATCGGGCCCTCCGAAAAACGGCGCGCGTGTCCAAAAAGCTCAGAAACATAGGCGTCATCTCGCTGCTCACCGTGGTTTCACGGGTGCTCGGTCTCGTGCGCGACCAGTTGAGCGCGGCGATTTTCGGCACGAGCATGTTCAACGACGCCTTTGTGACGGCGTTCAGCCTGCCCAATTTGTTCCGCCGCCTGCTCGGCGAGGGCTCGTTGACGGCGGCATTCGTGCCGATGTTGCAGCAGGAGCTGCATGAGAACGGCAAGGCGGGGGCGTTCGATCTTCTCAACAAGGTGGTGAGTCGGTTGCTGCTGGCGACGGGCGCGGTCTCGCTGCTGGCGATGAGCGTGTTCAGCGCGGCGCGGCTGGTGTCCGGTTTGGGCGAACGCTGGTATCTGGCGGCCGACCTGACGGTGCTGCTGTTCCCGTATCTTGCGTTTGTGTGTGTGGCGGCGGCGTTCAATGCCACGCTCAACGTGTTTCAACGGTTCATGGAGCCGGCGCTGTCGCCGATCTGGCTGAACCTCGCGATGATCGTCACGCTGGGCGGGGCCGGTCTCCACTACGCGCATACGCCGATGGGCGAGATGTATTGGCTGTGCGCCGGCGTGTTGATCGGGGGATTTTTGCAGATGGTCGTGCCGGCCTGCGTGCTGATGCGCGACGGGTGGCGGCCGAAGTTCGACCTCGGTGCTTCTCCTCGCGTGCGGGAGATCATCGCGCTGATGGCGCCGGGGCTTTTCGGCACGGCGATCTATCAGATCAACATCCTGGTTTCACGCCTGCTGGCGTTTTCGCTGACGGTGTCGGCGGCGACGATGATGTTTTATGCGAACCGTCTGATGGAGCTGCCCATCGGCGTGTTCGCGATCGCGGTCTCCACCGTGGTGTATCCGCTGATCGCGAAACACGCGGTGGAGGGGCGTTTCACCGAGATGGCCGAGGACTACCGCAAAGGCGTGCGGTTGATTCTCTCGATCAACGTGCCCGCGGCGGTCGGGCTGGCGCTGTTGAGCGAACCCATCGTGCGGGTGCTGTTTCAACGCGGCGAATTCACCTCCGCCGACACGCACCTGATGGCGCCGATCCTCACGCTGTTCGCGGTGGGCATGCCCTTCTTCTCGGTGGTGAACCTCACGGTGCGGGCGTTTTATGCGATTAAGGACACCGCGACGCCGGTGAAGATCGCGGCGATTGATTTTCTGGTGAACGTGGCGCTCAGCCTGTTGCTGCGCGAATGGCTGGGCGTGAAAGGCCTGGTGCTGGCGAGCACCACGGCGATCATTGTCCAGATGGTGCTGTTGCAACGCGCCCTCGGGCGGCGTCTGCCGATGATGACGCTGGCGCCGCTGCTGCCGAGCATCCTGAAGGTGTTCGCCGGTTCGCTCGCGATGGGCGCGGTGGTGTGGGGCGGCTGGCAATGGGTGCGTGATTGGAACACGGTCTTCGCGCTGGGTCGGTTGCACGTGCGGCAGGCGGATCTGGTGGCGATTTTCGGGCTGATCCCGCTCGGCGTGCTGGCCTACGCCGCGGTGTTGTGGGTGCTCCGCATCGAGGGCCGCGAGGAGTTTGCTCTATTGTTGCGGCGCGGACGAAAGCCGGCGGCGTGAACCCGGATCCTTGGCGACATGAAATGGAAGTTTGATTGGTTTCTGGCCGGCATGGTGGCGGCGGTTGCGCTGGCCTGGATTTTTCCGCATGCCGGTGCGCCCGGCGGATGGCTGCATCCGGAGCTGCTCAATAAAATCGGCGTGGCGCTGATTTTTTTCCTGAACGGCGTGGCGCTGTCGTTTGCGGCGATGAAGGCCGGTGCGCTGCGCTGGCCGGTGCACGTGACGGTGCAGACGACGACCTTTGTGATTTTCCCGTTGGTCGGCATCCTGCTCGTGGCGGTGGCCGGCGGCTGGATCGCGCCCGAGCTGGCGGTGGGTTTTTTCTACCTGTGCGCGGTGCCGTCGACCGTGTCGTCGTCGGTGGCGATGACGGCCGCGGCGCGCGGTGGCGTGCCCGTGGCGGTGTTCAACGCCACGCTCTCCAGCGTCATCGGCATCGTGGCCACGCCGTTGTTGATCGGCTGGCGCCTGCATACGACGGGCGCGTCCCTGCCGCTGGGCGGGGTAATCATGGATTTGATCGTGTGGTTGTTGCTGCCTCTGATCTTGGGCCAGCTCAGCCGGCCGCTGCTGGCGGGTTGGGCTGCGAACAACAAAAAACTCATCCATCGCATCGATCGCGGCACGATCCTCTTCATCATCTACACGTCGTTTTGCGATTCGATTGTGCGCGGCATCTGGTCGGGACGCCACGACGCGATCCTTGCGGCGGTGGTCGGATCGCTGGTGCTGTTCTATGTGGTTTTCTTTATCGTCGGTGCGATCGCCCGCATGGCGGGCTTTGGCGCCGCAGACCGGATCGCGGCGATTTTTTGCGGATCCAAAAAGTCCATCGCGTCCGGCATTCCGATGGCGCAGTTGATCTTCGCCGGAGATCCACGCCTGGGCCTGATCTTGTTGCCGCTGATGGTGTATCACCCGTTGCAATTGGTGATCTGCGGCGTGCTCGCGGGCCGCTGGGCGAAGCGCTCCGACGCCTGAAATCGGGCCGGCCCCGCGCAGATTCGTCACACGGCGCTTGAAATTGACCCTTTGGTAAACTAATTGCCGCAGGATGGGAAGAACCAGCAACGCCGATGAACGCCTGATGACCGCCGCCCTCGACCTCATGTGGGAAGAGAGTTACGGCGCGGTGTCGATTGACGATATCTGTAAGCGTGCGGCGGTGAAAAAGGGTTCGTTTTACTATTTCTACGATTCGAAGTCCGCGCTCGCGGTGGCCGCGTTGGAGCGCATGGCCCAGGCGCAGAAAGTCATCTGGGACGAGCAGTTTTCACCGGCCACCCCGCCACTCGATCGCATTCGGGCCCGCTGCGAGTTCACCTACAAGAAGCAGGCCGAATTAAAGGCGAAGCATGGCAAGGTGCTCGGGTGTCCGCTGTGCTCGGTCGGCTCGGAAATTTGCAATCAGGACGAGCAGATCCGGGACAAGATCCGCGAGATCTGCACCCGCAATATCAAGTATTGGGAGTCGGCTATTCGCGATGCCCAGACAGAAGGGCTGATCGCTCCGGGTGATGCCACGGCCAAGGCCCGGTGCGTGTTCGCCTACTACGAGGGTCTGATTACGCAGGCGCGCATTTATAATGATGCGGAGATGCTCCGTAATCTGGGTGAAATGGTCCTGGCGCATTTGCACGCCAAGGAACCGGCGCAGGCCGTGGTCGCCTGAGTCGGCGAAAAATTGTCGGTGAAAATCGCGTCCGCGTGTTTGCACTAGTAAAATGGTCAACTATTCGTTCGGAGCGTTTTCCTACAATTAACCGTTCTTCTAAGCCGACCTGTGCCCACGTTGTTTGACCCGCTCCAAGCCGGAGCCTTTTCCCTTCCGAATCGCGTCGTGATGGCGCCGCTCACCCGCTGTCGTGCGGCGGCCGGACGCGTGCCGACTCCGCTGATGGCCGACTATTACCGGCAGCGCGCCTCGGCCCTGCGTTGAAAAAGGCCTTCGGCGGCGTGTTCATCGCCAACCAGGGTTTCACCGCCGAAACCGCCGCGCAGGAAATCGTCTCCGGCCGTGCCGACGCGGTCGCGTGGGGAAAGCTGTTCATCGCCAATCCCGACCTACCGGAGCGCTTGCGCACCGGCGCTGCGCTCAATGCGCCCGATGCGTCCACCTTCTACGTGGCGCCCGGCGGAGACCGCACCCGCGGCTACACCGACTACGCGACGCTTTCCTGATGCGCGCAGGCTCGCATCCGGTCATCCGCCTTCACAACCTTCCGCCCGCATGAATCCAATTTCCTCATCCCAATTGCTCGACGCTCTTCGTTGGCGCTACGCCACCAAGAAGTTCGACGCCGCCAAAAAAATCCCCGCCGAGACCTGGTCCGTGCTCGAGGAATCCCTCGTGCTCACGCCGTCGTCGTTCGGCGCGCAGCCTTGGAAGTTTTTCGTGGTCAAGAATCCGGTGTTGCGCGAGCGGCTCGTCTCCGCCTCCTGGGGGCAAAATCAGGTCGTGGAGGCGTCCTATCTTGTGGTGTTCGCGTTCAAGCAGAACCTGGACGAGGCGCACATCGACCGCTACATGGCGAGCACCGCGGAGACGCGCGGCGTGACGACCGAGTCGCTGGCACCGTTTAAAAAAGTGATCATGGGCAGTCTCGACGGCGCGCGCGCCAAGGGCCTGCTCGATGTCTGGCAGTCGCGCCAGATCTACATCGCGCTCGGCCAGTTCATGGCGTCCGCCGCGCTCCTCGGCGTCGACACGTGTCCGATGGAGGGACTCGATCCGGCCAAATACGACGAGATCCTGGGACTCACCGGCACCGGTTACACCACGCTGTGCGCATGCCCGGCCGGCTACCGGTCGGCCGATGACAAATACGCGACGACGCCCAAGGTGCGTTTCCCCATCTCAGAGGTGATCACCCACCTCTGATCAGCGCGCAAAAACCAAGTCGCGTTCGTCTTTGGAAAGCTCGCGCCATGCGCCCGGCGCGAGCTTGAGCGCGAGCAGGTCCAGTTCGCCGATGCGTCCGCGCACGAGCCGCAGGGTGGGATGTCCAACGGCGGCCGTCATGCGGCGCACCTGGCGGTTTTTACCCTCGGTGAGTTCGAGGGCGATCCAGCCGTCGGGCACGGTTTTCCGGTAGCGGACCGGCGGGTCGCGCAGCGGCAGGACCGGCGGCGGATCGAGACGCCATGCACGGCAGGGCAGGGTGAGATGATCGCCGATTTTTACGCCGCGGGCGAGTTGGGCGAGCGCTGCATCGGCCGGGATGCGTTCGACCTGCACCCAATATTCGCGGCGGTGAGCGTGCTTGGGATCGAGCAGGCGGGTGTTGAGCCCGGGTTCGTCGGTAAGCAGCAGCAGGCCCTCGGAGTCGGCGTCGAGCCGGCCGATGGGATAGACGTTTTTCGGCAGGCCGAAGTCCGCGAGCGTGCGCCACGCCGAGCCGGGCTCGGGTGTGAATTGAGAAAGCACGCCATAAGGTTTGTTGATCGCCAGCAGCACCCGCGTAGCGAAACACAATCCGTCGAACACGAAAGGGCGGAATTTTTTCGCGCTAGCGAAATAAGATGCTACTTTTCCGATCATGCGTGCTGTTCACCTCACCGCCATCAACGAACTCTCCCTGGTCGATCTCCCCGTGCCGGAGCCCGTGGCCGGCGAGGTCCGCGTGCGCCTCAAGGCCGCCGCGCTCAACCACCGCGACGTGTGGATCAAACAGGGCCAATACGCGGGCGTGGAATTCCCCGCACAACCGGGCTCCGACGGCGCCGGGGTGGTCGATAGCGCGGGCGCGGGTGTCGAGCGCGAATGGATCGGCCGCGAGGTGATCATCAATCCCTCCTTCAACTGGGGCGGTCGCGAGACGGCGCAGTCCGACGAGTTTACGATCCTGGGGCTGCCACGCGACGGCACGCTGGCCGAGGCGATCACGGTGCCGGTGGTGCAACTCGCGGCGAAGCCCGCGCATCTGTCGTGGTCCGAGGCGGCGGCGCTGCCGCTGGCGGGGCTCACCGCCTACCGCGCGTTGTTCAGCCGTGCCGCGCTCAAGCCCGGCGAGAAGGTGCTCATCAGCGGCATCGGCGGCGGCGTGGCCTTGTTCGCGTTGCAATTCGCGGTGGCGCACGGCGCGCAGGTCTATGTGACCTCGGGTTCCGACGAGAAAATCAACCGGGCGATCCAGCTCGGGGCGACGGGCGGCTTTAATTACACGCATCCGGGCTGGGCGAAGACCGTCGCGCACGGCCACGCCGGACACCTGTTCGACGTGATCATGGACAGCGCGGGCGGGGACGGATTCGAGTCGTTGATCGATCTGGCCGCGACGGGCGGACGGGTGGTGTTTTACGGCGCCACGCGGGGGAACCCGCCCGTGCTGCCGATGCGCAAGGTGTTTTGGCGTCAGCTTTCGCTGCTGGGGACGACCATGGGCAGCGCGACGAATTGGGCGGCGATGGTCGGCTTCGTGGCGAAGCACGCGATCAAGCCGGTCGTCAGCGACTCGTTCCCGCTGACGCATGCGCGCGAGGCGTTCGAGTTGATGGAGCGCGGCGGCCAGTTTGGAAAAATTGTCATCACGATGTGAGCCATCGGTCGGCGAGGGCGGCGGCCTGAAAAAGGAAGTGCAAACCGGCGAGTTCCGGTCTGCATGTTGGCACGCAATCTCATGGCCAAAGTTCTCATCGAAAACCTCGTCAAAGTTTATCCGGGCGGTGGCGCGCCGGATGTGAAGGTCGTCCACGGCATCAATCTGGAGATCAGGGACCGCGAGTTTATGGTGTTGGTCGGTCCGTCGGGCTGCGGCAAGTCAACGACCCTGCGCATGGTCGCCGGGTTGGAGGAGATCTCCGGCGGCTCGATTTCCATCGACGGCAAGGTCGTGAACAACGTGCTGCCGAAGGACCGCGACATCGCGATGGTTTTCCAAAACTACGCACTGTATCCGCACATGACGGTTTACGACAACATGGCGTTCGGTCTGAAGCTGCGGAAATTTCCCAAGTCCGAAATCGACCAGCGCGTGCGCGAAGCGTCGGCCATGCTCGGGCTCGACGCGTATCTCGGACGCAAGCCCAAGGCCCTCTCCGGCGGACAGCGCCAGCGCGTCGCGGTCGGCCGAGCCATCGTGCGCAAGCCCAAGGTGTTTCTCTTCGACGAGCCGCTTTCCAATCTCGATGCGAAGATGCGCGTCTCCACGCGCACGGAAATCTCGAAACTTCACGCGCGCCTGGGGGCCACGATGATCTATGTCACTCACGACCAGGTGGAGGCGATGACCATGGGCGACCGCATCTGCGTGATGAAGGACGGCCGCATCATGCAAGTTGCCGAGCCGCTTGAGCTCTACAACCGGCCCGAGAATCTGTTTGTCGCCAGTTTTATCGGGAGTCCTCCGATGAATTTTTTCCGGGGCACGATCCGACGGGAGGGGCAGATGCTCCGGTTCGTCGAGACGAACGAGCAGGGCGCCCCGGTCATCGTCTCGCTCGATGCCAGGCTCGCGGCCAAGGCCGCCGATCACGTTGGCAAGCCGGTCGTTTTCGGAATCCGCCCTGAGGATGTGCAAGACACCGCGACTCTTTCCAATCCCGATCCTGCGCGCACCATCGAGGTGAAGGTCGAGGTTTCGGAACCCATGGGCGCGGAGACCTTGCTTTACCTCACGACGGGGGCGTCGGCTTTCATCGCCCGCGTAAATCCCACCGACCGGTTCGAGGCGGGGCAGAACGTGACGGTTTCGTTCCGGCTGGAAAACGCCCATCTTTTTGACGGGGAGACCGAGGCGGTTCTCAAGTAAGCCAGGATCTCGGGATATTTTCTTCGTACGCAAAATCCTCCTTGGATTCGGGTCGGGCGGCCGACACGTTATCCGGACTCTTTTCTATGAAAATCTGCTGTATCGGCGCTGGTTATGTGGGCGGTCCCACCATGGCGGTCATCGCGCTCAAGGCGCCTGACATTCAGGTGACGGTCGTGGATATGAACGCCGCGCGCATCGCCGCGTGGAACTCCGACACCCTGCCGATCTACGAGCCCGGTCTCGACGACGTCGTGAAGCAGGCGCGCGGCCGGAACCTGTTCTTCTCCACCGACGTCAAGGGCACCATCGCGGCGGCCGACATCATTTTCGTCTCCGTCAACACCCCGACCAAGACCTACGGCGTCGGTGCCGGCCGCGCCGCCGACCTGCGCTACATCGAGTCGGTTGCCCGCACCATCGCGGAAGTTGCCACCACGCCGAAGATCATCGTCGAAAAATCCACCATCCCGGTAAAGACCGCCGAGACGATCCAGCAGATCCTCGCCGCCAACACCACCGGCGCGACCTTCCAAGTGCTCTCCAATCCCGAGTTCCTCGCCGAGGGCACCGCGGTTCCCGACCTCTTCAACCCCGACCGCGTGCTGATCGGCGGCGAGCGCACGCCCGAGGGCGATGCCGCGGTCGAGAAACTGGTGAGTGTTTACGCCCGCTGGGTGCCGCGCGAGCGCATCATCACGACCAACCTGTGGTCGTCCGAGCTCTCCAAACTCGTGGCCAACGCATTTCTCGCGCAGCGCATTTCCTCGATCAACGCGATCTCCGCGTTGTGCGAGGCGACCGGCGCCGACGTCGATGAAGTAGCCAACGCCATCGGCAAGGATTCCCGCATCGGTCCGAAGTTCCTCAAGGCTTCCGTCGGCTTCGGCGGCTCCTGCTTCCAGAAGGACATTCTCAATCTTGTTTACCTCTGCGAGAGCTTCGGCCTTCCCGAGGTGGCGGCTTACTGGAACCAAGTGGTGTCGATGAACGACTACCAGAAGCACCGGTTCTCCGCGAAGATCGTGCGCACGCTTTTCAACACGGTGGCCGACAAACGCATCGCGGTGTTCGGTTTCGCCTTCAAGAAAGACACCAACGACACGCGCGAATCCGCCGCGATCAACGTCGTGCGCGACCTCCTCGCCGAGCACGCCAACGTGGTCGTTTACGACCCGAAAGTGCCGGCGACCGAGATCGTGTCCGACACGCTTGGCAAGGGTAACGTCAATCCCCGCCTGACCGTCGCCAAGAGCGCCTACGAGGCCGCGGAGGATGCGCATGCCATCGCCATCGTGACCGAGTGGGACGAGTTCAAGAAACTCGATTACGCGAAGATTTTCGAAGGCATGCACAAGCCGGCGTTCCTCTTCGACGGTCGCAACATCGTCGATCTGGCCAAGCTCCGCGAAATCGGCTTCCGCGCCCACGGCATCGGCCGCTGAGGATTGAGATGGCCTTGGTGTAGCCCCGACCGGTGGTCGGGGTGCCGGCGTCAGATGAACTTCAGCGGTTCGTAGGTCTTGCCGAGCACCTGCTCGGTCGGGCACGCGAACCATTTGTCGAGCACGGTGGCGTAAACCTGGCGGAAGTCGGTGCTGAACTCGACGTCCTGGTTCTTCTTGAGATTCAGCGACGGCGCGGTGCCGTGCAGCGAGCCCTTGAGGTTGCTGCCCATCACGAAGAGCGGGGCGGCGGTGCCGTGGTCGGTGCCGCGGCTCTCGTTCTCGTTGGGTCGCCGGCCGAACTCGGAGAACGTCATGGTAAGGACCTGCGAGTCGAGTTTCTTGGCGACCAGATCCTTTTGAAAGGCGGCCAGGCCCTCGGAGAGCGTGCGCAGGAGATTGCCGTGATTGTTGACCTGGTTGCTGTGCGTATCGAAACCGCCGAGCGATACGAAGTAAACGCGCGTGGACATGCCGGCGGCGATGAGCGAGGCGACGTTGCGCAGCGACTGGGCGAACGGATTGCCGGGGTAAACCGACTCGGGCTTGTAGCCGCCGATGACTTTCTGCACGCGTTGCTCGGTGACGAGCGCGTCCATCATGGTGGCGCGCAGGAACGAGGCGTTGGCGTTGGCCTCATGGTCGTCCTGCTTCACGAGTTTTTCGAGGAAGGCGAGGTTCTCCTTGTTGTTGCCTCCACCGCCGCCGCGCAGGCCGAAGGTCGAGTGCGGTTTGCCGGAGAGAAAGGACTGCGGAAGCTCGTTGGTCACGTGGACGGCGACCGGATCCGAGCCTTCGCCAGGGGCGCCGTTGCAGGCGTTGTCGAGGAAGCGGCCGATCCACCCGGTGGGCAGGAACTGGTTGCTGTCGCTGCCCGTTTCCCAGATCTCACTCGAGCGGAAATGGCTGTGGTTGGGATTCGGATAACCGACGTTTTGAATGATGCTGGCGCGCCCGTCTTTCATCAGCTCGTGCAAGGCGATGAGCGACGGATGCAGGCCGAGCGTGTCGTCGAGCCGGAGGGCGTCCTCCTTCTTGATGCCGATGGTCGGGCGCAGGCGGTAATACTCCGGGTCCTCGTAGGGAATGACTGTGTTGAGCCCGTCGTTGCCGCCGGCGAGCTGGACGAGCACGAGGATCGAGCGGTCTTTTTCCGGAGACGGCGTGGCGGCGAGGGTGGACTGGACGAGGAACGACGGGGCGAACTGGCTGAAGGCGAGCAGGCCGATGCCCTTGCCGGTCCAGGTGAGAAATTCGCGACGGGTGGTGGGCAGGAAATGGTGGGCGTTGTTCATGGCGCGGGCGGGTCAGCAGAGTTGATACTCGGGCGATTGCAGGAGCGTGACGGCGGTGTTGCGAAGGTGGGCGAGTTGCTTCGCCGGGTTGGTCTCACCGGTGAGAAACTAGCGCACGCCGGCACGGTAGGCGTTGTCCACCTTGACCGGAAGGAAGTAGTCCACGAAGCGGGCGGTGATCTGGTCGGGAGTCATGCCCGACTGCATTTTTTCGAGGCGCTCTGCGGTGATCGTGAAGGTGCCGATGCCCTGGGCGCGGGCGGCGACCAGTTCGACCTGTTCGTCGGCGTTGAGCGTGCCGGAGTTGATCCAGAGTTTGCCAGGCGTCTTGCGGCGAAAGATCGAGTTTCATGGCGGGGTATGGGACGCGGACGGATTGCAACGGAGTGTGCGCGTGTCGTGCGCCCTGGCAACGGGACGTCGTTTTGCAGGCGACGTTTCCTTTCGGCCGCAAAAACGCGGGAGGCGTGGCTCAAAGCCCGAGCGACGTGCGATATAGCCGTGGCACGCGCTTGGTCACCGAGCAGAGCGTTTCCCAGGGGATCGTGTCGGCCCAGTCGCTGAACTCGGCGAGATCGATCCGGCCGCCGCGCTGACGGCCGACGAGCACGGCCTCGTCTCCGGCGACGACGCCGGGCACGTCGGTCACGTCCACGATGGTCTGGTCCATGGTCACACGGCCGAGGATCGGACAGCGTTGTCCGCGAATGAGCACCGAGCCGCGGTTGCTGGCGGCGCGGGGCACGCCGTCGCCGTAACCGGCGGTGAGGATGGCGACGGTCGTGTCGCGACGCAGCGTGTGGGTGCGGCCGTAACTCACGCCGGTGCCGGCGGGCAGGGTTTTCACGAGACCGACGCGCGTGCAGAAGCTGAACACGGGCTCCGCCTTCACCTGCGATAGCAGCGAACCGGAGTGGGGGAGCACGCCGAATTGCAGCAGGCCCACGCGCACGGCGTTAAACGGGCCGGCGACCTCGACGGTTTCCAGGCCCGCGCTGTTGTCGGCGTGGATGAATAGGGAGGAGAGATCGATGCCCTTGCAGGCTTGCAACGCGGCAAGGAAGCGGCGGCGTTGCTCGGCGGTGAACAACGGGTCGTCGTCGGAGCTGCAAAAATGCGTGAATACTCCCGCGAGACGGAGGTGGGTCGCGTCTTGGATTTTTTGATACAGCGCGGGGGCCTGCTCGTGCCACACGCCGAGGCGGCCCATGCCGGTGTCGATCTTGAGGTGGACGGTGAGCGGGCGGCCGGCGGCGCGCGCGGCCGCGTCGAGGCGGGTGACTTCGTCGGCGGACGAGATGGTCACGGCCACGTCGTAGTCGAGCACATGGCGGTCTTCCTCGGGCAGGAGCGAGCTCAGCAGCAGCACGGGCCAGCCGGGACCGATCTCGCGCAACGCGGCGGCCTCGGCGAGGTTGGCCACGGCGAAGAGATCCGCGCCGGCGTGCATGAGGCGTGCGGCTGTCTGGTGCAGGCCGTGGCCGTAGGCGTCGGCCTTGACCACCGCGACGTAGCGCATGTGCGCGGGCAGCGAGGCGCGGATGAGGCGCAGGTTGCGCTCAAGGACGGCGAGATCGATCTCGGCCCAGCAGCGCAGCGGCAGACGTGAGGCGGTGGACATGGGAAATCAGGCGGTCTTCGCCGGCGGCGCTTGGTGAACTTGCGGAGTCCAGGTAACGTAGCTCGGGTCTTCGTGCAAAAACGCGTCCGGTTCCGGCGCGGGGTGCAGGACGTCGGCATCGGCCAACGCCGCGAACAACGCGGCCACGTCGTAGGGCGTCGTACCGAGTCCGGTGGGCAGCGCGGTCCAGTGACGGAAATGTTCGGGCATCACCAGTTCGCCGCGAAGCTCGGCGGACGGCACGCGTTGCAGCGGAGCGCCAACGCGGGCCACGTGCCAGGTGTCGCGGCGGGCGTCGGCGATCACGTTGACCTCGGGGCGGTTCAACGCCCGCGCGACGAGGTCGAGACTTTGATAGCGGTAGGTGGCGGCGGCAGGGTTGATCACGCGCCAGGCGCGCAGGGCCACGGCGGCGGTGCGGATGCCGAGGACGGAGCCCGGACCTTCGCAAAACACGAAGGCGTTCACGTCGGCGATGCGCCGGTCGGCGTCCTTCAGTAGTTTTTCCACGCAGTCGAAGACACCGGTGCCGGCCTCGGTGTCGCTCGTGCGCCAGGCCGGGGGCCAGGTCGGACCTTTCGTCCAGAGACCGACTTGCACGCGCGCCGAGGCGGAGTCGATCAGGAGGAGGGAGGGGTGCTCGGCGAGCACTTGGCGGAGGCTGGGCATGGAAGAGGGCATCAAGCTGGGCCTGCGCCCGGCTTTCAAGCGCGCAGAATCGGGCATTGACCGCGCCGGAGCCGGACGCGTATTTTTCCCAATTCCGTCAATAAAACCCTCCGCACTTTTTATACTGTGAACATCGAAATCAAAGACGTCTCTGAAACCCGCAAAAGCCTCGTCGTTACCCTCGACCAGGCCGAAGTCGCCGCCGAGCACCAAGCCGTGATCGGTGAAATCTCCAAGCAGGCCCGCCTCCCCGGCTTCCGTCCGGGCAAGGCCCCCGCCGCCATGATCATCAAGCGCTACGGCAAGGAGATCGGCGAAGAGTTCAAGCAGAAGGTCCTCGCCAAGGCCTACCGCGGCGGCCTGGAGAAATCCAAGCTCGAGGCCCTCAACATCACCGACGTCCAGGAGGGCGAAATCTCCGCCGACAAGGCCGCCACCGTCACCATCACGCTGGACGTCCGCCCGACGTTCACGCTGCCCGACTACGCCGGCCTCGCCACCGAGATCCAGCCCGTCGACGTCACCGACGCCGAGGTCGAGAAGGTCATCGAGGGTCTCCGCGCCGAGCGCGCCGATTTCAAGGTCGCCGAGCGTCCGTCCGCCAAGGGCGACTACGTGAAGATCGCCTACGAGGGCACCATCGACGGCAAGTCGATCCTCGAGATCGCCCCCGAGAAGCAGATTTACGCCAAGGTCCCGCAGACCTGGGAAGAGGTTGATGGCGAAAACGAAGGCCTGATCCCCGGCCTCGGCAAGCAGCTCGCCGGCCTCTCCAAGGGCGACAAGAAGGATGTCACCGTGACCTTCCCTGCCGATTTTGCCGCCGTCCCCGCCCTGTCGGGCAAGACCGCCGTTTACGCCGTCGAGATTCTCGAGATCCGCGAGCGCGTCCTCCCCGCGATGGACGAGGCTTTTTTCAAGGCCAACCAGGCCGACAACCTCGAAGGCCTGAAGACCAACGTCTCCAACAACCTCAAGGGCCGCAAGGAATACGAAAACCGCCAGGCCCAGCGCCGCCAGGTTGCCGAGGCCCTCAACGCCAAGGTCGAGTTCTCCGTTCCCGAGAGCCTCGTCGAGAGCGAGACCCAGCAGGTGCTGCGTCAGTTCATCGAGGAGAACATGCGCCGTGGCGTCCCCGCCGAGCAGTTCGAAAAGGACAAGGCCGCCCTCCACGAGAGCGCCAGCAAGGCCGCCCGCACCCGCGTGAAGACGCAGCTCCTCCTCGCCAAGATCGCCGAGCAGGAAAAGATCACCGTCAACGAGCGCGACATCGACACGTTCATCTACCGCGAGTCCGTGATGAACAACCAGAAGCCGGAAAAGCTCGTCAAGGAACTGACCAAGGATCGCGAGAAGCTCCGCTCCATCCAGCAGTCGATCATTTTCGACAAGGCCCTTGATTTGCTCGTTTCCAAGGCTACGGTGACCACCGCCTCAGCGAAGGCGTGATCAGCGTAATCCAAACTCAAAACTACCTGTGAGCTACGACGTCACCATCTGGGATAACAACGGGCGTGAGACACGCCCCATGAGCGTATTTTCGCGACTCCTTAAGGACCGCATTTTGTTCATAGGCACGCCGATTGACGACAATGTGGCCAATCTGGTGATCGCGCAGATGCTCTATCTCCAGATGGAAGACGCCAAAAAGGATATTCATCTCTACATCAACTCGCCTGGTGGCGTGGTGACGGGTGGCATGGCCATCTACGACACGATGAACTTCCTGCAGTGCGACATCATCACCTATTGCATCGGCCAGGCGGCCAGCATGGCGACGGTGCTCCTCGCCGCCGGCACTCCGGGCAAGCGTTTTGCCCTGCCGAACAGCCGCGTGATGATCCACCAGCCCAGCGGTGGCGCCGGTGGTCAGACCGCCGACATCATGATCGCCTCGAAGGAAATCCTACGCTGGCGTCAGACGCTCAACGGTATCATCGCGAGACACACGGGCAAAACGGCCGAGCAGGTCGAGAAGGATTCTGATCGTGACTACTACCTGAGCGCCCACGAAGCCAAGGCCTACGGCCTCGTCGATCACGTCGTCGAGTCCACCAAGGAAGTGGCGAAGGTCGTCCCCAGTGCGGCCTGATTCCCGAATGGGTCCATTAAGCAAGACGGTGGCCTTATGCCGCCGTCTTTTTTTTGCACACTCGACAGTCAAACGAGCCGATAACACCCTATAACCATGGCCAAATCGACGCGCATGACCCTGTGTTCGTTCTGTGGGAAATCCCAGGCGGAGGTCAAAAAGATGATCGCCGGCCCCGGGGTGCATATCTGCGACGCCTGCGTCAACGTCTGCAAGACCATCATCGACCGCGAGGTGAAGCAGCCGGCCGTCGATGCCAAGCCTGCGTTCCGTCTGGTCAAACCTGCCGAGGTCAAAGCCGCCCTCGACGACTTCGTGATCGGCCAGGACCATGCCAAGAAGGTGCTCTCGGTCGCGGTCTATAATCACTATAAGCGCCTCATGTTCGGCGCCGGCCAGACGCCCTCCGACAACGGCGCGCTCGCCCCCGAGTTCAACGAGGTCGAGATCGAGAAGAGCAACATCCTGCTCGCCGGCCCGACCGGCTCCGGCAAGACGCTGCTCGCCCGCACGCTCGCCAAGATCCTCGATGTGCCTTTCGCCATTTCCGACGCGACCACGCTCACCGAGGCCGGCTACGTGGGAGAAGACGTCGAGAACGTCGTCCTTCGTCTACTCCAGGCCGCCAACTACGACGTGAAGCGCGCCGAGTGCGGCATTATCTACATCGACGAAATCGACAAGATCGGCCGCAAGACCGAGAACGTGTCGATCACCCGCGACGTCTCCGGCGAGGGCGTGCAGCAGGCGCTGCTCAAGATCCTCGAAGGCACCGTGTGCAACGTTCCCCCGCAGGGCGGACGCAAGCACCCGAACCAAGAATACGTGCAGATCAACACGTCCAACATCCTCTTTATCTGTGGCGGAGCGTTCGTCGGGCTCGATGGCATCATCGAAAAACGCCTCGGCCAGCGCGGGCTCGGTTTCGGTTCGATCAAGGCCCAGCAGGCCCAGTCCGCGGCGATGGACGCCGAGAGCATCATGAAGTCCATCGAACCGGGCGACCTCGTGCGCTACGGCATGATTCCCGAGTTCATCGGACGCCTGCCGGTCGTGTCGGTGCTGGAGCCGCTTCAGGTGGCCGACCTCGAAAAAATTTTGCTGCGCACCAAGAACGCGATGGTGAAGCAGTATTCGAAGCTCTTCGCCATGGACGGCGTGCGGTTGAAATTCACCTCCGACGCGGTCAAGGCCATCGCCGCGAGGGCGGTCGAGCTCAAGACCGGCGCCCGCGCCCTGCGCTCGATCATGGAAGGCCTCATGCTGGAAGTCATGTATGACCTGCCGAGCCGCGACGACGTGGTCGAGGTGGTCATCGATTCGTCCGTGGTCGCCGGCAAACGCCGCCCGATCCTGCGCAAGGCCGGCAAGGGTGAGAGCACGCAGGACGCCGCGTGATTTTCCACCCGGTCGGAGGTTCGAGCGGAAGCGCCGGATAAAAAAAATCGCCGGCACCGTGAAGTGCCGGCGAACGTTGGTTTAAGCCGAAGGAACGCGACTCACGACTCGTCGTCGTTGTCGTCGACCGGGCGCTCCAGCTCTTCGCGGCATTCGCTCATGACGCGCAGCCAGATCTCGCGCAGGTCGAAGAGACGCGGCTGGGCGTCTTCGCGATAATGCACGACGGCCGGGAGCTTGCCCGCGGCGGCGGTGTTGAGCAGGGCGAAGGTGCGGTTGAGTTCGCCGAGCGCGCGCTTGAAGAGGCTGATCGCCATGGCGTAGTCGCCGAAGTCGAGCGCCTGGATTGCGAGCATGGCCTGCTCTTCGCCCCGGTAGATGGAGGCGTGCAGGTCGAGCGCGAGCGCTTGCGGGACTTTGGTGCCGTGGCAGGCGATGCGTTCCCAGGAGCGTTTCAGGCTCAGGTAGATCGCCTTGGTCGAGATGAAAATCGGGTTCTTGTGGAGAGTGTAGGGCTCGTCCTTGCCCTCGTTAAGGTCGGCGGGGGATTCGCTCTCGGAGTCGGGAGTTTCACGGACGCCTGATTCGGAGGCGTCGGCGCTCCATGAATCTTCGTCCCAGCCCATCAGGTGGGCGGTTTCGTCGATGCGGTCCTCGTGGTTTTTGAGCTGCTCGTAGTAGGCGAGGTAGCGGTGGATCACGTCGTCCTGCTCGCGCAGATATTTCTCCCAATCAAATTCATTCCAGGCGAGCTCTCCACGATCTTCCCACTCGTTGTCCGAGGGGCCGTCAGATTCATATTTGCTCATTTGAGTGGGGTCCGGGGACCTTGTTTTGCAAGGTGCGCCGGAGGTCAGGAAATGCAACGAAAATTCCTCTTTCTCCCGGTGCTTTCCCGACGGGGTGGCTGATTGCTGGCGATAAGGCGGTGGCTGAGGTGGTTGTGCGACCGGTGAATTCATTCGAAACGACTTTGCGGATTGAACCGGCCGAGGGCGGCACGCTAATTTTCGCGTCTTCCCCATGGCAGATGTTCATCACGAGACAGTTTTTTTCACAGGTCATGTGCAGGGCGTGGGTTTTCGCTTCACCACGTTGCAAGTGGCCAAGGAATTCGAGGTGACCGGCCGCGTGTCCAATCTGGCCGATGGTCGTGTGCAGCTTGAGGTTGAAGGGGCCACGCGCGAGGTGAACGCGTTCTTGGCGGCGCTCGGGGAGCGTATGCACGGCTACATCCGCAAGGTCGAGCGCAGCGCCACCCAAGGCCCCGCCCGGTATCAGGATTTTCGCATTCAATGACATCCCCCAGCCCCGCCTCCGCGATCGAGATCACCGGTCTGACGAAGGATTTTTCGCTTAACCTCCGCGGCATCAAGCTGCGCGCCGTGGACAACCTCACGCTCCGCGTCCCCGAGGGCGAGGTGTTCGGCCTGCTCGGTCCGAACGGCTCGGGCAAGAGCACCACGATCAAGATCATCCTCGGCCTGCTCGAGCCGACGGCGGGCGAGTGCAAGGTCTTTGGCGTGCCGAGCGGGCGCGTCGATTCGCGGCTCAACGTCGGCTACTTGCCCGAGGCCCCGTATTTTTACCGTTATCTCAGCGGCACCGAGCTCGTGCGATTTTACGGCCGCATTTGCGGCGTGCCACGCAAGCAACTCGACGAACGCGTGCGCGAGGTCATCGACTGGGTCGGCCTGAGCGGCGCCGCCCATCGCCGCGTGGGTACCTATTCGAAGGGTATGTTGCAACGGATTGGTCTCGCCCAGGCGCTTGTGCACGACCCGCGCCTGATCATCCTCGACGAGCCGACGGCGGGCGTGGACCCGGTAGGCTCGGCGGAGATTTCCGAGCTGATCCGGAAGCTTAAAACGCAGGGCAAGACCGTTCTCATCACCTCGCACTTGCTCGCGCAGATCGAGGACATCTGCGATCGCGTCGCCATTTTGGACAAGGGCAAGCTCATCGTGGAAGGTTCGGTGGACGAACTCGTCGGTCTGCACGACCGCCAGTCGCTCATCGTGGATTCGCTGCCGGCGGCCGAATTGGAAGAGTTGCGCCGCTGGCTGGCGTCGCGCGGCCATGCGCTCAACGCCGTCGAGCGGCCGCGCACCCGTCTTGACCAGTTGTTTCTCAGCAAAGTCTCGCGTCCTCAAAAAGGAGGAGACGCCCAATGAGCATCGCATCGTCCTCATCCCGCACCGTCCCGTTTTCCCTCGGCCGACTCGGCATCGTGGCCGGCAACACGTTTCTGGAGGCCGTGCGCCAGAAGCTCTTCAACTTCCTGCTGCTGCTGGCGGTCGCGCTGGTGGCGAGCGCGCAGCTTTTTCGCGAGTTCAACTTCGGCTCGTCGGAGCTGAAATTCATCTCCGACTTCGGCTTCGGCGCGATGGTGTTTTTTGGTTCGACGCTGACGATCGCCGCGACCGCGCAGCTCTTTTTCAGCGAGATCGAGAATCGCACTGCGTTGACGATCCTCGCGAAGCCGATCTGGCGCACCGAATTCATCTTCGGCAAGTTCCTCGGCGTGTTCGCGGTCGTGGGCGTGTTCTGCGCACTGACGACCGTGCTGCTGCTCGCGTTACTCTACCACCGCGAGACCGCGCTGATGACCGCCAATCCCGAAGCCTTTGAAAACGGTCGCATCATCCACTACGGCGACCTCGTGCTGATGGGCGTGCTTCAATGGCTGAAGTTCGGCGTGCTGGCGGCGATCACGCTGCTCATCGCGAGTTTCTCCAACACCAACCTCTACACGGTGGTCATGGGTTTCTTCGTGCTGGTGATCTGCCATCTGCAATACCTCGCGCGCGACGCCTACGGCGCGGTGGCGTCGCTGCCGCTCCGTCTGCTGGTGCGGGCGCTGGGGTATGTGTTTCCGAATTTCCAGG
>Ga0068869_100000164_pt1 | contig 33044 bp, 31 predicted proteins | sample KBSMisM52_FD_64676 | JGI IMG/M metagenome (GOLD analysis project Ga0068869, IMG submission 64676) | Miscanthus rhizosphere microbial communities from Kellogg Biological Station, Michigan, USA - KBS Miscanthus M5-2 | ecosystem: Host-associated > Plants > Roots > Rhizosphere > Soil ... | reverse complement strand
CGAGACCGCGTCCACCAGCTGACGCCAGGTCGGCAGGCTGGTGTCGGGAATCGCGGCGCCGCACAGCCAGCCGCTCGTGCCGCTGGGCTTCTGCCACACCACGTTCATGTCGATGGCGACGTTTGACGTCGGCAGCGTGATCGAGAGCAATCGCGGCAGCCGCTCTTTCGGCGTGCGCTCGATTTCCAGCCGGAGACCGCCGTAGCTGACGTCGAGGATGCGCACCGGCAGGTCCTGCACCCAGGCCTTCAGATGGCGCCGCACCGGCTTGCGGGTGTATCGGCGCGTGACACTGAAGAGCGCGTTTGGTGCGCTCGCTTCCAGCTTCTGTTGCACCAGCGCCAGCAGCGATGCCGGGGAAATCGGCTTCAGCAGATACTCGGCGCCCATCTTCCGGGCGTCGGCTTCGATGGACCGATCGGGGTAGCCGGTGACGACGATGGCCGGAATGGGCCGCGCTCCCATGGCCAGAATCTGCAGGCCGTTGTAACCCTGGAGCCGGATGTCCGTGATGATCAGGTCGGGGGCGTCACGCTCGAGAGCGGCGGTGGCCTCATGCAGCGAGCCCGCGGGCAGGGCCACGAATCCGGCACCCGCCATCAGCGCCACCAGGCCGCGCCGCGTGGTGTCGTCGTCGTCCACAATCAGGATGCGTCGGGGAGTAGCCACCGTGTCCATGCGTCTCTAGACACGCAACGCCCATACCGACGCGACTGCTCCGGATGTAGCCGTCCTCCGGCGTCTCTTGGGGCTGTGACCGCCAACGCCCCGACGGTTCCAGTGCGTGAGATCTCGAAGCTGTAGCTGAGGTCGAACAGAACGGCTGAGATAGCGAACCGGCGTCAAGCCGGTTTGCCAGATACTGCCGCGCGGTCCGCGCTCTTGGCGGGCCGCGCTAGCTTCCGAACGCCGAGCGGGGGTCGCGCGTGCCGGCGCGGCGCGCCAGTCCCCAGCTGGCCCAGCGTGCGTGCAGGGCCACACGCTGCGACGTCGAGAACTGCCAGTCGTCCGGACGGTTCCTCGTGAGTTCTTCCGCGGTCCACGTCTCCCGCATCAGCCCCTTCGGCGTGTGATCGTTCGAACCGAGCAGCTGGTGTCCGATCTCGTGCGCGATGGCGCGCCCCAGGACTTCGGCGCGGAGGGCCTTGCCCGTGGACGCCAGCCAGTCCACGCGGTCGACGAACACCGTGGACAGCGTGCCCGTGGCGGTGGTCGCATCGATCAGCGAGTAGCCGAACGCGCGGCTGTTGCCGTCTTCGGCGGTGGAGGAGCTGTGCGTCAGCCGCACGACGAGCTCATGCGACGCGGGCGCCGCATCGCAGCCCGGCTGCGGCCGGCCGTCCCGCGCCGGGGTGCAGACGATCCAGGTGGCGTCGAGATCCGCGCGGGCCAGGATGGCGCCCGCGGTCTTGAGTGCGGCCGAGCGATCGCTGGCCGTCACGCCCGCGCTGTCGTAGATGCGGATCGTGATGTTGTCCAGGATGATGGCGCTGGTGCGGCCGAGCGCGTCCGGCGCCAACGACACGAGCGCCGCGAGCACGAGGAGTGCCGGGACGACCGCCAGGCGCGCGCGGCAGGCGAGTGAACGGGTCATACGTCGTCTCTGGACAACCTGCTGGCCACGGAGGGCTGCAGAATATCACGCGCAGACGCACGTTCGTCCCGCCACTTGCGCCGGCGCGCTAGCGTGGAACCGCCGTGCGGCCGCCGTCGCCGCCGCTCGACCCGCCCGACGATCCCGCGCTCGAGCCGCCGCTGCTCGAGCTGCCGCCACCGCCCGACGAGCTGCTCGAACTGCTGCTGGAGTCGACGGCGGTGTAGCCGCGGGGTGACGCGGCACCGCGTGAGCCGCTCGAGCGTGCGGTGCTGCCGCCGCTCCCAGCCCCGCCATCGGCGCTCGCCGCCGACGCATCGCGACGGTCGACCTGCGTGTACCCGAATCCCTTGACCGCGCGGCCGTTCTCGGGCGGCCGGGCCGATCCGCCTCCACCGCCCCCGCCTTCGCCCGGCACGATGACCGCCACGGGCGCAAAGCCGCCGTAACCCCCGTAGTACCTGAGGTACGAATAGCCGAACGGGGAGAAGAAGTACGGCGAGTAGTAGTAGTTCGAGTAGAGCGGCCCGTACAGCGGGGGGTATTCATACGACGCATCGACGAAATCGGCGCCCGTCAAGAACGGCGGGAACGGCGTCAGCCGATCGTCTGGGCCCGACGGCCGGACGGCGAACGAGCGCGGAAACGACAGCGCCACCATCAGATCGATGACGCGGTCGTCCACGCCGGCCTTGTCGAGGTCCACCAGCGCTTTCGACGAGAGCGGGAAGCGCGCCGAGGTTTCCATGAGCGCCGCCTCGATGGCGCGCGACGACACATATTTCGTCGCTTCCTTGACGTGCTCGATCTGCAGCCGGACGGCCGCGGCGGGGACGCCCTTCTGCGCGCGCTCCACCGGCGGCCGGTAGCGCCGCACGCGCACGCTGTCGGTGCCGCCGATCGTCACCGCCTGCACGTCGACCCATTCGCCGTTGGGCGCCATGAGCGCGAGTCCGGTCACGGTGCGCGGCGGCTGGTTTTCACACGCCACCTGCGCGCGCGTGAACAGACGGAGCCCGTCCTCGGACCAGCGCGCGCGCTGGGTGCCGGTGCAGCCGCCGTCGGACACGGGGTGATCGACGTCGTCGGCGACGATCGTCTGCGACAGCACCGGCTCCCCGCCGACGAAGGTGCGCAGCTCCGCGCCGCCCTGGCTCGGCGAGACGCAGACGCGCGCGCTGCGGCTGCCGCCGGGGCGCACCGGCCCCGTGACGCCGCCGGCGGCGTCCTCGGCCGGTGGAAGCCGGGCGACGTTCCCGTCCGCCACGAGCTCCCAGCACCCCATCCAGTCCGTCCACCGCAGGTCCGGCGTCTGCGCGAGCGACGGCGTGGCCGCGGCCGCGAGGAAGGTGAACGCCAGCGCGAGCGAATGCGAGCCTCTCATGCCGCCTCCCGGCGCGGCTCGCTGCTCGCGAGCCGCGCGACAGTGTCTGGCAAACCGGCTTAACGCCGGTTCGCGGCTAGAAGATGATGCTGGCGCCCGCCGCCAGCTTGAATCCGGCCAGGTCGATCGGATCGAAATCGACCCAGTCGTTACCCAACGTCGCCTTCGACCACTGATAGCGCCCGTCGAGCGTGACGTAGACCCGTTTCAGCACCAGCACGTCCACGCCCGCGAAGGCCTGCACCATCGGCGCCCAGCCCGCCGACTTCAGCGTGCTGCCGAAGACCCGGCTGGTACGGAAGTCCACGAAGTCTCCGTACTGCTCCAGATCGTAGCGCAGGGCGCCACCGCCGGCCCCCACATACGGCACGATGTGCTTCGGCACCCAGGCGAGCCGGCTCACTTCGAGCCCGCGCTCGACGAGCGCGAACTTGAGGCTGCCGCTCAGGCCGGTCGTCCAGAGCTGTGTCGTCTGGTTGATCGGCAGCCGGTTGTTGTCGACGAAGTCCCGGTACTCCGACTCCTTCTTCGACTGGTTGAACTCCACGCCCACGACGGCATCGGCGCGGCGCGACACGGCGAAGCCGACGTCGGCGGCAAAACCGGGGGCGTTGAAGTCCTTCCGCGACAGCGACAGCTGGTCGGTGACGAAGCTGTACCACTCGCTGTTGGCCCGCGCGAAGAGCCAGTTGCCACGGAAGCCGACCGTGCCGCGCGGCCGGCCGAAGAGGAAGTCTGCTTTGGCGAAATCGGCGACCGGCGCCGACGGCGGGGGCGACGTGTCCTGCGCTCGTGCGTCGCCCGCAACCGCCAGACCGAGTACGACGACCACCCAGAGCGTCATCTGCCGCATGCTGCCCCCTGATGATGGTAGTTCGACAGCGGGAAGGCAAAGGGCGCGCCAGCGCATTTCGTGGATTCTCTTCGGTTTTCCCGACGGGCCCAACCTGGCCTCACGCGGTGTGTCCGCCGCGGGCGACAGAGTATCCTTGCGAAACCCGTGACCGTGGCCACTGTCTCGCGCTTCGTCGAGTTCAGCCGCGCGCAGTGGGCGGCCCTGCGCGATTCGACGCCGCTGCCGCTCACCGAATCGCAGCTCCGTGGGCTCGTCGGCCTCAACGAGTGGATGTCGCTCGACGAGGTGACCGACATCTACCTGCCGCTTTCGCGCCTTCTGAACCTGCACGTCGGCGCGGCGCAGAGCCTCCACCGCGCCACCGCGACGTTCGTCGGCTCGGACAGCCCGCGGGTGCCCTACGTGATCGGGCTGGCCGGGAGCGTCGCGGTGGGGAAGAGCACCACCTCGCGGGTGCTCCAAGCGCTCCTTTCGAGCTGGCCAAGCCATCCCACCGTCGATCTGGTGACGACCGACGGGTTCTTGCGGCCGTTGCGCGAGCTCGAGGCGCGCGGCCTGACGCAGCGAAAGGGATTTCCGGAGAGCTACGATCTGCGGCGGCTGGTGCAGTTCATGGCCGACGTGAAGTCGGGCGTGCTGGAGGTGGCGGCGCCGGTGTACTCGCACCTGGCCTACGACATCGTGGCCGGCGAGCAGCAGGTGATCCGCGCGCCCGACATCGTGATCGTCGAAGGGCTCAACGTGCTGCAGACCGGCAGCGGCCGTGCCGGCCAGCCGATGCCGAGCTTCGTGTCGGACTTCTTCGATTTCTCGATCTACGTCGATGCCCTCGAAGCCGACATCGAGCAGTGGTATATCGAGCGGTTCTTGAAGCTCCGCGACACGGTGTTCCAGGATCCCTCGTCCTACTTCCACCGCTATGCGGCGTTGACGCCCGACGAAGCGGCCGCGACGGCGCGCGACATCTGGTCCGCCATCAACGCCGTCAACCTGCGGGAGAACGTGCAGCCGACGCGGGAGCGCGCGCACGTGATTTTGGAGAAGGGGCGCGACCACGCCGTCAGACGCGTGCGGCTGCGGAAGCTGTAGGTCCGCCTCTACATGTTGCGGACTACGACAGGCGGACGTTGCTCGGGGCGCGCTCGAAGGCGCGAGCGAGCAGCGTTTCCGTGGCCTCGGTGGTCCGCGGTTCCGAGAACAAGTGCCCTTGCGCGTGGGGGCAACCGAGTGCCAGCAGCTGCTCGGCGTGTGCGAGCGTCTCCACGCCTTCGGCGATGAGGCCCATCCCCAGCTCCTGCGCCAGCTTCACGATGGCGTTGCCGATCGCGCAGCCGTGATCGGGCGAGCCCATTTTCGCCACGAACGATCGATCCAGCTTGAGCGCGTCCACCGGATACCGCTGCAGCGAGCTGAGCGACGAGTAGCCGGTGCCGAAGTCGTCGAGGTAAACCGACACCTGCATGCGCCGCAGCCGTTCGAAGTTCTGGTGCACGATGTCCGAGGTGTCGAGCAGCGTGGTTTCCGTGATCTCGAGACGCAGAGTCCCCGGCAGCAGGCCGCTCACCTCGAGCGCCCGTTCGACCTCGTCGAGGAAGTCGGGGCGGGCAAAGAGGCGCGACGAGATGTTCACGGAGATCCCGAGCGGCTGGCCGAACATCCGCTGCCACGCCGCCACCTGGCCGCACGCGTCGCCGAGCACGGAGTAGGTCAGGGGCACGATAAGGCCAGTCTCTTCGGCCACCGGGATGAAGTCGGTCGGGCCGATGACGCGTCCGTCGGGGCGCGTCCACCGCACGAACGCCTCGAGCCCGCAGATCTCCGAGGACGGCAGCTCGACGATCGGCTGGTAGACGATGGTGAAATGGTGGCGCTCCACCGCGTGGCGCAGCTCGGTCTCGAGCGTGAGGCGCTCGACCGCCGAGGCGTGCATGTGCGGATCGAAGATCTGATAGCCGCCGCGGCCGGCCGCCTTCGCCCGGTACATCGCGATGTCGGCGTCGCGCAGCAGGTCGTCTACGGTCTCGTAGTGCGGCCCGCCGAACACGACCCCGATGCTGGCCGACGCGTAGAGCTCGCGCCCCTGCAGGCGAATGGGATCGCGCAGCGAGCGCTGGAGCCGCTCGGTCACCGCGCATACTTCGTCGGTCGTGGTGAAGTCTTCGATGAGCACCGCGAACTCGTCGCCCCCGAGGCGCGAGAGGGCGTCGCTCGGCCGCAGCTGCGCCAGCAGGCGCGAGGAGATCGCGACGAGGAACTGGTCGCCCACCAGGTGGCCAAGGCTGTCGTTCACCAGCTTGAAGCCGTCGAGATCGATGAACAGCACGGCGTAGCGCGGCTCGGCGGCGCGCGCGGCCCGTGCCATCGAGCGCTGCAGCAGCTCGCTGAAGAGCCGCCGGTTGGGGAGGCCGGTGAGATCGTCGTGCCGCGCCGCGCGGGCGTAGCGCTGTTCGGATTGGCGGGCGGCTTCGAGCGCCTCCACGGCCTCGCCGTGCAGTCGCATCATCTCCCCATGGTGGCGCTGGTCTTCGGCCACCTGGTCGCGGTAGATGCGATACGACTTGATCGTCAGGTAGACGAGCGCCAGGGCGAGCGGGAGCATCCACGCGCGTCCCGCCAGGGCGAGCAGCGTCGCAAACGTGGTCGCACTGCCGGCGACGACCACGCTGTACAACTGCATGCGGGCGCCGCGGGGCGGCCCCGGAGTGTCCTGGGTCGCGGAGTCGCGCATACGCGGCTCCGCCAAGATCGTCATCGGACTCTGGAGCAGCAATCACGAAGCCAGTCTGTGCGATTACGCTTCCGTCAGCGGTCGGCGTAACTCTGTGTAGCGAGGGCGTTGCGTGGCGTTTGCCCGAAGCGCGAAGGGGTCAGACCTTCTGAGGAACTCAGATCTCTGAGACTGGAGGCAGAGTGGCGGAGAAGGCGGAGAGAGCAGAGATGGTTGACTCGCGCTGCTCGGGACTGACGATGGCGGGCCTCATCGGCGGGACGATGTGGCTCGCGTTCATGTATGGACTCGAGTCGAGGAGGCGTGTCGTATGCCTCGACGGGCAACTGGTATCGATTCAAGTCCGCCCTCTCTGCCTATCTGGCGAGCCACGCCGCGAGCGAGCGGAACGCGTGGCCTCGATGAGCGACGGCGAGCTTGTCGGCCTCGCTCACTTCGGCCAGCGTCTTGCCAAACGGCGGGTACTCGAAGATCGGGTCGTAGCCGAAGCCCGCGCTGCCGCGCGCCTCGCGCGCGATGACCCCTTCGATCGTGCCGCGCGTCTCGAACACGACGCGCCCCCGATCCACGACCGCCAGCGCGCAGACGAAGCGAGCGGTGCGCGGGGCGGACGGGCGCTCTGCCAGCCGCGTCTGGATGGCGGCGAACCGCTCCGGATACGTCGCCGAGGGCGAGAGAAACCGCGCCGAGTACACTCCCGGGTCGCCGTCGAGCGCGTCGATGGTCAGCCCCGAGTCTTCGGCCACGGTCAGAATCCGCGCCGACGGCCGCGCCGAGCGCAGCCGCTCCGCGACCGTCCGGTCGTAATACTCCGCCTTCAGCCGTGCGTTCGCCTCGAACGTCTCGCCGGTTTCCACCGGTTCCTCGACGCTCGGGCCGTCGCGCAGCGACAGGAGCGGCACTGGAACGTCCCGCAGGAGGTGCGCGATCTCGCGCGCCTTGTCCACGTTGGTCGTGGCGACGAGCAGAGTGACCAGATCGCGCGTCACGGGCGCACGGCGTGACGTCTACTTGGTGGCCAGGTACTGGCCGACGAGTCCGCGCTGCAGGGCGATCAGCTGGCGGATGCCGGTATCGGCCAGATCGAGCAGCCGGTTGAGCGCCTCGCGGCCGAAGGGGAGCGCTTCGGCGGTGCCCTGGAGCTCGATGTAGAGACCGCCGCCGGTTTTCACCACGTTCATGTCCACGTCGGCCTGCGAGTCCTCGGTGTAGGCCAGGTCGAGCATCGGCTCGCCGTCCACGATGCCCACGCTCGTCGCCGCCACGAAATCGGAGACCGGCATCGTGCGCAGCACGTCGCGCTCGCGCAGCTGCTGCAGGGCGAGGACCAGCGCGACGTACGCGCCGGTGATCGATGCGGTGCGCGTGCCGCCGTCGGCCTGGATGACGTCGCAGTCGAGGGTGATGGTGCGCTCGCCGAGCTCCTCCATCCTGGTGACGGCGCGCAGCGAGCGGCCGATCAGGCGCTGGATCTCCTGCGTGCGCCCGCCGACGCGGCCGGCCGACGCCTCGCGCTGCGTGCGGGTGGAGGTGGCGCGCGGCAGCATGCCGTATTCCGCCGTCACCCACCCCTTGCCGCTGTTGCGCCGGAAGAGCGGCACGCGGTCTTCGACGCTGGCGGTGCAGATCACCTTGGTGCGGCCCGCCTCGACGAGCACGGATCCTTCGGCGTGCACCAGATAGTTGGGAGTGATGCGAGAGGGGCGGAGCTGTTCGGGCAGTCGGTTGTCGGCGCGCATGTGCGCTTACTGTACCGCAGGTGAAGATGGCGGCTCCTGCCGGACGAGCGCCAGGTCGCGCTCGAGCGGACGTCGCACGTCCACGTGTCCGGCCACCGAATCGGCTTCGTGGCCGTCGACGAGCAGCTGCACGCGCTGCACGCCCTGCAGGTTGGTGGTGATGGTGTTGACGATGGCGTACACCGTGAGCAGCTCGGCGTGCGTGCCGCCCGGATGCTTGGCCGTGATGTCGGAGCTCAGGTCGACGAAGGCGTCGCCGCTCGACGTGACGTAGAAGGCCTTGAGCGTGGTGCCGGCCGGAATCACCGGGACGTACGGCGCCGGCGGGGGTTGCAGGAGGGCGCGGACGATCTGGCGGCCCTGGGCGACCGCGCCCTCGGCGAGCGGCACCTCTACGCGCACGGGCTGCAGCAAGAGCCCCTCGCGCGCGCCGTAGAAGAGGGTGGCCGTGATGTGTGCGGTCGGCGCCGCCGGAGGCGCGGCCGCCACCGGGGCATCAGGCGACTCCGTGCGGGCCAGATACTGCAGCCCCACGTTCACGCCCCACGCGAGGAGCGCCAGCGCGGAGAACCCGGCGAGCCCGAAGAGGAGCGTGCGTTTCACTGCTGGCGTCCCGCTGGCGCGGCCAGGGCGAAGCGGTTCACCGCGTCATAGATCGCCTGCACCAGCACCGAGCGCCCCTCGTCGCCGGTGGCGCTCTTCTCCTGGCCTGCGTTCGTCAGGTAGCCCATCTCGAAGAGCACCGCCGGCATGTTGAGTCCGGCGAGGACGCGGAGTGGTGCCGACTGCACCGGCTGCGGCATCGTCGGCACGTGCCCTTCGAGCGCCGCCGCGAGCAGGTTGGCCAGCCGCCCCGAATCTTCGACGTGCCGGGCCTGCGCGAGATCCCACCGGATGGTCTCGATGACCCGGGTGCCGCCCCCGAGGACGGGCAACGCGAGCGCCTGCGCGCCGGCTTCGCGCCGGGTCTCTTCGCCCTCCCGATCGAGGCGCATGAAATAGACCGCGGCACCGGTCGTCGCCGGTGCCGGCGACGAGCTCATATGCAGGCTCACGAACAGGTCGCCCTTGGCGTTGTTGGCGGTCGCCGTGCGCTCGTCGGGGGCGACGAGGCGATCGTCGTCGCGGGTGAGCACGACGCGGACGCCCATTCGCGCTTCGAGCACGGTCTTGAGGCGGCGTGCGACGTCGAGCGTGACCTGCTTCTCGAGCGTGCCGCCGGCGCCGCGGACGCCGGCGTCGTCGCCGCCGTGGCCGGGGTCGAGCACCACCGTCTGCACGCCGCCCTTCGAGGGTGTCAGGACAGGGGGCGCTGCTGGCGGGGCCGGCGCGGCCGACGACTCGGGCGCCTGCGCCGGCGCCGGCGCGGTGATGTCGATCACCACGCGCGCGGCGGTGTCCGTGTTCGAGGTGGAGGCCCTCACGTCGCCAGCCGACGGCGCGAGGCTGATGGTCACGGTGGCCGGCGCGTCGCCGCGCACCTGGGTGATCGTGGGCGAGCTGCCCGTGACGGGCGCGAAATCGATCGCGTCGGCGTCGAGCCGGACCACGACCCGGTCGGCGTCGGTGATGGTGGTGACGCCGGTGGGGGGCGCCACTTCCACCGTGACCCGGGTGCCGGTGCCCGCGGGTTCGACGCGCGTCGTGACGCGGGGGACGCGAACGGCGCCGATCACGAGCAGGCGGGAGCCGCGGCGGTATTCGATGCGCGACTCGGCGACCAGCCCGAGCGCGCGCGGCAGAAAGTCCACCGGCGCGAGCCAGCGCCCGCCCATGCGGGTGAGGGGGGCCGGCAGCGCCACGACACGCCCGTCCACCGACACCAGCGCACGGTCGCGCGGCGCGACGATGGTTTTGCCCCGGACGGAGATCGACACGCCGCCCTGCCGATCCTCGCGGATGGTCATGGGCACGAAGGCCGCGACGTCGTCGAGCGCCACGTACTCCTGGTCGTTGACGAGGGCGGTGGAGAGCGTGCGCCGGCCGCTCGCGGACACTACGCCGATCGGGGCAGGGCTCTGCGCGAGCGGCAGCGAGGTGAGCAGCAGCGCCAACAGGACGGCCGTAGCGGCGAGAACGCGCAAGGACCCTATGATACGGCCGGCGCTGATCCTTACTTCAGGCCGTGTTCCTTCTTGAACACCGGCCAGGCGGCTTTCATCTTGAGGAACTCGTCCAGCGAGTCGCAGCGCAGGAACGGGTTGGTGGCCCGTTCGAGTGCCATCGTGGAGCTGGGCCTGACACCGTAGTCGTGACCCGGCCAGATGGTGGTCGAATCGGGCACGGCGTGGATGAGCCGTTGCAGGCTGTGCCACTCGAGCTCGGTCGCCGCCTGGTCCGGCGTGCCGCCCACCTTACCCACGAACAGCAGGTCGCCGGTCATCAGCAGCTCGAACCGCGACTCGAAGAGCGCGATGTGGTCGTGACAGTGGCCCGGCACGTGAAAGCACTGCAGCCGCAGGTCGCCGATCGGGAGCACCTGCCCATCGGTCAAGGCAACCGTGGGCTTGCTGGCCGCCTCGGGGTGCGCCGCCAGCCGCGCCCGCGTGAGCATCATGACCTGCGTGTTGCCGTTGGTGTGGTCCGCGTGCCCGTGCGTGTTCAGCACGTGCGAGATGGTGAGCCCCTGCTCACGGGCCCGCGTGACGAACGTGCCCGGCGAGAACGACGGATCGATGAGGACGCCGACGCCGGCCTCGCGGTCCCCCAGGAGGTAGCCAAAGTTGCGATCGCCGCCCGATCGGATCTGCTCGAACACCAGCTGCATCGGAGGAAGGATAGCGGAGCAACGGCCGGGTGGGCCAGATGGGCCTAGCGGGCCGGGTGGGCAAGGTCGGGATAACTGCGAACCCGCTCGCAGGCCACGTTGCACGAATCGCGTGATTCAGACCCGTGACGCCGGTTTCCCCAGTCACCCGTGAGGCGCGGCGCTTGCACCGGGATCCTGTCGTGTCGCAGGACGTTAAGCGGTTTGTGTACGTAATCCACAGTCTGACCAACCCCGATCGTCTCTACGTCGAGGCGGCGGCCAACGTGTCGATGCGGATCGCGGCGCACAACGCGGGTCATTCGCCGCTGACGGTTGCGCATCGCCCCTGGAAACTCGTGGCGGTCGTGCAGTTCGGGAACGAAGGCACGGCGCACCGCTTCGAGAAGTTCCTCAAGTCGAGCGCCGGCCGTGCCTTCGTCAAGCACCACTTCGTCTAGTACGTCACCCGCACTCGATACCGCAGCGTGACGTTCCCGTCGGCCACGACGGGAACGTTGAACTGCGCGGCCCAGGCGTCGGTCTTGGTGTAGGGAAGGGTGGAGCTGATCATGCGCCACGTGCCGCCGATCGGCTCGTTCACCTCCACCGTCACCGGTGCCGTCTTGTGGTTGCGCAGCGTCACTTCAAACTCCATTTCGTACACGTTCGCCGCGATCTTCTGGAAGTCGGTCTGCTTGCGCTCGGCCACGACGTCGAACGCGGTGCCGATCTTCAGATTGAGCGTCTCGTCCTTCGGCGTGTGGTCGATGCGATCCTCGCCGACGAACTGCGTGCCGCCCCGCGAGTCGGCCTGATACACGCGCACGACGCCGGCGGGCATCGGCACGCCCAGCCCGGCTTTGGCGTCGTTGGTGAACTGGTAGAACACCTGCACGTCGTCCTTGAGCGGCGACCCGGGATGCTGGGCGTTGCGGTAGTAGAACGCCTGGCCGTCGACCACGTAGCGCTTGCGCACGGGGAAACCGGTGGCGCCGAGCATGCTCACCTGCTTGGTCTGGCTGTTGTTGATCGACGTCTTCCGCCCCAGCGTGTAGAGGTGGTAGTCCGAGAACGACTCCTGCGCCATCGCCGGCGCGGCGTCCATCTCGCGACGCTCGAGCGCGAGATCGGCCATCTTGCCGAGCACCTGCCGCACCCGATTCACGTTGCCGGCCACGAGCTGCAGCGAGGCATTCCGGAACTGCGTGCCGCTCGCATTGGTGACCGTCACCCAGCCGTCGAGATCCGCGGCCGCGTCGTCGCGCGCCACGGTCAGCACGTAGTCCGCGTTCCACGACAGACGGGTGGCCAGGTACGCCGCCTCGACGCGGTGGCGCGTTGCGCCCTGGTTCGAGAGCGACCAGATCAGGGTCGGCCTCGCAAACAGGTTGCCCGGCAACTCCGGGAAGCGGATGTGATCAGCCTGAAGGCCGGTGACGATCTCTCCGTTGATCTGCCACACCGGCGCGGAGTTGTAGCTGAGGAGACGCGCGGTGACTTCCTCTTCGCGCGTGGTGCCGCCGTCGACCCGGTTGCGGACCAGCGTGACGTCGCGGCCGACATACTTGCGCAGGAGCTTGTCCGGCTCGAGCAGGTCGTACTCGTAGTTCTGCTCCAGTACGTTCACCCGCGAGGGCTCGCTCAGCGAGCGGAAGTGGACGGTGGCCGGATTGACCGTGGCCGCGATGTCCATGAATTTCAGGTCGAAGGTGCCGCGTGGCAGCTCCAGCGATCGCACGTCGCGCACGAGCGCGAGATCCGAGTTGTAGACCGTGAGCGAGAGCTCGCTCTGGTCGTCGAGCGTCGACGTGTCCTGGCCGCCGGCGGCCGCGGGGGCTGCCGCAAGGGCGCGTGACGCGTGATGCTGGGCAGTGCCGACCGCGAGCGCGAGCACTGGCGCGGCCAGCCAGATCCGGGCATTCATGGGCATCTCCTTGCGCGCCCCGCTGATCGCGGGTCGCGCGCAGTGTCTGGCAAACCGGCTTAACGCCGGTTCGCTATTTGGGCTGCAACAGCAGCCTCTGGAGGTAGAACGGAGAGGCTGCCGGTTCTTGCAGGACGGGTGAGACAGGTGGGACAGGTGAGACAGGTGGGTAAAGCTCTCCCTACCCGTCCTACCCGTCCTAGGGTGCGGGCGACCAGTTCACGCCCGCATCAGTGGTGCGGAAGCGGCGGCCGTCGGCGGCGGTGACGGTGGCGGTGCGCGCGTCGGTGGCGGCCACGGCGACGAGATCGACCGCTGCCGGCGCGGAGAGCCGCACGAAGCGCACGCCATCGGTGCTCACGAGCACGATGCCGCCGCGCCCGACGAACCAGCACACCGTGCCCGCCGGTGCGGAGCCGGCGGCAATGACGTCGGCCGCAACCGGCAGTGTCGCCGTGGTGAATGGCGCATTGTCGCGAGGCGCGAACTCGATCGCGCCGCCCGTGCGTTGCCAGCGCGCGCCGGTCGGTGCAGCGATGACCAGGGCGCTCGACGTTCGCAAGGCCGCGGCGCCGGCAAGAGTCCCGCGCAGGCTTTGCTGTCTGGTGGTCGCGGCGTTTTCACGTTCGTCGGCCCGGGCCGGCGACTGACCGGTCACCGTCAGCGTCTCCTGCAACTTGGATGGCTCCGGTGCGGCAGGTGGCGGCGGTGGTGTCGTCGGTGGCGCCGGCGCCGGCGCTGTTGCGGCCGGCGGCTGTGGCAGTGCCGCCGCGTCGGCAAAACGCTCGCGCCGTTCGAGCGAGGGTGCCGGCTGCGCGTCCGCCTCCTTCTTCTGGAGCGTGGGCGCTTCCGGCGCTGTTCGGCGCGCAGCCTTGGCCTCGGGTTCGGCCGTGGGGCGGGGCGCCGTTTCGGCGTTCCGTGCGGCATCGGGTGCGAACTCGGGTGCGACCTCGGGTGCCGGCTCCGGCTCCGCCGGTCCGCGATCGACGCTGGACTGGAGCTGGTCGGCAGGCGTGGACACGGCCCGCTGCTGCGGGACCGCCACCCAGATGACCAGCGCGGCAGCCGCGGCCACGGTGGCAGGCACCAGCCATCCGGCGCGCAGGCGGCGCCACCAGGCGACCCCTCCGCCGCTTGCGGTCTCCTCCGCAGGCGAAATCCTCGCCAGCGTGGCCAGCATCGCCTGGCAGTCGAAGCAGTCGGCGAGATGGGCTTCCGCCGCGCGCCGCGCGGGCGCGTCGAGCCGGTGCTCGATCCACGCGGCGGCGACCTCCGCATCCAGGTGGGGACCCGAGACAGCTCCGCCCCCGGCGGCGAAGGCCCGCCGCAGTTCCTGGTCAAAGGCGTCGTTCCGGCGCGGTTCGTCCACCTGGGCTCTCTCTACGTTGAACGGCCGGTCTCGGGATTCTTGCCGCCCGCCGGCTCGAGCAGGTCGGTCAGGTCCAAGGGGCCGGGGTCGGCGGCCACGGCGGCAAAGCACTCGGCGATTGCCGCGTCGTTCAGCCCCTGATCGCGCAGCTGCTGTTCGACATCGGCGCGCACGGTTTTCCTGGCCTTCGCGAGCTGCCGGGAGACGGTGGCTTCGTGCTCGCCGAGGGCGCGCCCAATCTGCGCGAGCGTGAGCTCCTGGGCATAGTAGCAGGCAAGCCGCAGCCGCTCGCGTGGCGCCAGACGCTGCACGGCGCTGGCGAGCGCCGTGCGCAGCAGGACGACGAACCGCCCGTGGTCGGCCGATCGCGGAGCGGCGGCGGGCGCCGTGGCGGGTGGCTCCTCGTCGGGCAGCGGCACGAGACGGCGTGACGCCCGCGCGCGGTCCACGCTGCGCTGCGCCAGCACCGCGCGCAGCCACGTCGCCAGGCTGCTGCGCCCATGGAAGTACTCGAAGTGCGAGCGACGGGTGCCATCGCGTTCGGTGAGCCCGAAGAGTTCCGCGTACAGCGCGTCGGCAAGGTCGCGAGCGCCGCCCGAGGCGTCGATCGCCGACGCCGCGCGATAGAGGATGGGCCGGTACTCGCGGATGAAGTGCTCCCACGCGCCCTCGTGCCCGTCCGCGCACGCGCACGCCAGGGCCAGCTCTTCGAGGCGCAGTGAGGAGAGATGCCGCTCGAGCTGGGATGGATCAGTCGGATCGCCGCCGAAGGCGTGGTGCACGCCGCGTTCGAGGGTGCGCGTGAACGTGTCGCGCGACACGCCCCACTGTTCCGCGCGGGCGACACGATGCAGCCGCTCAGCGGTCGCCGTGTCGAGACGCCATGGCGCCATCTCGGCCATTATCCGCCTTCATGCTGGTCCGCTGTTTGAATACTCCAGGTCCGAAAGCCCCCCCCCGGCTGAACAGGAGACGAGCACATGAAGAAGCGACTGAGTATGACGATCGCCGCGCTGGCTCTGGCGATCGCGCCTTCTGCAGCGTGGGCGGACGGCTATTTCGTTCCGTTCATCGGTCCCAACTTCGGCGGGAACGTCGGGCGTCCCCTGAGCGAGACAGTCGACGAGCGCAACCGCATGTCCTGGGGCTTTGGTGTCGGCGGCATGGCCGGCGGCATCTTTGGCGCCGAGTTCGACTTCGGTTACACGCACAACTTCTACGCCAGCGACGGAGCGGTGGTCACGAAGAGCAACCTCATCACCGCCATGCCGTCACTCGTCATCGGCATTCCGGTCGGCGGCCAGCACGGCGCTGGCATCCGTCCGTACGTGCAGGCCGGTGCAGGGCTGTTGAGGCGCGACCTCGACTTCCAGACCGTGGATTCGATTTCGCGCAACGACTTCGGGTACACCCTCGGCGGCGGCGTCATGGGCTATTTCACCGACCACGTAGGGCTGCGCGGCGACCTCCGCTACTTCCGCAATTTCAAGGTAGACGACGTCGACCTGACCGGCGTGGACTTCGAGAGGGGCACGTTCAGCTTCGGACGGGCATCGATCGGCCTGCTGTTCCGCTTCTAGGCTCGGCCCGCTTCGCGGGCCTCGCTCCTCCAGCCTTTAGCCTTTTGCCTCTGGTCTTCGAGGCAAGAGAGCTAAAGGCCTCTCAAGATTGGCCGCTTTGGGCCGATTCGTCCATTCGTGCTGCTCTGGCTGGCGCTCGTCGTGCTGGCGGGAATGCTCGGACTCGCCGGCGGGCTCGTCCTGTCGCGCCGGCGTCTGCCCGGCGCGGCGGCGAGCGCCGATCCAGCCGCCTTTCTCTCGTCCAACCGTGCCGTGCTCGACGTGGCGGAGGGCGCGGCCAAGTTCGGCATCTGGGAACACGACCTCCAGAGCCACTGGGTGATGCTGTCGGCGGGCGCCGCGCGGTTGAGCGGCCTGGCGCCCGAGGCGGCGCGCGTGCGCCCCGAGCGGCTGCACGAACGCGTTCACCCCGACGACGTGGCGCGCGCCAACGCCGAGTACGAAAGGGCGGTGGCCGGCAGCGACACGTATCAGATGGAATTCCGCGTCCAGACCGCGGAAGGGCACTACGAGTGGCGCCGCGTCTGCGGCCGTCTGCAGCGGGAAGACGGGCGGATCGTCCGAGTCATCGGCGCGTTCCTCGACATCCACCAGGAGCGGCGCCTGCTCGATCAGCTGCGCGAGAACGCGGATCGCATGGCGCTGGCCGAGGACGTCGCCGGCTTTGGCGTGTGGCACCTCGATTTGCGCAGCAACACGATGTCGCTCTCGCCCGGCGCGGCGTTTCTGTCGGGGTTCCCGCGCGAACGTCTCGACATCGAACGCCAGCTGCTGTTCGCGCGCATTCACGCGGACGACCGCGACGAGCCGATGGAAGCCACCCGGCGCGCCATCGAGGAGCAGGCCATCTACAAGGCCGACTTCCGGATGCTGAAGCCGGACGGCGGCGTCCGCTGGGTGCGAAGCCAGGGGCGCGTCGATCGGGAGCACGGTGAGCCGGTGAGAATCACCGGCGCCATCATCGACCTGACGCGGGAGCGCGAGTTCGCCAGCGAGCTGCGCACGGCCGCCGAGCGCATGTCGCTGGCGGAGGAAACCGCGGGATTCGGCGTGTGGCAGGTCGATCTGCACACGCAGACGGTGACCATCTCCGACGGGCTTCGGCGGATGAACGGCCTGCCCGAGACCGGCTCTCCCACGTTCACCCTCGACGCCTTCAACGCCGCGGCGCACGATCGCGAGCACATCGAGGCGGTGATGGCCGCCGGCGACGAGGCCTTCCGCACCGGCGAGGCCTTCAACATCGAAGTCCGGCTGCGCCGGGCCGACGGCCAGGTGCGCTGGCAGCGCATCCAGGGCCGTCCCCGCTACCGGAACGGGCAGCCGTGGCGGCTCGTCGGCGCCACGCTCGACATCACGCAAGAGATCGAGATGCGTTCGTCGCTCGAGGCGGCGCGCGCGAACGCCGAGGCGGCGGCGCGGGCCAAGAGCGACTTCCTGGCCAACATGAGCCACGAGATCCGCACGCCGATGAACGGCGTGATCGGGATGACCGGGCTCCTGCTCGAGACCGCGCTCACCGACGAGCAGCGCGACTACGCCGAGACGGTGCGCAGCTCGAGCGACGCGCTGCTCACGCTCATCAACGACATTCTGGACTTCTCGAAGATCGAAGCGGGCAAGCTGACGATCGACCGTTCGCCGTTCGACCTGCGCCGCGTGGTCGAGGAAGTGGCCGAACTGCTGGCGCAGCAGGCCGACGGCAAGGGCATCGACCTCATCGTGCATTACGCCGCGGATGCGCCCACGCGCTTCGAGGGCGATGCCGACCGCCTGCGCCAGGTGCTGATGAACCTGGTCGGCAACGCGGTGAAGTTCACGAGCGACGGGCATGTCCTGATCTCGGTGGAGGTGGCCGGGGACGACGCGGCTGCTCCGCGGGTGCGAGTGGCCGTGAGCGACACCGGCATCGGCATTCCCGAAGGCAAGCTGGAAGGTTTGTTCGAAAAGTTCACGCAGGCCGACACGTCCACGACGCGGCGGTACGGCGGCACCGGTCTCGGCCTGGCCATCTCCAAGAGCCTCGTCGAGATGATGGGCGGATGCATCGAGGCGGAAAGCCGCGAAGGCGAAGGCTCCACGTTTGCGGTGGTCGTGCCGCTGCCGCTCGGCGATCAGCCCGACGAGCCGCCGATGGAGCTTGACGTCCTCCGCGGCCGGTCGGCACTGATCGTGGACGACACCGACGTCAACCGGCGCGTGCTGTTCGAGCAGGTGAGCGCGTGGGGCATGCGGGCCAACACCGTCGCGTCCGGGGCCGACGCGCTGCAGGCGCTGCGCGAGGCGTCTGAGACGCCGGCGCCCTACGACGTGGTGATTGCCGACTACCAGATGCCGGGTCTCGACGGCGCCGACCTGGCTGCCGCCGTGCGCGGCGACGAGCGGCTGCGCGACACCGTCTACGTGATGCTCACCTCGGTGGGGCACGCGCGGGAGATCGAGGGCGTCCGGCGGGGACACGTGGATGCCTGCCTCGTGAAGCCGGTACGCTACGAGCGGCTGATGCACGCGCTCGCTACGGCGTGGGCCAAGCGCCACGCGAACAGCGCGGACACGGCCACCGCCGCCGTCGCCGCCGCCGCGCCGGGCGGGGCGGTGCAAGGCGAGTTTGCGGGCGCCAACGCCCGCGTCCTGGTGGTCGAGGACAACGCCGTGAACCAGAGAGTGGCGTTGCGTCAGCTCGCGCGGCTGGGCGTGCAGGCAGAACTGGCTGCCAACGGCCGCGAGGCGGTGGATCTGCTGGAGCGGGTGCCGTACGACCTGGTCCTGATGGACTGCCAGATGCCCGGCATGAACGGTTACGAAGCCACTGCGGCCATCCGGCGCAGCAACGGCCCCAACCAGTCGGTGCCGATCGTGGCGATGACGGCCGACGTCGTGACCTCCGGGCGGCAGCGGTCGCTCGACGCGGGCATGAGCGACTACGTCCCCAAGCCGATCGAACTGGACGATCTGGCGCGGACCCTGCGCACGTGGCTCCGCGCGCCTGTCCGCCGTAGCCCTGGCGAAGGCGGAGCGCCGGTGAAGGACCGCGAAGCCTCACGCACTGTCCTGCACTGACGGCGCGCGCCTGCAGCTCAAGGTTCGCTGCCCGGCCGTCGATTTCTGAAGACGATGACCCCTCTCACCGGGCTGCTCGCCGCGCTTGCGATGGTGGCGATGGCCGGCTGGAGCCTGACCGCGCGGCGCCTTCGAGAGGCGCGCGGTGGCGCGCGGCCGGCCCCGCCGTCGTCCTCCGCCGACGGCCGCCCCGTACAGGCGCTCGCCGAGGAATCGGCACGGTTCGGTGTGTGGGAGTTCGATCCCGCGTCGAGCACGGTGCACCTGTCGGCGGGCGCGGCCCGGCTGAGCGGGTTCCCTCCGGCGGCCATGTCGATTCACCTGGACGAGCTCGGACGCATGGTCCACCCGGACGATCTGGGGCCCTCGCGCCGCGTGTTCGAGGCCGCGCTTCGCGACGGCGGCGACTATCAGGTCGAGTACCGCACGCGCTATCCCGACGGGTCGTACCGCTGGCGGCGGCAGCAGAATCGGGTCTCGAAGGGCGAGGGCGGCCGCGTGCTGGTCGCCGGCGCGATCATCGACATCCACGACGAACGCGAACGCATGCAGGCGCTGGCGGACACGGCGGCGCGGCTCGCGCTGGCCGAGGAGTCGGCGGGGTTCGGCGTGTGGGAGTTCGAGCCGGCCACCGGCCAGGTGCATCTGTCGGCCGGGGCCGCGCGCCTCAACGGCTTCCCCGCGGTCGCGGTCTCGAAAACGAGACTGGAGCTCGGCGCGATCGTGCATCCCGACGATCAGCCCGAGGCGGCGAGGCTCTTCGACGAGGCTTTGAGCAAGGGCGCGGAGTGTCAGATGGACTTCCGAGTCCGCTACCCCGACGGCGCCTACTACTGGCGGCGGCTTCAGAGTCAGGCCAAGCGCGTGGGCGACCGGCTGGTTCTGGTGGTGGGCGCCGTCGTCGACATCCACGACGAGAAGCGGCGCGTGCAGGACCTGGCGGAGACGGCGGCGCGTCTCGCGCTGGCCGAGGAGGCCGGCGGCGTTGGTCTCTGGGACATCGACATGGACGCGGGCACCGTCACCTACTCGGCGGGCGCCGCGGCGCTGCGCGGGTTGCCGCCCGTGCAGATCACGATGCCGACGCCAGCAGTGGACCACATGGTCCATGCCGACGATCGACCGCGCTTCGAGGCGGCGCGTCAGCTCGCGCGGGCGGGGGAGCCGTTCCGCTGCGATTACCGGCTGGTGTGGCCCGACGGCTCCGCGCACTGGGTGCGCAGCCACGCCCGCCCCGTGAAGGTCAACGGCCGCATCGTGCGGATGACCGGGTCGAGCGTGGACATCGATCGCGAGCGGCGGATGCTCGAGGAGCTGCGGGTGTACGCCGCCCGCATGCAGCAGGCCGAGCAGGTGGCCGGCCTCGGCGTGACGGACCTCGACCTCTCGACGGGGCGCATCGAGTTCTCCGAAGGGTGGGCGGTCCTCCATGGCCTCGAGCCTTCGGCCCGCTCCCTGACGGGGCCCGAGATGGACCGGCTGATCCATCCTGACGACCTGACGCGCGTCCACGCGATGATCGGTCAGCTCAAGGCCGAGGGGCGCGGGATGCTCGAGTTCCGCATCGTGCGCCCGGATGGCAGCGTCCGCTGGCACAAGGCGTCGGCGCAGCGGGTGCCGAACGACGCCACGGGCGACCCGGCGGCGAACCGATTCGTCGGCACCGTGCTCGACATCACCCGGGAGCGCGAGATGCTCGATCGCCTGCGGCACAGCGTCGAGCACATGCGCGTGGCCGAGGACATCGGCCGCTTCGGGCTGTGGGAAGTGGACATCCGCGACCGCGAGGTCCGCATGTCCGAAGGCATGCGGCGCCTGAGCCGCCTGCCCGAGAGCACGCCGCTCACGGTGTCGCTGGACGCCTTCTACTCGCTGCTCCAGCCGCAGGATCGCGCCGAGATGATCGAGTCGCACCGCCGCGCCTTCGAGCTCGGCGAACACGTCAGCTACGATCGCCAGTGGGTGCTGCAGGACGGCTCCGTGCGCTGGCACCGCTCGTACGGGCGGCCGGAACACAAGGACGGCAAGCCGTGGCGCATTCTCGGCGCGTCGATGGACGTCACCGAGCGCAAGGAGCTCGAGTTGTCGCTCGAGGCCGCGCGCGTCAGGGCCGAGGCCGCTACGGTGGCCAAGAGCGAATTCCTCGCGAACATGAGCCACGAGATCCGCACGCCGATGAACGGCGTGCTGGGCATGACCTCGCTGCTCCTCGAGACGGACCTCTCGGCCGAGCAGCGCGAATACGCCGAGACGCTCAAGGGGTCGGGCGAGTCGCTGCTCGGGCTGATCGACGACGTACTGGATTTCTCCAAGATTGAAGCGGGACGAATCGCGATTGAATCGGCCGAGTTCGACCTGTGCCGGACCCTCGAAAGCGTCGCGGAGATGGTCTCGCCGCGGGCGGAGCAGAGCGGCATCGAGCTGCTGGTCCGCTATCCGGCGGGCGCGCCGCGGCGATTTGTCGGCGACCAGGCGCGCATGAAGCAGGTCGTGGCGAACCTGGCGAGCAACGCCGTCAAGTTCACTCCGCGCGGTCACGTCCTGCTCTCGGTGGAGTGCGCCGCGCGTACCGCGTCGGTCGCCGACGTGCGGGTGACGGTCAGCGACACGGGCATCGGCGTGCCGGCGTCGAAGCTCGGGCTGCTGTTCCAGAAGTTCTCGCAGGCCGACACGTCCACCACGCGCGAGTACGGCGGCACCGGGCTGGGTCTGGCCATCTCCAAGAGCCTCATCGAGCTGATGGGCGGCACGATCGGGGTGACCAGCGTGGAAGGGCAAGGGTCGTCGTTCTGGTTCTCGCTGCCGATGCCGATCGGGAGCCGGTCCGAGGTGCCCGACGCGGGAACGCTGCCGTCGGGATGCCGCGTGCTCATCTTCGGCGGTTCGAAGGCCGCGCGCACGTTGATGAGCGATCAGCTCGCGGCGTGGGCGCTGCGCCCCGAAGCGTTCGTCTCACCCGAGGAGGCCGCCGATGCGGTCCGGATCGCGGCCGCGTCAGGCGATCCGTTCCAGATGCTGATTGCCGGCGTGGATGCCGTGGGCCGCGATGGTCGCCCGCTCGCCACGGTGATCGGCGACCGCTCGCCGTTGCCGCTGGCGCATGTCGCGGTGGCGCCCCTGCGGCACACGCGGCTCGACCTGGCGGGCGACGTACACATCTCGGCGTACCTGACCAAGCCGCTGAGCCCCACGCGCCTCTGGAACGCGGTCGTGACCGCGTGGGCGAGCCGGAGCGAATCGCTGGCGCGCCGGCCCGAGACCAAACCGGCGGCTGCAGCGGCGACCATGAACGGTGATCTCGCGTCGGCCCGGGACGCCTCGGCGCCCCACGTGCTGATTGCCGAGGACAACTTCCCGAACCAGAAGGTGGCGGTGCTGCTGCTCAAGAAGCTCGGCGTGCGGATGGATCTCGCCGAGAACGGATCGGTGGCGCTCGAGCAGATGATGGCGCGCCCCTACGATCTGGTCCTGATGGACTGTCACATGCCCGAGATGAACGGCTACGAAGCGGCCGCCGAGATCCGGCGGCGCGAGGGGCCGAACCGGCACGTGCCGATCGTGGCCGTCACGGCCGACGTGGCGTCGGGGTCGCGCGAGCGCGCGCTCGAGTCGGGCATGAACGACTTCATCGGCAAGCCGATTCACGTGAGCGAGCTCGAACGCGTGCTGCGCACCTGGATCCGCCCGGAACGCCAGTCGGCGGCCCTGGCAGACGAGCGCTAAAGCCATCAAGCTCAACGGCCTGGCCCGATCCGGGCCAGAGGGAGTCAGCCTCGTCCGTGCGCAGGAGCTGGCCCGATCAGCTACGATGGCAGGGTCGATGCCTCACGCCCTCATCGTGGACGACAGCGCGGCCACCCTCAGCGCGCTGGTCGAACTCGTCAGCGCCGAAGGATTCACCACCTCCGCGGCCCTGACGGTGGACCGCGCGAAGGTCGAACTGTCTCGCCAGTCTCCGGACATCGTGCTGGCCGATCTGAATCTGCCGGACGGTACCGGCATGCACCTGCTCGACGCCGTCGAGCGCAGCGGCGCGTCGCCGGCCGTGGTCTTCATCACCGGTCAGGCCAGCGTGGACACGGCCGTCGAGGCGCTGCGCCGCGGTGTCACCGATTACCTGACCAAGCCGCTCGACGTGAACCGGCTGCGCGAGATCCTGAGCGACGTGTCGCGCACGGGCCACATCGGCGAAGAGATCGTCGAGCTCAGGGCCAAGCAGAAAGGGACCGGCCGCTTCGGCGGCATCGTCGGCCGCTCCGAGCCGATCCTGAAGCTGGGGGAACTCCTCGGACGCATCGCGCCGAGCAGTGCCAGCGTGCTGGTGTCGGGGGAGAGCGGCTCGGGCAAGGAAGTGGTGGCGCGCACCATCCATGAATTGAGCCGCCGCCGCCATGGTCCATTCGTGCCGGTGAACTGCGGCGCGATCTCGCCGACGCTCATGGAGAGCGAGCTGTTCGGGCACGAGAAGGGGAGTTTCACCGGTGCCGAGCGCCGGCACAAGGGCTACTTCGAGCAGGCGACGCGCGGCACGCTGTTCCTCGACGAGATCACCGAGATGCCGGCGGAGCTGCAGGTCAAGCTGCTGCGCGTGCTCGAGACGAGCGCGTTCGTGCGCGTCGGCGGCGAGCAGTCGCTGTCGGTGGACGTGCGCATCGTTGCCGCGAGCAACCGCGACGTGAACGAAGCGCTCGAACAGGGCAAGCTGCGCGAGGACCTGTACTACCGCCTCAAGGTGTTCCAGCTGCATCTGCCGCCGCTGCGCGAGCGGCCCGAGGACATTCCGCTGCTGGCGCAGCACTTTCTCGACGAGCTCGAGCGCGTCGAGAAAGAGAAGAAGCGTCTTGGCGACGACGCGCTGGCGCTGATGCGCGGCTACCGGTGGCCGGGCAACGTCCGCGAGCTGAGGAACGTCGTGCAGTCGGGATACATCCTGGCGAGCGACGTCATCACCGCCGATTGCCTGCCGCCCGAACTGCGCGGGCGCGCCCCCGAGTCGCGACCGGCCACCGCCGTCGAGGGGGTGGTCACCGTCAAGCCGGGCACCACGATTGCCGAGGTCGAACGGATGCTGATCTTCGCGACCTTGCGGCAGTTCGGCGGCGACAAGACCCGCGCGGCCGAGGCCCTCGGCATCAGTCTCAAGACGCTCTACAACCGTCTGCACGCCTACGAAAAGGACGACGCGCCCGAGGCCGAGGGCGAGGACGAGGAAGAGCCCGGCCCCGCGCTCACCTAGGACGGGCCGCCTGAAGGCGGCCCCTACTGGCGCTTCAGCGCCTTCTTGATGTCCACGGCGAAGGCAGGTTGATCCACGGTGCCCGAGACCCGGATCGGCAGCAGCGTGCCGGCGCCGTCGCGGCGGAACAGCGGGTCGATGGGGCGCAGCAGAATCGACTTGAATCCCGTGACGGTGCGTGAGACCGGCGCATCGAGCCGCAGGGCCCCGATGAAATCGAGCCCCTGGCCGCGCAGTGTGTAGCGGCCGTCGAGATCGACGCGCGCGCCCCTGACGCTGAACCGCAGCCCCGGCAGGTGCAGCACGCCGTCGTTCAAGGTGAACGCGCCGCCGAACGCGGAGATGACGTTCGACACGTCCTGGTTTTCCGGCTCGCCGCGGCCGCGCCGGCTCAGCTCGTCGATCTTGTTCTGTGCGGTGTCGTTCGCGAAGCGCCCACCACGGATGGCAAACCGTCCCCGCAGCCGCAGCCGCTGCGGCACGTCCTCGTCGCCGGGCGGCAGCTCGAAGCCGGTATCGATATCGAGGCGCCCCTGCATCGGCGGCTCGACGGACTTCACCGACAGACGCAGCAGATCCTCGAAGCGCGCGTCTTTCATGCTCACGGTCAACGTGACGGTGCGCCCTTTGGCGCCCGGCGTCGACGCCACGGAGCCGTGAGCGCGAATGCGCGACTGGCCGAGCGTCGCATCGACGTCGTCGAGCAGCACGTCGCCGCGCGTGCCGTCGACCGTTGCCTTGAAGGCCGTTCGCAGCGGCATGGGCTGGTTGGCGAGATCGAGCGTGAAGTCGCGGCTCGTGGTTGTCCCTTCGACCGCGATGCGCTCGAGCACGCCGTCGAACTTGCCGCTCGACGTCAGGTGGCCGCCGAGCCCCTTGATGGCGTCGAGCTCGCCGTCGTGGAAGAGATACACGCCCTGCACGGGGGTCGTGCGCGGCGTGGACGTCTGCCACGGTCCGAACCGGCCTTCGGTCTGAATCAGCGCGCGCGGCCGCGGGTTGATCAGCCGCGCGGCAAATACCGTGGACCGATCGAAGCGGAAGTCCGTGAGCGTCACGGTCTGAAGGCCGAACTCCAGCGGAAGTTTCTGGGGGTCGTCTGGAAGGATGACCAGGCGGCCGTTGCGGACGTTCACCTCGCCGACGCGGACGTCGCGCAGCTGTCCGCGCAACTTGGTGGGCTGGCCACGACCGCGGGTGACGAAAATCTGGAGGCCGTCGATGTCGACGCGGTCGAAGCGGCGGCGGAACAGCTCGATTGGCGTTCCCGACACCTCGAACTTCGCGATCTCGAGCATCGGCGCCGCGCCGTCGGCGCGCGTGATGTGGAGGTTGGCGCCCGAGACCGCGACGCGCGGAAACAGCGTCATCGACAGCGATTCCACCTGCACGTGCCCGTCGAAGCGCGCTTCGAGCATCGCCGCGGCCTCGTGCGCCACGCGGCGCGAGGCCCACTCGCTGTTCAGGACTGCCAGCGCGCCGCCGGTTGCGAGCGCCAGCGCGATCGGTATGCCGACTACGACGCCGATGACGACGCGACGCGCACGCATACCCATTGCTGATTTCTCCGCGGTCCCGTTGCCTGTTTCCGGCACCGGGCCGCCTGCTACGGCTTGCGACTGCTGGCGACGATGATAACCACGCCCGCGACGGCTGCGAGGCCACCGACGATCGGCGGCACCGGCAGGTGCTTTTCGCGGTCGGCGGTCACTTCAATCGGTCCAATGTCCACCACTTTCTCGGTCTTCGTGTAGGTGATGACCGGCCACGCCAGCCCCGCCAGGCCCGCTATCAACAAGATCACGCCGAGCAGCACTGTTCCACGCATCGATCCCACCTCCGGCTGTGATCGAGCACGTTCCGTGCCCGCGTACGCGCCGCTGGAGGGGCCCTGCAAGGTCCGCCGTGTAATGCGGCGTGTGATGAGCCTGTAAGCCTTACAGCTGTGCGCGGCACGGACGAGGTTGAGACAGGGGCCGCGTGGCGTCGATGCGTGAGCCCTGGCGGTTGGTACGCAGAATGCTCCAACGAACCTCCAAGAAGTTGGCCGAGGCGAGGCCTCGGCTGCAAGCGAACCTGGGAGGTTTTGAATGGATTCCAACATCCTCAAGGGCAAGTGGCTTCAGCTCAAGGGCAGTATTCGAGAGAAGTGGGGTCAGCTCACCGACGATGACGTGGACAAGGTGAGCGGCAGTGCCGAGCGGCTCGTGGGTCTGATCCAGGAGCGGTACGGCTACGCGAAGCAGCAGGCCGAGGCCGAAGTGGATTCGTTCCTCGCGCGCTACGCCGCGCCGACCCGCTGACGCGAAATCAGGTTCAGGGAGAAACGCACATGCTGTGGACGATCTTCATGGTGTTGCTGGTGTTGTGGCTGCTGGGCGTCGTGAGCTCGTACACGCTGGGCGGCTTCATCCACATCCTGCTGGTGCTCGCCATCGTCACGGTGCTCATCCAGCTGATTCAGGGACGACGGGCTGTCTGACCTAGGACAGGTGGGACGGGTAGGACTGGCCCGTCTCACCTGTCCTTCTTACGCTTTCGCGTCGAACCTCGCGATCGCGTCTTCGTCTTCAATCCGCTCGCGGAAGCCGTTGGTCCGTCCCGCGAACAGTTCGCGAATGCCCGCTCGCACGCCCGCGCTGACTCGCGCGGCCTGCTTCACTCCGCCTTCAACCACGTCGAACGCGAGGCGGACGCCGCGCGTGGCGCGCTCCACTTCGCTCCCGGCCAGATGCAGGGCGCCCTGCGCGATCCGGGTGGCGCGCTCGACCTCCAGGCCGACGCGATCCATACGGTCGGCGACCTTGCGGAAGTCGTCCACGAGGTGCGTCGCCTTGGCTGAGAACTCGGGCATATGGGTGGTTTCGAAACGCGTCAGCGCCTTGGTGACGGTGTCCTGTACGTCCGAGATGCGCTTGGCCGCCCACAAGGCGCCGAAGAAGAGCATCAGAAACTGAGCCGCAGACGCCGCGGCAATGACGGCGAGGATCCAGTTCGTCGTTTCGAGACTTGGCATATCGGGCGCTCCTTCCGCGCAGTCGTACTCTCGAGCATCAGTCGAGCAACCGCTGTGCCACGTCGCAGCGCATTGCCCCCCACGCGCCGCGACATTCTTACAACACTCAGTGATGCGAGGATGCACCGAACACTGGCGCGAGAGGGCCGCAACTGGCGCAAAGACGCACGGCTCCAGAGCGCGGCCGCGCTGGCACGCATCCTGCTCCCTGAGGCGGCGAACTCTAGATGCGCCGGGAGGGACAGGTTATGGACGATCTCAATCGACGGACGTACGAGCTGGGCAGCGGTGGAGGCTCGGGCGCCTTGCTGTTCATCGCAGGCGCGGTGGTGGGTGCCGCGGCGGCGCTCATTCTGGCCCCCGCGACGGGACGCGACACGCGCGAGTACCTCAACCGCCGTGGCAAGGAGCTCGCCGACGACGTGGCGAACCGGGGCAAGAAGCTGTGGGACGAGCACGGCGATCGCATCACCGGTGCGGTGCGCCGCGGCTACGAGCAGGCCAAGGGCGCCGCGACGGACGCCGTCAACGGCGCCACGGACACCTCGCACTCGATGTAGAGCTGGGGGGCTCGGCCGCCGTACCGCGGCGGCGAGCCCGCCCGTCTTCGCTCTGCGCGGTGTCGGCGGAGCGTGCTAGCCTTCAGGCTCAGCCGTGATACGCGTGTGTCCTTCGTGCGACCAGAAGAATCGCGTGGCCGCCGCGCACCTGGGCAAGGTCAGGTGCGGCTCCTGCAAAACCATGCTCGGTCCGGTCTCCGAGCCGATCGACGCTGATTCCGACGTCTTCGCCGACGTTCTGGAGTCGTCGCCGCTGCCCGTGCTCGTGGACTTCTGGGCAGAGTGGTGTGGTCCCTGCCGGATGGCCGCGCCCGAAGTGAAGAAGGTGGCCGCCGGCCTGGCGGGCCGCGCCCTCGTCCTCAAGGTCGATACGGAACGCCACCCCGAACTCGCCGCGCGGTTCAACGTGCAGGGCATTCCCAACTTCGTCGTGCTGCGCGGCGGGCGTCTGGTCTTTCAGCACGCCGGCCTGGCGCCTGCCCACGAGATGCAGCGCTGGCTCGAAAACGCGGGAGCGTAGGCGCGGTCCGTTAGCCACGGGTCTTCAGACCCGCGCACTGTAATATTCCAGGCGTGAAGAGACTCATGTGGGCCGCGGTCACGGCCGGGATCGTGGCCACGGGGGCCGGCGCCGCAGCGCAGCGCGGGCAGCCCCAGCCGCTGCCCCCGCCCATGATCAAGGAAGGCGTCACCCAGAAGATCGCCGAGCACGTCTACGTCATTCCCGACTTCGACGTCGTGCTCGTGCCCAACGTCACGATCGTCGTCGGCACGCGCGGCACCCTCGTCGTGGACACCGGCATGGGCGCGAAGAACGGCCAGGCCGTGATGCGGGAAGTGGACAAGGTGAGCCGAGCAAGAGGGAGCAGCGTGCCCGAGCTCTACCTGGTGGCTACCCACATTCATCCCGAACACGACCTCGGCGCCGGCGGCTTTCCCCCGCGGACGAAGATGCTGCGGTCGAAGCAGCAGGAGGCCGACATCCAGGAGACCGGGCTCTCCACGGCCAAGGTCTTCGCCAACTTCTCACCCGTGATCGGCGAGCTGCTGCAGGGCGCCGAATTCCGGAAAGCTGACATCAGCTTCGAGCGCGAGCAGGTCGTGGACCTCGGTGGAGTTCGCGCCCGGGTGATGGCCATGGGCGCCAACCACACGAAGAGCGACATGGCCGTGTTCGTCGAGGGCGATCGCGTGCTGGTGGCCGGCGACCTGGTGATGATGGGTCTGCCGCAGTTCACGGCCCCGTCGGCGCGGATCGCCACCTGGCTGGGCAGCCTCGACGCGTTCGACGCGCTGAAGCCGGTGCGCATCGTGCCCAGCCACGGCGCGATGGGCGACGCCTCGATGATTGCGACCTACCGGTCGTTCCTCACGACGGTGCGCGCCCGCGCCGCGGCGCTGAAGCAGGACGGCAAGACGGTCGACGAGACCGTTCGCACGCTGCAGGACGAACTGCAGGCGCGCTTCAATCGCTCGCAGATGGCCAGCGCGGTGCGGGCCGCCTACAACGAGGCACAATAGCGCATGTACGATTTCGTGCTGCTCGCTCACTCGTGGCTTCGCTGGCTGGTGCTGCTGGCGGCCCTGGCCGCCTTGGCGCGCGCGGTCAGCGGCGTGAGCACCCGTCGCCCCTGGACGCCGGTGGACGATCGCGCCGGGCTGTGGCTGACGGGCGCGCTCGATCTGCAGCTGCTGCTCGGCCTCGTCCTGTACATCTTCCTGAGCCCGGTTACGAAGTCGGCGTTTGTCGACATGGCGGCGGCCATGCAGGCCGCGCCCATCCGCTTCTTCGCCGTGGAGCACCCGGTGGGGATGATCGTGGCGATCGCGCTCGCACACGTAGGCCGCGCGCGGATCCGCAAGGCCGGCGATTCGGAGTCGCGGCACAAGCGGGCCCTCGTGTTCTTCGGGCTGTCGCTGCTCGTGATGCTGCTGTCGATCCCGTGGCCGATCGGCCCGGGAGCGCGGTCGCTCTTCCGCGGCCTGTGAACGACGCGCTGCGGATCGTCTTTCTCGGCTGCGGCTACATCACCGGCGTCCATAGCGTCCACCTCCGTTCGCTCCGGCATCTGTTCACTCCCGGCTATGCCAGCCGCGATCGGGCCAAGGCCGAGGCGTTCGAGCGGCGCTACGGAGGGCGCGGCGCCTATGCCGACTACGCGTCCGCCCTCGCCGACCCTTCGGTGGAGGCCGTGGTGGTGGCGGTGCCACCGAAGTGGCACCTCGAGCTCACGCTCCAGGCGCTCGCCGCGGGCAAGCACGTCCTGGTGGAGAAGCCGGCGTTCCCGTCGCTGGCGGACTACGCGACGGTGGCCGCGGCGCGCGATCGCGCGGGCCGTGTCGTGCTCGTCGGAGAGAACGATCACTACAAGCCGCTGGCGGTGTATCTGCGCCGCGCGCTGGCGCGCGGCGCCATCGGCGACCTGGTGTTCGCCTCGTTCACGACCATCGCGCACCGCCTGAAGACCGCCGACGACTGGCGCAACGACGAAGCGGTGGCCGGCGGCGACGCGTTTTTCGAAGAGGGCATCCACTGGCTCCACCTGGCGGGCAGCCTCGGGCCCGAGATCGCGCACATCCGCGGGTTCCGGCCCGCGCCGCGTCGCGACGGTCCGGATCGGCGGGCCAAGAGCATGCTGGTGGCCTTCGACTACGACAACGGCGCGGTGGGCACCTTGCTCTACTCGCGTGAGGTGCCGTCGCTGTTTCAAGGGCTGCGCCTGTCGAAGCTGTTCGGGCGCCGCGGTGTGATCTCCTTCGAGTCGAACGGCGCCCTCGTGCTGACGCGCGGGACGGGGCTGCCGCGCCTCGCGTGTCCGGGGCTGCGCGACATTCGCGGCTACCGCGCCATGTATCGCGATTTCGCCAGGGCCATCGCCGGCGGTCCGCCGCCCGAGATGAGCGTCGAGCGCGCCGCGGCGGATCACCGCCTGATGACCGACGTGTACGAGTCGCTGGCGCGTACGGAACCGGCGGCGCCATGAGCGCCGAGCGCTACGATGTCGTCATCGTCGGCACCGGCGCCGGCGGCGGCACCATGCTGCACGCGCTCGCCGGGACCGGCGCTCGCCTCCTGGTGGTGGAGCGCGGCGAGTTCGTGCCGCAGGAAGCCGCCAACTGGGACCCGATCGCGGTCTGGAAAGATCTCCGATACCGCACGACAGAGCAGTGGGTCGATGCCGGCGGCGAGCCGTTTTCGCCGTACATGCACTACAACGTCGGCGGCAACAGCAAGTTCTGGGGCAGCGTGCTCTATCGCCTGCGTCGTGAGGACTTCGGCGAACTGCGGCACCGCGACGGCGTCTCGCCGGCCTGGCCGATCGACTACGACACGCTCGCGCCGTACTACGATCGGGCCGAACGCCTGTACAGCGTGCACGGCGCTACGGGCGACGATCCGACCGAGCCGTCCCGAGGCCCGTACCCGCATCCGCCGATTCCGCACGCGCCGGGCATGGCCCGGCTCGCCGAGCAGCTCCGTGGTGTGGGTCTGCATCCGTCGCCACTGCCGCTTGGCCTGATCAATCCCGGGCTGGCCGGTGGGTGCATCCTGTGCCGCACGTGCAATTCGTTTCCCTGCAAGGTGCACGCGAAGAGCGATGCCGATGTCTGCTGCGTGCGCCCGGCGCTCCAGCAGCCGACGGTCACGCTGTGGACGAACAGCTACGCGCACCGCCTGGTGACGGACGGCAGAGGCACGCAGATCGTCGCGGCCGAGATCAACAGGGCCGGCGCGCCGGTACGGGTGGAAGCTCCGCTCTTCATCGTGTCGTGCGGCGCCGTCAACTCGGCGGCGCTCCTGATGCGATCCGCGACGGCCGCCCATCCGAACGGGCTGGGCAATTCCTCGGGGCTGGCCGGTTGCAACTACATGGCCCACGTGGCGACGATGCTTCAGGGCGTCTCGTGGCAGCCCAACCACGACGAATTCCAGAAGACGCTGGCGGTGAACGACTTCTATCTTCACGGCCCAGGCCAGCCCTATCCCCTCGGCCAGATCCAGTCGCAGGGGCGCACTGATGCGCGGATGGCGAAGATCGTCGGCGACACCTGGACCTACAAGGGCATCCCGATGCGCCACATCCCGCTGTGGGCCTACGAGGCGTGGGTGTCGAGGGCCAACGACTGGCTGGTGATGACCGAGGATCTGCCGCGACCCGACAACCGCGTGACGCTGACGCCGAGCGGCGGAATCAGGCTGACGTATCGCGCCACCAATCTCGAGTCGCACCAGCAGCTCGTCACGATCCTGCGCGACACCCTTGCGCGGCTGGGGTACTGGTCGCCGAAGGCCTTCGCCCACTCGGTCGGCGTGCGCAACACAACGCACCAGTGCGGCACCCTGGTGTTCGGGACGGACCCGAAGACGTCGGTGCTCGATCCGTTCTGCCGCGCGCACGACGTCGAAAATCTGTTCGTCGTCGACGCGTCGTTCTTCCCGTCGTCGGCCGCGGTGAACCCGGCGCTCACGATCATCGCGCAGGCGCTGCGCGTGGCCGAGCACATCAAGGAAACGACTCTCAAATGAAAGCGCGATCCTTCAGCCATGTCGGCATCACGGTGTCGGATTTCAACCGCGCCGTGCAGTTCTACTGGGACGTGTTCGGCTGCCCGCTCGTGGGCGTGGCCGACACGCCACCCGAGCGCGTCCGCAGTTTCTTTGGCGTCGACGCGCCAGCGCCCGCCTGCAAGATCGGCTGGATTCGCGCCCGCGGCGGCGGCGTGCTCGAAATCTTCGCGTTCGAGCCGAAGCTGCCGCCGCAGCGCATCCCCTGGAATCGCGTCGGGCTCACGCACTTCTGCTTCGACGTGCGCGGCATTCACAAGTGGCACGCCTATCTGAAGGGGAAGGGCGTGGAGGTGCTGGGTGCGCCCGAGCAGTCGCCGCGCGGTCACTGGTTCTTCTTCGTGCGCGACTTCGACGGCAACCTGATCGAGCTCATCGATCTGGGCTACATGTACCATGTCGTGAAGTGGCTCGGCCCGCTCGGCGGCTGGCTCTTCCGCCGCGGCAGATACAAGAAGTATTACGAGGTCGGGTAGGCCAGGTGGGTCAGGTAGGTCAGGTGGGGCTTCCGATGGAGTACGTTCTTTTCGAAACCCCAATCGGTGTTTGCGCCGTCGTGTGGAACGAGCGCGGGCTTACCGGTGTCCACCTGCCGGATGCGAACCGGGCGCGCACGGGGGCGAGCGTCGAGAAGCGTTTCTCCGGCGCGGTGCCCGGCGAGCCGCCGCCTGAGGTCCAGCGG
>Ga0068869_100000157_pt1 | contig 33918 bp, 32 predicted proteins | sample KBSMisM52_FD_64676 | JGI IMG/M metagenome (GOLD analysis project Ga0068869, IMG submission 64676) | Miscanthus rhizosphere microbial communities from Kellogg Biological Station, Michigan, USA - KBS Miscanthus M5-2 | ecosystem: Host-associated > Plants > Roots > Rhizosphere > Soil ... | reverse complement strand
TTCTCCGCCGGGTCTTCGATGTCGTCAGCGACCAGCAGGTAGAGCTCCGACACATCGCGCGCCTTGCGCGCCGCTCGGCTCACCACCACCTTCGCCACGGGTCCCAGGTACTGCGCAAGCTGGGCCTCGACGCGGCTCAGGATCTCCGGTGAAATGGGAGCGCCGCTGGGAGGGCCGCTAGGCGAGGTGGGCGTGACGCTCGCCGGCTGCGACCTCGAGGCCGGGCGCGAGTGGTCGGCGAAGCGCTGCTCGAACTTCAGGCGCAGCCCGTTGTGGGTGATGTCCGCGGCGAGGAGCTGGACCAGCTCGGCCGGATCCTGGGCCTTCTTCACCGCCTTTTTCACCATGACCGGTGCGATCGGGCCGACGTGCTGCGCGAGCTCGCGCTCGACTTTGTCGAGGAAGTTGGCGTCGAAGTACACCGCCGGGGGGGCCGCGGGAGGCGGCGGAGGCGGCGGCGCGGATTCCGCCGGCTTCAGCTTCGACTCCATCGCGCCCGCGAGGGCTGCACGCAGTTCGTGAACGCTCTGCGGACGGTCATCCTCGTGCGGGGCGAGCCCCCAGTCGATCGCCGCGAGAAATTCGGGCCGGTAGCGGTTGCGGTCGCCCGCCTTGAGGGCCGGCTGCATCGTGTCCTCGCGCACCCGCGCCGCGGCCTCCAGCGGCCGCTGCCCGGTCACGACCCAGTAGAGCACCCCGGCAAACGCATAGACGTCGCTCCAGGGACCCTGCTGCCCGTTCGAGTGGTATTGCTCGAACGGCGCGTAGCCCGGCGTGACGATAGCGGTGAGGTCGTCTTTGCCGTCCTGGCGCGCCGAGCCGAAATCGAGCAGCACCGGGCTGCCGTCGTAGCGGATGTAGATGTTGCCCGGCTTGATGTCGCGGTGGAGGTAGCCCGTGGTATGGACGACCTGCAGCCCTTCCAGGAGCGGCCCGGCGATTGCCATGACCTGGGCCTCCGGCAGCGGCCGGCGCGGCTTGATCCAGTCGGGCAGGGCGTCGCCCTCGACGTACTCCATCACCATGTAGGCGCTGCCCTTGGCCTCGAAGAACCGCATCACCCGGACGATGTTCGGGTGCCGGAACGAGGCGATGGTGCGCGATTCATCGAGGAAGCGGCGCTTTCCCCACATGAAATCCTCGCCGCTCTGCGTCGAGTTCGGCGCCACCGACTGGTCGGGGTTGCGCACCGCGATGTCCGACGGGAGGTACTCCTTGATCGCCACCCTCAGGTTGAGATTGGTGTCGATCGCGAGATAGGTCAGGCCGAACCCGCCGGCCCCGAGCAGCCGCTCGATCCGGTACTCCTGGATCGCGTAGCCGGAAGGAAGAGCGGGCACCGCCATTTGCCGGCCTAGCCCTTGTCGATGAGGGCGATCGCCTTCTGCAGGCTGCGCCGCATGCGGTTGAACGCCTGGCCGAGCTGCGACACCTCGTCGCGCCCCTTGTTCGAGAACTCGGGCATGTCGAGCCGGCCCTTGGAGATCATGTCGGCGGTGTGCGCGAGCTGCATGATGGGATGCACGATGAAGAGCGTCAGCATCACGTTGAGGAGCACGAAGAGCACCGCGAACACCACCGCGACCGAGCTCATGAAGGTGACGAAGGCGTGGTTGGCGTTGCGGATCGGCAAGTCCATGGGCACCGACACGATCTGCGTGGCGATCACCTCGTTCATCTTCCAGCCGAAGCCGTGGTCTGGCCCGTAGAGCTTCACCATCGACGGCGGCGCCATGTCCGCATTGGTGTGGCAGCTGAGGCAGGCCTCGTCGGCGATCTTCAGCGGCCGCGCGAGGTACAGCGAGCGGCCGGTCGGCGTGTCGCGCACGCCCATGATCTCCTTGGCCGCGGCGCCGTTGCGGAACGTGTTGAGGATGTCGCTCTCCCAGTCGACCGCCTTGTTGCGCGGGTTGGTCGGGTTGAACGCGGCTTCCTTGTACGAGTAGTCCGGATACTTCTTCTGCAGCAGGTGCATGATCTCGGTGGCGGCGAACGCCGGCACGCTTTCGGGCAGGAACTTGTCCGGGTCGTTGGGCAGCAGCGGCCGGACCTTGCCGACGGTGTAGCCGCGCATCGAGAGCGCCGCCTCCATCATCACGCCGGCGTTGCGCAGCACCTCGTCCTGAGCGTTCTTGTGCAGCAGCTCGTAGGACATGAAGCCCGCGACGCCCAGGCCGCAGACGAAGACGAAGATCAACACCAGGTTGAATTTGAGCCGCAGACCCATTGCGTTCCCCCTTTTGCCTTATTGTGTTTCGGCGCAAATGTCGCCGCCGGTTATTTTGCACGGCAGCTTACACTGAACCCTTCGCCTTACCGAGCCTACTACGTCTCATCCGTCCGAATGGATGGCATGCGATTTCTTTCGGCACCAAATTCTGACGAGGCTGCAAGGACGCGTGTGGCATTTGTCACGGCGCGGAGGCACTAGAATCGCGCGCTCGATGAAAGACCGGCTGAAAGGCGGGGAGTGGCGCAACGTCGCGACGCTCGCCCCCTACCTGTGGGAGTACAAGTGGCGCGTGGTATTCGCGCTCGCCTTCCTGGTGGTGGCGAAGCTCGCGAATGTCGCGGTGCCGCTCGTGATGAAGCGGCTGGTGGACGGGCTCGACGCCGCCATCGCCATCGTCGCGGTGCCGGTCGCGCTGCTCGCGACCTACGGCATCCTCAGGTTCTCGACCACGCTGTTCCAGGAGCTGCGCGACGTGGTGTTCGTGCGCGTGGCGCAAAGGGCGATGCGTCGCATCGCGCTCGGCGTGTTCCGCCACCTGCACAGCCTGTCGCTGCGCTTCCACCTCGAGCGCCAGACCGGCGGCATGACCCGCGACATCGAGCGCGGCACCAACGGCATCTCCACGCTGCTCTCGTACCTGCTGTTCTCGATCCTCCCGGTGATCCTCGAGTTCGCGCTGGTGGCCGCGGTGCTCCTCAACAGGTTCGACTGGCGCTTCGCCGCCGTCACCTTCGGCGCGGTCGCGCTCTACATCGGCTTCACCGTGCTCGTCACCGAGTGGCGCATGGAGATCCGGCGCCGCGCCAACGAGCTCGACTCGAAGGCCAACACCCGCGCCATCGACAGCCTGCTCAACTACGAGACGGTGAAGTACTTCGGCAACGAGGAATTCGAGGCGCGCCGCTACGACGAGAATCTCAGGAAGTACGAGGACGCGGCCACCAAGAGCGAGTCCTCGCTCGGCCTGCTGAACATCGGCCAGAGCCTGATCATCGCCGCGGCGGTCACCGCGCTCATGTACCTCGCCGCGCAGGGCGTGGTCGAGAAGGCCTTCACGCTGGGCGACCTCGTGCTGGTGAACGGCCTGCTGATCCAGCTCTACATCCCGCTCAACGTGCTCGGGATGGTGTACCGCAACATCAAGCAGTCGCTGCTCGACATGGACCGCATGTTTCGCCTCCTTTCGGCGCACCGCGAGGTCGAGGACCGGACGGGCGCGCCCGAGGTGCCGCCGGGGCCCGCGACGGTCGTGTTCCACGACGTCGACTTCTTCTACGAGAAGGCGCGGCAGATCCTCCACCGCGTCTCGTTCACCATCGCCGCGGGCCAACGCATCGCGGTCGTCGGCCACTCGGGCTCTGGCAAGTCGACGCTGGCGCGGCTCCTTTATCGCTTCTACGACGTCTCCAGCGGATCGATCACCATCAACGGCGTCGACGTGCGCGAGGTGCGGCAGGCGAGCCTGCGCAGCGCCATCGGCATCGTTCCGCAGGATACGGTGCTCTTCAACGACACCATCCTCTACAACATCCGCTACGGCCGGCCCGAGGCGAGCGACGCCGAGGTGTTCGAGGCAGCGCGCGCCGCGCACATCCACGATTTCATCGAGAGCCTGCCGGCGAAGTACGAAACCGCAGTCGGCGAGCGCGGCCTCAAGCTCTCGGGCGGCGAAAAGCAGCGCGTCGCCATCGCGCGCGCGCTGCTGAAGAACCCGCGCATCCTGATCTTCGACGAGGCCACCTCGGCTCTCGATTCGCGCGCCGAGAAGGCGATCCAGGCCGAGCTCGAGCGCATCGCCGAGGGCCGCACTACGTTAGTGATCGCTCACCGTCTTTCCACCGTGATGGACGCAGACCTCATCCTCGTCCTCTCCCACGGCAGGGTGGCTGAGCGAGGTACGCACGCACAACTACTTGAACTAAAAGGTGAATATGCCAGAATGTGGGAGCTCCAGCGCGAGGCGGCCGAGGCCCAGGCGGTGCTCGAACATGCCGAAATCAGGGAACAAACCCTGTAGCCTCAGCCCGACAGTGTGCATATTTCACGACGATTTGAGGAACTATTCCCTACTACATGATTTTGCTTGATTTTCTGTTTTGGCGTCGTCTAGACTGCGACAACTCCATGTGCCGAATAGGGCATGGCCACAACAAACGGATACCGCTACCGCTAAGAAAAGATCCGCATCCATGGCTGCGCAACAAAGAAAACTTCATTCCCTCGAAGGAATCGTCGCCGCCTTCGCGCTGTTTTTCGTTCTCGCTCTGACCATCGGTTTTGCCCAGGCCCAGACCCAGAAGGTCAAGGTCGTCTACCTGCGCTCGGCGGCGGTGATGGTGCAGGACGCCGCGACCGGCGAGGTGGTCATCAACAAGAACAGCGACGCGGTGGTCCCCATCGCCTCGATCACCAAGCTCATGACGGCGATGATCATCCTCGACCGCGGCCTCGATCTCGAGCAGCGCATCGTGGTGAGCCGTGAAGACGTCGACACCCACAAGGGCACGCGTTCGCGCCTGATGCCCGGCACCACGCTCACGCGCGACGAGCTGCTTCTCCTCGCGCTCATGGCCTCGGAGAACCGCGCCGCCGCCGCGCTCGCCCGCACCTATCCGGGCGGCGTGCAGGCGTTCGTCAAGGCGATGAACGAGAAGGCCGCCGAGCTCGGCATGAGCGACAGCCAGTTCATCGAGCCGACGGGGCTCTCGCCGTCGAACGTCTCCAGCCCGCGCGACCTCGTGAAGCTGGTGCGCGCCGCGCACGGCTACCCGCTGATCCGCGAGTACTCGACCCGCGACAAGGCGATCATCAAGGCCTTCAACCGGCCGCTGCGCTTCGTGAACACCAACGGCCTGGTGCGCAACTCCCACTGGGACATCGAGCTCTCGAAGACCGGCTACATCAGCGAGGCCGGCCGCTGCCTCGTGATGCACGTGCGCCTCGCCTCCAAGGACCTGATCGTGGTGCTGCTCGACTCGTGGGGCAAGCAGTCGCGGATCGCCGACGCGAACCGCATCCGCAAGTGGCTCGAGATGAGCACCAAGGCGAGCCAGCGCACCTGACGCTTCTCTAGCGGCAGGGAAAAAGAATCGGGGTCAGACCCCGATTTTTTTTTGCGCCTTTCGTCTTTCTTCGGCCTGCAACCCATGCAGCGCGAAAAGGCCGCGCCGGTCTGTCCACGTCTTCGCAGCGCTGTACCCCGCCCGGGCCGCGAGCTCGCGGAACCCCTCGATCGAATACTTGTACGAGTTCTCCGTGTGGATCGACTCGCCCGGCTCGAAGGCGAAGCGGTGGCGCCCGATGCGCACGCTCTGGAGGGCGAGCGAGACGAGGTGCATCTCGATACGCCCCTCCGCGGGGTGGTAGAACGCGTAGTGTGCGAAGCGGGCCGGCTCGAAGTCCGCGCCGAGCTCGCGGTTGATGCGCACGAGGAGGTTCAGGTTGAACGCCGCGGTGACGCCACGCGAATCGTTGTACGCCGCGTGCAGGACGCTCGCGTTCTTGCGCAAGTCGACGCCGACCAGCACGCGCTCGGCCTGGCCGCGCGTCATCGAGAGGAACGCGTGCGCCTCGTCCGGAGTGAGATTGCCGATGGTCGAGCCCGGAAAATAGACCACGCGCGCGGCACGCGGGCGCGGTAGGTCGATCGGGCGCAGGAAATCGCCGTTGACCGGGACGATCTCGAGCCAAGGGAACTCGCGCCCAAGGCGCGCGGCCGCCTCGCGCAGCGCGGTGCGGGAGATATCGACCGGCAGGTAGGCCGCAGGGCGCAGGGCGCGGATAAGAAGCCGCGTCTTCAGGCTCTCGCCGCTGCCGTACTCGATGAGCTCGCCGCCCTTTCCGGCAAAGCGCGCGATCGCGGCGAGGTTCGCTTTGGTCAGCGCGAGCTCGGCGCGAGTCAGGTAATACTCGGGAAGCCTGCAGATGCGCTCGAACAGGCGACTGCCGGCGTCGTCGTAGAAATACTTCGGCGGCAGCGCCTTCTGCGGGAGCGAGAGTCCCGCGATCACTTCGTCCAAAAAATCTTTCAGGCTACACCGATGCGCGAGCCCGGCCGATGGCCGATCTCGCGGGAAATGCGGTCCGCGGTCTCCTTGACGAGCGGTCCCCACTGCAGCTTCATGCGGTCGGCGGGCGAGGAGAGCGAGAGCGCGGCGACCAGCGTGCCGTTGTCGTCGCGGATCCCGGCGGCGACGCAGCGCACGCCGATCTCGGCCTCCTCGCTGTCGGTCGCCCAGCCCTGGCGCTGGATCTTCTCCAGGTCGCGCTCGAGGAGCTGCACGCTGGAGAGCGTGTTCTTGGTGTGCGGGGCGAGGCCGGTGCGTTTCGCGTAATCGCGCAGCCTCGCGAAGCCCTCCTCGAGCAGGAAGAGCTTGCCCGCCGCGGTGACGTGCAGCGGCGCGCGCGCGCCGATGACGTGCACCACGCGCATCGCCGCGCGCCCCGACGAGCTGCGCTCGACGTAGACGATCTCGTCGTCGTGTCGCACCGAGAGGTTGGCGGTCTCGCCGGTGTGGGCATGCAGCTCGCGCATGAGCGGTAGCGCGAGCTCGCGCACGCTGATGCGCGACTTCACGAGATTCCCGAGCTCGAGAAGGCGCATGCCGAGGCGGTAGCTTCCCGGCTCGACGCGGTCGACGAGGCGGTCGGCCGACATCGCCGAGAGAATGCGGTGCGCAGTCGACGGGTGCAGGCCGGTGTACTGCGAGATCTGCTTCAGGCCGAGCGGCTCGGGATGCTTCTCCAGCACGTCGAGCAGGCGCATCATGCGTTCGACTACCTGGATCGGATTTTTCTGTTCCTCTTTCATCGACAAGCCCCATTGTAGAATGCGGCGCCATGCCTGTGGTGACCTGCATCGAGGACCTGCGCCAGCTCTCGAGGAAACGGGTCGCGCGCGCGATCTTCGACTACGTCGACCGCGGCTCCTACACCGAGTCCACGCTGCGTGCGAACCGCGCCGACCTGGAGCTTCTCACGCTGCGTCAGCGCGTCGGCATCGACGTCGACAAGCGAAGCACGCGCGGCACGATGCTCGGCGAGGAGGTGTCGATGCCGGTCGGGCTCGCTCCGGTGGGACTCACCGGCCTCAACTGGGCCGACGGCGAGATCCTCGCGGCGCGCGCCGCGCAGCGCTTCGGCGTGCCGTTCACGCTCTCGACGATGTCGATCTGCTCGATCGAGGATGTCGCGGGCGGGGTGGAGAAGCCGTTCTGGTTCCAGCTCTACGTGATGCGCGACCGCGGCTTCGCCGCCTCGCTCATCGAGCGCGCCAAGGCCGCCGGCTGCTCGGCGCTGGTGCTCACGCTCGACTTGCAGATCCAGGGCCAGCGCCACCGAGACCTCAAGAATGGCCTTGCAGTTCCCCCCACGCTGACGCTCGGCACCGCGTTGGACATCATGATGAAACCCGCCTGGGCCCTCAACGTGCTGCGCGGGAAGCGCAAGTCCTTCGGCAATCTGGAGGGCCGCATCCCGGATGCGAACAGCCTCACCACCCTGTCGCAATGGATCGCCGGCCAGTTCGATCCGACACTGTCGTGGAAGGACGTCGAGTGGGTGAAAAAGCTCTGGGGCGGAAAGCTCGTCCTGAAGGGCGTCCTCGACGCCGAGGACGCGAAGATCGCGGCGCAGAGCGGCGCCGACGCGCTCGTCGTGTCGAACCACGGCGGACGCCAGCTCGACGGCACGCTGTCGTCGATCCGGGCGCTGCCGGAGGTGGTCGACGCCGTCGCCGAGGGCATCGAAGTCTGGTTCGATGGCGGCATCCGCGGCGGCCAGGACGTGCTCAAGGCGCTCGCGCTCGGCGCGCGCGCGACGCTGATCGGGCGCGCCTTCGCCTACGGACTGGGCGCGATGGGCGAGGCGGGCGTGACTCGCGCGCTGGAGATCATCCAGCGCGAGCTCGACGTGACCATGGCGCTGTGCGGCCTGCGCGAGGTGCGCGACGCGAACCGCTCGATCCTGCGCGCCAATTGAAAACTGCCTTGAAAAATCTTCTTCAGGTTTCCCCCTAGGGCTACGACAGGAACTCCCCTATGGGTGCGGCGCCGCGCGGCGGCTAATCTTCGCTCCGCGTTGCGGTCGGGGGCCGGCCCGCGGCCTTCAACGGGCTTTCAAAGGGATCGGGGACCCGCAGGCAGGTTCTCGACCGCGCGCCGCGCCGCGCGCCTGGCGAATCGCTCCGGGCTCAGCGCATCGCATAGCGTCCCCTCCATGGGCAAGGGCTCGCCCTCGAGCTGCGAGGCGACGAGCTCCGCCGCAAGCGTCGACCAGAGCAGTCCCCGCGAGCCGTACGCGAACGCCCCGTAGGTGTTTCCAGAAAGATTTCCAACTACGGGAAGCCGATCGGCCGTCACCGCCCGGAACGCGACGCGGCCGTGCACCAACTTCGGATCGAACGTGAACCCGGGAAGGATGCCGGCCGCGCGTTCGAGGTTGCTCGCGTGGCTTTCCACCCGCGGCGCCGGATCCTCGTCTTCGAGGTCGTAGGTGGCGCCGACCACGCAGAGCTCGTCGAGCGCGGGAAGCACCATGCCGCCGCGCAGGACCACCGCGCGCGGTGCATCGACGCTCGCGGCCGGTACGTACGTGACCTGTCCGCGCACCCGGCGCAACCTCAGGTGCGGCAGCGGATGCAGCGCTGTTGCCTGCGCTGCGTTCGCGAGGATGACTGCGTCTGCCTTGAATTTGGACAAGTCCTTCACCTCGGTATTGAACCGGCGCTCGAGGCGCTCGCCGCACGCGAAGAGCTGCGCCTCGGCAAGCGAGGCGGGCTGGACCCATCCCCCGCGCGGAAACCACAGTCCGCCCGCGGCCACCGGCACGCCGGCGTGCCCGGCCGCTTCGTCGCGCGACACGAGTTGCGCGTAGTCGGGCGGTAGCGCGAGCGCTGCCACCGAGCGGCGCTGGGAGAGCGTCTCCTTTTCGTCGCGCGCGAGCTGGAGCACTCCGCAGGCGTCCCAGCGCGCTTCCAGCGAAGGCCATCGTTGAAGCGAGGCGAGAAACGCTGCGCGCGTCACGCGCGCGAAGACGCTGTCGTCGGGCGAGACCAGCGGATGAAACGCGCCGGCGTGGTTTCCGGACGCCTCCCTTGCCGGCCCGGCGTGGCGCTCGAGCAGCGTGACGCTCCACCCGCGCGCACACAGGCGCTCGCAAACCGCCGCACCCGCAAGGCCCGCGCCCACAACGACGGCCTTCCTTTCTCCCGGGCTGGGAAGGGTTCGTCCAGGCTTGCCATAGCGGGCGACGAGCATTTCCTTCTTGTCGCCGAACCCGGAACGCTTCTCGACCGCGAAGCCGGTTTCCTCGAGCGCATGGCGCACGGATGCGGCGACGCTCCAGGTCGCCGCGGTGGCGCCGGGAGCGGCGAGGCGCGCGAGCGAGCGCATGAGCGCGGGGGTCCACATGTCCGGGTTCTTTGCCGGCGCGAAGCCGTCGAGATAGAACGCGTCGGCCGCGAGGCGCAGGTCGCGCGCCACGCCGACATCGGCGAAGAAGAGCGTGAGGACGACGCTCCCGCCGTCGAGCTCGATGCGCTGCGCGCCGGGCACGAGAGTCGGCCATCTCGCTTCCAGCTCCGCGGCCTCGGCGCGGATTTCCGGCAGGCTGGCGAAGATCGACTTTGCGTCCGCAGCCGCGAACGGATGCTTCTCGATCGATACGAAATGCAGCCGCCGCGGCCGCCGCGGGTGGCGCCGCCACGCCTGCCAGGTGGCGAGAAAGTTGATTCCCGCGCCGAAGCCCGTTTCCATGATCACGAAGCGCTCGCGCCCGGCCCAGCGCTCGGTCAGATGGTTACCTTCCAGGAACACGTGGCGCGCCTGCCCGACAGCGCCGGCGACGCTATGGTAAATGTCGTCGAACGCCTCCGAATACGGCACGCCCTGCGGCGTGAAACGCAGTCGCGCCGGAATGAGGGGAACGGCCACGGCGTATTGTGAGGGTTTAGACTGACGCCATGAAATACCGCCGCAAGGACGCGAAGGCCTATGCTCGCGAGCACCTGCGCGGCATCTGGGCGGCGGCGCTCACGCCGTTCACTCCGGAACTGCGGCTCGACTACATAGGCTGGCGCCGCAATCTGCGCCACTGGTACCGCGAGCTGGGCATCGCGGGGCTCTTCGTCAACGGCAAGCAGGGCGAGTTCTACGCCATGACCACCGAGGAGCGGAAGCGCACCGCGGAGTCCGCCGTCGCCGAGAAGTCGGGCGGCGTCATGGTGTCCTGCTCGGACCAGAGCCTCGACACGGTGCTCGAGCTCGCCCGTCACGCCCAGGCGATCGGCGCGGATTACATCGTCGTCCATACGCCGCTTCTCTATTTCGGCGCGCATACCCCCGACACGCTCTACAACTACTATCGGCGCATCGCCGAGGCGGTCGAGATCGGCGTGGTGCTCTGGAACCAGCCGCCCGACTGCGGCTACCTGCTCGAGCCCGAGGTGTGCCTGCGCATCGCCGAGCTGCCGAACGTGGTCGCGATCAAGTACAGCGTGCCGCGCGAGACCTACGTGCGGCTTTCGCGCCTGGCGGGCGAGCGCCTGATCGTCAGCACCTCGAACGAGGACGAATGGCTCGACAACGTCGCCGAGCTCGGCTGGCGGGTGTATCTCTGCTCGACGCCGCCGTACCTGCTACAGACCGCGCTCGACCGGCGCATGCATGAGTACACGCAACTCGCTTTCCGCGGCGAAGTCGCGGAGGCGAGGAAGATCCGCGACAGCCTCGACCCGGTGAGACAGGCGCTGAAAAGCACGCGGCCGCCGGGCAAGGCGGCCGCGCACCAGAAATACTGGCAGGAGCTCCTCGGCCAGGCGGGCGGCGCGGTGCGAGCGCCGCTCCTCGAGCTGACCGGCGAGGAGAAGGCGGCCACGCGCGCCGCGTTCGAAACCTGCGGACTGAAGATCAAGGAAAGGAATGCGGCATGAACAAGCCCGCCGAACTGAAGCTCGGCACCGTCCCGGTGTGGATCAATGGCAAGCCGGTCTCCACCGCCAGGCGCTACGGCGACGTCTTCAACCCGGCCACCGGGCAGGTCACCAAGCGCGTGGTATTCGCCGATGCCTCCACGGTGGATTCGGCGGTCAAGGCGGCGGCCGCCGCGCTGCCGGCCTGGCGCGATACGCCGCCGCTGCGCCGAGCGCGTGTCATGCAGGAATTTCTGGGCCTTCTGAAGAAAAACCAGAAAGCCCTGGCTGCGATCGTCACCGAAGAGCACGGCAAGACCCTTCCCGACGCGATCGGCTCCGTGCAGCGCGGGATCGAAGTGGTCGAGTTCGCCTGCGGCATCCCGCATCTCCTGAAGGGCGAGTACGCCGAGAACGCCGGCACGCAGGTGGACACGCATACCGTGCGGCAGCCCGTCGGCGTGTGTGCCGGCATCACGCCGTTCAATTTCCCGGTGATGGTGCCGCTGTGGATGTTCCCGATGGCGATCGCCTGCGGCAACAGCTTCATCCTGAAGCCTTCGGAAAAAGTGCCCTCCGCTTCGTTGCGCATGGCCGAGCTTTTCCAGGAAGCCGGGCTTCCCGACGGCGTGCTGAACGTGCTGCACGGGGACAAGGAGGCGGTCGACGCCATCCTCGGCCACCCGGGAATCCAGGCGGTGTCGTTCGTCGGCTCGACGCCGATCGCCAAGTACATCTACGAGACCTGCGCGCGCCACGGCAAGCGCGTACAGGCGCTCGGCGGCGCCAAGAACCATGCGGTGGTGCTGCCCGACGCCGATCTCGAGTTCGCCGCGGACGCGCTGATCGGCGCCGCCTACGGCTCGGCCGGGGAGCGCTGCATGGCGGTATCCGCTGTCGTTGCCGTGGGCGCGGCGGGCGACCCATTGGTTCGCTTGCTGGAAAAAAAGGCGAAAACCATCAAGGTCGGCGCCGGCGATGCAGAAGGGGTCGACATGGGCCCGCTCGTCACCGGCCCGCACCGCGACAAGGTCGCCGGCTACGTCGAGGCGGGGCTCAGGGAAGGCGCGCGCCTGGTGCTCGACGGCAGAGGCTCGGCCGTCCCGAAGGAAGGTTTCTTCCTCGGCACCAGCCTCTTCGACCACGTGAAGCCGGAAATGACCATTTACAAGGACGAGATCTTCGGCCCGGTGCTGGTGGTGCTGCGCGTCGACACGCTGGACGAGGCGATCGCGCTGGTGAACCGCAATCCGTATGCGAACGGCACGGCGATCTTCACCGAGTCCGGCGGCGCGGCGCGGCGCTTCGAGAACGAGATCCAGGTCGGCATGGTCGGCGTCAACGTGCCGATCCCGGTGCCGGTGGCGTACTTCTCCTTCGGCGGCTGGAAGAGCTCGCTCTTCGGCGACCTGCACGTGCACGGCGTCGAGAGCGTCAAGTTCTATACGCGAACCAAGGTGGTGACCACGCGCTGGCCGAATCAGGATGTGTCCGAACGCTTGCGTTCGGGGGACACGCCGGCGCCCGGCTTCCATATGCCGACGTTGGGCTAGCATCCAATGAAAAAAATAGGGTCCGTCCCTGTTTTCCTGGTTTTTCTGCTCTGGCTTATCGGAGGCTCGAGCGCATTTGCGCAGGCGCAGGAATACCCGACAAAACCCATCCGCATCATTGTCCCGCTGTCGGCCGGCGCGGGGGCCGACATAGCGGCGCGCATCATCGCGCAGCGCATGAACGAGCACTGGAAGCAGCCGGTGATCGTCGAGAACCGGCCCGGTGCCGGCGGCCAGATCGGCACTTCGGCAGTAGTGAAGGCCGAGCCCGACGGCCATACGCTGATGGTGCAGTCCTCGTCGCATGCGGCGAACTCTGCGATCTACAAGAGCCTGCCCTACGATCCGCTCACCGACCTCGTCGACGTCGCCATGCTCGGCAAGACGCCGTACGTGCTGGTGAGCGCCGGCAACGGGCCCTACAAGTCGCTCAAGGCGCTGCTCGACGCGGGGAAGGCGAAGCCGGGCGAGCTCGCCTTTGCGTCGGCGGGAATGGGCACCTCCACGCACCTCGCCTCCGAGTACCTCCTTGGCCTCGCCGGCGTGCGCATGATCCACCTGCCGTTCAAGGGCTCGCCCGAAGCGCTGCAGGACGTCCTCGGCGGCCGTGCGGCGTTCTACATGGCGCCGGTCAACGTCGCGGTGAATCTCGTCAAGGAGGGCAAGCTCAACGCCCTCGGCGTCTCCACCACCTCGCGCGCCGAGGTCCTGCCCGAGGTGCCGACCATCGCGGGACAGGGTCTGCCGGGCTACGAGGTCACGCTGTGGTTCGGCATGTGGGCGCCCGCGGCGACCTCGCCCGATATCGTGCGCAAGCTCAACGAGTCGGTGAACGCGATCGTGTTCGAGCCACCGGTGCGCGAGCAGTTCACGAAGCTCGGCATCCAGCCCGCGCCGATGAAGCTCGAGGAATTCCGGAGCTTCGTGCGCAGCGAGATCGAGATGTACCGCAAGGTGGTGCGGGCGGCGGACATCAAGCTGCAGTAGCTTCAGAACGAGGAAGGCGAGGAGCTCGCGATCGTGCTCGTCCTAGGCACCGCCACCCCGGGTGGAGGCTTTCCGCTCTACGGCGACGCGTTCGCCGAAGTCGTCAACGCGCAGGACCCCACGCTCGGCGTGCAGCCGCGCAATACCAAAGGCAGCGGCGAGAACGTGCCCTTGCTCGAGGAGGGAAAGCTCGACATCGCCCTCGTCGCCGGCGAGTTCGTCAACGCGGCGCTCGCGAAGCCCGACACCCGCCTTCGCATCATCAGCGCGATCTACGCGACGCCCGGCATGTTCATCGTTCCCGCAGACAGCCCGATCCGCAAGATCGCGGATCTCAAGGGGCGTGCGGTCGTGCTCGGCGCACAGGCCTCGGGCATCACGCTTCTCGGCCGTAATGTTCTTGATTTCTTGGGAATTGAAGTTCAACCCATCTATCTCGAGAAGGTCGCCGATGGGCCGCCGATGCTGGCCGACGCTCGCGCCGCCGCCCTCTGGGGCGCCGGCGTAGGCTGGCCCGCGTTTATCGCCATCGCCAAGGCCGGCGGGCGCTTCGTCGTGCCCGATGCGAACGAGATCCGCGCCATCCTCGCCAGGAACCCGGGGTTGCAGGCGGTGACCCTTCCGGCGGGAAGCTATCCCGGACAGAATGCGCCCCTTCCTTCCGTGGGCGCGTGGAGCTACGTGCTGGCGAACGAGGCCCTGCAGGAAGAGACCGCCTATCGGCTCGGCCGGGCGATCCACAAGGGCGAGGGCGCCTTCGCGGCGCGCCTGGAGCAGGCGCGCCAGACCACGATGGCGAACACGCTCGCCGCCGCGCCGCGGCGCGAGCTCATCCATCCAGGCGTGCTCAGGTACCTGCGCGAAGCTGGGATTCCCGGCGCGCGCTGACGAGCGAACGGCCCAAGCGCACGAGCGCATAGTCGACGGCGTCGCGCAGCGGCTGCCCGCCGTCGGCGGCCCAATCCCGGTATTTCTTGAACTCGGTCTGCGTCTCCGCCTCGTGCTCCTCGAGCACCTTGCCGTCGCCGCTGCGATAGAGGCGCGAGCGGGCGCGCAGGACCAGCGCCATTTCGTGCTCGTGCGCAAGGATCTCGAGCTCGCTTACGCCCACCTCCAGGATGGTCCCGTCCTGGACCTCTCCCGCCTTGCCGACCCCCGCCTTCGCGAGGGGCAGCTTGAGCTGCTCCGAGGTTTTGGAAGCGAGACCGTCGGTGAAGCGCATATCGGCAATCGCCTGCTCGATGGTGTGGCGTGCACTGGCGGTGCGGCCGAGCGGGTCGCTGGTCGCCGCCTGGACGGCGGCGCCGGCGACGCCGCCGACCAGCCCGCCGACGACCGCCACCGGCACGACGACCATCATGCAAAGGGGACCGCCGATGGTGCAGAGAATGCCCGCGGACGAATACCCCGACATGGCGCCGATTCCGGCGCCGCCGGTCGCGCCGATGACCGCGCCGTCGGCGTACCTCACCTGGCTGCCCTGGAACTGCGCCGCGGGCTCGAGCGGCGAGGCGACGACCGCGGCCGGCGCGGCGGCGATGGAGGCGGCGTCCTGCCGGGGAGGCGCAGTGACGCCGCAGCCCGCCAGAACCGCGGCGGATAAAAGAGCGAGGGGAATACGCATCAAGGTTGAACGCCGCCGCACCTCGTCGCGTTGACCCGCATTCTTGTGACCAAGTGGGGAAAACCCGTTTCGTTCAGAATACGGCGCGTGAAACTCGGCGAGTGGTCGTTGCATTTTTACCGGCTGCCTTACGTGCGGGACATCCAATGGGTGTACGCGGCCGAGAATAGCGGCGATTACGTCCTGCTCAAGATCGTCGCCGACAGCGGCGCCGCCGGCATCGCCGAGGGCGTCATCAAGCCCACGCGCACCGGCTATACGCCGCGCTCGCTCGCGGTCGTGCTCGAGGACGTCATTCTGCCCCAGCTTCGCCAGGTCGACCTGGCCGACGCCAAGGCAGTAACCACGGCGCTCGCGCGGATTCCCGAGAACCGCCTCGCCAAGGCGCTGGTCGACAACGCCTGCTGGACGCTGCGCGCCGCGGCGAAGGGCATGCCGCTGTGGGCGCTGTGGGGAGGCAGCCGCGAGGTCGAGGTGTGCTGGATGGTGACGCGCCAGACCCCGGCGCGCATGGCGGCGGAAGCCGCAGTGGCCTGCGACAAGCACGGCGTACGCACGCTGAAGCTCCAGGGCGGGCAGGGCTGGGAGACCGATGCGCGCATGTTGGTCGAGGTGCGCGCGGCCGTCGGAAACACCATCGAGCTCATCGTCGACGCGAACGGCAGCTACGCGCGCGAGGAGGCGCTCGAGTACGTGCGCACGCTCGCCCACGCGGGCGTCACCGTGGCCGAGGACCCATGCCCGCTTGCTCCCGACGCGGGCTACTCGGCGCTGCAGCGCGACTGCGGATTGCCGATCCTCGTCGATCTCTCGTGCGCTTCGGCCGACGACGCGCGCCTCTATGCCGGACGCGGCGCGCGCGCTCTTGCGGCGAAGCCGGCGCGCATCGGCTTCAGCGAAGCCCGCGCGATCGAGAACGTCGCCGCCGGCGGCCATGCGCGCATCGCGGTCGCGGTGTACTACGAAAGCGCCCTCGGCACCCTGATCTCGCTGCAGCACGCGGCGGCCGTGAAGAATCCGCGGCGCATCCCTGCGTCGCATTCGTTCTTCATGCTGCTCAAGTCCCAGGTCACGCGCCTGAGCCCCCAGATCCGCGGCGGCAAGATCGAGCTCCCGAACGACGCCGACCTCGAGAAATTCGTCGACTGGAAAGCCGTCCAGCGCCTGCAGTTCTAATTCGGGGCCAAACAAAAATCGGGGTCAGACCCCAATTCCGGCAAATCGGGGTCAGACCCCGATTTCATTCGGTTCCGTCAACTCACCACCCCGACGGGCCGTTCTTTGCCAATGGCGCGACAACGGCGGCTGATCCTGCCCGGCGTGGCTGTTCACATCGTCCAGCGAGGGAACAACCGCGCCTCCTGCTTCAAACAGGAGAGCGACTACCTCTTGTACCTCGCCAACCTCCGGCAATTGAGCCTCAAGTTTCAATGCGACGTGCATGCTTACTGCCTGATGACCAATCATGTCCATTTGCTCCTAACGCCCAACTTCCCCGGTGCATGTACCGCTCTTATGAAGGCGCTTGGTCAGCGCTACGTGCAGTACTTCAATGCAACGCACGGCCGGACGGGCACTCTTTGGGAAGGGCGCTTTCGTTCCTGCCTTACCCAGTCGGCGGGATACGTGCTCGCGTGTTACCGGTACATCGAATTGAATCCGGTGCGAGCAAAGATGGTGGGTCATCCTTCGGCTTATCCGTGGTCCAGCTACGCCGTGAATGCAGGTATCCGCACCGACGCGCTCTTGATCCCGCACACGGAATTCCTGGCATTGTCCGCCGATGCCGCCGAATGCCACAGGGTCTACCGCAGGCTCGTGGACGATGGAATTGAACCATCACTCTTGCATGCAATCCGCGACGCGACGAACGGCGGTTATCCGCTTGCGAGCGAAGTCTTCAAGTCGAGCCTGGCTACTGCCGGCCGAAAGCTAGTCCGAGGTCGAGCAGGACGCCGCAAATCGGGGTCTGACCCCGATTTCTCTCAATTGGGGTCTGACCCCGATTTGTTTAGTGAAGGTGGGGCTTCTTGAGGAAGTCGTTGCGGTCGCCGGAGTGCACGGCGATGTCGACCAGCGCCGATTTGCGCAGGACCTTGAGGGAAACGAGGGTGCCGGCGGGACCGAGGCGCCAGACGCGCCGCCACAGGTCGGCGAGCCCCGCGGGCTTCTCGCCGGCCACCTCGACCACGACGTCGCCCACCTTCACGCCCGCGCGGTCGGCCGGCGTGCCCGACGCGACTCCCGCCACGACGAGCTTCGGCCCCGCTTCGGTGGTGTACATGCCGAGCCAGGGACGCGCCTCGCGCCGCGGACGGCCGAGCTTCAGCATGTCGTCGAAGATGGGCTCGAGGTAGTCGATCGGAACCAGCATGTTTCCCTGCAGCATGCCGCCGTCCACCTTCTCCTGCACGAGCAGCGAGCCGATGGCGAGCAGCCTGCCGTCGGAGCCGATGAGCGCGGCGCCGCCCCATTGCGGGTGCGCCGGAGCGGTGTAGATCGCCTCGTCGAGCACGTATTCCCAGTAGCCGGCGAACTCGCGCTTGGCGAACACGGTGGCGCGCAGCGCGCGCGCCCGGCCGCCGTGGCCCGCAATCACGACGTTCTCGCCGATGCGGCAGGAACCGGCGGAGCCGCGCACGAGCGGCCGCACGCCGAGCTTGGCGAGGGGCTGCACCAGCCCGAAGCCGGTGGTTTGATCGTAGCCGAGGGGAAACGCCGGCACCACGACGCCCTTGTTGGTGGTGAGCCAGATGGTGCTCGCCTCGGTGATGAGGTAGCCGATGGTGAGGACCAGGCCGTCGTCGCGGATCACGATGCCGTTGCCGACCCGCTCGGTGCCGAGGATCTGCGCGGTGAACGCGTCCTCCGGGATCTCGGCGCGCAGCTGCACGACCGCGTCGAGCGCTCCGTCGAGGTCGAAGCGCCAGTCCTCGGGACGCGGGCGCATCTCCACCGGGAACTGCCAGTCGCTTTTTTCCGCCATGAGAAAGATGAGTGAAATCGGACCGGTATGCCGATTCTACTAGAGGCGCGCGCCGGTGGCGGCGTCGAAGAGGTGCACGTGCTCGAGGCGCGGCGCGAGGAACGTGCGCTCGCCCGGCCCGAGGCTCGAGCGCCCGTGGGTCGTGAGAGTGAGCGTTCGATCGCCGACCTTGACGAGGAGCTCGGTCTCGGCGCCCATCGGCTCCACCACCACCACCTCGGCGGCGACGCCGGTAGCAGCGAGGTCGATGTGCTCCGGGCGGATGCCGTACTGCACGCGCTGGCCCGCCGCGGCGCGGGCACCGGACACCGGCCAGGCCGCCCCCAGGGCCTCTATGAAGTTATTGCGATAAAGACCCTCGAACACGTTCATTGCAGGCGAACCGATGAACTGCGCCACGAACAGGTTCGCCGGCCGGTCGTAGAGCTCGAGCGGCTCGCCGAGCTGCTCGATGCGTCCGTCGTTCATCACCGCGATGCGGTCGGCCATGGTCATCGCCTCGACCTGGTCGTGGGTGACGTAGACGGTGGTGGTCTTCAGGCGCTGGTGCAGCGCCTTGATCTCGGCGCGCATCGCGACGCGCAGCTTGGCGTCCAGGTTACTCAATGGTTCGTCAAACAAGAAGACTTTCGGGTCCCGTACGATGGCTCGTCCCATCGCCACCCGTTGGCGCTGACCGCCCGAGAGCTCGCGCGGATAGCGCTGCAGGAGGGCTTGCAGGTTCAGGATCTTGGCCGCGTTGTCCACGCGACTCTGGATCAGGTCCTTCCGTTCACTGCGTAAGCGGAGGGAGAAGCCCATGTTCTCGCCGACGGTGAGGTGCGGATAGAGCGCGTAGCTCTGGAACACCATCGCAATGTCGCGGTCCTTCGAGTCGAGGTCGTTCACCACGCGGCCGTCGATGGCGATCTCGCCGCCGGTGATGTCCTCGAGGCCGGCCAGCATGCGCAGCAGCGTCGACTTGCCGCAGCCCGACGGCCCGACCAGCACCATGAATTCGCCGTCGGCGATGTCGAGCGAGATGCCGTGGAGGACCTTCGTCGATCCAAAGGATTTTTTGATACTGGAAAAAGAAACAGAGGCCATCAGCTCTTCACCGCTCCCGCCGTGAGCCCCCCGACCATGTAGCGCCGGAACGCGTAGTAGATCGCCGCGGGCGGCAGGCCGTAGATGAGCGCGGTGGCCATCAGGATCTCCCAGGGCGAGTCGTCGGAGGAGAGGAAGTGGCCGAGGCCGACCGCGAGCGGAATCGTGTTCTCGTGCGAGAGCAGGAGGAACGCGTACAGGTACTCGTTCCAGGTGAGGAGCAGCGCGTAGGTGAAGATCGCCACCAGCGACGGCAGCATGAGCGGCAGATAGACCAGGCGAAAGAGCTGCAGCGGCGTGGCGCCGTCGATGCGCGCCGCTTCGTCGAGCTCCCACGGCAGCTTGTCGGAGGCCTGCTTCAGCACCCAGATCGCGTACGGCGAGGCGATGGTCACCATCGCGAGCACCAGCGACCAGCGGCTGTTGAGGAGGCCATAGGTGCCCATCGCCTTGTACATCGGCACCGCGAGGAACGCCGCCGGGATGAAATAGGTGAAGAGCGCGGCGTTCATCACCGTTCTTCCGCCTTTGACTCTCAGTCTGCTGATTGCAAATGCAGCGCAGGTGGCAACGGCCAGCGTGATCACGCCGGCGGCGACCGCGATCCACAGCGAGTTCCAGATCTGGTTCCAGAAGTGGTGCAGGTAGAAGTGCTCCTGGCGGAACACCGTGCCGAAGTTGCGCAGCGTCGGCTCCTTCGGCCACAACCGCCCGGAGAACGCCGAATCCTTGGTCGAGATCGAGAACAGGAAGATGTGGTAGATCGGGATCAGGGTCCACAGCAGGACCGGGATCGCGACCAGCCACAGCTTCGCCTCACTGAGAAGTTTTCTGCTCGTCACCTGCAGTTAAGACGGCTTCTGGTCATCAATCGATAGACGTTTCATCATGAAGTACACCAGCGGCAGCACGAACGGCAGCGCAACGACGATCGTCGCCATGGCGTGGTCGAGCTGGTCGAGGCGGATGTAGCGGATGCCGAGCGTGGCGAGCACGTGCGTCTTGTCCGCGGGCTGGCCGCCGGTGAGCAGGTACACGCTGTTGAAGTCGCCGAGCGTCCAGATCAGGCTGAGCAGCGTCGAAGTGATGTAGAGCGTGCGAATCGACGGCCAGGTGACGTACCTGAATTTCTGCCACGCGCTCGCACCGTCGACGCTGGCCGCCTCGTAGAGCTCCTTCGGGATGGCGAGCCGCCCGGCCATCAGGATCAGCGTCCAGAACGGCAGCGCCTTCCAGATGTGCACCAGCATCGCCATGCACATCGCGAGCTGCGGGTTGGTGAGCCAGTTCGGCCCGTCGATCTGGAACAGGCGGAACAGCAGCGAGTTGACCACGCCCCACTCGGGATTGAGCATGAAGCGGATCGAGTAGATGGTCGGGATGGCCGGCACCGCCCACGGGATGATGAAGATCACCGACAGCCAGCGGATCCAGATTCTTTCGTGAACGAAGAAGCCGGACAGGAACAGCGCCAACACGAACTTGAGGTTGACCGCGACCAGCAGGAAAAAGATCGTATTCAGGACCGAGGTAAAGAAAACGGGGTCCTCGAACAGCGTGCGATAGCTTTCCGGGTGGCGCGCCAGCCACAGCCCGTAAGTCACCGGGTAGAGCACGAACACCAGGAAGACGAGGATGTAGGGCGCGAGAAGCAGCAGGCCCCACGTCTGCCACGTGGTGAGCCCGCGCCGTTGCGCCGGCGGCGAGTGAGGGATGGCTATCGCGGCCATGAAATAAAACGGGTCCCGGCTAGGAGACCCGTTATCTCACCCATGAGCGAGAAGCGCCAGCCCGCGACCGTCAGCCTGCTACCTGTTTGATCCTCGCGATCATCTCGTCGACCGCCTTCTCCGGGGTCCACTTGTCGACGACCACGCGGTTCACCGCCTTGGCCCACACGTTCTCGTTGTTGAGGATGGTGAATTTCCAGTTCTTGGTGAACTCGAAGGGCACCGTGCCGGCGGAGAACTGCTCGTGCACGATCTTGCGGTGCGGGTCTTCGGTCCAGAACTTGCGCGAGGCGCCCGACTTGGTCACCGGGTACCAGCGGCCGAGCGCGCCCTCGACGTACGGGATCAGGTTCTCGTCCTGCATCGCGAACTGGACGAACTCCTTGGCGCGCTTCTTGTTCTTCGCGTTGGCGAACACCACGCCGACCTTGACTGCCGAGCGGTACTGCATCGGCTTGCCGTCGGGCTTGGCCGGGAAGGCGCCGGTGGCGATCAGCTCCTCGTAGTTCTTCTTCGCCTGCGCGCGCTCCTCGGGCTTGAGCTTCTCGTTGTTGGCGTCGTCGAGCCACTTGGCGGCGATCGAGATGGTCGCGTTGTGCGTCATCATGATCTGCTTGTTGTGGAAGGCGACGTTGTTGTCCGGATCCTTCCAGGTCACCGCGGTGGGCGGCGTGCAGCCCTTGGCGACCGTGCTCGAGTAGTCGGCGACCGTGGCGACGAGGCCCTTCTTGACCTCGGGCTGGTCGACCGTGAGCTTGCCGTTGTCGTCCACCACCTTGACGTTGTGCGCGTCCATGTAGGTGAGGAACGAGTAGAACGAGTCGCTCGAGTCCACGCCCATCGGCGCGCCGACCGAGAAAATGCGCTGGCCCGAGGCCTTGCGGTAGCCGGCCTGCGCCTTGGTGCACCAGAAGTCCCAGTACGCGTTCCAGGTCTTCGGGATGTCGCCCTCCTTGAAGCCCGCCTGGGCCAACATGTCCTTCCAGTATTGGATGTGCATGGTCTGGCGCTTCATCGGAAAGGCGTAGTAGCCGCGCTTGCCGGTCTTCTCGTTCAGCAGGTACACCGTCTCGAGCGTGACCGGCAGGAAGCTCGCCTTCATCGGCGTGAGGATGTCGGACAGGTCTTCGAGGCGCCCCTCGGCGGCCCACTTGCCGGCAACCTGGAAGTCGAACACGTCGCCGTAGGCGACGTCGGGCGGCGTGCCCGAATCGAGCGCGGCGACCGCCTTGGGCACCGACTCCTGCGGCGAATAGCGCGACAGCTCGATCTTGACGCCGGTCTTCTTCTGGAACTTGGCGACCATGTCGTCGAGCGCCTTGTCCTCCTGCGGGTAGAACCCCTTCGTCCAGTAGACGACCAGGGTTTCCTGCGCCGTCGCACCAAGGGAAAACGCAACCGCGAAAGCCCCGAGCGCGGCGGCGGCGAAAAGCTTCCTCAACATGGAACTGCCTCCTCTGGGTGAACTTGTATGATAACTGACAAATTTGGGTCAGCGCTTCTTCTTCCACGCCTCGAACTCGGCTTTGGTCTCCGCGCTCGGCGGATAGAGGCCGAAGATGCTGCGGCCTTCCTTCACTCTCGCCTCGACCCATTCCTCGAACTCGTTCTGCGCCGCGGCTTCCGCGGCCACTTCCTCGGCCATCTTCGACGGGATGACCACGACGCCTTCCTCGTCGCCGACCACCACGTCGCCCGGGTAGACCGCGACGCCGCCGCAGCCGATCGGCACCTGGCTGTCCACCGCGTGGTGCCGCACGAGGTTGAGCGGCGCGGAGCGCGCGCCGCAGTACGCGGGCCAGGGCAGCTTCTCGATCGTCTGCGAGTCGCGCAGCCCGCCGTCGGTGACCACGCCGGCGACGCCACGCACCATGAGCCGCGTCATGAGGATGTCGCCGCCGGTGGCGGCGGAAGCGTCGCGGCGCGCGTCCATCACCAGGACCTGCCCGGGCGGGCAGGCCTCGATCGCCTCGCGCTGCGGATGGCCGCGCCCTTCGAAGGCGCCGAGCAGGTCGAGGTCCTCGCGCGCCGGTATGTAGCGCAGCGTATAGGCCTCGCCCACCATCCGAGGCGCCGAGCGATTCAACGGGAAAACACCCTGGATGAAGACGTTCCGCAGACCGCGCTTGAACAGCACGGTGGTGAGCGTGGCGGTGGAGACTCTCTTGAGCGCTTCGCGGCTCGCGGCGGATAAACTCGGCATATGGTCGACGTGGAATCCGAAGGCGGGGTGACCCGCATCTTCCTCAACCGTCCCGAGAAGGTCAATGCGCTGCACTCGCCTGCCCTCGATGCGCTCCTGCTGAATCTCCAGAGGGTGAAAACGGATCCGGAACTTCGTGTCGTGGTCCTGGGCGGGCGCGGCAAGGCGTTCTGCGGCGGCGCCGACGTCCAGGAGCTCTCCGCGCTGAACGCTTCCAACGCCGGCGCCTTCGTCCAGAAGATCCACGCCGTGTGCGATGCGATCCGCAAGCTTCCCGTCCCCGTGGTCGCGCGTCTGCACGGCGCGGTGATCGGCGCCGGCCTCGAGATCGCGGCCGCGTGCGACCTGCGCGTCGCCGCCGAGGGGACGCGCTTCGCCATGCCCGAGGTGCGCCTGGGCATTCCGTCCGTGGTCGAGGCGGCGCTGCTGCCGCGCCTCATGGGCTCGGGCCGCGCGGCCTGGCTCGTCCTCACCGGCGAAGCGATCGACGCGCGCCGCGCGCACGAGTGGGGTCTGATCGAGCAGGTCGGCGGCGACGACGCGGTCGATCAGGTCATCCGGATTCTTCTCAGGAACGATGCAAGAGCGCTCCATATGCAAAAGCAGCTGCTGCAGCTCTGGGAAGAGGCGCCGCTCTCGGCGTCGATCGAAAAAAGCGTGGCGCTGTTCGCCCGTTCCAAGGAACGGAAGCCCTGAACTTGCGCCATGACGGATTCCGTTATATAACGGATTCCGTCATAAGATGAAAAAACAGCAGCGCGGCGGTCTCAGCTTCCATCCTGGCAGGGTCCTCTACGAGCGGTTCCTGAAACCCACCGGCCTGTCCCAGAACGCGCTCGCGCGCGAGCTGGGCGTGCCGCCGCGGCGGATCAACGAGATCGTCCTCGGCAAGCGCGGCATCAGCGCCGACACGGCGCTGCGCCTCGCCAAGCGCTTCGGCAACTCGGCGCGCTTCTGGATGGCGCTGCAGGCGGACTTCGATCTCCATCTGGCACAACGCGAGGCAAGGCAGGGCTGAATGGCCAAACAGCAGGTCTACGACGCATCGGCGATCCAGGCGCTGAAGGGGCTCGAGCCCGTGCGCCGCATGCCGGGCATGTACACGCACACGATCCATCCGCTGCACATCGTGCAGGAGGCGATCGACAACGCGGTCGACGAGGCGCTCGCCGGCCACGGCAAGAGGATCACCGTCACGCTGCGCAAGGACCATTCGGTCGAGGTGGAGGACGAGGGCCGCGGCATCCCGGTCGACATGCACCCGGTGGAGAAGAAGCCCGCGGTGGAGGTCGCCTTCACCATGCTGCACGCCGGCGGCAAGTTCTCGCGCTCGGGCGACGGCGTGTACCACATCTCAGGCGGCCTGCACGGCGTCGGCGTGTCGGTGTCGAACGCGCTTTCCAAGCGCTGCGAGGTCACGGTCTACAAGGGCAACGAAAAGCACTTCATCGCCTTCGAGGGCGGCGAGCTCAGCCAGAAGCTCAAGTCGGAGAAGATCAAGGAGAAGCGCACCGGAACGGTCGTGCGCCTCTGGCCCGACCCGAAGTACTTCGACTCGCCGAACATCCCGCTCGCCGAGCTCGAGCACCTGGTGCGCTCCAAGGCCTACCTCCTGCCCGGTCTGACCATGATCCTGGAGGTGGAAGGCAAGGAGAAGAAGACCTGGAAGTACGAGAGAGGCATGGAGCAGTACTTCGAGATGATGCTCGATGGCCGGCCCCTCATCGCACCGCTCTTCACGGGGGAAAGATTTTTCAGGGAAAGTAACATTGCCGAGGTCGAGCCCGGCGAAGGCGCATCGTGGGCCATAGGCTGGACCGCCGACGGCGAGGTGTTCGCCGACAGCCACGTCAACCTGATCCCGACGCGCTCGGGCGGCACGCACGAGGCGGGCTTCCGCTCGGGCATCTTCGAGGCGCTCGCCGCGTTCATGGACACCCGTGGCCTTGCGCCCAAGGGCGTGAAGCTCATCCCGGACGACCTCTGGCAGCGCGCCTGCTTCACGCTCTCGGCGCGCATCGTGCGCGTGCAGTTCCACGGCCAGACCAAGGAGAAGCTCACCACGCGCCACGCGGCGAAGCTCCTCGAGATGTGCGTGCGCGACGCCTTCGAGCTGTGGCTGAACGAGCACGCCGAGGAGGGCAAGAAGATCGTCGAGCTCGCGATCGAGCAGGCGATGGCGCGTCTCTCCAAGGGCAAGAAGGTCGAGCGCAAGAAATCGAGCGGCATCGCGACGCTGCCCGGCAAGCTGGTCGACTGCGCCTCGGGGGACATCACGCGAAACGAGCTGTTCCTGGTCGAGGGCGATTCTGCCGGGGGCTCGGCGAAGGAGGCGCGCGACAAGGAGATCCAGGCGGTGCTGCCGCTCCGAGGGAAGGTGCTGAACACCATGTCGAAGGACAGCCGCACCGTGCTCGCCAACAAGGAGCTGCAGGCGATCGCCACCGCGATCGGTGTTGACCCGCATTCTGCGGATGTGGAGATTGATTTGTCGGGTATTCGGTACGGCAAGGTCGTGGTCATGACCGACGCCGACGTCGACGGCGGCCACATCCAGGCGCTGCTCCTCACCTTCTTCTTCATGCACGCGCCCAAGCTCGTCGAGCGCGGCCACCTCTACGTCGCCATGCCGCCGCTCTACAAGGTCGAGGTCCCAAGCCAGGGCAAGGGCAAGCCCGCGCGCCGGCTCTACTGCCTGGACGACGACGAGCTCGAAGAGATTTTGAACCAGCTTAAAAAAGAGAAGGTGAAGGACGGCAGCTGGGAGATCTCGCGCTTCAAGGGCCTGGGCGAGATGAGCCCGGAGCAGCTCTGGGAGACGACCATGAACCCCGACACGCGCCGCCTGATCCGCATGCAGCTCGACATGAAGGAAATCAAGAGCATCAAGGAGAAATTCGAACTGCTCATGGATGCGGGCGAAGCCGAGGGCCGGCGCAACTGGATGCGCGAGCACTGGAAGACCGTCGAAGCGGATGTCTGAAAAGCGAGGGACGGACCATGGCCACAAAAAAGAAGAAGGTCAAGCCATTCTGGGAACGGGCGTACAAGGGCCACGCCTACTGGCTGGGCAAGACCAGGCTGGGGAAAGTGACCCTGCTCGCCGAAAGCCGGGGCAAGTACCACTGGGAAGCGGGCGGCCGGGCCGGCTACGCCGACGAGCTCGGCAAAGCCAAGGCCGCGGTCGAGCTGGCCGTGTTCAACGCGGACACGCAGCCGGACCTTTTTCAGACTTGAGGCAGAGCAATGGATGACCGGACGCCAGATCTCTTCACTCCCGACAACGGCGAAGACGCGGCGCCGATCGAGACCCACGCCTCGCAGGCCTACCTCGGCTACGCGGTATCGACGGTCAAGGCGCGCGCGCTGCCCGAGATCGCCGACGGCCTGAAGCCGGTCCAGCGCAGGATCCTCTACGCCATGGGCGACACGCCCGGCGGCGCGCAGTCGTTCTCCAAGTGCGCGCGCTACGTGGGCGAGGTGCTCGGCAAGTACCACCCGCACGGCGACACCTCGACCTACGAGGCGCTGGTGCACCTCGCGCAGCCGTTCTCGATGCGCTACCCGCTGATCGACGGCCAGGGCAACTTCGGCTCGCGCGACGGCGACGCCCCGGCGGCGTATCGGTATACCGAAGCCCGGCTGTCAAGGTTTGCGGAGCTCCTGCTGGCCGAGATCGGGGAGGGCACCGTCGATTTCATCAGGAACTACGATGGAAAGTTCGACGAGCCGGTCTTGCTTCCCGCGAGACTGCCGTTCGGGCTCCTCAACGGCAGCTTTGGAATCCCGGTCGGGTTCTCGACGCGCATCCCGTCGCACAACCTGAAGGAAGTGGCCGCCGCCGCCGCGCACGTCATCAAGCATCCGCGCGCGAAGCTCGAGGACGTGCTCGAGCACCTGCCCGGCCCGGACTTCCCCGGCGGCGGCCAGATCATCTCGCCGCCGGAGGAGATCAAGCAGGCTTACGAAACCGGCCGCGGCTCCCTGCTGATCCGGTGCAAATGGCAGGTCGAGCCGCTCGCGCGCGGGCAGTGGCGCATCGTGGTGAGCGAGCTGCCGCACGGCGTGTCGGTAAAGCAGGTCACCGAGGAGATCGAGGCCCTCGCCAATCCCAGGCCCGGCCTCGGCAAGAAGGAGGTGACGCAGGAGCAGCGCCGCATGAAGCAGTTCATCCTCGACCAGGTCGAGGGCGTGCGGGACGAGAGCGATCGAAAGTCGAAATTGAGGCTGGTCATCGAGCCCCGGTCCTCACGGCAAAACCCCGAGGAAATGATGGCTGCGCTCCTCGTGAACACGAGCATGGAGTCGCGCTACGCAGTCAATCTGACCTGGATCGGGCGCGACGGCCTGCCCGAGACCAAGGGCATCGTCACCATCCTCTCGGAATGGGGCGAGTTCCGCGTTGCCACGGTCCGGCGCCGCACCCAGTTCCGCCTCGACCGGGTCGAGGAGCGGCTGCACATCGTGCAGGGACGCCTCGCCGCCTACGCCAAGATCGACCAGATCATCAAGCTGATCCGAGCAGCCGAAGATCAGGCAGAGGCGAAATCCAAGCTCCAGCAGAAATTCGATTTGAGCGAGAAGCAGGCGGAAGACATCGTGAATCTCCGCCTGGGGCAGCTCACCAAGCTCGACGGCATCAAGCTCGCCGAGGAGGAGAAGGCGCTCAAGGCCGACCGCAAGGAGCTGAAGGGCCTGCTCGGCGACGAGAAGGAGCTGAAGAAGCTGGTGGTGGAAGAGCTTCACGACGACGCCAAGAAATACGGCGACGAGCGGCGCACCGTCATCAAGACGGCCGAGCGCTCGCAGGTCGAGCGCACGGTGGTGGTCGAGCCGATCACGGTGATCCTGTCGCAGAAGGGCTGGATCCGCGCCCGCACCGGCCACGCGCTCGATTTGAGCTCTTTGAGCTTCAAGGACGGCGATGCGCTGCTGCACACGCTCGAGTGCAAGACCACCGACCAGGTAATCCTGCTCTCGGCCTCGGGCAAGAGCTTCACCATCGACGCGGCTGCCATCCCGAGCGGGCGCGGCGACGGCGCTCCGGTCAACACGCTCGTCAACTCCTCCTCCGACGACATCGTGTGGATGCGCTCGGGCGACCCGGCCCAGCGCCTGCTCATGAACAGCTCGGCGGGGCTCGGCTTCGTCTGCAAGCTCGGCGACCTCGTCACCAAGACGCGCCAGGGCAAGGACTTCATGAAGGTGGACGGGGGAGCACGCGCCCAACCGCCTGCTTTGATAAGTGATTCTTTTGTAGCAGCGCTGTCCTCGGACGCGCGGCTGCTCGTCTTCCCGCTCGAGGAAGTGCCCGAGCGGCCGAACGGCGGCGTCGGCGTTCAGCTCCTCTCGGTGCCGGAGGGCGAGAAGCTCGCCGCGGTGCTCACCACCGACGGAAAATCGCTCGTCGTCTCGGGAATCCGGCGCAAGAAGCGCGCGGTCGAGACGATGAACGCGAAGCAGCTCGCGGAGCACGTCGGCAGGCGCGCGCAGCGCGGCAAGCTCGCCGACGTCGGCTTCCGCCCCGACCGGCTGGGCGGCGAAGCCAAAGACGAAGAATAGAAATGTGGGATTCCGCACGGCTCGCCCGGCGGAACAATGGAAAAATGCGGGTCATCCCCGCCCCTTCCTATCCGATCGTTCTACGCGCCCATTCGAGCACGATGCCAAGGCGCGGCGGCAGGAGCTCTTCCGCCTCGTCGTAGCTGGCCCAGCGCCATTCGTGGTGCTCGGGCCGCCCGAGCTCGGGCGAGACCGGCAGCTCGATCTCGGTCGCGCCGGTCTCGGCGATGAAATAGCGCGCGACCTTGCCGCCCGCGTAGGGGAGGGTGTCCTTGTGCGCGTCGCCGAACGGAAAATCGAGGTCGGCGAGGCCGGTTTCCTCGGCGGTCTCGCGCTTGGCGGCGTCGAGCTCGGTCTCGCCGGGCTCGATCAGCCCTTTCGGGAAGTCCCAGTTCTTGTAGGCGCGCAGCACGAGCAGTCGCACGCCGCGTTCCGTGCGGCGAAACACCACGGCACCGGCTGCGCGCCTCGGGTTCGGCCTTGGGATGGAATCCATGCGTTCCATGCGATTCAGAACTGATTCTCGCGCGCTGCGCGAGTTCCTGCACTATTCGCGGCCGTACTGGGCGGTGGGCCTGATCTTCGCGGTGACGTTCGTGGCGGTGACCGTCGGGCCGGTGCTTCCCCAGTCGTTCTCGGGACTTCGCACCGCCGGCCCGTATGCCGTGCTTGTCACCGCGGCCGGGCTCGCCTGGTGGTTCAACCGCGGACGCGGCTTCGTCATCGCCGCATCGCTCCTCCTCGGCTGGATCCTGATGCACCATTTCCCGGACAAGGCGGTGTACACCGCCGCGGTGGTGCTGGTGCCGCTCAACTGCGTCGTCGCCGTAGTGGGACCGGAACGCGGCGTGCGCTACGGCGCTGGATACCGATGGCTCGCGACCCTCGCCGTCGAGGCCCTACTGGTGTTCTGGTTTTCGCACGCATCCATCTCTTTCGAACACTGGTGGCTGCGCTCGCCGCCGACGCCGCTCGTCGGGCGGGTCGCGATCGCCGCGGCTCTGGTCGCGGCCCTGTGGCGCGCCTACGGGGAAAGAAAGCCGATGCAGATCGCCCACGCCGGCGCGCTGATCGCGTTCTTCGTCGCCGCCGAATGGGCCGGCCACCCGACGGTGTTCCGAGCCTTCATGGGCGCGGGCGGCGCGATGCTGCTGGTGGCGCTGCTGCAGGAATCGCATCAGCTCGTGTTCCGCGACGAGCTGACCGGGCTGCTCGGGCGGCGCGCGTTGCACGAGCGCCTGCGGAGCCTCGGACCGCGCTACGCGCTCGCCATGGTCGACATCGACCACTTCAAGCGATTCAACGACGCCCACGGCCACGCGGTCGGCGACCAGGTGCTGAAGCTCGTCGCCGGGCGCCTCGCCAAGGTGGCCGGCGGCGGCATCGCCTACCGCTACGGCGGCGAGGAGTTCAGCGTGCTCTTCCCCGACCGCGACGCGGCGCAGGCGCTGCCGCATCTCGAGGCCGTGCGGGGCGCGATCGAGCACTACAAGATGGCGGTGCGCGGCGGCGACCGTCCGAAGGACCCGGACGACACGGTCAACCTGCGGCTCAACCGGGCCCCGCTCAAGACGCTCAGCGTGACGATTTCCATCGGCGTCGCCGAGCCTGGCGGCGAGGTGCGCACCCCCGCGGAGGTCCTCCGGGCGGCCGACGAGGCGCTCTACCGCGCGAAGGAAGCGGGCCGGAACAGGGTGAGCACGTAAGGCACGCGACTTGCGGCAGAGCCTTCATCAGATCGGAGGCCGCATGCACAAACTTCTTCTCTTCGGTGTTTTCGTGGCGACTCTCGCTGGCTGCGGGATGAACGACCCCTCGAACAATGCCAACGTGGATCCGAAATCGCTCGACGCTGCGGCCCAGGCGCGCCTGCGCCTCGCGGGCGTTCCCGGAGGCACCGGCGCACGCATTCCGCCGGAAGCGAACGGCGGCGCGACGGTGGGGAACGGCACGCAGCACCGCACCTCCGACACGATCCTCTAGCCAAGACCCCTCGGGCGGCTTATTTCCCGTCGTGCTGTCGGGACTGATGGCCGTTTCGCTCAGCCAGCTCGCTGCCGCGCAGAAAGTCGACGTGCAGGGGCCCGCGGGCACCGGCGTAAACGCCGACCTGAACAAGGGCGGCACCACCGTGGCACCGGATGTCCAGAACAGCCAGCAGATCGGCGGCAGCAACCAGTCGAATCAGCAGCAAGGTAGCAAGAAGAAGGAACGCTACGGCAGCGCCTCGGGCGGGGCCTCGAGCAACTCCGGGCCGAACAAGCCCGGCACGAGCGAGCAGCAAACCGGCGACACGCAGTCGCGCCAGGAGACGCCGGCAAAGCCGAAGTACTAAGCACGCCTGACGCAGGAAGCGGGGTGGCCTGATGGCCGCCCTTTTTTTTGCCTACACTACTGCATGCTCGTGGTACCCGAGAGCGAAATGCAGATCACCGCGGTGCGCGCGCAGGGCGCCGGCGGCCAGAACGTCAACAAGGTCTCGAACGCCGTGCACCTGCGCTTCGACGTGCGCGCTTCGTCGCTGCCCGAGGAGGTGAAGGAGCGGCTGCTCAGCTTCGGCGACCAGCGCATCACGCGCACCGGCGTGGTGGTGATCAAGTCGCAGCAGCACCGCAGCCTGGAGATGAACCGCGCCGAGGCGATCGCGCGGCTGAACGCGCTCGTCGCCGCCGCGGCCCACGTGCCCAAGAAACGCAGGCCGACGCGCCCGACGTTCGGTTCGAAGGTGAAGCGTCTGGACCTGAAGCGGCGCCGCGGCCGGGTCAAGGCGCTGCGCGGAAAATCGGGGTCAGAGCCCGATTATTGATGCGGTTCTAGTCCACACCCAGAAGCTCGACCTCAAAGACCAGCGTGGCGTTTGGCGGAATCACGCCGCCGGCGCCGCGCGCGCCGTAGCCGAGCTCGGGCGGGATGGTGAGCTTGCGCTTGCCGCCGACCTTCATCCCGGCGACGCCCTGGTCCCAGCCCTTGATCACCTGGCCGCGGCCGAGCGGAAACGTGAACGGTTCGTTGCGATCGCGCGACGAGTCGAACTTGGCGCCCTTATTTCCGTTATTGTCGAGCCAGCCGGTGTAGTGGACCGTGACGTGCTGTCCGCTGGAGGCGGTGTCGCCCTGACCGACGACGAGATCTTCGATGCTCAGTGAGGCCATGGGAATCCTTATCGGGTTAACCCCGACATGTTAGACAAGGTTGTTGCCGCCGTAGAGGCGGAAGCCGACCGCCTCGTCGAGGAATTCCACCGCCCAACGGGACCGCGCGGCCACGAGGGTCATTGCGAAGTGGACCGCGAGATCGAGGAGCGGCTGCGCAAGCACCTTCAGGCGATCCTGCCCGGGGCGTTCGCCGGCGAGGAAACCGGCATGAGCCCGGGGAGCAAGCCGGGCTTCACCTGGGTCGTCGATCCTCACGACGGCACCTTCGAGTTCATGCAGGGACGCCGCGGCTCCGCGATCTCGGTGGCGCTGCTGCGCGGCACGCAGCCGGTACTCGGCGTGGTCTGCAGCCCGATGTCGCCCGATCGCGGCCGCGACACGATCGCCTGGGCCGAGGGCGCGCGCTCGATCCAGCGCAACGGCCGCCCCGTGACGAACGATCTCTCGCGCCAGTCGGTCTACCCCGATGCCTTCGTCTGGGCGACCGCTTCGGCGGCGCTCAAGCCGGTCGCCTGGTCGATCGCGGTTGCCCCGGCGCGCTACATCGCGATGCCGAGCATTGCCTACCGCATGGCGCGCATCGCCGCGGGCGACGGCGTGGCGACCGTATCGCTGCACTCAGTCAACGAGTACGACATCGCGGCGGGCATGGCGCTCATCGCGGCGGCGAACGGCGTGGTGCTCGACGCCGACGCGCGCGAGGTGGTGCTGCAGGGAAACTCGGTGGCGCGGGTGAGCGGCGTCTTTGCCGGCGCGCCTCATGCCGCGCGCCAGCTCGCCAGGTTCGACTGGAGCCGGATCGAGCAGGAGCCGCGCCGCGAGCCGCGCACCGTGCTCGGCTTTCCGAAGAAATCGGCGTGGCTCGAGCGCGCGCAGGGCGTGCTGCTCGGCCAGGTCATCGGCGACAGCCTCGGCTCGCAGGTGGAATTCAAGACGGCGGCGGAGATCGCGCGGCTCTTTCCGCGCGGCGTGCGCGATCTCGCGAGCGGCGGCCCGTATCACACCATCGCCGGACAGCCTACCGACGACAGCGAGATGGCGCTGACCCTCGCGCGCTCGATCCTGCGCCACCGCGGCTTCGAGCGCGACAAGGTCCTCGACGCGTACCGCGAGTGGATGCAAACCCGCCCGATCGACATCGGCGAGACCACCGAGCGGGGGCTCCTCGGCCTGCACACCACCGAGAGCGAGTCGAACGGCTCGCTCATGCGCGTATCGCCGATCGGCGTCTGGGCGGCGGGCGATCCGGCGCGCGCGGCCGCCGCGGCGCGCCAGGACTCGGCCCTCACGCATCCCAACCCGGTGTGCGTCGAAGCCTGCGCCGGCTTTTGCGCCGCGCTCGCCGCCGGGGTGGCGGGCGCGGGCCGCAAGGAGATGGTCAAGGTCGCGGCGGCGAACTGCACCGGAGCGGCGCGGGAGGCGATCCTGAGCAACGCCGCTCCCGACGACTTCTCGCGGGGCCGGGCGCTGGTCTCGCTGCAGAACGCGTTCCATCGGCTCGCGAGCAGCGCGAGCGTGGAGGAATCGCTTGTCGCCACGGTTGGCCGCGGCGGCGACACCGACACCAACACGGCAATCGCCGGCGCGCTGCTCGGCGCGCGGCACGGCCGCGGCGCCTTTCCTTCGCGCTGGATCTACCGCGTGCTCGCCTGCCGTCCGCTCGCCGAGGCCGCCGACCCGCGTCCGCGCCCGATGGTGTACTGGCCCGACGACGTGCTCGAGCTCGCGGAAGCTTTACTCCATTGATCTTTTGAGAAAAGAAAATCGGGGTCAGACCCCGATTCTTCTAATCGTCGATGAAGAATTCGACCACTTCCACCCCGGCCACGGCGCGCGGCTGGCCGAACGAGATCCAGCCGTGCTTGCGCAGGTGGAACTCCGAGCGGCGCAC
>Ga0068869_100000154_pt1 | contig 34179 bp, 27 predicted proteins | sample KBSMisM52_FD_64676 | JGI IMG/M metagenome (GOLD analysis project Ga0068869, IMG submission 64676) | Miscanthus rhizosphere microbial communities from Kellogg Biological Station, Michigan, USA - KBS Miscanthus M5-2 | ecosystem: Host-associated > Plants > Roots > Rhizosphere > Soil ... | reverse complement strand
TATCAATCTCTTGAAGAAATAAATAAGTATATTCATGACGGAAGTTTTTTTCTGATGCCTCCACTGGTTGAGGCCATGGAAAAAGTAAAAAACACACCCAAAAGCGCATTGCATTTGCTGGGTATGATTTCCGATTCAGGAATCCATTCACATTTGAATCACCTGTTCGCGCTGTTATATATGGCAAGAAATAATCATGTGGGGCCTGTATATATTCACGCCATCACCGACGGCCGCGATGTACCGGAACGAACTGCCAAACAGTTTATTGAACAGATTCAGAAAAAAATTCAGGAGTTAGGATTTTCGTCAGATCCAAATAAACCTGAAAGTTACGCCGGCATAGCAACTATTGTCGGTCGTTTTTATGCAATGGATCGCGATAACAATTGGGATCGTACTCAAAAAGCTTACGATCTCTATACGCAAGGAACAGGCGTAGAAGAGACTGACTCGCTGAAGGCTATCGACAACGCCTATGCCCGCAATATTGAAACCGACTACTACATTGACCCGATCATCTTAAATAAAAACGGCGTCATTAAAGAAAATGACAGTGTTATTTTCTGGAACTTCCGCACTGACCGCACCCGCCAAATCACGTACTGTTTTACTGGTGAAACAGACATTGGATTTAAACCAAAGGTAAAAGTACAACCATTTTTTGTGTGTTTTGGTGACTACTCAAAAAAAGCTCCTGTCGTTTTCCCGACGCAATCAGTCATCAATAATCTCGGTACAGTTTTAGAAAAAAACAACGCCACCCAACTTCGCATCGCTGAAACTGAAAAGTACGCACACGTTACCTACTTTTTTAACAGTCAGGTTGATGAACCTTTGAAACATGAAACACGTATACTTATAGATTCACCAAAGGTTGCATCATACGCCGAAAAACCTGAAATGAGCGCTCCACAGGTTACAGAGCGTGTTATTCAGGAAATGGATAAGAAAGACTACAGTTTAATTGTGCAGAATTTCGCCAACCCGGATCTGGTAGGCCATTCTGGTGATCTACAAGCCTCTATCCAGGCCTGCAAAGTGATCGATGAACAACTTCAGAAGATAGTGGAAAAAGCCCTACAAAAGGGGTACCATGTGATCCTGACGGCCGATCATGGCAATGTCGAGTACAAAATCTACGAAGAAAACGGTGAACCTTGTCCGTCACACACCACCAATCCGGTTATCTGTTTACTCATCTCACCAAAATATCAGGATCAGAAACTTGCTGAACATCGCGGACTTCAGGATATTGCACCAACAATTTTACAGATCATGGATATTGAACAGCCTAAAGAAATGACCGGCATATCACTCCTCAAATCGTAACTTATGAAAGCAGTAATTCTCGCCGGCGGATCAGGAACCAGGCTCTGGCCACTGAGTCGCACTCACAAACCAAAGCAGTTTCAGAAATTGATCAGCAACAACACCATGCTCCAGGACACGATCAGTCGCCTGGATTTTTTGAAACCGTCAGATATTTATATCTCAACAAACTCGGTCTATCTCAGCACCGTCAAGGAACAAATCAAAGGACGGGTACCCGAAAAAAATATTATTGTTGAACCGGACCTAAAAGACACAGCACCATGTATTGGCTTGGCTGCGGCCTATTTGGCAGTCAAACATCCGACCGAAGTCATGGCCATTATTTACGCAGATCATTACATACAAAATAAAAAAGAGTTTATTCACAAACTCAAAATCGCTGAGAAACTGGCCAAACAGGAAAACACACTCAACATCATTGAAGTAAAAGCTGAATTTCCAAATGTAAATTTAGGTTATGTGAAGATCGGTAAGATGCTTAAAACTGTGGATGGCGCTGAGGTTTTTGCCTTTGAACGTTTCACGGAAAAGCCTGATCTGGAAACCGCCAAAACATTTCTCCAGTCTTATAAATATCTCTGGAATACGGGTTTATATGTTTGGCGCATTGATACCATTTTAAAACATTTCAAGAAACATCAGCCCAACACTTATAACCAGCTGATGAAAATTCAAAAATATATTGGTACTGAAAAAGAAAAAGAGGCTTTACTCAGCTATTACCCTGAATGCGACCGAATCTCAATCGACTATGGCATCATGGAAAAAGTTGATACCAAAGAGGTTCGCATTATTCCTGCTGAACTCGGTTGGAGTGATGTGGGTACCTGGGAGTCCATTCATGCTGAACTGGCCAAAAAAGATGAGGATAATGTTGTTAAAGGCGCACACGTTTCCGTTGATAGCAAAGGTTCACTTATATATGGAACCGGTAAAAAACTTATTGCTACCATTGGTATTGAAGACCTGATTGTAGTTGAAACCGAAGATGCACTGCTTATTTGCAAGAAAAATCAGAGTCAGGATGTAAAAAAACTTGTTGAAAAATTGAAAAAATCTCCTCAATTTAAAAAACTTCTGTAACTCCCCTCTTATGAATGATAAGTCTTCCAACGAACAGATGCCCATCCAGATCAAAGAAAAACCCTGGGGCCGTGAAATCTGGTTTGCAAACACCGCAGGATATGTTGGAAAGATACTTGAGGTAAAAAAGGGCGGAAGGCTTTCTTTGCAGTACCATGAGCAAAAAACCGAAACTCAATACTTATTCAGCGGAAAAATAAAATTAACGGTTGGAGCTGATCAGAAAGCCCTAAAAGAGCTAATTTTAAATCCCGGTGACAAGTACGATATCTTCCCCTATACTATCCACCGCATTGAAGGCTTGGAGGATTCAAGCATCTTCGAGGTATCCACTTCACAGCTTACAGACGTTGTCAGGCTGGCCGACGATTACGGCCGTCCCGACCGCGGTAACAATGAAGAACTGGATAAAAAGCTTGCCGATCAGCAGCAGAAAAAGTAGTCGGCCAGCCTCCCACTATATCTAATAATTTTAATTACTAACAGTATGAAGCGACACGCCACTAAAGTTGTACTTATTCTCCTGACAGCTCTTGTTTTAGGTTTCCTGGCTTTGCCATCAGATAAACAGTTGCAACTTGTTCCATTTACACCGGATTTTATTCTGAATACCAGAATTAACCTGGGTTTGGATCTTCAAGGTGGTTCCCAGCTCGACTATAAGATTGACCTCCGTAAAGTTCCTGAAAAAGATAAAGGTTCCATTGTTGACGGTATCTTAAATGTTATCAATCGTCGTGTGAACGGATTGGGTGTTGCTGAACCGAATATTTACACTTCAGATGTTGCTGATGAAAAACATATCATTGTGGAGCTTGCCGGTATCAAAGATCTTGATCAGGCCAAAGCTACAGTAGGTAAAACTATTCAGCTCGAATTCAAAGAACAAAGAACAACTCCTCAAGATCCGAAAGAAGAAGAGAATATCAAAAAGGATGCACAGGCTTTCTTGGATAAAATTAAGGCCGGCGGTGACATTAAAGTCTTGGGTCAGGAAGAGTCACAGGCAAACCCAGAACGTGTCTATTATGAAGAACAGAAAGAGTTCAAATACGAAGATGAACTTCAGAGTAAAGACAACTGGATTGGTGATCTTTTCAAACTCAAAAAAGGCGAAGTTATCGACCATCTGGTTGAAAACGCTGCAAATTACTCCGTTGATGCCAATGGTCAGTTACAACCAGGATCTAAGGGTTACCACATCGTCCAGGTTACAGACCGTCGTGATCAGGAACGTGAAATCAGCACTCCAAAATCTATAAAAGTTCGTCACGTATTGGTTGCTTTCAAAGGCGCACAGAAAGCAGACGATAAAATTACACGTACTGAAGATGAAGCGAAAAAACGCGCTGAAGAAGCTCTGGCTAAAGTAAAGGGCGGAGCCAAATTTGAAGATATTGCCAAAGAGTATTCAGACGATCCGGGAAGCAAAGATAATGGTGGTGCTTATGATCGACCTGTTACAAATGACGGCACCTATGCCAAAGAGTTTGAAGATGCTGCCAATGCCACAAAAGCTGGTGAACTTTCTGCCGTATTCAAAAGTCCTTTCGGATATCACTTCTTAAAAGTAGACAGCATTACCGAAGCCAAGACCGAAAAGAAATCCGAACCACAGATCACATTTGTACACGTCTACTATAATGCTGAACCGGATCAATGGCAGGAAACAGGCCTGAATGGTGAAAAATTCCTTCACGCTGATGTGGCTTTTGATCAGTTCTATCGTCCATACGTTTCCATCCAGTTCAATGATGAAGGTGCAAAACTGTTTGAGGAAATCACCGGACGTAACATCAACAAACCAATTGCAATCTATGTAGGTGGTCAGCAGATATCCGCACCGAACGTAAATGAAAAAATCGCCGGCGGTAAAGCTCAGATCACCGGACGTTATACTGTTGAAGAAGCCAAGAGCCTGGCTCAGGAACTGAATACAGGTGCCATCCCGGCTCCAATCGTTCTGGCTGGTCAATATAGCATTGGTGCGACACTTGGTCAGGATGCCCTCACTAAGAGCGTCACTGCAGGTATCATCGGTTTCATTCTCGTTGCCATTTTCATGATCCTCTACTATCGAGTAGCCGGTTTGATCGCAACGGTTGCTTTGAGTCTGTACGTATTCTTGTTGATCTTCCTTATTAAAGTTGCCCTTCCTCTTGAAGTCGCACTCGGCATTTCATTGCTCGTGTTCTTCTATCTGGTCTCCAAAGCTTTAAAATCCAGAGATACGGGACTTGAAAAAGTCATCTCTCTCACTTTAGTTTGTTTCATTCTGTTCTTCCTCACTTACCTGCTTGGCAGTTCCATTACCCTCACGCTCGCTGGTATCGCCGGTGTGGTACTTTCTATCGGTATGGCTGTAGATGCCAACATTTTGATCTTTGAACGTGTGAAAGAAGAGTTGCGTGACGGACGAAGTCCGGCATCAGCAATTGAAGTAGGTTTTGATCGCGCCTGGAACTCCATCCGTGACTCGAACTTCTCTTCACTTATTACTTGTGCCATCCTGTTTAACTTCGGCAGTTCGATTATCCAGGGTTTTGCATTCAACCTTGCGGCAGGTATTTTAGTTTCCATGTTTACAGCTATCACTGTAACTAAAACTCTGATTGTTGCCCTCGTGAACACCAAGTTTGGTAACAATGTTGGCCTGTTCGGATCTCCAAAGAAAAAAGAAAAGAAACTCATACCTTTCATTCAACAACGTAAGATTCTTTACACAGTTTCTCTGGTTGTGTTGGTAGCTACCATGATCGGTATCCCGGTATTTGGTCTGAAGACCGGTCTCGATTTCACTGGTGGTACTTTGATGGAATTAAAACTCAGTAAGCCGGTAGACATGGAGACATTCAAAAACGACCTGATTAAAACCGGAGAAGAGGTTAATAAACAGATCGCAGCAGGTGTTATAGCTCCAACAGCTACTCAGGAAGTTGCAGCAGCAACTACTCCAGATGGCACACAGCAATCCACAACAGCACCAGTACTGGCCGCTGATAACGAAAAGATCGATTGGAGCAAAGCTCACATTGTACCAAGCGGTGAAAACACCTATGTAGTCAAAGGCCCTCACGTTTCTACAAACGCTCATGATCTCTTAATAGCTCAACTCAAGAAAACATTGAATGATGATGCTATTGAAGAAACACGCTACTCCACAGTAGGTCCGACTGTAGGTTCAAGTCTCCAATACCGTGCCATCTTTGCGGTGATCCTGGCGAGCATTATGATCGTTCTCTATGTAGCTTTCGCCTTCCGCAAAGTTCCACGCCATATCGGCAAATGGAGATTCGGTGTTACGGCGATTGTGGCTCTCATCCACGATTTGGGTGTGATGCTTGGAGTGTACGTATACATGGGTGCCATCATGGGTGTGGAAATTGATGCGCTCTTCATAACTGCCCTTCTGACTGTACTCGGCTTCTCGGTTCATGACACCATCGTAGTGTTCGATCGTATTCGTGAAAAACTCAAATACCAGAAGAAGGACGAAAGCTTTGAAGATATTGCCAACCAGGCCGTAAACGAAACACTGGCTCGTTCAATCTTTACCTCATTCTCCGTACTTCTTACACTGACAGCTCTGGCCGTCTTCGGTAGTGAAACTATTCGTTACTTCGTTATCTCCCTGATCGTTGGTATCGTTTCCGGTACTTACTCTTCAGTATTCGTAGCTACTCCACTGCTTGTAGACTGGCAAAAATTTGTCCGTGGTAAAAAATAGGTTTGATTGAAAAAGAACTATAAAAATGATAAAAGGGTTGTCAGAAGTGGCAGCCCTTTTTCGCACCAGTAGCTCAATTGGATAGAGCGTCGGTCTTCGGAACCGAAGGTTGGGGGTTCGATCCCCTCCTGGTGCACCATGCTACATGCGAGAAGTGCGACCTGAGTGCAGCTCTAGTAATATATAACACAATCACCTTATGTCCGGAGAGTATATTTACGCTGACAATATCGATGCCTACTGGCAGCAACTCAAAAGTCTGTATGTAAGAAGATCACTCGAGTGGAAAGATCTGACTGAAGATGAATACAAGGCCATTGAGCGCAGCGAAAGAGAAGACAGCGACAATCACTACAATCTGGAAAGAATGGGCACTGAAACCGATGTTATTGATATCTGCCATTATAAGTTCATGCCGGACCGTTATGTGGCATATAAAATCGAGGTACGCCACAAAGACGGAAGTAAAAAAATGTTCTACTTCCAGATCAAACTCAAAGAAGAGATCGAATAGTTATTTTCCCTTTTCAGTAGAAAACTCCCACATCTTGGCAAAAGATCGGAGCGATCTTTGCGGACGAACCTGATTCATAATCAAACTAAAAGCCTGGAGTCCACGCTCAAAGGTGGATTCGCTATAAAGCTCTTCACAGGTCGCCCGCATCAGGACCTCCAAAAGTTCCTGCCACAATCCATCATAACGTTTGGCCTCAACACAAAGTTTTGTACGTAAATTTTTTGCTTCACCTTTTCTAATCAGTTGCGCATAGTCATGACGGTTTTGATAGACATGTTCATAAAGTGAATTGTGCGCAACCGCCACAAAATCAAAAATATGCTCAAATACAGAATCGTATTTCGCAGATTCAATTTGAAAAACTGTCCGCAACATCAATGGACCGTGCTCATTCACCAGATGTTTAAAAAACGGCAAAAACTGAAGTACACAATGTTTTACAACTCCTTTTTGAAAAATCATTCGATCAAAAATCTGGAGCCAGACAACATCCGAATCCACACCAAGTTTTGCGCGAAGAGCTACAGGACCTTCCTGAATAAAGGTCTGCATTAACTGAATTTCACGAGCATCAAGCTCCTGACGGAGAGATGTAAGTTTCGATCGGGTTTTTGTAAAAATGGCTTGTCTCAGCATAAAATTTTGAATTGAGAAAGGATCTATTTATATCATATTTTAGGCAAATTGTCAATACTCATCGAAATATACATTTATAACATATTTGCTGTGGGCGTAATCAATAATTATTGACAAATTCCGCCAAGTTTTTAAACTCTAGGTAAAATGGTTTTTTTTATTATTATTTAATTTTCTCAACGGTATGAAAAATTCTTTCAAAGTTGCATCATTAGTAACTCTCTCAATGTTGGCTCTTGCTGGCTGTAACGGTCCTGCTGCTTCAACAACAACTACTACAACCTCAACAACTCCTCCTCCAGCTGCTAGCACAACCACAACGACAACTACAACAACTGGCGAAGCAAAAGCTGTTGCTACTCCAAGCGGCGTAGAAAAATTAAACAACGTTGAAGCTATGGGTAACAAAGTTACAACATACAGCGTTAAGGCTGATGCTCAGGCTGCATTCGATGCACAGGCTAAACTCGTTAAAGATGCTGGTTGGAATGGTTCTTACCAGGGTATGACAGCTCCAGTTTCTGCTGCTGGTACAGTTACACAGACATTCTCTGCAGGCAAAAAGATCCTCGTACTCGCTGCTATGGCTGACCCAATGAGCGCTGGTATGACTATGGTTACTATGACAGAATCTGCTGACCCACTCGCTCAGTAATTCTTTTTTCATAAGACTTCTAAAAGCCCCTCAGAGTGAGGGGCTTTTTCTTTACCTTTTTGATTGTATTGAAACTCAAATTTCTTCAGAATAGGTTGGCTCAATTGCAACTACAGAATTATGCCGCGATACGCCGAAGTTTTATTACCGCAAAAAGTAGGAATAAACCAACAGGTCCTCACATACGAAATCCCTGAGTCTTTGCCCGCACGCAGAGGCCATATTGTGGAAGTTTCATTACGAAATCACAGTGCTAAGGGTGTAATTTTTCGTGTTACGGAAAACAAACCTGTCTTTGCCACCAAACCAATCACAAAAATAGTTGAACACGCTCCACACCTGGAGGATGCCCAGCTGGATCTTCTGGAATGGATCAGCGATTACTATTTCTGTCCTCTGTTTAAAACCTTAAAACTTTTTTTACCAGTACCTTTTGTAAAAAAGAAAAAACTCACACCAGAAATGCCCGGAGAAAAATCCCCGTATGAGTTCGACCCCAAACATCATCTCAATGATGAGCAAAAAGCTGTTTTAAAAAAATACGCCGAGACCAAAAAAAGAGTGTCATTACTCCATGGCATCACGGGATCCGGTAAAACCGAAATCTATATCCACATCGCTGATGAGCATCTCAAAAAAGGTGAACAGGTTTTGATGTTGATTCCAGAAATTTCACTCACAACACAGACCGTTCAGCGCTTCCAGGAACATTTTAAAGAGTGTTTGGTTACCATTCACAGCCAATTAACACCCAAAGAAAAAGAGTTGGCCTGGATGAAAATTCATAGAGGAGAAGCCAAGATCGTCATCGGCTCTCGATCTTCGTTATTTGCGCCCTATACCAAGCTCGGTGTCATCATCATCGATGAGGAACATGATTCAAGCTATAAACAGGATCAGACGCCTCGATACAACACTCTGGATGTAGCTATCCGGCTCGCTGAACTGCTCAACATAAAAGTCATTGCCGGAAGTGCCACGCCAAGTCTCGAAACTTACTTCAATGCTTTGCATCACGAATACGAACTTCTTGAACTCAATATGCGTGCCGGCAACAACGGCTCCAAGCTTCCCGTCACACACATTGTTGATTTACGCGAAGAGATGAAGAAAAAAAACTACAGTATCTTTAGTGAAAAAATGCACATGCAATTGAGTGACAAACTCAGGACCATGGAGCAGTCGCTGCTGTTTTTAAACAGGCGCGGAGCCGCTTCTGCCGTTATCTGCCGCGATTGCGGACTGGTTGTAAAATGCCCAAAATGTGAAGTCCCCATGACATACCACAGTCGCATGATGGTAGAGAACAGTGTTTACGATACCGAAAAAATTGTCTGCCATCATTGCGGACTGATTGAAAAAGTTCCACACATCTGTCCGAACTGCCAGAGTCATCACATTAAATATATTGGCCTCGGCACCCAGCGTGTGGAAGAAGAGACCATCAAAGCATTTCCCAAAGCACGTGTTATTCGAGCCGACCGTGATACGGTCAAAACTCGCAACGCCTTTAAAAATATTTATCTGGCCCTGCAAAAAAATGAGGTGGACGTTCTCATCGGCACGCAGATGGTTGCCATTGGACTTCATCTACCTAAAATTAATTTTGTGGGCGTTATTCTGGCAGACCTTGGTCTCACCATTCCCAACTTCCGTGCCAGTGAAAAAACTTTTCAACTCCTCACGCAGGTTTCAGGCCGCGCCGGACGCGAAAATGATATGGGGGAAGTAGTCATTCAAACTTATCTGCCAAATCACTACGCTATTCAAACCGCGGCCAAACACGATTTTAAAAAATTCTACGAATATGAGATCGCTATCCGCAAAGAGCTGAACTATCCGCCATTTTCCAAACTCATCAAACTTACTTTCAAAGACAAAAACAATAAAAAATGCGTTGAAAAAACACTGAAGGTTCTGGATGAGCTCGAAAAAAACAATATCGATCAAAAACATGCCATCACTTACTACCCTTCACTGATACCAAAACTCAAACACATGTTTAGATGGCATCTGCTCATCACTGGTCCCAATCCCAGAGAACTGTTAAAAAAATGCCAAAATCTGGAAGACATCAGCATCGACGTGGATCCTATTTCAACCGTATAAACTAGCCTGCAATCCCATCATCATTGTAAACCTGATGACAGCGCTCCAGAGCTTCTCCACGGATTGTATCAGGGCTTACCTCTTCATCAGCGGGAAGAATATCTTTATTCTCCGATCTTCTCATCCCTGAGGTTGGCGCAACCGATGAAACTGCAGGCGGCACAGGTGAATTTTTACGAATCGCAATTTTCCTTTCAAGCGCTGCAATCAATCTGAGCCGCTCCTGTCTTCTCTTTTCATACATTGCAATTCGCTGTTGTTTGTCGGGTAATAAAACCTCCGGAACATCTTCCAGATTTGCTAAAATTGTTTCAAAAAACGCGACCTGATTCTTTTCAGACTCCAAACGCGCTTCATCCGCCGGAACCATCGACAGCGACAGTTTTGAACTGGAGCGAGGTGGTTTTTCAGAACTTGACGGTGCAGGATCGCCGAATAAAAACTCTCGTAATCCCATAAAATAACAAACAAAAATTAAGCCCGAAATAGTCTAATATATGAAGATCAAAAGTCAACACACCAAGGGCACTCTTTCAAAGCGAATCAAGAGCAAAATAAATGGACATCGCTTGTCTTCTCCTGGTCGCTCAACTAAACTAACAGCCATGAGCAAAACCACAGCAAAAAAAACTGTACTTTCAGGTATCCAACCAAGCGGCAAGCCGCATCTTGGCAACTATCTGGGCGCCATGAAAAATCATATCGCCATGCAGGACTCCTACAACTGCCGCATTTTTATTGCGGATCTGCATGCACTCACAACCGTCCGCGATGCCAAAAAAATGCACGATTCTATCATGGAGGTGGCCATAGATTATCTGGCCCTGGGTTTGGATCCGGACAAAGCGGTTTTCTTCCGCCAGAGCGACGTTCCTGAACACAGCGAACTAGCCTGGATCTTTAGCTGCATCACACCATTTGGTTTATTGGAGCGCGCCCACGCCTACAAAGACGCCGTTGCCAAAGGCGTAAAAGAATCTTCTGCCGGCCTTTTTATCTATCCGGTTCTCATGGCCGCTGACATTCTTTTATATCAGCCTGATTTAGTTCCGGTTGGCAAAGATCAAAAACAGCACATCGAAATCGCCCGCGACATTGCCGTCAAATTCAACGGCACTTTTAAAGAGACTTTCAAAATCCCTGAACCCTACATCCCGGATGAAACTGCTTACATTATCGGTACAGACGGCGAACACAAAATGAGTAAAAGTTATGGAAACGTCATCGAATTTTTTGCTGACGAAAAAGATCTGAAAAAGCAGGTCATGGGTATTAAAACGGACTCAACACCAGTTGAGGCCCCAAAAGATCCCGATACTTCTGCCATCTTCAAACTCTATTCGCATTTTGCCTCAGAAAAAGAGATCAAGGATCTTCGTCAAAAATATGTAGACGGAGGCTTTGGCTACGGTGATGCAAAAAAAGCACTCCTTGAAAAAATTCTCGACTATTTTGGTCCTTTCCGCAAAAAAAGATTTGAACTCCAGGAAAATATGAGCTATGTTGATGACGTGTTAAAGGAAGGCGCAAAAAAGGCACGAAAACTTGCGATGGAAACCATGGAGAAGGTGCGAAAAAATATCGGCCTGTAGCCTTTCAATAAGTTCATTCACAAAATAACCGATCGTTTTTATCATGAGGGAGACCAAATATATCTTCGTCACAGGCGGAGTTTGTTCGTCATTAGGAAAAGGCATTGCAACTGCCTCGATCGGTGCTCTCCTCAAAGCCTCCGGATTCAAGGTCTTTACGCAAAAATTAGACCCGTATTTAAACGTGGATCCCGGCACCATGAACCCGTTTCAGCACGGTGAGGTCTATGTTTTGCAGGATGGATCAGAAACCGATCTGGATCTGGGACATTATGAACGTTTCGTGGGAGAAAATCTCACAGCAGTTTCTTCCGTTACCACCGGCAAAGTCTATTCACAGGTTATCGGTGATGAACGCAAAGGCTCATATCTGGGTGGAACCATTCAGATCATTCCGCATATCACCAACGCGATCAAAAAACGTATCAAAGATGCCGGCAAAGAAAGCGGTGCAGATTTTGTATTAATTGAGATTGGTGGAACAACAGGCGACATTGAAGGATTACCATATCTCGAATCAATCCGTCAGTTACGTCATGAACTTGGCCATGAAAATACGCTCTTCGTTCATCTCACATTACTACCCTATCTGGCAGGATCAAAAGAGCTCAAGACCAAGCCAACTCAAGCCTCCGTGCGTGAACTGCGTACAACTGGTATTCAACCGGATTTCATCATGGCGCGCGCCGATCATCCGATTCATAAAGAGTTACTTAAAAAAATCGCGCTATTCTGCGATGTGGACGAAGACTGCGTAATACCTGCTCCAACAGTTTCTTCAATTTATGAGGTTCCGCTCAAATTTCAGGAACATAATCTGGTGCAGTTGATCGGCAAAAAACTGAACCTTGGAAACATCAAACCGAATCTCAAAGAGTGGCAGGAAATTGTCACAAAAATTAAAGCCAAAAAAGAAAAACTGCGCATCGCACTGGTTGGAAAATATACAGGCTTGGATGATTCATATTTGAGTATTGTGGAGTCACTTAAAATCGCCTGCTACCATCAAAAACGCGATCTGGATCTAGTTTGGATCGATTCTGAAAAGCTGGAAAAGAAGGATAAAACAAGTTGGAAAGAACTCAAAAGTGCTTCGGGTGTGATCGTTCCGGGTGGCTTTGGCCTGCGTGGTATTGAAGGCATGGTTATGACCGCCAAATACTGCCGTGAAAATAAAGTTCCATATTTTGGCGTATGTCTTGGCATGCAGATTCAAACCATTGAGTTCGCTCGTCATATTTTCAAAGATGAAAGATTTACCTCAGAAGAGTTTGATGAGCAAAATAAGGTAAGTCCGGATTTCTATGTAATTCATTTCTTACCGGGTCAGTATAAAGATCGTGATAAAGGCGGCACACTTCGACTTGGTGTTTATCCATGCAAGGTGACAAAAGATGACTGTCAGATTCACAAACTTTACGGCAAAGACATGATCGAAGAGCGTCATCGCCATCGTTATGAGTACAATAATAATTTCCGCAAAGAGTTGGAAAAAGCCGGACTTATGACTGCAGGAGTCTTTCCAAAAGGAAATTTAGTAGAAATGGTTGAGCTGAAAAATCATCCTTACATGGTTGGTTGCCAGTTTCATCCAGAGTTTCTCTCCAGACCGAACAATCCACATCCGCTGTTTAAAGGGCTTATTGCAGCCAGTATTAAGAATACTAAAAAATAAATGAGCTGTTGCAATTCTTGCAAAATCCACCAAATCAAGAAATTGTAATTTGGACTCTGGGATTTGGACTTTTCATTGTATAATGCGATTAACTTCTGCGCTGAATTTGTATGCCCAAATATAAATATCTTGTAATTAATCAGGAAAACAAGCAACTCCAAGGAACAATCGGTGCCCCGGACGTTAATACCGCGCGCCAGGAATTAAATGAACTGGGCTTTTCCATCGTCTCAATTGATGAAATACAAGATGAAGCTGTACCGCAGCAAACAGGAGAAATCCCGACTTTTGAGTTTGCAGCTATCGATAAAAATCAGAAACGTGTGGTTGGAACCATTCAGGCTCTGGACCGTTATGCGGCTTTCCAACGCCTTGTTTTTGAATATGCCTTTGAAGTTGAGTATGTAGTGGATAATGGCTTAACCGAAGATCAAAAACAGAAAGAGCGCCAAAAAGGCATTTATGATCTTCAAGATAAACTGAACGAAGAACAAGCCGGCCAACAGCAAAAAGAGACCAACGACGAAAAAGATATGAAAGAGTTCGAGTTGAAACAGGATGTCCTCAAAAGTCAGATCAATTTTGTCTTGAGCAAAGTGAAAGAGTTTCTTGATCAGTACGACAAGGAGATGAAACCCGAAACCAAAGAAAAACTCCGTCGTTTTGTTGATAAAATTTTACGTATTCGCAGCAGTACCAACTTGGACTACGTCCGCAAAAGCGCTGAAGAGCTCCTGACCTTTTTACAGAGTGAAGAGATCTTCATGAACGAACAGTCGCGCATGAAAGAGCGCATGAAAATGGTGGTAGAGGCTCACAGCATGATGATGCAGCTCAAACGTAGCAAAAGCAAAACAAGCAACAGCATCGGCGACCAAATGAGACAGTGGCGACAGGACCATATTGTGAATAATACCAGCCCTACGGGTTTCGATCAGTTCATCAATCTGTTAATCAGTCCGTTTATCGGAGCGCAGCCGGAAAGCGATGAAATTCTGGATATCAAACGCGATATTATCGCAGTAAATCAACAAATTATTCAGTACACACAGCTCTATTTTCACGCCCCAAACCCAGAGTTCAAATCAGAAACCAAAGATGGTTTATTACGCCTGATCAACGAGAGAAAAAAACTCAAGATCAAACTCCGCGAAACCAAACGAGCACTCTACCAAAAAATTCTCAGTTCAGGCGAAAAAACCTCATTTGAAAAGTTTCTGGAAGAGCTGGTGTCTTTCAGCGGCTGGCTACTCTGTTTTTATCTTATCTACTACTTTGCATCTATCTATCTAACCACAAAAGAGTTGGGCCTACCGCAACTTCCGATCTTCCTGGATGTTTATCATTCAAACTTCCTCAAATACTTTGTGACAACTATCTTCCTGCTCCATTCCGCTCTGAGCATTAAACAGTCATTTTTCCGCCGCAACGAGATTGCAGGTTTTATCATCGCTCCCCTGTTTATATTCAGCACACTGATTGTTCTTTTTAATTTCTAGCAATGTACCCGATACTCCTTCAACTTGGGCCAATAACCATCTTTTCCTTATGGGTAATGGTGGGCATCGGCTTTTTCATGGCACTCCTGATCCTGAACAAACTCGTAAAAAAAGCCCGTCTCAAGATATCTTTCCTGGCAGATCACAGTCTGTCTATTTTCCTTGGAGGACTGGTCCTTTCACGAGCTTTTTTTGTGGTTCGCAATTATGAAATTTTCCTAAACGAATTAAGTCTCAACAGCGTTTTACAGATTTTCTACATTTGGGATAAAGGATTATCCGTCTGGGGAGCCATTCTGGGCATTATTCTGACAGTAATATATTTTGCCAGGAAAGAAAAAGAGAGTATCCAACGCTGGTTGGATGTTATTGTCGTGAGCATTTTAGGCGCTATGTCCATCAGCGACATTGGTGCTTTACTGGATGGTCGCCATTACGGTAACGAAACCAATCTCCCCTGGGGTGTTATCATTGAAAACTCCATTTACGCCGTTCCTATTCACCCGACCCAAATCTATGCTGCCATTTATTCAGGCATTCTTACCCTGGTTCTGATGCGACTCTTCAATTACCGTATCGGCAAAATTGAAGGAAATATCAGTATAATTGCCCTTACAGCCTATTCCGCATGCCGTTTTCTGGAAGAGTTCCTGCGCGGTGATGAAAGTAATATCTTTCTGGGGATGCGCGAAGCGCAAATTTACGCTTTACTGGGACTCATTGCAGGCGGTATCCTGCTTTTCGTGCGCTACAAGAAAAAGGGCGCTGCTCCCGCATCTACTCCTAATCCAACCAAATAGTTATGAATATCTTTATTGACCTTCTGAAATACGTTTTCGATCCAACCCCGCTCGCTTTCAGCAACTACGAGCTCTTATTTATGATCCTGGCCGGACTACTGGTCGTCGGCGGTATTGCTCTCAAGTTCTATCTCAAAACCAATCGCGAAGATAAACCTTTTCGACGAGCATTTCGTGATTTCCCGCTCAAGCTCATTATCCTGGGTCTTCTTCTAGCATTTTACGCATTCTTACGTCACAACTCGGTAGCATTCCTGAGCATGCGTGCTTTGCTTTTTGCTAACCTGATTGCGATTGCCTACGTAATTTACCGCATGGTAATGGCCTATACCAAAGATTACCCGGCCCTTAAACAACACGCCAAAAATAAGGAAGAAAAAAACAAGTACGCGCCAAAGAAACGCCGCAAATAATACTCAACAAAGAATGAAACGGTGAAGAAAAAAATCTTCGCCGTTTTTTTTATATCAATAATCTTCTCAAAATATCTACTTTTGTTCTTCACCAAAATAGATACGCTCTAAAGCACCATCCTGAAGCTGATAAAAACTCTGCCACACGGTAAAAGATGCCTCTCCTTTTAATTCTTGCAACAACGTCCAACGGTTCTCACCAAAAATGTCAGCCAGAATCAAACGACCATCCTGTTTCATATAGTAATGGCCGACATCGTCAAACCAGCCTAACAGTTCATAAGGCGCGCCCTCAGCCGCAACCGCTGATTTCTTTTCCGTATAAGGATCAAAATAATGAATATCACCTGTCTGGGTAACATATGCCACCTGATCAAAATTATTCAGAATCGGTTTACCCTGAACACCTTTGGTCAAAAACTCAAATTTGCGGCCGTTATAATAGTAAAGCCAACGAACATCATCCTTATCACGCAAAATAAATGCCGAAAAGTTTTTTCCGCGCGTAAAACCCAAATTCTTAAAAAAACCGGGGCTCATATCTATCAACTCTTTCACCTGTTGATCAGGATAATAGTGATACACAAGTGAATGAGCTAAAACTACCATCGTTCCATCATGGGCAAAATCCATTGCCGTAACGTCTTGAAACTGAGTTAAAGGTACGATCTTCTTATTCTCATCCTGTAAGTCATTCAACCTAACAACTGTTAAAAGGCCATCCTTCATAAAAGCCAAAAATCTTTTATCCGGACTCAAACGGAAATCCTGCACCCCTTCAGGCAAAGTAAAAAACTGAAACGATTTCTGTTGAACATCCATCAAAGCTCTCACTCTTGCCGGAAAACTCAAAACCACCACCTGACCATCATAAACCTGGATACCATTAACATCATTTCGAGCCAGCTCCACAACTTCATCCTGAATTTTGCCATTACTCGACAGCGTCAAAAGTCGCAAATTGCGGGTCCCCTTTTTATGTTCAATCACAAAATCCCTGCCAACGGCGTGCTCGATATCTTTGGTCAGTGTTGCCAGAACTTTATGATAGGTACTCAAATCTTGTGGCACGAGAAGCACGTCATTCACAATTGAAACAATATCCGCTTCCACAGTTATGCGACGTTTCCAGGATGTATAACCCTCTTTATCGACCTGCACATCATAAAGTCCCGGAATAAGATTTTTAATCTGATACGGAAGTTCAGGCGCCACTTTAGTTCCATCCAATAAAAGCCTCACTTCACGTAGCTTGGCCTGGACATCAATAATACTGACTTTCTGCACATCATGTTTCTCCGGATCAAAACGATAACCGTATGCAAAAAAAAGCGTCAGGGATGCGACTGCTAAAAACAGCAGTACTGAGATAACTTTCAGTAATAACTTGCCCCAAGTTTGGGCCATATTAAACGAGACTGATAATTTCGTATTCAACGGCTCCGTTTGGCGTATTTACCTTCACAACGTCACCTTTACCTTTGTTAAGTAAAGAAGCTCCAACCGGAGATTCGTTGGAAATTTTATGGGCCAATGGATCGGCCTCTGTGGAACCTACAATTGTATACTCTTCGGTCTTGGCAGTCTTGCCAGGGAAAGGACGAATCACGACGCTGGTACCCAACTGAACCGTAGCTAAATGAGCTTTTTCTTCAATAATCTTGGCATATTTAACCTTCTCTTCCAGTTCCATAATACGACCTTCAAGCCAAGCCTGTTCATTTTTTGCCTCTTCATATTCAGAGTTTTCAGAAAGATCACCATAAGAGATCGCCTCTTTCAAACGACCGGCAACTTCACCACGTTTTACGTTTTTCAGGCTATCCAACTCCTCTTTCAATTTAGAGTAACCCTCTTTAGTAACGAGTGTGATTTTGCTTTCATCCTGAGCTGTTGCAGCTGTTTTATTATCTGCCATAATTTTTCGATTAGTTAATATTTAAAATAAGTAGATTAAACCGGACGAATCTTGATGCTGGTCGGGTGCTCCTTCATTTTCTGCAGCACCTTCGCCTCAATCTGACGGATACGTTCACGGGTAACACCGAACTCATGACCCACCTCTTCCAGAGTGTGGCCAACACCATCTTTCAAACCAAAACGCATCTCCACAATCTTGCGTTCACGTGGTGAAAGATACTGAAGCATTTCATGAATATTCTCTTTAATCAGCTGACGGTTGGTAGCCTCAGATGGAGAGAGAGCATCATCATCCTCAATAAAGTCACCCAGTTTGCTGTCTTCTTCTGTACCAACCGGGGCTTCCAGAGAAACGATATCCTGGGAAATTTTCAAAATATGACGAACCTTTTTCACATCCATATCCATTTCAGCAGCCAACTCTTCTACCAGAGGTTCACGGCCAAGCTCCTGCACCAGACGACGTTGTGCATGAGTAAGCTTGTTGATCGTTTCCACCATGTGTACAGGAATACGAATCGTACGAGCCTGATCAGCAATCGCGCGAGTGATAGCCTGACGAATCCACCAGGTAGCATAAGTTGAAAACTTAAAACCACGATCCGGATCGAATTTTTCAACGGCACGGAACAAACCGATGTTACCTTCCTGAATCAGATCCAAGAAAGAAAGTCCGCGACCGATATATTTTTTAGCAATACTCACCACCAAACGAAGGTTGGCCTCCGCCAACTGTTTCTTGGCGTTCTGATCACCTTTTTTAATACGCTTGGCCAGATCCACTTCCTCTTTCGCTTTCAAAAGCGGAACCTTACCAATTTCACATAAATACAAACGAATCGAATCGTTGGCAATTTCACGAAGCTCAACCTGAGCTGTTGTAGTTTTTTTAATTTTCTCTTCAACCACTTTCTCTTCTTCATCCTCTTTATCGTTGGATTTATAAGCAAGAGCCTCCTTGCTATCGATGACTTCAATACCCAAATCAAGAAAAAGACCATAAATCTCGTCCAAAACTGTGAGGTCATCCTCAACGTTTGGCATGGCTTTTAATAGCTCCTGATGGGTAACGAATCCGTGTTCCTGACCTTTTTTTACCAAGTCTCTTACTGCTTGGGGGAATTGTGCGAGTTTGTCGTCTGTTGGTTGGACGATGAACTTACGTTGTTGGGCCATAGCGTGTGTAAATTACTCAAATCTTGAATTGTCTGGAGTACCAGCTCCTGATTTCCGCTTTTTTCTGCCGCTGTAAGCTCCCTTTGGAGCTGACGTTGACGCAGCGTGAGCGACTGTTTCTGAATGTTCTTGATGAGGGTTTCGACCTCTTTGTAGAGGGTCGATTCGTCCATCTCACCGTACTTTTCAAGCACGTATAATGAAAGGACGCTTACTTCTTCCCTTATTGATTGTGGAACATCTTGAAAATTCACCACAGTCTCGACACGGTCGCCATTATAATGTGTAGCTATAGCAGTGTAAAGGGGTTTAAAGGGCTCCGGGAAGACCTCCGAAGGAATTTTTGCCACAAGTCCCGGGACAGTTTCGTGATAAGCAAGCAAAAGTCCCAAAAGTACCTGTTCAGCCGTATAAATTTTACCGCTTGTAGAAGCCACATTTGGCCCTGAGTCCAAACCGGCATGTTGTCGTGCCGGATGGTTGGCCGGAAGCTTAAAGTTTTTTATTTCGTCATATATTTGCGATTCTTTCAAGTCGAGATCACTCGCCAAGCGTCGAACATACTCATCTTTCTCCACAGAACTATCGAGTCCTGCAAAAAAAGGTAAGAACTCCAGCAAGATTTTTTTCTTAGCCTGCATACCGGTAGTCCCATAATCATTAACCAACTTCGCATAGAAATAATCGGTATACAAAGCGCCCTTATTCACCACCTCCTGAAGCTCAGCCCCATGCGCCTTTGCATAGTCCGCCGGATCTTTCCCTTCAGGCAGTGTGACCACTTTCACCGTCACATCCAGTTCCTGGGCCAGACCATATGCGCGTTTTGCCGCTTCCTGACCTGCCAAATCCATATCAAAACACAAACTCAGTTTCTCAATAAAAGGTTTTAAAATTCGCAAGTGTTTTGGAGTAAGAGCAGTTCCTGAAGTAGCCACTGCATTCATCACACCGGCCTGATGGCTCATAATCAAATCCATATAGCCCTCAACCAGCATGGCCTCTTTAGAAGTTTTAATCGCATTTTTCGCCTGATAAAAACCGTACAAAATTTTACTCTTATGATAAATCGGCGTCTCGGGTGAGTTCAAATATTTTGGCTCCTGGTCCTTCTTTAAAGCCCGTCCGCCAAACGCCACAACTCTTCCAAAACTGTCCACAATTGGAAACATCAACCTGCCTCGGAATCGGTCGTAAATTTTCTCAACAGTCGTGTCCTGAGTCAGCGCCATGCCGGAACCCACCAAAAGTTTTTTGTGATACCCCTTTTCCAAAAGTCCCGGGTACAAAAAATCGTACTTATCAGGTGCAAAACCAACTCTGAACTTTCTAATATTTTCATCTTGGAGTGCCCTGCTACGCAAATACTGGAGAACCTTTTCGCCATCTACGGTTGTCCACAGCTGATTCTCGTAGGCAACGGCAGCGGCTTCATGAATCTCCAACATCATCTCCTTTTGGTCCTTGGCCACAGGTTTTTCACTCTTATAGTTTTCCAGTTTCACACCCGTTCTTTCAGCAAGTAACTTCAGCGCATCTGGGAAATCGATGCCTTCGATCTCCTGAATAAACTTAAAAACATCGCCACCTTTATTACAACCAAAACAGTAAGCTATCCCCCGCTCCGGACTCACCACAAAACTCGGACTCTTTTCCTGATGAAAAGGACAAAGCCCTTTCAAGCTTCGCCCGGCCTTTTTCAGCTGCACATATTGAGAAACCAAATCCTCAATCGGCAACCGATCCTTAATTTCGTCAACTGCGGACATAAATCAATAAATAAACACGACATAGGCATTTCTTTATACACTGAAAAAAGCCAAAAGATCAAGCTCGCTCAGTACTGCTTTTCTTGCCTAATTTCAGCTGTCCGGCGCCCAATTCCATCAATAAAACCAAGAGTATCAAAAGATCATTTTTGAAAAAAGGTGTGTCGATCAATCCGTGCAGAAAAAAATAAAAAAGCATTATTCCAACAACAATTGAAAGTTCATCTTTCTTTTCAGCATGCATAAATTTCTGAACAGCTTTATACATACAGAAAATAAGAAAAATAACACCGAACAATCCATACTGAAAAATAAACAGCAGAAAAATATTATGCGGTTGGAGAATAATATAGTCCAAAGGTTTATGCCCCAAAACCGCATCCACATTGGCTGCATACTGCGTCTGGAACTGTCCATAACCAACACCTAAAAGTAAATTTTTCGGATCTTTGAGAAGATACATAGAGGTCGCCCAGATCTCATCACGTTCACCAAGACTGGTGTTTGTTGTTGTAAAAGATGGCAAAACTTTCACGTAAAAAGCTACTCCCAAAACAATCGCCACTAAAACTCCCAGCCCCACTTTTACAGCTTTGGAACGCAACATTTTCAGATCAGAACGTTTGAAAAAATACAGCATCATCAGAAGTACACTCACAACAATTGACCCCATCGAACGTGTTAATAAAATCATCACTCCCAAAACAATGGCATGAAAAAGATTCTGAATTTTCTTTGGATTATTGAAAGTTTCAACCAGGAAAAACAGAAAAAACGGCGTCAGGTAGTATGCAAGATAAACCGCAGAATCAAGCGGCCCCTGCAACCTTGAATCGTACGCAACATTCTGCCCGGCCAAATTATACAAAACACTGAAAAATCCAAAAAAGATCGCACCATGTCCTGCAATAATAAACGCCTTTTTTTTCTCCTGATCAGTTTGAAAAGTTTCCACAAACATATAAGTAAGGAGCAGTGCAAAAAACAAAAATCGCAATGCCCGAACAAAATCCACATTATAAGTAAAACGCACCGCCACAGAAAAAATCGTAAGCAAAACAAACCCAATCAGTACCCAGTGCTTAGAAAGATCCTTCAACATTTTCATAAACTTCCCCTCTTTGATCATCGCCCACACAAACACGATTAACTGCAGCCCGATGAGCACCTCCTGCAAATTTGTCGGTACCGGCCCAATGGAAAAACGCACTAAATAACTCTGCAAAAAAAACAGATTCACCCACAATAAAATTTTATTTAGTTTCATGCTTTCTGTTTATGATGTGAACCTTTTTTGCGAACATAATGCACTGCAAATCCCCCCAAAACCACCATGAAAACTCCAAGAACTCCGACGGCGTACACTTTCTGAATTCCTTCCAGAAAAACCGCAATAAAACCAAACACTGCACACAAAATATAAATAAGCACTAACGCTTTTCTATCCGAAAGACCCACTTCCAATAACCGATGATGCAAATGTTTCAAATCCCCCCGCATCGGCGATTTCCCCTGCACTATGCGACGGATAATCACCCAACCTGCATCCAGAATCGGAAATCCTAAAACCAAAAACGCAGTAGCAATCTTCCCTCCGGAAAAAATCGCAAACGCCGCCAACAAAAATCCCAAAAACATACTACCGGTATCCCCCATCAAAATTTTGGCCGGATAAAAATCAAAAAACCAGAACGCCAGTGTACAGGCAAACAGAACAATGCTCATGGTTGCAATCGGCACCTGCGCACTCATATCGTAATGAATGCCTGGACGAATACTCAAAAGAAAAAGGGTTAAAGACGCAATCACCGTCACCCCACTTGGCAAACCGTTCAACCCATCCAGAAAGTTCATCGTATTCACAATCCCCACCACCCAGACAACCGTAAACAGTGATGCAAAAACTGAAAGCGAATAGAGCCCATCAATATTCACTACCCATTGATCCAGCAACAACGGCTGCCCCAAAGGATTCGAAAGCGAGTGAATTCCGATCCCGGCCACCACAAGAGTAACCGCCGCAATGATTTGCACACCCAATCTCAACCATGGACTCAACCCAAAAAGATCGTCCAGAAAACTAATAACAGCAATAAGCGTCGCACTCAAAAGCAACGCAATCACATGCATATCCAGGTGCACAAACATCAAAACAGAAACCACAAAAGCTATATAAATAGTCAGCCCTCCATAATAAGGAATCGGTTTACGGGTAAGCCCATATTTATGAGGCCGGTCCATCAACCCGATTTTTGGAAACAACTGCAAAGCTATCTTCACCAAAAGCAAAGTCAGAACAAAGGCAAAGATCGCTGGAAAAAGATATTGCTGCATACTTCCCTATCTTACTGTTGTACCAGCTGTTTTTCAAATTTAAGTATGCCCTGCTCTGAGCGCAAAACCCCAACGCATCGACCGCCGTACAAAGCTAAAATCGGTCCGCTTACGACCTCCACCTCTTTTTGTACCGTTCCACCGTTACGTAAAACTTCATACTCCCGCTCATTCAGTTCCATCTGAGTCCAATCACTAAAAAGCTCCTCCGGTTTCTTCATAAATTTCACTATGTTCGCAGGATCAAGAGTTGCCATCAGCACTGCATCTTTCACATTCCTATGCCCGATTTTCACTCTTCTCAACTCCTCCACATACCCCCCACACCCCAGCATTTTCCCCAAATCATGCGCCAGACTCCTTATATATGTACCGCTGCTGCAATGAACACGTAACTTGAGGATCGGCCAGACAAAACTCAAAATCTCGATCTCAAAAATCGACACTTTGCGGGACTTCATCTCAATCTCCTCACCCTTTCGGGCATATTTATAAGCCGGTTTTCCCTGAATTTTGACCGCAGAAAAGACAGGAGGCGTTTGATCAATCTCACCTGTGAAATAATCTTCCAGAATCTTTTCGATTTGTTTACGGGTTGGTTGGGGAGACCCCGCATTGGTCTGAATCTCTCCGACGGCATCATACGTGCTTGAAACGGCTCCCAGATGCACTGCCGTCTCATACACCTTGTCGGACTTTTCCAAATATGTGAGCAGTTTGGTGGCCTCGCCAATAGCATAAATCATCAGTCCCGTAGCCAAAGGATCCAGTGTCCCTGCAAAGCCGATACGACGTTCATTCAAAAGCTTTCGCAAAGCTTTCACCCCGTCAAAGGAAGCCTCACCCTGAACCTTATCTATAAGTAAAAAACCGATCATAAAAGCCTAAAATACGGTCCTCAGCATAAGAAACTGTTGGGCGAAAGTCAAAAGCAGACTATAATCGTGCACAGATTATAAAAATAATTCCATCCAATGAAAAAACATCATCACGCTATCGTTAAAACAGTTCACCCTCCGTATATTGTTGTTGCCCTGCTCTTAATGGCTGCAGCTCTCTATGCCTATACCAACCTCGGTAAAATAATTTTCTTTCCGGAAACTATTCTCGGAGCAATTTTATTCGCCGGTGGATTTACCATGTGCTTGTGGGCTTTCGGTCTGTTCCGCAAACACAAACTCAATATCAAACCCGCTGATGAAACCACAGAAATCATCACTTACGGCCCATATGAGTTAACACGAAACCCGATGTACCTGGGCATGACACTCATGCTTTTGGGCGTGGGATTTGTAATAGGATCACTTCCCTTTTTCTTCCCGGCCATCATCTTTTTCACGATCATGAACTTTATCTACATCCCGTTTGAGGAAGATAAAATCTCCAAAGCACACGGTGAAAAATACCATACCTACAAAAAGAAAGTTCGTCGCTGGTTATAATTATTTGATATCGACCTTCAAGTCGCGGCCCAGGAGAGCGCGGACAACACTTCGATCGTCCCACTGAATTGCCTGACCATGAATCATCTGAATCTCTTCTGCGCCTTTCCCGGCAATCACAACCGTGTCGCCTTCAGTAGCCAAAGATAAAGCCAGCTTAATGGCCTCCTCACGATGGGGAATTTTCCATAAACCTTCACCCTCTTTGCGTTTAATTCCGGAGCAAACATCCTCAACAATGTCCCACTCATTTTCAGTGTAAGGGTCATCATCAGTCACGATAATCGTATCTGCATGTTTATCAGCTGCAGCTCCCATTTTTGAACGCTTCGCCTTATCGCGGCCTCCGCCGGTTGCACCAAAAACAGCGTAGAGTTTCCCTTTGGTTAAATCTTTATATAAAGAGAGTAAATTTTCCAAAGACTCGGTTGTATGAGCATAATCTACAATCACATGATACTTCTGACCGCATTCAATACTTTCAAAACGACCAGGAATTGCAGAAGCTTTTTCCAAAGCTGTCTTTAAAACAGCAACGTTAATATTTGTAGCAAGTCCCACAGTCGCAGCTGCAACTGCATTATAAACATTAAACATCCCCGGAAGTTTCAGCTGAACTTCGATCTGATTATTTGGAACATGCAAAACAAAACTCGAACCGTTTGGTTGCACTTGAATATCAGTGGCAAAACAGGTTCCGCTGTTCATACCGTAAGAGTATTTTTTATCAGCAAGAAACTGATCAAAGAAATTATAGTTGGCGTCATCTTTATTTAAGACGGAAATTTTTGGAATACGGTTCTTACGTTGCGAACGATTCAGTTTGGAAAAAAGTAAACCCTTCGCACGCAAATAGTTATCAAAACCACCATGGTACTCCAGATGGTCTTCACCAATATTTGTAAAAACGGCCATATCAAAATTCACACCCCATACACGGTTCTGCACCAGTGAATGTGATGAGACTTCCAGTACTGCATGCGTACAACGCTCATCCACCATTTTACGCAGCATCTTCTGCAAAAAGAACGGTCCAAGTGTTGTTTGTTTGGTACTGTTTGTCCATTTCAAATCCCCTACCTGAAATAAAATTGTTGAGGTCATTCCCACTTTATATCCTGCTTCCTGCAAAACGGATGCAATCAAATTTGTTGTGGTAGTTTTTCCTTTTGTACCGGTAATTCCAACTACCGTTAAATACCTCGATGGAAAACGGTAATAAATATTTGCGAACACCGCCATCATCTTATGATAGAAAAGACGAAGCGGATTCATTGGTGAAATTTTATCTTTCAAAAATTGCAGCATACCAATATTATACCACAATTTCTGTCTGCCTTACATATTCAACATCACGACGTATCTGGCGTTTCAAACTATCCATCGTATCGAAAGACTCAGTGTCTCGTATTTTGTCATAAATATGTACGGTAACTTGTTGTCCGTATAAATCTCCAGAAAAATCCAGCAAATGAACCTCCAAACATGGCTCCATAATGCCAAGAACTGATCGCGGACCAAAATGCAGCGCACCTTTATATGTACCCAGCGGCGTATCCACTAAACTTATATATACACCAAACGGTAAATCGATTTCATTATAAGCAACATTGATGGTAGGAAAGCCGATTTTTTTGCCCATCAACGCCCCTTTCACTACGACTCCCACAACTGTTGCAATTTTTTTCATCAAAAAGTTTTTTACATCTGTAACATTGCTGATATAATCACAAAGTCCTGAAATATACCAGACAACTCTTACAATTAAGTATGGCAAAAGAAGGACCGTTACAACTTGTTCCACGCCCGCCAGATACTCTTACTCCTACGCTACCTCCAGGTATGCGCAAATCCATTAGTGGTAAATATTTGGCGACAGATTTAGGTATTATCCCAGACGCAGGTGAAATTGCGAAAATTAATCTGGATGTTACACAAATGTGGTGTGAACAGTTTGAAGAGTTTAATGCTATTGAAAATCCAAAAACTAAAGAAAATCTCGTACTGAATATGCATGCTTTTTTGCATAACTCAAAAGAAGATGTGACAGACGATATGTTACAAGATCATTTGAGGCATCTTTTAAGTATCGTTTCGCGCGATCTCAAATCAGTCCATCGCCGAAATTTAGAAAAGTCCGCAGACAAAAACTCGGTACTACCTTTCTTTTTGGAACATTTTTCAGAATGGCAAGCTGTGGAACCCGTTGACCAAGCTGAACTTTTAAAACAGATTCTCGATTTCATAAAAGGTATGGACGATTTACCTCCAAATGAACAAATTGCAGGTTTTATCATGAGAATTCATAGCATCAAAAAGAAAAAAAATATCGTGAAAGAAAAAATAGCTACATTAAAAGAAACTGAACTACCCGAGGCTGCAAGACATGCAGTGCAAATGTATTTTGATAAAATGATTGATCAAAATCCGGGTCTGAACGAAGCAGAAATCATGAGTGAACTTGGTAATATTGTGTTCAATATTGTGCAGCAACGTATCCATCCAGCACACTCCCAGCGAGCCGCCAGTATCTCTTCTGAACTACGAATTGTGGCTGGAGTTCTGGAAACACGCGAACATATTTTAAAAGTTTCGGAAACTGCTAGAAGTTTACGCGACACTATGCCCGAAACGCCGGGATCAATGGCCACAGCAGAAGAAAAAAAATAAATGCTCACTAAAATATTTGTGAGTAAAAAAAATTTCCTTCGATAAAAAAAGAGCTTCTCTTGAAACCAAAAGAAGCTCTTTTAAAAATCTATTCAAATACTTATGCTTTCTGACCGAAATCCAGAAGTCCGTAAGAACCGTCATCACGGCGGTAGACAATGTTAAAACGGGCATTTTCAGAGTTCAGGAATGCGTAAAAGTTGTGACCCAAAAGTTCAAGTTGCTCAATCGCCTCTTCTTCATGCATTGGAGCCAGTTCAACCATGGATTTACGTTTGGAAACCTGTGAAACCTCTTCCGTAACTCCGGTTGTTGCACTGATCTCTTCCAAAGTGGAAGATGGAATCCATTTACCGGATTTATCACGGCGATGACGTTTGCCTTTGTAACGTTCAAGCTGTTTTTTGAGCTTGGCTACTGACAAATCCAGGCCTTCTTCAACTGTAGTTGCATACACTTCGGAACGAATTACTGCATGTGGAATAAACATTGTTACCTGAACAGTAATATTTTTATTGGAAGTTTTCATTTTGTTGGATTCAACATCCACACGGACAACTGTAGACTCATCATCAACTTCATGACCGTAATCTTTCAAAGCAAAAATTTTGTTGCGGATATAGTCTGTTTGATCGTCACCTAATGAAATATTGCGATCAAAAATCTGTACTTGCATAAATTGTTATAACAAAATAAATCGTGCTAATTATACTGTTTCTTGCAGGTAAAAACAACGAGGCGCCCTTGCCCGAACAATTAATAATTATCCCTTACTAAATCAATAATTATTTAAACCCCAATAAAAGCTCAGCCAACGCCTTTTCCGGATCCAAAGCTTTGGTAACAACAGAGGAAACCAGAATGCCGTTTGCCCCATACTGAAGCGACATTCTCACATCATCAGCAGTTTTAATGCCGGCCCCAACCAAAACTTTACCTTGGCCGACCATCTCAACTGCATCACGAATAAGTTGAGGATCAGCACTGCAAACCGAAATATTTCCGCCAATAAGTTCCGGCGGCTCAATTGCCACCAGATCCGGGTCCAACTCAACAACCGCATTGGCAGTAAAAGTGGATTCAGCACAAACAATCGTAAAAAGTCCAACTTCCCTGGCCTGATTGATAGATTTTTCCAGAACATCAATCGCCAGTTTTCGTTCAGCATGGTTCAGTAAAGTTCCATAAGCTCCGGCATCCTTTAAACTTTGGGCTGTGGTATGCCCGGTAAAGGCTCCCAAATCAGAAAAATCAAAATGTTGTCCAAAAACCGGAATGGAAACATTTTCGGTCACAAGACGCAAGTCGATGGCCTGAACGGCAATACCGATGGATACGCCTGTTTTTTCCGCCATTTTTTGATGGATTTTTGCCAATTCAACAGCGTTTTTTCCGCTGGCAGAAGCGTAAGTTTTAAAATTAACAATAAGAGCGGGCAATTTCATACAATTCTGATCAAACTGGACCACATGCTACGTCACCCGGTCCAATGGAGCAAGTTTGACCTTTTTCTCGATTTTTGCTATAATTTATAGATTTTAAAAACACAAATAAAAACTCATTGAACATGAACACTTTGAATCTCAAATCCGGAATCAAGAAAACATTGGAGGAAAGCCGTTTTATCTTCCTCAATGGCGGCGGGTCTTCATTTGAATCCGCAGATAAAAGTTTGGCAGAAAAAGCCAAAGAAAGAAAAGAAAGGATGGAGGAACCACTCAATGCTGATACCCGTTTTTCCCCGGATCCAGAAAAAAATATCAAACTTTTGTCAGAACAGGCCTATCCTGGCGACAAAGCTGAGCAAGAACGCTACGCATCCAAAATCAAAACATCACTCGAAGCTCATTTGAAAGAAGGAGAAAACATGGAATCACTTTGGAAATATTTAAAAGAAAATCTCTGCCAGACATCAGCCATTATCGAGGGAATTCTTCGATTTTTTGCAGGTGAAAAAGGTGAAAAAGAGATCAGTATTGCCAAGTTTCTCAAACCGATTGAAGTGCGTGCTGAAAGCAATCTTCACGAAACACTGCGTGAAGAACGCCAAAAGGAAATCACCAAAACCCGTAGCGATCTCCAATCACTGCTTGCCGAAATTCAGGGCAACAGTGCTCCCCTAGCCTAAAAAAATAAAAATTAAAACCCTTTCACATGTTCGAAATCACAAAAAAACTGCTGGTCTGCAAATCAGATCTCAATCTAAATTTTGCAGTTCCAAAACGTCTGGTCTTCAAAGACCCGGAAAAACTTCCGGAAGGTCCAAAACCTGAAGCTGAAAAGGATAAAACCTTTGAAGAGATCGATAAGATCTTAAATCAAGGTAAAGAAAAAGGCGTAAAATACGAAAAAGATTATAAAAAGAACCTGGAAGCTATAGCTAAAAAGGTCTATGGAACGAAAGAAAAACAGGATCTATTTGTTATGGAAATGGCTCAAGCCATTGATGAAGCTGTGAAAAAATCCGACCCGAAAGGCGATGTAAAAACTTTCTGGGAATTTTTAGGCACACAAAAATGTGACAATGTCACCATTGATAAAGATGGAAAATTCCAGTTCAAAAATACAAAGAATGAAAAACTTGCGGAGGTAGGCCAGTTAAAGGCCAAAGGTATCGCAATTGATCAGGGTCCTCAAAAACCTGGTGATAAAGGCGGCCCTAAACAACCGGAAAAGAAAGAAGAAGATTCAACATCAAAAATCGACGAATTTTTGAAATCTTTTCCAAAACTCAAAAAAGATCAGGTTCATATGTCTGCAGCTACTGTAGAAGCAAAAGCTGTCGGCATTCGCATGAGCCGTTATTCCGAATCTATTCCTACTCTTTATAGTGAAGGTAGCAAAAAGTTTGAGCTCGTTGATGAAAACGTTCGTAAAATTAAGTCAGCTAGAATTCTCTATCCTTATGTTATTGAAGCACCATCTAGCACCGGTACAATAACACGCTACGTGTTTGTTGAGGCAGATATTGATGCTGTTTTCGGTGATATGAGTGGTACACGCAAAGGTTGGATTGAACTCGCAACACTGACAGATCCAAAAGATAAAACTAAACCACTCGAACCTGAAACTGAATGGACCAAAAAAGCTAACTATAGCAGTGAAAAGGTCACAAAGGGTGAACGTACAGCAAAAGGCCCTGGTGAACTCTTTAATAGTAAAACCGGATTAATGGTTCGCGAATTAAAGGGTGGTGATAAAGTTCAGGTAGTTGATGAACGTATCCGCATTATTGGCGGCGAAGAGTACCTTCTTGTAGATTTAGCTGCTCCAGGTGGAACTACTGATCGCGGTTGGGTTCGCCGTAAACTGATTGAAGATAAAACGAAGGCTCCTGAAGTTGCATATAAAGGTAAAAGCGAAAAAGAACAAAAAGAGGAATCTTTCCGCAGTAACTACTATAACCCAGACACGGGCAAAATCAGTTTTGTGGATAAAAACGGTAAACTGGACTCACAAGCTGAACTGAAGATCAAACTTGGCGATCTGTTTCCAAATCAGAAAGATGGAGACGAGATCGTGGTAAAAGCCCCGGGCGGTCAGCCAAGAACAGCAAAATTCGACGCTTCCAAAGGACAGTACTTCTATAAAGGAGGCGAACGCGCCAAAATTTATAATAACTATATAGTACTTCCAAAATGGAAAGCAGATGGTATGGAAGTGGCACCAAAACGCGACTTCCTTGAAAAACGCATCTTAAAACCAGGTGACACATATGAAGCTCTGGCTGATGAAGCTCTCAAAATGCCTGCAATTGCTGCGACAAAAGTCAGCAAAGAGAACTATGTTGCTCTCCTGAAAAAATTCCAGTCTGTGAACACCGTCTATTTTGTTATCCCAACCCCGGAAGAGGCAGAACAGGTAACAGGTTATGCAGCTGTTGAAGCTGGATATGACAAAACTGCAGACGAATACCGCAAAAAATTTGAAGGAAAACGTTCTGCAACTGAAAAACAGTTTAAGGATCAACTCCATGTATACCGTGACGGCAAATTCCTCATCACACCAAGTATGAAAGAGATTGTGGATGATGATGCAAAATGGGAAGCAGCATGGAACGGTCAGGGCGTAGAAATCGCTGGCCTTGATCGTATCAAATCTGCTCTCAAACGACGCACATTTGTGGAAGCAGGCATCACTGACGAAAATGCCCGCACCAAAGTTCGTGAATTTATTCAAAAATGGAGAAATGACCGTTTTGATTTTGAAGATCTGGTCAATACACTCAACGTGTATGAAAAACCAAATGGTGACAAAGGTGATTACGATGATTTCATTGACGAAATGAATGACAACACCGAAGTCATGAAAAAGAATGAACCAATGCGTGCTCAATATCTGGAACGCATTAAAGGCAGCCTTCCAAAACTGGAAATCATCCGTGTGGTGGAAGAAAAGAAACGTCTGGCAGTGAAACAGGGTCTTGAACCAATGGCTCTTCTGACAGTCGATCAATATAAACAATATAACGCACTTCTTCAGTCTGGCGAACTGGCCAAACTCCAGTCCGGAAAAGATTTTGATGCATGGCTTGCTTATGAAAATGCAGCCGGCCGTCAGGCTTACTTGAATCGTGTGCTTTTAGACAGTGCTTACCTCATGGAAGCAGTCGGCAACATGACCAAAGAAACCTTTGTGGAAGCCAAAGAAGCAAAAGGTTCCAAATCACCTGAAACCGACAAATGTGTATCTCGTCTCAAGTCAGTATTTGCTGATGAAAAACTGGATAAATGGTACGAAGATCATCCGGATGAACGCTCATTCTCATGGGAAGATGTCGTTGCCGGAAAAGGTGTTACCAAAAAACAACAGGTTATGGGTTTCACAACTTATGAAAGTGAACCATCAGCCATCGGCCAGCTCTATAGTGCTGATGCTCCTGTAAAACGTCTCGAAACACGCATCAACAAATACACCAATGAAAATGGTGAACTTGATGGTGTTGAACGTATGACGGAAGCCGACACAGTAAAAGAGTTAAACCGTTTGATGGAAAAAGGTCTCCGTCGTCTGTTTGTACTTATCAGTATGGGTAAAGATAAAGCTGCCGGCGATACCATTCTGGATCGCTACAACTACTTTATTCAAAAATACGGAACCAACTTTGAAGAGGCTCTAAAAAAACTTCAATTAAACAATTTCAAAGATTTGGATGTTAATGAAAAAGATCCTGCTCAATACAAACAGATGATCAAAGATCGAAAAGATCTGATTCGTGTAGGCTACTACCTTGATGAAAAAGATCGCGAAAAAGGTATTGGTCCAGAAGCACGTGAACAAAGTCCGGAAAATATCGATTACTCAAAGAACCCGGTTATCTACGTTGTTCAACGCAAACTTCTTGATGCCGGTTATCCAAAAGAAAAAATTAAAGATGTTGAAACCAAAATGATTGGTGGCATTGCAATCGCTGTAGATGCCAAAACAGGTGCAGTTGCTCTTGGTGCCGGTACAGGCATCGACCTTGGCGACGGTTGGTCAATTCTTTTAGGTTTAGGTTACGATTTTGCATCAAAATCACCAGTACTTGGTATTGGTATCCGTAAAGAGATTAAAACTGGAAAAGATACCAAACTCGGTATCACAGTTGGTCCTGCAATAGCTGCTACAAGCGCCGGTCCGATGGTAGGTGTTGGCGGTGGCGTAGACTTTACATTCCCGATATCAAAAAAGATTGATATGTCTGTATTCGCCGGTGGCGGTTATGGCATTCTCGGTCTTACCGTAGGCGGCGGAATTGGCATCGGCGTAAATGCAGAACGTGCCATCAAAGAAGCTCAAAATTCTGAAATGGGCTTTGATATGGATGCCATCGACAAAGAACAGGATCGCGACAAGAAATACATCATGATCGTTTCGAATCCACAATTGGCTCCGATGTTTGGTCCGATTGCTACAGATCCAAAACTTACTGAACCTGAAAAACAACAGGTCATTTTGGACGCATATGACATTGCTCACGAAGAGATTCGTGCCCGTGCACACGCTAACACCAAAACCAATCTTGGTTTCCCACTTTTGCCAATCGCAAGCGTTGGGGTTATGGCAGGTGTAATTATTACTCCGGAAGGCCCTATTCCATATGTTGGTCCGATGATCACATTGGAAATCGCCAAGAAAGTTGTGTTATACCGCCGTGAATCTGCTGAATCCAAAGGCTCTGATAAAGCTTCAGATGCAGCAATCCGCGCCGACATGCTCAAGAAACTCAAAGCTCAATATCCTGACAAGGATGTAACCATGAGTAAGGAACAGCTTGGCACCAGCGGCGACGTTATCCTTGATGGTGACGGTAATAAAGCCATCCTCAAGAAGAAAGATAACATCAATCTTGCTAACCTGGATCAAACTGCAAAACTTGCAGATTACAACGAGGTACTCAAACCATACGACATGAAATTCGAGTTGGATCCAGCAACAAACATGCTTGAACTCAAAATCTTTGGTGCACTTGGAAATCTCCAACTTCAAATTGACCCGGGTATGGAAAAACAAGGTCTGGTTTTGAAAGATGGACGTGTCTTCCTGGCAACAGGTGCCAATCCAAAACTTTTCATCAGTCGTGAAGAGTTCTTCAAACCTTTCCCAAAGAGTGGTTCTACCATGGAAACTATTGTGACAATTTCTGACACTCCAAAACGTACCCGTCAGGAGATCATGGCAGAAAACGCTGAAGAAGGCGCATATCTCTATCGTAAAGAGGGCAAAGAATGGGTCATTATGCCTCAACCAAAAGGCAATGTTGCCTACTTTGAAAACGTTAAAAACAATCCACAACTTTATAAATTTGAATCCTACAACGAAGGTGCTCCAAAATACAAAATGGA
>Ga0068869_100000152_pt1 | contig 34316 bp, 31 predicted proteins | sample KBSMisM52_FD_64676 | JGI IMG/M metagenome (GOLD analysis project Ga0068869, IMG submission 64676) | Miscanthus rhizosphere microbial communities from Kellogg Biological Station, Michigan, USA - KBS Miscanthus M5-2 | ecosystem: Host-associated > Plants > Roots > Rhizosphere > Soil ... | reverse complement strand
CCCTCGCCCCTCGCCCCTCGCCCCTCGCCCCTCGCCCCTCGCCCCTAATGCGCGACGCCCAGATACGCGTCGATCACCGCCTTGTTGCCGCGCACTTCATCCGGCTCCCCGTCCCCGATCTTCTTGCCATAGTCGAGGACGACGACGCGGTCGGAGATGTCCATCACCACGCCCATGTCGTGCTCGATCAGGACGATCGTGGTGCCGTACTGCTCGTTGACATCGAGCACGAAGCGGCACATGTCCTGTTTCTCCTCGACGTTCATCCCGGCCATCGGCTCGTCGAGCAGCAGCATCGACGGCTCCGCCGCCAGCGCGCGCGCCAGCTCGACGCGCTTCTGCAGCCCGTAGGGCAACCGGCCGACCGGTGTCTTGCGGATGTGCTGGATCTCGAGGAACTCGATCACCTCCTCCACCTTCAACCGGTTCTCGAGCTCCTCGCGGCGGGCGCGCCCGAACCATATCGCCTGCTCGAGGAAACCGGACTTCATCTTGAGATTGCGGCCGGTCATGATGTTGTCGAGCACCGTCATTCCGCGGAACAGCGCGATGTTCTGGAACGTCCGCGCGATACCGTTCGCGGCTGCCTCGTGCGGGTTCATGCCGCGGCGGACATGGCCATGAAACGTGATCGTTCCGTGCTGCGGGTGATAGACGCCGTTGATGACGTTCAGCATCGAGCTCTTGCCCGCGCCATTGGGCCCGATGATCGCGCGTACTTCGTGCTCCCGGACATCGAAGCTGATGTCGGTCAACGCCTTCACGCCCCCGAACGCCAGCGAGATGCCGTCGAGCTTGAGGATCACGTCGCCGATGCGCCGTTCGGACGTGGTCATTGCGGCAAAAGATCGTTCAGAAAGAGACGCCGAGACGCCGGGAACGGCAACCCAGGGATTTTCCCGGCGCCTCGGCGCCTCGTTGCGAAATCGACGGTCATGCGGCGCGTCTCGGGATCGCCGCGAAGGTTTTTGCATCTTCGATCCGCAAGTCCGCGGCGACCATGTTCGTGCGGCCGTCTTCGAAGCGCACCAGCGTCTCGATGTGCTCGACCGTCTTCCCGCCATAGAGCGCGTCGATCAGCACGCGGTATTTCTCGGCGACGAAGTTGCGCCGCACCTTGCGCGTGCGCGTCAGCTCGTCGTCGTCGGGATCGAGCTCCTTGTGCAGGATCAGGAAGCGATGAACCTGCGACGCGGAGAGGTCGCCCTCGCCCGCGAGTTCCGCGTTCACGCTGTCCACGCATTCGCGGATCAGCTCGTAGACCTCGGGCTTTTGCGCGAGATCGGTATAGCCGGAATAGGCGAGGCCGCGGCGCTCGGCCCAGTTTCCGACCGAACCCATGTCGATATTGATGATCGCGCACACATTGTCTCGGCCGTTGCCGAACGCCACCGCTTCCTTGATGTGGGGAAAGAACTTCAGCTTGTTTTCGAGATAGTTCGGCGCAAACATTGCCCCACTGAAAAGCTTGCCGACATCCTTCGCGCGGTCGATGATCTTCAGCTGGCCGCTGCCATCGAAGAATCCGGCGTCGCCGGTTCGGAAGTATCCCTGCGGATCGATCGATTCCGCCGTCGCATCCGGCCGCTTGTAGTATTCCTTGAGCAGCATGGGCCCGCGCACGAGCACTTCGCCGTTGTCGCCGATCTTCACTTCGACATTGGGTGCGGGCACGCCGACGGTGTCGAAACTTACGCCGCCGTCCGGCTGGAGGCAGCAGTACGCGCAGGTTTCCGTCGAGCCGTAGAGCTGCTTCAGGTTGATGCCGATCGACCGGTAGAAACGGAAGAGGTCGGGACCGATCGCGGCGCCCGCCGTATACGCGAGGCGGATACGGCTCATTCCGAGCACGTTGCGCAGTGGTCCGTAGACGAGCAGGTTGCCCAGCCAATATTGAACGCGATCGGCGATCGAGACGGACTTGCCGTCGAGGATTTCTGCGCCGCAGCGCCGTGCCACGCCCATGAAGTGACGAAAGACTGCGCGCTTGCCCGCGCTTGCGTCCTCCATCCGGATCATGACCTGCGTCAGCAGATTCTCGAAAACGCGCGGCGGAGCGAAGTAGTATGTAGGGCCGATCTCGCGAAGATCGGTCATCACCGTATCGCCCGATTCCGGGCAGTTGATCGTGAAACCTGCGACAAGCCACTGCGCGAAAGAAAAGAGATTGTCGCCGACCCAGGCCATCGGCAAATAGGACAGGATCGATTCATCGGCGGTCACCCGGTCGAACGCGACGCCGCCGCGCGCCGCGGCGATCAAGGCCGCGTGTGTCTGGCACACGCCCTTGGGCTTTCCCGTCGTCCCCGACGTGTAGAGCATGATCGCGACATCGGCGCTCGTGCCCAGGGCGACCTCGGCGTCGAAGAACCCCGGATTGGCGCGATCGAACTCGCGGCCGATCTCCTGCAATCGCTCGTAGCTTGTGACGGCCTCGTAATTGCGCAGGCCGCGCGGATCGTCGAAATAGATGTGCGAGAGCGTGGGCACCGCTGACTGGGTCTCGAGCAGCTTGTCCACCTGCTCCTGGTCTTCGACCAGCGCGTACGCGATCTCGGCATCGTTCAGCACGAACGTCAGGTCGGATGCCGGTGCGTCCTGGTACATCGGCACCGGAACGCCGCCCAATGACTGCGCCGCGCACATGGACCAGTACAGCCGGGGCCGGTTGTCGCCGATGATCGCGAGATGCATGCCGCGCCGGAAACCCTGGGCCGCGAGCCCGCACGCCAGCGCGCGAACCTCGGCGGCGACCTCCGCCCACGTCCAGCTCTGCCAGATGCCCAGCGACTTCTCGCGCGTCGCCGGATGCGCGGGACGCACGGCGGCGTGGTGCCGCAGCAGTCGCGGAAAGGTGTCGAGCCGTTCCTCCATCATGGCCTCCGCCGTACGACATGGACGTTGTTCTTGCGCGGAAGGGGCACTCGCCATGCGCGCGTCCCCTTCGCCGCCATTCTTGTGTCTTATAGATGACTGCGCCTTGCGCCCGCCGTCGACTGCGGGTTGGGCATCTTAGCCCCTTCGTCCCGCTGCTGGCGAACCGCCCGGCGCAGAGGATCCCGCAGCGGCGCGCCGGCGCTGGCCGCTGCCCTTTAGAATGACTGGCGGACCGACTCTAGGGGGAAATCGCGGCCAAGGTTGTCGTTGCGCCGACAATTGCCCTCCAAATCGGCAATCTTCAACGCCCTGCCGACGCTGACGCGATGTTGACCTTCCACGCGATGCTCCGCGCGACCCCTTGGGCGCGCTCGCTCTCCGCGGCCGATCTCGATCGCATCGAAGCCGAGACGGTGACGCGCATATGCGCGGCCGGCAGCCTGGTATGCCGCAAAGGCGAGGTCGTCGAGTCGTGGATCGGCGTCATCGACGGCCTGGTCAAGATGACCAGCGTTTCGCCCGAAGGCAAGTCGATGAGCTTTGTCGGTGTCGGGTCGGGCGGCTGGTTCGGCGAAGGGTCGCTGCTGAAAGACGAGCCGCGCCGCTACGACATCGTCGCGCTGCGCACGAGCGCGATCGCGTACATGCCGCGCGCGACGTTCATGTGGCTGCTCGACAACAGCATGCCGTTCAACCGCTTCCTGCTGACCCAGCTCAACGAGCGGCTAGGCCAGTTCATCGGCATGGTCGAGCACGACCGGCTATTGGGTCCCGATGCGCGGCTCGCGCGCTGTCTCGCATCGATGTTCAATCCCCATCTTTACCCGGGGATCGGCCCCGCGCTGCCGATCTCGCAGGAGGAGATTGCGCAACTGGCGGGGCTATCGCGCCAACGCGCGAATCAGGCGCTGCAACGGCTCGAGCAAGCGGGCCTGCTGCGCATCGACTACGGCGGGATCACCGTCACCGATCTCGAGGGATTGCGCCAGTTCGACGACTGATCCCAGGCCAAATTCCTGAACCACGAAAACACAAGATCTTGAACCACGGAGAACACAGAGAACAATGAGAACCCCGAATTCTTGAACCACGAAGGACACGAAGCGCACGAAGAAACCCGACAAATGCTCTAGTTCAGCGCTCCTTTGCAGTTCTCTGTGTGGTGAATGCTTGGGTCTTCTACCTCGAAGCTCACCTCGCCCCCTGCGCGTAGTCGTAGAACCCGCGCCCCGATTTGCGGCCAAGGTAGCCGGCCGCCACCATTTCCTTCAGCAGCGTCGCCGGCCGGTATTTGGAATCGTTGAAGTCCGCGTAGAACACGTTCAGCACCGCCAGCAGCACGTCGAGCCCGACCATGTCCGCGAGCGCCAGAGGCCCGATCGGATGGTTGCAGCCGAGCTTCATCCCGTTGTCGATGTCCTCGGCGGACGCCAACCCTTCCTGCAGCGCGAATACCGCTTCGTTGAGCATCGGACACAGAATGCGGTTGACGACGAAGCCCGGCGCGTTCCTGACCACGATGGGCGTCTTGGCCAGCCGTTTCGCGAACGCGACGGCGGTCGCGACGGTCGCATCCGACGTCTGCAAACCGCGCACCAGCTCCACCAGCGCCATCAAAGGCACCGGGTTGAAGAAATGCACGCCGAGAAACGCGTCCGGACGCGCGGTGACGGCGGCCAGCGTCGTGATCGAGATCGACGACGTGTTCGAGGCGAGCAACGCACCCGGTTTGGCGAGCGCATCCACCTGCCGCACGATCTTGAGCTTGAGCTCGAGATTTTCAGTGGCCGCCTCGATGATGACATCGCAGGACTTCAACTCGTCGTACGACGTGCTGCCCTTGATTCGCGCCAGCGTCGCGTCCTTGTCCGCGGCGGTCAGCTTGTCTTTCCTGACCAGGCGATCGAGGCTGCCCGCGATGGTCGCGAGACCGCGCGCGACGGCAGCGTCCTGAACGTCGATCATCACCGCATCGAGTCCGACGGCGGCGCACGCTTGCGCGATGCCGTTGCCCATGGCGCCTGCGCCGATGACGCCTACGCGGTTGATCGTTTCCATTGATTGTCTGAACAGGAGTTGCGGAGCCGGATATTATGCCGGCTCTGCCGCACTGCAGCACGCAGTGCTACGCAGCAGTGGTATTGGTTCCAGGCCCGGCAACCGCCGGGCGCCGCCGCGGCGGCCCGTGGCGAAGCCCGGCGAGGTACGTATCGATCAACGCCGGCGCGGCTTCATGCAAGTCGTAGGCCGAGGGATCGAGCACCCACTCGTGCATGATGCCGACCATCAGCGCATGCAGCCCCTGCGTGGCAAGCTTCGGATCGAGATCCGCCGGTAACTGCCCGGCCGCAGCGCTTGCCCGCATAATGTCCTCGATCTGCGCAAGGCAAACGCCGCGCTCCCGTCGATGCGTCGTCGCGAGGTCGGCCAGCTCGTCGACCAGCTCGCTCTTGTGAAAGACGATCTCGAAGACCTTCTGCGCCCGTGGATCGCCCGCCAGGTTTTGCAGCGCGCCGATGGCGAGCACCCGCAGCGTGCCGAGCGGATCCGACGGTGCGGCTTCGCCCACGCGCTCGAACATCGCTTCGAGCGGCAGCGTCGCGCGATCGCACATCGCGCGAAAGAGGTCGGCCTTGTCCTTGAAATGCCAATATACGGCGCCGCGAGTCATCCCTGCGGCGGTCGCGACCTCGGTGAGCGACGTGCGGGTAACTCCGCGCTCGCAAAAGAGGCCCTCGGCGGCGTCGAGCAGACGCTCGCGGGTGACCTTTGCCTCCAGCTTTGTCCTGCGCGCCATTTTGCTCCGCCGTGCAAATTTCACTTTACAAACATTCGTGAATGTATGTAATCTTGGATGACTTGGCAAGTTGCACCGCACCAAAAGTGTAGTGCCGCACCGTCCGTCAGGAGCCCGTCCCATGCCCGATCCAGCTCGCGATTTCGCGATCCGCGCCCTTCCTTTTGTCTTCATTGCCGTCGTTGCCGGCTGTGGCCAGAGTCAGCACGGCGGAGGCTTCCAGGGCTTTCCCCCGGCCGAGGTGACCACGATCAAGCTCGAGCCGAAGACGCTGCCGGCGACCTACGAATACGTCGGCCAGACGACCGGCTCGAAGGAAGTCGAGGTGCGTGCGCGCGTGACCGGCATCCTGGAACGCAAGCTCTACCAGGAAGGCGCGCCGGTGAAGGCCGGGCAGGTCCTGTTCGTCATCGACCCCCGGCCATTGGCGGCGCAGACGGATGCCCTGAAGGCGGACCTCGCGCGTGCCCAGGCACAAAGGTCGCAGGCCGAACGCGAATTCGCGCGTTTGAAGCCGCTCGCCGAAAAGCGGGCCGTCGGCCAAAAGGAAGCCGACGACGCCGCTTCCAATCTGGAGATCGCCGACGCCACGGTGAAGACCGCGCAGGCGCGGCTCGCGGAAGTGCAGTTGAACCTGGGCTACACCAGCGTGACCGCCCCGATCACCGGCCTGTCGAGCCGCGCTCCCAAATCCGAGGGAAGCCTGGTCTCCGCGAACGACACGCTGCTGACGGTCATTTCGCAGGTCGACCCGATGTGGATTCCGTTCTCGATCGCCGAGAACGAGCAGCTTGCGCTGAACCGTGCGGTGGCGGAGGGCCGGCTGACGCTGCCGAAGGACAACGCGTACGACGTGCAGGTGCGCCTGGCCGACGGATCCACGCTCGATCGCAAGGGCAAGATCAACTTTTCCGACACGCGGATCAATCCCGCGACGGGAACGTTCGAAATGCGGGCGGAGATTTCCAACGCCGACCGCTTGCTGAAGCCCGGCCAGTTCGTCCGCGTGAAGCTCCACGGCGCCGTGCGCAACAACGCGCTCGCGGTGCCGCAGGTGGCGGTGCTCGACGGGACGCAGGGCAAGTTCGTCTACGTCGTCGACAAGGACAAGGACGGCAAGGATATCGCCGCGGTTCGTCTCGTGACACTTGGCGATTGGGTCACTCTGGACGGCACGAACCTGTGGGTCGTCGAGTCCGGGCTCAAAGTCGGCGATGTCGTGATCGTCGACGGCGTCGCCAAATTGCGGCCAGGTGCGCCGATCAAGCTGGGCGGCGGCGGCGCGCCCCCTGGAGCCCCCGGCGCCGCACCAAAAGCACCGGACGCCTCGGGCGCACCCGGCGCACCTCCAGCCGAGCCCCCCAAGGACGCCAAGTCGGCGCCCAAGGCGTAAAGGCCCCACGTCATGTTCTCCCGTTTTTTCATCGACCGGCCGATCTTTGCGGCCGTCATCTCCATGTTCCTGGTGCTCGCGGGGCTGGCGGCGATGCGCACGCTGCCGATCGCGCAGTACCCGGAAATCGCGCCGCCGGTCGTGACGGTGCAGGCGGTCTATCCGGGTGCCTCGGCCGAGACGCTCGAGCAAACGGTGGCTGCGCCGATCGAAAACGCGATCAACGGCGTACCGGACATGATCTACATGAGCTCGACGTCGTCGGCGAACGGCGTCGTGCAGATCCAGGTGACGTTCGAGATCGGCACTAACGTCGACACTGCTTCGGTCAACGTCAACAACCGGGTGAAGCAGGTCGAGCCGCGGCTTCCCGAGGAAGTGCGCCGGCAGGGTGTGTCGGTCGAGCGCGGCAGCTCGTCGTTCCTGCAGGTGCTCGCGTTCTACGCACCCGACGGCCGCTACGACGATCTCTTCACGTCGAACTACGTGACGTTGAACGTGCTCGACCGTCTGAAGCGGCTGCCCGGCACCACGAACGTGCAGATTTTCGGCGCCAAGGACTACGCGATGCGGATCTGGTTGAAGCCCGACCGGCTCGCGCAACTCAAGATGACCCCGGGCGATGTCATCCGCGCCGTCAACGAGCAGAACGCGCAGTTCGCCGCCGGCAAGGTCGGCCAGGCGCCGATCACCAAAGGCCAGGACCTCGTCTACACGATCACGACGCAGGGACGCTTCTCCGACGCCGCCGAGTTCGCCAAGATCATCGTCCGCGCCAATCCCGACGGCTCGACAGTGCGCTTGTCGGATGTCGCGCGCGTCGAGCTCGGCTCGAAGGATTACGACTTCATCGGCCGCATCAACGGCAAGTCGGCCACCCTCGTCGGCATCTTCCTGCAGCCGGGCGCGAACGCGCTCGAAGTCGCGAAGACCGTGCGCACCACGATGGCCGAGCTGAAGACCCGCTTCCCCGAGGGTCTCACCTACGCGATTCCTTACGACACGACGCGCTTCGTCGAGGTGTCGATCCGGGAAGTGCTGTTCACGCTGGGCGAGGCGATGGTCCTCGTGTTCCTGGTCGTCTACCTGTTCCTGCAAAGCTGGCGCGCGACGATCATCCCGCTGGTCGCGGTCCCGGTCTCGCTGCTCGGCGCGTTCGCGGGCCTGTACCTGCTCAACTATTCGATCAACACGCTGACCCTGTTCGGGATGGTGCTGGCGATCGGTATCGTCGTCGACGACGCGATCGTCGTGCTCGAGAACGTCGAGCGGATCATGCGCGAGGATGGTGCCAAGCCGCGCGAAGCGGCGATCAAGGCCATGCACGAGGTGACCGGGCCGATCGTCGCCATCGTGCTCACGCTGACCGCCGTGTTCGTGCCGATCGGATTCCTGGGCGGCCTGACCGGCGAGCTCTACCGGCAGTTTGCGGTGACGATCGCGATCGCCGTCGTGATCTCCGGCCTGGTCGCGCTGACGCTGACCCCGTCGCTGTGCGTGCTGGTCCTGAAGCACGGTGCACCGCCCAAGCGCGGTTTCTTCGCCGCGTTCAATCGCTTCTTCACGAGCGTCACCAGCCATTACACGTGGGGGGTCACGTGGATGATCCGGCGCGCCGCGATCGGCGTCCTCGTGTTCGCCGGAATGGTTGCGATCGTGATCTGGCTGTGGCGCGTGACGCCGGGCAGCCTCGTCCCGGACGAAGACCAGGGGTTCTACATCAGCGCGGTGATCCTGCCGGACGGCGCGACGCTCACGCGCACCGACAAGGTGGTCGCGCAGGTCGAACAGGCGATCCGCTCGAACCCCGCGAACGCCGACATCATTGCCTTCACCGGTTTCGACTTTCTGGGCGGCGGCTTCCGCAACAATGCCGCAACGATCTTCGTCACGCAGATTCCCTGGGACGACCGCAAGGTGACCGCCGCGCAGCTTGTCGGGGAGCTGTTCGGAAAAACCGGCCACATCAAAGAGGCGCTGGTCCTCGCGTTCAACCCGCCGCCAATCTTCGGGTTGGGTACGGCGGGCGGCTACGAGTTCTACATCCAGAACCGTGGCGAAGGCGGCGCCAAGCGGCTGAACGAAGTCACGCAGCAGTTCCTGCAACGCGTCAATTCCGACAAGGAACTGGGCGGCGCGCAAACGCTGTGGCGCGCCAACGTGCCGCAGCTCTTCGTCGACGTCGACCGCGAAAAGGCGAAAAAGGTAGGCGTACCGATCACCGAGGTGTTCAGCGCGTTGTCCGCCACGCTCGGCACGTACTACGTCAACGACTTCAACAAGTACGGCCGCGCGTGGCAGGTGCTCATGTCGGCGGAGCCCTCGTATCGGACGCGACCGGACGACATCGGCGCCGTTTACGTGCGATCGACCACGGGCGACATGATTCCGCTGACGTCGCTCGCGACGGTCAAGTACATTTCCGGCCCCGATTCACTCGACCGCTTCAACAACCTGCCGGCGGTGAAGATCTTCGGCCAGGCGGCGCCCGGCTATAGCTCGGGCCAGGCGATCGCGCGGGTCGAGGCGATCGCCAACGAAGTGCTGCCGAGCGACTTCAGCTATGACTGGGGCGGTACGTCGTACCAGGAGAAGCGCTCGAGCGGCGCCGCCACGTTCTCACTGGGCCTTGCGGTGATCATGGTGTTCCTGATCCTCGCCGCGCAGTATGAAAGGTGGTCGCTGCCGTTCTCGGTGCTGCTGGCGATGCCGTTCGGCACGTTCGGCGCGCTGGCCGCGATCTATCTGCGCGGGCTGACCAACGACGTCTATTTCCAGATCGGCCTCGTGACGCTGCTGGGCCTCGCCGCGAAGAACGCGATCCTGATCGTCGAATACGCGGTTCTCAAAAAGCACGAGGGAATGTCGGCGTCGGCCGCGGCCGTCGAAGCGGCGCGGCTGCGCTTCCGGCCGATCCTGATGACGTCGCTCGCGTTCATCTTCGGCGTGTTGCCGCTCGCGATTTCGACCGGCGCCGGCGCCGGCGCGCGTCATTCGACCGGCACCGGCGTGATGGGCGGCATGATCGCCGCGACCTTCCTCGCGATCTTCTTCGTGCCGTTGTTCTACCGGCTCATCACCGATCGCCGCCTCCGCGAATCGCGCAGCAGGGACCAGCTGCTGGCCGAAGTGCAGCATGCGCGTGAGCACGCGCACCACGCGCCGCACCCCACGCCCGGGCATCCGCCGCGGGGCGTCGCGGGAGATCAACATGACTAGAACACTGCTGGCGGCGCTGGTCGCCGCGACATTCGCCGGCTGCGCCGTGGTGCAGCCGGTTCCGCCCAAGCTCGATCTGCCGCCGGGGTCGTCGACCGCCGCGCAGAACGAGCTGCTCGAGCACTGGTGGACCGCGTTCGAGGATCCGGTGCTGACCGCGCTGATCGACGAAGCGTTTGCCAACAACCTCGATCTGCGCGCAGCGCTTGCCCGCATCGAAGCGGCGCGCTCGCAGGTGCTGCTCGCGCAATCGTATCTGATCCCGAGCGTCGATCTCGCCGGCAACGGCGGACGCTCGCGCATATCTGCGAAGACCTCGCCGCCGCTGCCGCCGGGTGTCGGGCAGACCAGCAACGATTTCAAGGTGGCAATCGAGATGTCGTACGAGCTCGACGTCTGGGGCAAGTATCGCAGTGGATTGCTTGCGTCGACCAACGACCTGACCGCCGCGCGCTATTACCGCGAGGCGGTGCGCATTACCGTTGCCGGCGATGTTGCCGCCGCGTACTTCCGGTTGCGGTCGGCCGACGCCGAGCTCGCCATCCTCGAAGACACGCTCAAGCTGCGCACGGACTTGGTGCAGCTGCTGCGCGACCGCTTCGAGGGCGGCCTCATTGGCGAATACGATTTGCGCACGGCGGAGGCGGACCGGTCGGCGGTGGTGGCGGATATCGCGCGCGCGCGACAGGCGATCGGCCTGCTCGAATCGGCGGTCGCGACGCTTACTGGCCGGTCGCCGCGCGCCGTGTTCACGCCGGAGGTCGCGCGTGGCGCATCGATCGACGACGCCACGTCGGTGCCGGAGCTCCCCGCGGGCCTGCCGTCCGGCCTCATCGAGCGCCGCCCCGACATTCGCCGCTCGGAAGCGCTGATGGCAGCGGCGGATCTGCGCATCCAGCAGGCACGCGCCGACTACTTCCCGTCCCTCACGCTCACCGGCGCGTACGGCTTCGAATCGGCCGCGCTGAGCAGCCTCTTTTCGGGGCCGGCGGCCATCTGGAATATCGGCCTTGGCCTCGTGCAGCCGCTGTTTGCGCTGAAGGCGATCGAGTCGCAGGTCGAATTGGCAACCGCGCGCCGCGACCAGACGCTTGTCGAATACCAGCAGACCGTGCAAATCGCATTTCGCGAAGTGCACGATGCGCTCGTCTCCAACCGCGCCGCGCGAGAGGTATTGGCCGCGGAAACGGACCGCCGCGACCAGATCGCCAAGGCCTACGAAGTGGCGCTGCTGCGCTACGACGCCGGCCGCACGTCGTACCTCGAAGTGATCGACGCGCAGCGCACGCTGCTGGCCGCGCAGACGCTGCGCATCGACGCAGCACGCGACGCCCGGCTGTCGATTGTCGATTTCGCCAAGTCGCTCGGCGGCGGCTGGAGCCCGGAGCAGTTCGCCGCGGCACGCTAAGCGTGGCGCCCCTCACCCTCTCCCGCACGCGGGGAGAGGGCTGGGGCGAGGGGAAGGATCAGGCACTGCCAGCCTTCCGGATAATTCGTTTACCATCCGCACGATAGCGGCTGCCCGTGCCTGCTTGCGCTGGCTGCAATCATCCAAGGACCGCCCGCTTCAGTCGCGGTCCCACGTATCGTGTCGAGGAGGGAGTGCTTTCCATGAACAAGATCAGCGGGATCGCCGCGGCGCTGTGCCTGCTGGCGTTGACGGATGCCGCGTCGGCGCAGGAGCCGGTGCGAATCGCCGGATTGGTCGAGCTTTCGGGCACCGGCACGACGTCGGGCACCAATTTCGATAACGGCGTCAAGCTGGCGGTGAAGGAGATCAACGCCGCGGGCGGCATTCTCGGCCGCAAGGTCGAATACACCAGCGGCGACACCCAGTCTAACCCGCAGATCGCGAAGGCGCTCGCGCAGAAGGCCGTGGACCAGGGAGTCTATGTGGTCATGGGGCCGGTCTTCTCCGGATCGATCATCGTCAGCATGGCGGAGACGCGGAAGGCCGAGATTCCCAATTTCACAGGCGGCGAGGCGGCGAGCATCACGCAACAGGGCAATCCCTATATCTTCCGCACGTCGTTCACGCAGCTCGCCGCGATGCCCAAGGTGGCGCGCTATCTCAAGGAAACCGTCGGCGCGAAGACGGTGGCGATGATGTGGGTCAACAACGACTTCGGGAAGGGCGGGCGCGACACATTGGTCAAGGAGCTCGAGGCGAAGGGGATCAAGGTCGTCGCCGACATTTCGACCGACCCGGGTCAGCTCGACTTTTCGGGCGCCGTGCTCAAGGCGAAGCAGTCGAACGCCGACGCGCTCGTCGTCTATACCAACGAAGAGGAATCGGCGCGGGCGCTGCGCGAGCTGCGCAAGCAGGGCTACGACAAGCCGATCGTCGGCGAGACGACGCTGACCAGCCAGAAGGTGATCGAGCTCGCCGGCGACGCGGCGAACGGCGCGGTCGCGCACGTCGGGCTCACCTCCGACGCGCCGCAGCCGGCCATCAAGGCGTTCGACGAGAAATTCCAGAAGGAATACAAGACCAAGGCCGACCACAACGGCCTCAAGGGTTACAGCGCGATGTACATCGTCAAGGTGATGACGGAGCGGCTCGGCAAGTTCGATCCGAAGGCCTTCGCCGCGGCGATGCACGGCGCGAAGTTCACGGTGAAGGACAACCCGGGCGTGCTGCTCGACGTGACGTTCGACCAGAACGGCGACCTCGATCGCGAGAGCTTCCTGACCAAGGTCGTCAACGGCAAGCAGGAAGTGGTCGCGACCATGCCGGCGACCTCCTCCAAATAGCATGCACATGCAGGCATTCATCCTGCGGGAGCGATGACCTTGGCCGATCCACATCAATTCGGCATTGCCGGGCTCCTTGGCTGGCCGGTCGCGCATTCGCGCTCGCCGGTCATCCATAACCACTGGCTCGACCACTATGGAATCGCCGGCCGGTACGTGCTGTTCCCGGTACCGCCCGAGAACCTCCCCGCCGCCGTGCGCGGGCTCGCGGCGCTCGGCCTGCGCGGCTGCAACGTGACCACGCCGCACAAGCAGGCGATCATGCCGCTGATCGACCGCGTCGACGAGCTGGCGCGCCGGATCGGCGCGGTCAACACGGTCGTGGTCGAGAAGGACGGGACGCTGAGCGGATTCAACAACGACGGCAACGGCTTCGTGCAAAGCCTGCGCGACGCCGACCCCAAGTGGAGACCCGATGCCGGGCCGATCGTCGTGCTGGGCGCGGGCGGTGCCGCCCGCGCGGTGGTCGCGACGCTGGCCGCGCAGGGGGCACGCGAGATCCGCCTCGTCAATCGCACGTTCGAGCACGCGAAAGGAATCGCCGACGAGCTTGGATCGCCGGTCACGGCCGTGCCATGGGAGCGGCGCAATGAAGCGCTCGACGGCGTGGCCCTGTTGGCGAATGCGACGAGCGCCGGCATGGCCGGAAAGCCGGCGCTCGACATCGCGCTGGATCGATTGCCGAAGCACGCGGTGGTCGGAGACCTCATCTACCTTCCACCGGAGACGCCGCTCCTCGCTTCGGCGCGCGCCCGCGGGAACATCACGGTGAACGGCCTCGGGTTGCTGCTGAACCAGGCGCGCCCTGCCTTCAACGCGTGGTTCGGCGTGATGCCGGAAATAACGCCGGCGCTGCGCAGCGCCATTGCTGCGACGTTTTGAAAACTTCTCATGGATAACGGGTCGACAAGGGTGCTTCGCATGTCTTGGAAACTTCTTATGAGTAACGGGTCGACAAGGGTGCTTCGCACGTCGTCGACCCGTCTTTGAATTTGCTCAAAGTCGTGGAAGATGTCTTTGCTGAGCCGAAGATCGACTGCCACGTCCATGTGCTCGACCCCGCGCGGTTTCCGTACGCAGCGGACACGCACTACCGGCCCGCGGGCCAGGAGATGGGCGCCGCCGCGCAACTGCTGCGGGTCATGGATGTGTACGGTGCGCGGCACGCGCTCATCGTCGGCCCCAATTCCGGCTACGGCCTCGACAACCGTTGCCTCATCGACGCGATTGCGCATAGCGCCGGCCGCTGCAAGGGCATCGCGGTGGTCGCCAACGACGCGAGGCGCGCCGACCTTCAAGCGCTCAAGGACGCCGGCATTGTGGGCGTGGCATGGAACGTCACCCATTATGGCGTCGACTACTACGCCGATGCGGAAGGTTTGCTCGACAGGCTCGCGGCACTCGATCTTTTCGTCCAGGTCCAGGTGGAGCACGACCAGCTCGTGCCACTCGTCCCGATGCTCGAACGCTCGGGTGCACGCATCCTGATCGACCATTGCGGGCGTCCCACGCCCGCCGCAGGGCTCGATCAACCCGGGTTCGCCGCGCTGCTGCGTCTCGCATCGACCCGGCGCGCGTTCGTCAAGCTCTCCGGGATCGTGAAGTTTTCGCGCGAGCCGTATCCGCACGATGACGCCCGCCCCTATATCGATGCGCTGATCGGCGCGTTCACGCTCGATGCATGCATGTGGGCGTCCGACTGGCCGTTCCTGCGCGCGCCGCAGCGCGTCGACTACGGCGTGCTGCTCGCGCTAGTCCTCCACCTGTTCCCCGACGCCGCGCAACGGCACCGGTTGCTCTGGAAGACACCGGAGGCGCTGTTCCGCTTCACGGCGTGATGCCGCCATCACGAGGGCTTGGTGCTGTCCCGATCCCACGCCTGCGGCGCCGCGTCGCTGCCGGCGACCGAATAGAGCGCGCCGGGCGCGTTGCGCGTCTTCTGGAACGTTTCGAGCGTCTCGCCGCGCATCGCCGCATAGATATGCAGGTTCGAAACGCCGACGACCGCGCCCAGTTTTTCCAGCATGAAAAAAATGACGCCGTAGTGGATCATTCCGCGCCAGTCGCGCCGGCGGACGAGATCGCGCTCGGCGTCGGTGAGGTCCGCCGCGGCGAACGCGCTCTCGGGATCGGCCAGGAATAACGCGCGATGCGCGGGCTCCACCATCCGATGCAGGAACTTGTTGAGACGGTACGCGCGGACGCTGGTGGCGAGCGTGAAGGGATACGTGCCGGTCAGCTGCTCGGCGCCCGCCAATTGCTCGGCCATCCGTTCGCGCTGCGGTACGCTTCGGTCGAACGGCGCGGCGGCGGCGTCGTTCTCGTAAATGGCGGTGGCGATGCCGGTCATCGACGGCAGGTAGTAGCTGCGATGCAGGCAGCTGAGCTTCGCCGCCATCGCACCCCGCATGATCAGCCACATGATGACTTCGGCGCCCTCGAAGCCGCCCAGCGTCGCGTACTGCGCGTGCGTCATCCGCGTCAGCGGCTCGGGATCGCGCTCGAATAGATCGAGAAACTGCTTGTCCCACTCGGGATTGTTGAAGCCGGCGCGCTCGCCGTGGACCTGGTGCGACAGGCCGCCGGTGGCCACGATCACGACCGACAGGTCCTCGGAGAAACTTTCGATCGCGCGACGCAGCGCCTGCCCGAGCTTCCAGCAACGACGCGCCGATGGAATCGGATACTGCAGCACGCCGACCTGCAGCGGTACCAGCGTGGTCGGCCAGCGAGGCTCGTGCGGCAGCATCATCGACAGCGGCGAAAAAACGCCGTGGTCGAGTGCCCGATCCTGGAAGAACGCAAGGTCGAATTCGTCGGTCACGAGTGACGCGCCGATATGCTGCGCCAGCGCAGGATGCCCAGGCACCGGCGGCAATGCGCGCGGACCGCCGCCTTCGTCGGCCACCGCATACGCGTCTCCGATCCCCAGTGCGAACGCCGAATAGTGATCGAAGAAGAACGACGTGACGTGATCGTTGTAGATGAAGACCAGCGCATCCGGCTTCTTCTGCGCGAGCCACTGCTGAATCGGCCGATACGCGTCGAAGATCGGCGCCCACACCGGGTCGTCCTGCTTCTTCTTGTCGAAGGCAAAGCCGATGGTCGGTGTGTGCGATGTGGCAATTGCGCCGACGATTTTCGCCATGGAAGCCCCGTCGTTGTTCAGTGAATGCGGCCGCCGCCGACGGCAAGGTAACGGTCGAGCGTCGCCGCATCGGCGCGAAGTGCGGCGCTGGAGGCGGCATGGACAATCGTGCCGCGCGACAGGATCAGCGCGCAATCGGTGATGGCGAGGATGCGCAGCGGATTCTGCTCGACAATGATCGCCGATAAACCTTCGTCGCGCACGAGCAGCGCCAGCACGCCGAGCAGCTCTTCCACGATCAGCGGCGCAAGGCCCTCGAGCGGCTCATCGAGCAGCAGCAGCCGCGGGTTGAGGACCAGCGCGCGGGCGATGGCGAGCATCTGCTGCTCGCCGCCCGACAACTGCGTGCCGAGGTTGTGCCGGCGCTCCGCGAGCCGCGGGAAGAGCTCGAACGCCCGCGCCGGCGTGAAGCGGCCGGCGCGCGCTACCGCGGTGAGATTTTCCTCGACGGTCAGCGACCTGAAGATATTGCGCTCCTGCGGCACCCAGCCGATGCCGGCCGCCGCGCGCTGATCCGGGCGCAGCGCCGTCAGCGGCTGTCCCAGGAGCTCGATCTCGCCGCCCCGATAACGCGTGACGCCGACCAGCGTGCAAAGCAGCGTGGTCTTGCCCGTGCCGTTGCGGCCAAGCAGCGCCAGCGACTGGCCCTCGCCGACGGCAAAGCTGATATCGTCGATGACGACGGCTTCACCGTAGCCGGCGCGCAATCCCTTGACGCGCAGCAGGTCAGGCATGACTCGCCTCGCCGAGATAGACAGCCTTGACGCGGGGATCGCGGGCAATGTCGGCGGCGGCGCCCTCGACGAGCAGCGCCCCGTTGACCAGCACCGCAATGCGTTGCGCGAAGCGGAACACGAGATCCATGTCGTGCTCGATCAGCAGCACCGCGACGTCGGCGGGCAGCGCCGCCAGCGTATCGAGGATTTCCGCCGATTCGCCGGCCGGCACGCCGGCGCCGGGTTCGTCGAGCAGCAGCACGCGCGGCTGCCCGGCCACCGCGATCGCGATCTCGAGCAGACGCTGCTTGCCGTAGGGCAAATGGACGACCTTGCTGTGCATGACGTCGGTCAGATGGAATTCGCGCAGCAGCACGGCCGCCTCGTCGACCACGCTCGTCGACCGGCACAATGCGCGCACTGCGCGCGCTCCCATGCCTTCCCGTTCGGCGACGACGAGCGCGATCGTCTGCAACGGTGTGAACTGTCCGAACAACTGGTTGATCTGAAAGGTACGGACCAGACCGCGCTGCGCGCGCCGATGCGCGGGCAGCCGCGTGATGTCGTGACCGTCGAGCTCGATGGCGCCTGACGATGGCGGCAGCATGCCCGTGATGAGATTCACGAGCGTCGTCTTGCCGGCGCCGTTGGGACCGATCAGTGCGTGGCGCGCGCCCTGCGGTAACGTGAGCGTGACGTCCTGCGTCGCGGTAATGCCGCCGAACCGCTTGTACAGGCTTCGGGTGACGAGCGCTGGCGGGTTCAAGGTCTGCGCCTGAGGCGGTCAGCCAACGCATGCCACGGACGCACGATGCGCTCGCGGCCCACCAGCACGATGACGACGAGGATAAGGCCGAGCCAGAACTGCCAGTACTGCGGCGTGGCCGCCGACAACACGTCTTTCATCACGACGAACACGACAGCGCCGATCAGGCCGCCGTACAGATAACCGGTGCCGCCGATCACCAGCACCAGCAGCACGTCGGCCGATCGATGGAAATCGAGCGAATCGAGCGACGTGAATCCAGTGGTCTGCGCCAGCAGCGCGCCGGCGGCGCCGGCCATGGCCGCCGCCAGCGTGTAGATGGCGGCAAGGCGGCGGTTGCTGTCGATGCCGATGGCGGTAGCACGCATGCGATTATCGCGGATCGCCATCAGCGAATAGCCGAAGGGCGAATGGACGACCGCACGTGCGACCAGAAACAGCACGAACAGCACGCTGAGGCTGTAGTAATAGGCAACCTTGCCGTCCAGGTCGAACGCGAAGCGGCCGAAGAGCGGCCGCATGGCAAATCCGTGCAGGCCATCCGCGCCGCCGGTGATCTGGTCAAAGCGATTGGCGAGCTCGTAGAGGATCGAGGCGATGCCGAGCGTTACCATCAGCCGCGTGAGATCCGTTCCGCGCAATACGAGGATGCTGGTGGCAAGGCCGACCAGCGCTGCCGCTGCCGCGCCGACGGCGAGTCCGGCGAGCGGATCGTTCATCGCGTGTTTCGCGAACAGCGCCGCCCCATACGAGCCGGTCCCGAAGAACGCCGCCTGCCCGAGCGACACGATGCCGCCGTAGCCGAGGATCAGGTCGAGCGAGACGGCGAACAACGTCAGGATCGCGATTTCGTTCCACAGCGCTGCGTGGCCCGGAAACAGGACGATCGCCAACGCGGCCAGAATCCAGATGGCGACTTCGTACGGCTGCGCGCGCGCGGACCGCGCAAACGGCGCCAGCGCATCGCGGTCCGGCGCGGACGCGGGCGTCATCGCTCGCCGCCGCGGGCAAACAGGCCCTGCGGACGCGCCATCAGCACGGCAATCATCACGCTGTAGATGATGAATGCGCCAAGCTTGGGGGCATAGTATTTGCCCGCCACGTCGGCGACGCCGAGCAGCAGCGAGGCGACGAGCGGGCCGGTGATCGTCGTGGTCCCGCCCACCGCGACCACGATCAGGAAATAGAACATGAACTTCAGCGGAAACGTCGGGTCGAGCCCGAGCAATTCCGCGCCCAGCGCGCCGCCCAATCCCGCGAGACCCGAGCCGAACGCGAACGTCGCGAGAAACATGACATTCACATTGATGCCGAGCCCGCTCGCGACGCGCGAATCGTCGACGGCGGCGCGCAGCCGGCTGCCGAAGCGCGTCTTGGCGAGAATCCATTGCAGGCCGACGGCGATGACCCCGCACACGAGCACGATGAACAGCCGGTAGGCGCCGATGCCGACGCCGGCGATTTCGATCCTCCCCTGCAGGAGCGGCGGCAGCTGCACGAATTGCTGCGTGGCGCCGAACAGATAGTCGACCGCCGCCACGGCCATGAAGACGATCCCGATCGAGAACAGCACCTGATCGAGATGCGACCGGCGATACAGGCGCCGGTACAGCGTGGGTTCCAGCACCGCGCCCAGCGCAGCCGCGAACAGGAACGCGAGCGGCAGCGTCACCAGGAAGGGGACGCCCATGCGATTGCTCAATATCGCCGCGAGATAGCCGCCCGCCATCGCGAACGCGCCGTGCGCGAGGTTGACGAAATTCATGAGGCCCATCGTAACCGCGAGGCCGCTCGCGATCAGGAACAGCAGCATCCCGTAAGCCACACCGTCAAACAGGATGGTCAGCATGGAGGCGTGGCGTCGGCGTTCATTTATCGAACTGCGTTCTGCGCGCGCATCGGGCCCCGGCATCGCGTGCCGATGAAGCGGCGTCGGAAAAGCGCTCGACGCCGCTTATCTCCCGCGATCCCGCGGAATGGAGGCCTGGGCTAATGCGGCCATTCAAGGCGCCGCGCGTGTCACTTGTGCATTGGATCTTTAACCGCGGGCTGCGTCGCGAACTCGACGTTCCAGAGCTCGCCGCCGACGCGCTCGACCTTGCGCATGTACACGTTCTGGATGGGGTCGCGCGTGGCAGGGTCGATGGTCACCGGCCCGCGGGGACTCTCGAACGCCTGGCCCTTCATCGCGTTGACCAGCGCCTCGCCGCTGGTGTTGCCCTTGGTCGCCTCGAGCGCCTTATACAGGACGCGCATCCCGTCGTAGCCTCCCATGGACATGAAGTTGGGCCGCACGCCATTGAGCTTCTTGTACGCCGCGACGTACGCCTTGTTCGCCGGCGAATCGTGCGCAGCGGAGTAGTGAAACGACGTGATCACCCCCAGCGCGACGTCTCCCATGCCGTTCAGGATGTCGTCGTCAGTGACGTCGCCGGTACCGATGAGCTTGATGCCGCTCTTGTCGAGCCCGCGCTCGGCGAACTGCTTCATGAAGATCGCACCCACGCCGGACGGCACGAATACGAACACGGCGTCAGGGGAGGCATCGCGCACGCGCTGCAGGAACGGCGCGAAATCCGGATTGCGCAGCGGCACGCGCAGCTCGGCGGGCACTTGACCACCCAGCGCGGTGAACCGGTTCTTGAAGGTGGTCTCGGCGTCGATGCCCGGACCGAAATCCGTCACGAGGGTCACCACTTTCTTGATGCCGGCTTGCCAGGCCCAATTGGCGAGCGGGCTCGTCACCTGCGGCAACGTGAAGCCGGCCCGCACCACGAACGGCGATTGCTCGGTGATCGACGAAGTGGCCGCCGCCATCACGATCATCGGCACCTTCGCCTGCGTCGCAATCGGCACCGTGGCGAGCGCAAGCGGGGTCAATCCGAAGCCCGCCAGCACCGCCACCTTGTCGTTGACGACCAATTCCTGCGCCAGGCGCCGCGTGGTGTCCGCGTTGCCGGCGTCGTCCTTCAGGATCACTTCGATCTTCTTGCCCGCGACGGTGGTGCCGTTCTGCTGGATCCACAGCTTCACGGCACCGTCGATCTGCCGGCCGGTCGACGCGAACGGTCCCGTCATCGGCAGGATGAGGCCGACCTTGACGGTGTCCTGCGCGGCGGCGGTGCCGACCGCGAGCGACAGAGCAGCGAACGCGCAGAGCGCAAGCGTGCGTGTGAACATGTTGCCTCCCTGTTCCAGAATTTTTTTAGACCGCGCCCCAGACGTCGCGCGCGGTTTCGACGACCAGTTTCAGTTTCGCCGCCTGCGATTCCATCGCAATGTCGTTGCCGTGCACGGTGCTCGAAAATCCGCATTGCGGCGAAAGGCACAACTGGTCAAGCGGCACGAGCTTCGCGGCGGCGTCGATGCGCCGCTTGAGACCGTCCTTGCCTTCGAGCTGACCGACCTTGGTGCTGACGAGGCCAAGCACCACGGTCTTGCCTTTGGGCACGTGCCGCAGCGGCGCGAAATCGCCCGAGCGCGCGTCGTCGTACTCGAGAAAATAGCCGTCGACCGCGAGCTCGTTGAACAGCACTTCGGCCACGGGCTCGTAGCCACCCTCCGCCGCCCACGCGCTCTTGAAATTACCGCGGCACAGATGCACGCACGCGGTCATGTTCGCCGGCCGTTCGGCGATTGCCGCGTTGATGAGCTTGGCATAACGGCGGGGCAACTCGTTGGGATCGTCGCCCCGCTGGCGCGCGCCTTCGCGCATTTTTTCGTCGCACAGATACGCAAGGTTGGTGTCGTCGAGCTGCAGATAGGTGCAGCCCGCCGCGGCCAGATCGGCGATCTCGTCGCGATACGCTTGCGCGACATCGGTATAGAACCCCTCAAGGTCCGGATACGCGTCGCGGCTGATCGCGCCGCGGCCCCCGCGAAAGTGCAGCATCGTCGGCGACGGAATCGTCACCTTGGGCGTGCCCTTCGTCACCGACTTCAGGAACTCGAAGTCGGCTCGCTGGATCGGCTGATCGTGGCGCACCTTGGTCGTGACCTGCATCACCGGCGGCGCGAAATCGACATTGCCGGCCGCGCTGTGGAAGCTGACGTTGATCCCGCCCTTGGTCTCGACCCCCGACAGTCTGGTCAGGAAATCGATGTGGAAGTAGGTGCGGCGGAATTCGCCGTCGGTGATCCCGCGCAGCCCCAGGTCTTCCTGGAAGCGGACGACTTCGCGAATCGCATCGTCCTCGACGGCGCGCAGTCCCGGCGCGGTGAGGGCGCCTGCCTTGTACTGATCGCGTGCGTCCAGGAGTCGCTTCGGCCGCAGGAAGCTGCCGACATGATCGGCGCGAAAGGGTGGTTGCTTCCGGGCCGCCGGACGCATCGCGGTTTCGTTGCTCATCGTGACTTCCTCCTGGATGCAAAGGGTACAACGAAAAGCGTCGCGGCTGCGACCGGCCGGCTATCTGCTGCGCTGGAGACTGTGCGAATATTGCGGGGTCGACGAGCCAACAACAGAACCGGTCATGTCCTGGATAACGCGATGGGTACGCAACGGCGGAATCGCTGTCGCGGCGGCAGTGCTGGCCGCCGTAGCCCTCGCCCAGCAGGTGGCCATCGTTCAGGGTTTTGAATGCCGCAGTGACGAACCCGGCTTTCGGCTCGACGCCAACCGCGTGTCCGCGCAGTTCGAGCTCACCACCGCAAAGGGCAAGCGCGAGGTGGTGTTTCGCGGCGCGCTGCAGCCGCTTGCGTCCGCGGCGCCGCAGCTCATTGTCTGGCGCGGCGACTCCACGCACCTGCCCCGCGAGACGCTCGTCGTCACGCTGCGCGAGGAAGCGTGCCGCGCCGCGGCAACCCATCGCGCGGTGTTGTCGGTGCGAACTGGCGAAGCCATGATGGGATGCTGCACGCTGCGCACCGGCTACGACACGCGCGTCGCGCCGGTCGCCAATTTCGCGACGAAGAATCCCGACGACTGGGCACGCTTGCTGCCGGACCTGCTGCCGGCGGTCAACCTGTGCGTCGCTCGCGAAGGCAACCGGGCGAAGTGGGTGTCCAGGGCCGCACCGGCCAGTCAAGGCACGGGCGTCGTACGCATCGTCGAGACGACGGGTTCCTCGGTGGATTGCGTCGCGGACCTCACGGGGCGCGGCACGCCGAAGATCGACGCGGTCGCCGCGGCGGAGCCGCCGCTGCCGAACGGCGGCAATCCGCGGTTTTATCCGCCCCGCGAGCCGCCGCCGCTGGTGAATTGCGGCAAGCTCGAGCGCGTCGTCACGAAAAGCGGCGCGGTCGCCGGCTACCTGCACTACGACCCGTGCTGAAGCGGGGAACGGTGGCGGCGCTGCTGGCGTTCGGCACCAGCGTGTGCGCGCAGGTCGCGCCAACGGCGACGGACGCGGCGGCCTATCGCGGCCTGTTCGCCGCCGCGCTGCGCGGAGACAGCGCTGAAATCGCGACTCTTGCCGCCGCAGGGACCGACGTCAAGGTTCGCGACTCCTATGGACGAACGCCGCTGCACGTGGCGGCATTCGCGGGGCAGCACGCCGCGATGCGCGCGCTGGCCAAAGCGGGTGTGGATCCCAATGCGCTCGAATCCGATCGTTACGACATCGTGACGATCGCGGCGGTGGCCGGCGACGTGCCGACGCTCGACGTGGCGCTTGCCGTGGGCGGCAGGGCCACCAACGTGACGAGCCGCTACGATGGCACTGCGCTGATTGCGGCGGCGCACCTCGGTCACGAAGACGTGGTGCGCCGGTTGATCCGCGCGGGCGCGCCGCTCGATCACGTCAACAACCTGGGGTGGACTGCGCTGATCGAATCGATTGTCCTGGGCGATGGCGGACCTCGCCATCTCGCGACGTTGACCGCGCTGGTGGAAGCGGGCGCCAGTGTGAATATCCCTGATCGCGGCGGCGCGACGCCGCTCGCGCTCGCCAAGGCGCATGGCTTTCGGGAAATGGTCGTGGTCCTGGAAAGGGCTGGCGCACGCTGAGCTTCGTGACGGCGAATCATGGCGAAGTGATGATTTTGTGCGCGGCGGGGCTGCGCGCTTCGCTGCACCACCAGCGGCGGGTGTAAAACGCATGCGATGGCTGAGAGCGTTTACGATGTCGGCATCATCGGTGCCGGCTTCGCCGGGCTTGCTTGCGCGCGAACCGCAGCGCGGCGCGGCCTGCGGGTACTGGTCATCGACCGCAAATCCGAAGCCGGTCTGCGGATGCATACGACCGGGCTGCTCGTCAAGGAAGCCGCCGAGCGCTGGGAGATTCCCGCCGCGCTGACGCAGCGCGTGCGCGGCATCCGGCTTTACTCGCCCGCGCTCGCCACGCTCGATCTCGCGGCGAGCGGCTACTATTTCCTGGCCACCGATACGCCGGCGCTCGTGCGCTGGTTCGCGCGCGAGGCCCGGCGGGCGGGTGCGCATCTGCGCTTCGCGCGGCGTTATCAAGGCGTGCGCCGCGTCGGTGGCGGCTTCGAGTTGCGCGGTTCCGGCGAGCGCGTTCGCTATCTCGTAGGCGCGGACGGACCGAACTCGCAGGTGGCGGCCGAATTCGGTCTCGGCCGCAATAAGCAATTCCTGCTCGGCGTGGAAGCGGAATACGAGGGCATCGCGGGCATCGATCCCGAACGGCTGCATTGCTTTCTCGACCGGCGGCTGGCGCGCGGCTACATCGGCTGGGTGGTGCCGGGATATCGCGGATTGGTGCAGGTGGGACTCGCGTGCCGGCGACCGGACCGTCCGGACCTTCCCGCCTTCGAACGCAAGATCGCGCGTCTCTTCGATTTCAGCGGCGCGCGGCGTGTCGGCCGCCGCGGCGGGCTCATTCCGGTAGGCGGACCCGTGTCACCGTTCGCGGGCCGCGACGTCGTGCTGATCGGCGACGCGGCCGGCCTCGTGTCGCCGCTGTCCGCCGGCGGCATCCATACGGCGCTCGAATCGGGCTTTCTCGCCGCGCATGCCATTGCCGATTATCAAGAGGAAGGCGCTGAGAACCCGGGACGCGCGCTCGCGCGCCAGCACCCGCGCTTCATGGTCAAGCGCGCGCTGCGCGTCGTCTTCGACCGCGGCATTCCCGATCGCGTGTTCGATGCCGCGCTCGGCACGCGTGCGTTCACGGCGCTCGCGCGGTCGATCTATTTTCACCATCGCGGGTTGCATTCGGCCGAGGGCTGGCGCGACCTCGCGCAGACGCTGTTCCGCGGTCATCCTTGAGCGGCACGGTTGTTGGCGCCGCGCGCCCGCCGACGGTTCGCGCCGGCGCCTCCAGCAGCAGCGGCAGCAAGTTGACCGCCGGCACGTTGTCGCGGCGCAAAAGCTCGAGGTGGCCGAACGAGAACGGCGACAGATGCAGGAGATCGCAGGCATGGCTCGCAAGCCGCGCCAGCGTTGGCGGGATGCGCACGACGCGCGCGGCAGGTCGGCCACGGCGCGCGCGCAACTGTCCCAGATGTTCGTCCAGCGTGAACCGGGCAGGCCCGCCCAACTCGACTTCGCGATAAGCGGCGCCACCGCCGATCTCGCAGAGCCGTGCGATCGCCCGTCCAGCATCGTTCGCATCGAGGACAGCGATCCGCCCGACCGCGTCGATGGGAACGAAGTGCAGCGGCAGTCGCGCAACGGCACGCAGCCAGCGCGCGCCATAACCGCCGTCTCCGTCGAGCAACGACGGCCGCACGATCGCGAACGGTGCGCCACTCATCTCGATCGCCCGCTCGCCACGTAGTTTCGAACCGATGAAGCGGCTGCGTGCCGCATCATGCAAGCCGAGTGCCGATATATGGATGAGGCGCACGCGCCGACGCGCGCAATCCGCGGCCAGCGCGGCGGGGGCGAGGTGATGGATGCGCTCGTACGTCGCGGCGCCCCACTCGCGCAGGATGCCCACGCAATTCACGGCGACGTCGACGCCGTCGAGCGCGGCGTCCCAGCAGCCGGACACAGTCAGCTGCTCGAAGCGCACCGGCCGGAATCCGACGCGCACGTTCAACGACGCTGCGACGCGGGCGACGCGTCGAGAATCGCGCGATCCGATGACGATGTGGTGACCGCGGGCGGCCAGCGCCGAGACCACGTGCCGGCCGAGGAAACCGGCGCCGCCCAACACTAGTACGCGCATCGCAGTCCTCCGCCAATCCGACTGATTGGTCGATAATTTCTGTATTGACAGAAATTTATGACGGCGTAGACTGACAGTCAACGCCGTCCGTCGGCTGCTGCCGTGACATGGGCCGCTGCGACCAATACCGGGTGATTGCATGCACGACGAAATTCCCATTCCTGCTTCCACCCCGATCGCGCTGACCCCGATTGCGCAGCGCTTCGTGCTGCACTGGGGCGAGATGGGCTCGCGCTGGGGCGTCAACCGGACGGTCGCGCAGATCCATGCGCTCATCTACCTGCAGGGCCGGCCGCTGCACGCGGAGGAGATCGCCGCCACGCTGCAGGTCGCGCGTTCGAACGTCAGCACCAGCCTGCGCGATCTTGCCCATTGGAACCTCGTGCGCGTCGTCCACCTGCTCGGGGACCGCCGCGATCATTTCGAGACGGCGCACGACCCATGGGACCTCTTGCGCACGATCGTGCACGAACGCAAGGCGCGCGAGTTCGATCCGACCATCGTGGTCCTGCGCGAATGCGTGGCCGACCCCGACTTCGCTGCCGAGGCCCTCGCCACGCGCACGCGCCTGCAGCAGACGCTGGCGCTGATGGAAGCGTTGTCCTCCTGGTGCGAAGACATGTTGCGGCTCGACACGGCAACGCTGACTCGGCTCATGAGGATGGGCGACAAGGTCCGGGCGCTGCTGCCGGGGAGCAAGGCGGCACGCAAAGGGTGAGGAAGGAGCGAGCATGAACGTTGCGCCGAAGTTCCCGCTGACCGTCTACTACGACGCGTCATGTCCGCTGTGCCGCTCCGAGATGGAAACGCTGAAGGCGCGCGACGCCGGCAACGCGCTGTGTCTCGTCGATTGTTCCGCGCCCGCCTTCAACGACGCGCCCTGCGCCGCCGAGGGTGTCACCCGCCCGATGATGATGGCGCGAATCCACGCGCGCGATGCCGGGGGCCGCTGGCTAAGCGGCGTCGACGTCTTCGTCGTCGTCTATCGCGCGGCAGGCTTCGCCACGCTTGCTCGCATTTACGAAATACGCCTGCTGCGGCCGCTGTTCGATCGCCTCTATCCGTGGATCGCCGATCACCGATATCTGCTGACGCGATGCGGCCTGCCGCGCCTTTTTCATTGGCTTGCCGCCGCGCGGCGCGATCGCGCCACCTGCGCGGACACTCGGCCACCTGCCAGGAAGCGCGGCTGCTGATCCGCGGGTGGAAGTAGCGACACATTGACGAATAACGTTAAGATGCACGCCGGCCATTCGACCCACGGCGCTGCGCATGAACTGGTTCCACGAACTCTCGTCGCCGACACTCGCCATCATCTTCGTCGTCGCGACGCTCAGCATTTCCGTGATCGGACTTGCGGTGACGGCGAGAAGGGTCCGCGAGACGAAGCTGCACGAGCAGCTCGACAATGGCACGATCGCCGGTCTGCTGGCGGCGCTGGTCGGCATCTACGCGATCGCCGCGGGACTGACCGCGGTCGCCGTGTGGGGCAACACCCAGGATGCGGGGGCCAACGTCGGGAAGGAGGCCGCGGCGATCATCGTCCTCTTCCACGATCTGAGCGGCTACCCGCAGCCACTGCAAGACATCGCCAAGCAGGACCTTGTCGAGTACACGCGCTACGTGATCGAACAGGAGTGGCCGTTGCACCAGCACGGCGAAGCGCCCAGCGGCCCGCTCAAGGTCGTCGACGACGCCCAACGCAGGATGTTCGCGTTCGAGCCGGCCACCGAAGGGCAGAAGGTGACGCACGCGCTTACCTTGCAGGCGTACAACAAGGTCATCGAAATGCGGCGATTGCGCTTGCAGGCCGTCGGCGACACGGCGCTGCCGGGCGCACTGTGGTTCGTGGTGATTCTGCTCGGCGTGATCGCGATCTCGTCCTGCTTCTTGCTGCGGCTCGACAGCTTCGCGCTGCACGCGGTAATCACGACGCTGGTTGCGGCGCCGATCGCGTTGATTCTCTATTTCATCGCCGTCACCGACCGGCCGTTCCAGGGGGGTGTCAGCGTTTCGCCCGAGCCGTATCGCGTCGTGCTCGAGACAATCATGATCCCCGAGCTGAAGCGGGGGAAGTGATCCCCCACGCTTGCGGCTATCGCCGCTGCGCTGCCCCCAACGGGGGCGCTCGCGCCTCGGGACGGCCCTTCGGCGCTCAGTGATCCCCCCACGCTTGCGGCATCGCCGCTGCGCTGCCCCCAACGGGGGCGCTCGCGCCTCGGGACGGCCCTTCGGCGCTCAGTGATCCCCCCACGCTTGCGGCATCGCCGCTGTGCCGCCCCGCCGAAAGCGGTGTTCGGCGCTCGGTGATCCCGGTTCAGGAAGCCCAGTAGACTTCGATCGGATACGCATCCGGATCGGCGCAGCGAAACGAGACCAGCGTCTCGCTTTCGAACAACGGCTTGACGATCGGGACGCCCGCGGCCTCCATCGCGGCAAGCATCGTGCGGACGTCCGCCGCCGTATCGAGGCGGATGCCGAAATGAAACCACGCCGGCATGGGCGCCCGCGCCGGGTCGTCCATCAGCGCGAACAGGAACTCGCGGTCTCCCCGCAGGAACGTGATTTCGTCGCCCCTGGAAACCTCGCGCAACGCGAACCAGCGGCGATAGAACGCCTCCGAGCGTGGACGGTCGCGCACGTGCAGGTGCAGATGGGTAATGTCCATGGCGCTACTGTGCCTTGATGCCGGCCGCCTTCACCACCTTGGCCGAGTCGTCCATTTCGTCGCGCATGAATTTGCGAAATTCCGCCGGCGTCATCACCATCGGCTCGGCGCCGAGCGCCGCCAGTCGCTCGCGCGCATCCGGCGTCTGCAGCACGCGCGCGACGTCGGCATTGATCCTGTCGACGATTTCCGGCGGCGTGCCGGCCGGCGCGAACATGCCGATCCAAAGATTGTAGTCGAAGCCGGGCAGTCCGCCTTCGGCGATCGTCGGCACGTTCGGCAACGCGCTGGAGCGCTTGGCGGTGCTCACGCCGAGCGCGACCAGCTTGCCTTCGCGCACGTTGGGCAGCGCCGCCGAGATCGGCGAAAAGAAATAGGTCACGCGTCCGGCCATCGTGTCGGTCAGGGCCTCGGGCGTGCCCTTGTAGGGGATGTGCACGACGTCGATGCCCGCGGCGAGCTTGAATTTCTCGCCGTTGACGTGCGTGCCGCTGCCGGTGCCGGCGGAGCCGAAGTTCAACGCGCCCGGCGATTTCTTGGCGGCGGCAATCAGATCGGCCACGCTCCTGTAGCCGGTCGCCGGCGCCACGACGAGCACGTTGGGCTGGCCGCCGAGCGTTGCCACTTCGACGAAATCCTTTGCCGTGTCGTACGGCAGACTTGGATAGATCGACGCATTCACCGCCTGCGCCGCCGAATGGACGAGCAGCGTGTACCCGTCGGCCGGCGATTTCGCCACGAGCGCGGCGCCGATCGTGCCGCCCGCCCCCGGACGATTGTCGATGACGACCGGCTGGCCCCACAGCTCGCCAAGCTTCTGTCCGAACGTGCGCGCGAGGATGTCGGTCGCGCTGCCCGCGGTGAACGGCACCACGATCTTCACCGGCTTGTTGGGAAAGCCTTGCCCGTGCGCGAGCGTCGCGCCGAATACGCATAGCGCGATGCCGATCTGCCGCCATCGTCTCATCGTTGTTCTCCTTTGTCGGGAGACAGGCCATCGCCCACCGGCACGTTTTCCGGCTTCAATGCGAGCCCGGACTTTTCTGCCTGCTCCACCAGCAACGTCGCGAAGTCCTCCTCGGTCACACCGCGCTCGACCAATGCATCGACGAGGTCGCGAGTGACTTCCGCGAGCGGCAGGGGCACGCCATAGCGCTTGCCGGCATCGAGGCCGAGGTCCAGATCCTTGCGCAGCAACGGCGGCGTGAACGTCGGCTTGAAATCGAGATTCACCAATGCCGGCGTCTTGTAGCGCGTGAACATAGACCCCATCACACTCCGGTTCATGAATTCGAGGAACGCGTGCCGCGGCACGCCGGCCTTCTCCGCGAGCACGGTGATCTCGGCCAGCGATTGCGTGACCACGCCCAGGAACACGTTGTGGCAAATCTTCACGATGCGGGCGAGCTCGCCCCCGCCGACGTAACTCGCGCTCGGGCCAATCAGCTCGAGCAGCGGTAATGCCCGCTCGAACGCGGCCTTCGGTCCCGAGCACACGAACGAAAGGCGGCCGGCCTTGATCACTTTGGCGTTGCCGCTGACCGGCGCGGCGAGCAGATCGACGCCGCGCGCCGCGAGCAGCGCACGCAGCTGCGCCGAACCCTCGAGCGAAATCGACGAGCATTCGACGATGAGCTTCGGCAGCGGGCCCGTGCCCGACAGAAGCCCCTGCGGCCCATCGATGACCTCCCGCACGTCGTCCCACGCCGAGACCATGCAGAAGACGACATCGCAGCCGGCGAGCTCGGCCAACTTGTCCGCTATTCTTACGCCGTGCGCGGCAAGCGGCTCGGCCTTGGCGCGCGTGCGGTTCCACGCGGTGACATCGGCGCCGCCCTTCGCCAGCCGCTCGGCCATCGCATAGCCCATGCGGCCCGTTCCGATCCAGCCGATGCGCGCGGCGCGCAAATCGTGTGCTTGTGCAGTGGGCATGCAGGGGTTTCAGTAGGGATTGGCGATCGGCAGGTCCTGCGCCGGATAAAGCGAAATGACTTTGGGTCCGGCCGGCGTCAGGATCACCTCTTCCTCGATGCGCGCAGCGGAGAAACCGTCGCTCGCCGGGCAATACGTTTCGACGGCGAACACCATGCCGACTTTCAACTCGATCGGCTCTTTGATCGAGTTCAGCCGCGACACCAGTGGCCGCTCGTGCAGGCCCAATCCCAGGCCGTGGCAGAAATTCAGGCCGAACGCCTCCATTTCGCTGCTGAAGCCGATGTCCTTCGCGGTCGGGAACGAGCGGGCGATGCGATCGGAGCTCACGCCGGGCGTGAGGAGGTCGATCGCGCGGTCCATCCATTCGCGCGCCTTCCGGTAGGCGTCCCGCTGCGATTTGGTCGCCATGCCGACGTTGAACGTCCGGTAATAGCACGTCCGATAGCCCATGAACGACTGGATGATGTCGAAGAACGCCTGGTCGCCCGGGCGGATCAGGCGATCGGTGAAGTTGTGCGGGTGCGGGCTGCAGCGCTCGCCGGCGATCGCGTTGATCGCCTCGACGCAATCCGACCCCATGCCGTACAGGCGCGCCGTGGCCAGCGCGACGATCTCGCTTTCCTTGATCCCCGGCTTCAAAGCCTCGGCAATGTCCTGGTACACGCCATCGACCATCGCCGCCGCCATGTTGAGCAGGATGAGCTCGTCGATATTCTTCACTTCGCGCGCGGCAAGCATCGTCTGCTGTCCGTCGCGCACCTCGATGCCGAGCCGCTGCAGCTCCAGCATCAGCGGCGGCTCGACGACATCGAGGCCGAGCGGCATGCCGCCCACGCCTTCGGCGTCGAGCAACGACTTGATTTCAGCCGCCGCGTCGCGAAAGAGCTTGCCGTCGCCGCCGACGGCACCGCGCAAGCCCAGCAGCCCGGCACGGCAATGATCGTGATGCAGCCACGGCGCATGCAATCGGTGGTGCGCGGCCGCCGATCCGAAATCCCAGACGTAGGGATCGCCGTTGCCGGTCAGCAGCGAATAGCGGGTCAACTTGTCGCGCGCCCATTCGCCGATCACCGTGCTCGTCGTGTAACGGATGTTGTGCTGGTCGAAGCACAACAGTGCGCCGAGCCCGGAATGGGCAAGCGCCGCGCGCGTCCGCGCCAGCCGATAGTCGTGCAGCCGGCGGAAATTGACGCGCTCCTCGAAGTCGACCTGCGTGTGGCCGGGTGCGGGCAGCGGCCGGTCCCAATGGTGGGTGGGATCGACGTCGTCGGGGCGGACGATCCGCGGTTCCGCGGGTTTCTTCTTCTTGGCCATGGTGCGCTTATGGTAACGAGGTTCGTGCGACCGGCCAGCTTCCGCATCAACGCGGCGCGGTGGCCGCGCGCAGATAGCCGTCGTCGACGTAGCGCGCCGGATCGGTCAGCGATTTCTGCGGCTTGCCGAACTCGGAGCGAATGGCGAGCACGGTGACCAACCCTTGGCGATCGAACGCGCCACCGCGCTGGAAGCCTTCGCGTTCGCCGGTCATCGCGGCGACCGCGGCCGCAGCGGCGGCCTCCGGAACGTCCGACATGTTTTTGCGATAGATCGCCGCGGCCTCGGCCCGGTTCGCCGGGTCGAGCAGCCAGTCGAGCGCGGTCACGGTTGCGCGCGTGAATCCCACGAGCGCATCGCGATTGGCAGTGGCCCACGAGCGGCGCGCCATTCCGACGATCGTCTGGTAGGGACCGATGACGTCGATCACATTGGCGAGCCGGCGGAATCCGCGTGTCTCGGGCGCGAGCTCGAGCGGCGTCGTGATGATCGTCGCCGGTGTCTTGCCGTCCATCAGCGCACGGGCGCGCGCCGCGGTGCCGCCGATCGATTCGAGCCTGTAATCGCCTTCCTTCAGGCCGGCTTGCGAGAGCAGTTTCATGAGGACCAGCGAATACCCGGTGGCAATGGCATCGACACCCAGTGTCTTGCCCTTGAGGTCCGCGATGGTTGCGTTGTCGGCGTTCGCCACGAGCCGCACGGTGCCGTGCGACAGCGCCATGAACGCGAAAAAATCGGGCGCCGGTTCGAGCGCGACTTCTCCCTGCCCTTCCTGATAGGCGACGATATTGTCGAACGCGGAAAGTGCGATGTCCTGCTCGCCCTTCATGAGGCTTTGCACGAGCACGACCGAATTCGGTGTCGGCGACACCTTGACCGCAAGGCCTTCGCGCGCAAAGAACCCCTTGTCCTCCGCGATCCAGAGCGGCAGGTTGGCGCCGCCCGGAAACGTGATCACGCGCACCGGCATCACCCGTGTTTGCATCTGCGCGTGCGCGTGCGCCGCAAACATGCATCCCAGAATGATCACCCATAGGCTGCGCTTCAACATACGGCAGCTCTCCTGTCGTGGGTCGCTTACCCGGCGGGCCTTCCAGACCGTGACGATAGCCGTGTTGGCCGCGCGGCTCAAGAGAACGGGCCCGTCGATGTCACGCTCGCGATGGCGAGTCCGGCCGTCGGCCGCGCGGCGCGGCCGACGCCGCTAATACCGCGTCGAATCGCTCGGCTAGCGCGTCAGGGTCGCTCGCCGCGGGCCATCTGCTCCTCGATGGCGTCAAGACAGGGCATCACGTCGGCGATGCTGTCGACCACGTAGTGGCCACCAGCCTGCCGCATCCGCGCGTAGGCGCGGTCGCGCCGGCGCGCAAGCTCGGCGGGATCTAGCTTGCGCACTTCCTCGAGGGGCAGACCGATCTCGTTGCCTGAGACAGCGAGCCCGATCGTCCACATCCCGGCGTTGAGCCCCTCCTCGATGCCCGGCACCGTGTCGTCGATCTTGACGCAGGCGGCCACCGGCGAGACCTCAAGGTTGATGACGTTCTGCAGGCACATGAACGGATAGGGACGGCCGGCGGGCACGTCGCTCGCGCAGACGGTGGAGTCCGGCTCGTAGCCCTGGCGCTTGGCGTCCCTAAGGTTGATCTCCATCATCTCTCGGAGATACCCCGTGGTCGAGCCGATCTTCATGCCACGACTGCGCATCGCGGCCACCGCCTCGAGCGCGCCGGGGATCATCGCGGAGTACTGCGACAGGCAATCGAGCTGCAGCGGCACGAACTCGGCGAACATGCGGTCGACATCGGCGTCGGTCGGCAGCCTGCCGTGCGCCTTCTGCCACCGCTCGCGCACCGTGTCGAGCTGCCCGATCTTCTGGATGTGGACGCGCTTGTGCGCGCCCATCGGCGCACGCGCCTCCTCCATCGTGATCGGCACCCCCTGGCGCTTGTAGACCTCCACGAACACGACGGCGGGCGCCATGCATCCGTAGTCCATGGTGGTCCCGGCCCAGTCGAGCAGCACGGCCGCGATCTTTCCGCGATATTGCCTCTGGTAGGTAAAGGTCATCTTCGGGCTTCTCCTGGTGGTGAATGTGGGAATCCCCCCGGCTACATTGCCGCGGCGCCGCTGATCAGCGTCGACAGCTTGGACGTCTCGCGCGTATAGGGCACGACGACGTTGGCGTACGCCCTTTGCGACTCGAGCACCTTCTTGAAGAACGGATCCTTGGCCTCGAGCGCGGCAAGCACCTTCTTGGACGACTTGATGAAGGCGGGTGCGTAGTCGGGCGGGGCATCGAACATGGTCACGCCTTTCGCCTTGATCAACACCAGCGCCTTGGCGTTCTCGTGCGCGAAGAAAAGCATCGCCTCGAAGAGCGACGCGGTCAGCGCCACCTCGACGATCGCCTGCAGGTCCGGCGGCAGCGAGCGCCACTTGGCGCCGTTGAAGATCACATCGGCGATGTCGATGGCCTGGTGCAGGCCCTGGATCGAATAGAACTTGAAGACGTCGTACAGCCCCAGCGGATAATCGTTAGCCGGGTTGATCCACTCGACGCCATCGACGATGCCGCGCTCGGCGGCCGGAATCAGCTCCTGCCCCGCCAGGTTCATCGGCACGCCGCCCATGTCCTTCAGCACGTCGCTCGGCAGGCC